>Ga0181593_10004326_pt1 | contig 12948 bp, 8 predicted proteins | sample 071ome_19_FD_133756 | JGI IMG/M metagenome (GOLD analysis project Ga0181593, IMG submission 133756) | Coastal salt marsh microbial communities from the Groves Creek Marsh, Skidaway Island, Georgia - 071413AT metaG (megahit assembly) | ecosystem: Environmental > Aquatic > Marine > Intertidal zone...
TCGTGGTAGGGCTGCTTGTCCTCAAGCGGCCGGCCGCCCGAGTAGACGGGTCAAAGACGGCTGATCCCGCCATGGGGCTTGGGTACTGACTTAAGCTTGCCTGGCCATTCGGCACGCTCAGGGTGGTGAGCCACGTCGAACCAAGGTCGAGTTCCACCTTTTTGATTCGTCTTCCGGGGTGAAGCTCGACGTCCCGGAGGGTTTATTTCCGCAAATTCTTGTTAAACTAATGCCGATACCTAATTGTGGAAGCATCCCTTCTATTCCAAAGTCGGGTATCGATTTCTTCGGCACTCTTACTGTTCCGCGTCATTGAGGACTGGGTGGCGCCCAGCGTAGCTGTTGAGTGACTTCGATGACGACTTCAGTGTCGTTGGCTTGATCGGGCCCCTCTCGGCTAGTGCCGCGGGCTATTACGGATCTCAAGGCGTTGGTCAGCTCCATCGCCTTCTCGTGCTCGCTCTCGATGAGATTCGTCGATTCGGCAATATCCGTGGTTAGGTGGTAAAGCTCCTTCACCCTTGGTTTGCCTCGGGAGTTGTTGCGATTGGGGTCCTGATTCCGGAAAACCAATTTCCACCCATCCTCGATATAGGCGAACTCGCCACCTACGGAGTGGGCAACTAGGTGATCGCGGTGAGGCTCCCCGCTTTCGCTGAGAAGTGTTTTCCTAAAACTGAAGCTATCCTCGGCTACATTGGGAGGCAATGTTTCGCCTAGGATGTCGGCAATGGTCGCGAAGGTGTCATTAAGGCTGAGCAGGTTGTCATTGACAGAACCGGCGGCGACTTTGCCGGGCCATCGGATAAGGAAGGGAACGCGATGCCCACCTTCCCAGATATCGGCCTTGCGACCTCGGTAAGGACCGCTGGGCACATGTCCTGCCTCGCCCAATTCATTCCAGCCTTGGGGCAAGTGTCCATTGTCAGAGGTGAAAATGACGATGGTGTTGGCAGCGATGCCCGCGTTATCGAGAGCGGCGATGACTTGTCCCGCTGACCAATCGGTTTCGATCAGGAAATCGCCGACTGCGGAGATGCCGCTCTTTCCGTCGAAGCCTTTGTTGGGCACGATCGGCGTGTGCGGAGAGGTCATGGGAAAGTACAAAAAGAAGGGCTGATCCCGTTTGGACTGCTCGTGAATGTAGGCTACCGCCCGCTTAGTGATTTCCGGCAGAATGTTTTCGAATCGCCAGCCGGGCGCCATGGGATTGCCATCGAAAATTCGCGGGAGGAATTTTCCATCGCGGGGATCGTGCTCGTAACTATCGGTGGGCTGGAGAAGTATCCGATCGTTTTCGATGAACGTGAAAGGAGGGAAGTTGGGAACGTGGGTGCCGAAATAAATGTCGAACCCGCGTGTCGTTGGTCCATCGAGAATTGGTTGAGAATAGTCCCATGTCCGCGTACTCAAGATGTTCGGTTCTTCTTCCATCGAGCTTCTTTGGGGTCCCGGCCAATTCCAGCCGAGATGCCACTTCCCGATACAAGCGGTAGCGTATCCATGCTGCTTCAAAAAAGCCGGCAAGGTTGCTCGATCCTTGGCAATCAAAGGCGGCTCGTAACAAGCCAAGACCCATTCCTGCAGCCGCGTTCGCCAAGCGTAGCGTCCGGTCAAAAGTCCGTAGCGGGTGGGCGTGCAAACGGCTGATCCGCTGTGGGCATTGGTAAACCGCATCGATTGGGCAGAGAAGCGATCCAGGTAAGGCGAGGGTAGTTTATTGTCGGGAAAGTGGGCTTGGATATTTCCGATACCGTAGTCGTCAGCGAGGATGATGACGATGTTGGGTGGCGGTTCCGGGTTGGTTTGGCTGAAGGCATTGGGGATGGCTAAGGAAATGAGAAGAATGGAGGTGAAAAAGAATTTCATGCGTGAATTAATGTATAAGTTATAATGATACAATTGTAGTACGGGGTGATTTTTATTCGATCTGGGTTTAATGCCCGCCGCTTGCGGCGGCTTTTTTGGCAGGCAGGACCGTCTCGGTCATCCCTCTTCGAGTTTCGGAGGATCGAGACGATCCTCCCTACCTTTAGGAATACCCCGTCTGCTGGAAGCGGGGATCTTTATTCCCTGGCGAACTCGATAGTATTCGTCCGCTACCGCCGATGTCAGGATATATTGCCATCAGTTTATGCTTCTCCCCTCCAAGCGAATTTTCAGGGATTCGTAGCCCACCTGCCGCGTGTACTTGGCTTCCTCTTCCAGCATTTCTTTCGCTTCCAGGACTTCGATTTTAGAGACCTTCTCCGTCAGCAGTTTCAGCAGCGTGCGGACGATGAGCCGGGCATGCGGCGCTCCTAGACAGAGGTGAGTTCCGAATCCGAATGCGATGTGCGGATTCGGTTTCCGGTCGAGGCGGATCTCCCCGGCGTCGTCGAAAACAGTTTCATCAAAGTTGGCGGACGCCCAGACCAGCGAAACCCGTCCGTCCGCCGGAACTTTGTAGCCATGAACATTGGTCTCAACTGGGCAGACGCGACCGAGATGTGTCAGGGGCATGAATACACGGAAGAACTCCTCGGCAGCGAGTACTATCCGCTTGGGATCTTTCCGGAGAAAATCCATGCTTTCCGGATTTTTGCCAAAATAGGCCAGGATCGAGGAAATACTATGAATGATCGTGTCGCGTCCCCCGGCGAAAGTCAGGTTCCCGAACCCCATCATTTCTTCACGCGTTAGTTTGCATCCCTGATAGCTGGCTTGTGTTAGAGCGCTAAAAAAATCCTTTCCGGGGTTTTGCTCTGCTCGATCGAATTGATCGCTTAGGTAGCTCTCAAGGACGTTGCCTTTCTTGAACTTGCCGCCCGTCACTTTGAACACATGAATTCCCCAATCGATCCAAGTCTTCGCTTCCGTTTCCGGGACGTTTAGCAAATAGGTGAGGGCGTGGGACTGGATTGGGAGAGCGAAGTCGTTGACAACCTCGAAAGGTCCCTGGTCGATGGTGACACTGAGCTTCCGCTCGATCAGAGCTTCGACTTTCTCAGCCATCTCAGGCGTTTTCGCTCGTTGGAAGAAGGGCTCTACGATGGCTCGGTATTCGCTGTGTTCCGGTGGATCTCGCTCTATCGGGAGTTGCCGCATTGACCGGACAGCTTCCTCGGATGGGATGGGAACGCGAAAGGGAGCGTCGGAGCTGTAGGTTTTGTAGTCTTTAGCAGCATTCCGGACGTCGGCATGACGCAGGAGCATTGGAATGTCCTCTTCCTGGAATGGGCATCGCAAAACGCCTGACTCTCGGCGTGGCTCTTTGAAGGGATCTCGCAAGTCCGTGTCTTCGCTCATATGACAATCAGTGTGGAGCGATCGTGGTGTCCTTCAATGAAAGAAAAGTTCATGGGAGGGTGGTCGTGGTTAAGATTATGGCTTCATTCAATCGGGCCGGCAGGATTTGTCTCGAGTTTGCCATTAGCCAATGGGAAAGAGTCCTTTTCAACGACGGGAGATCTCGCCATTTTGGAACCAAGACATCCACTCTTAGACCAATAAAACACAGGCAACCCCAATTCTATGATCCCGCTCAGGAATTCCTTTTGTCTCTTTCTTGTATTCACCTTCGCCGCTGCGAATTTGGGCGCCCAAGACGCAGAGAGGCAGCTATACGAGCAGTGGAGAGCGGCTCAGCAAGAGCGTCAGCAGCAGAAAAACGACCGAAACCAGGAGATTCGGGATGCGTCGTCGAATACCGAGAGCAAGTCCGCGATCTGGATACAGAGTTCCGCCTGCAGCAGGTCTATTTAAAGCCGGAACATCAAACGCGGGTGGCGGCATCCGAGCGGGAATTTCAAACCAAGATGTCGGCCATGTATATGCCAATGGGCAACGCCGATGAGGAGACGGTCACTAAGTTAAAGGCGGAGATGCTCGGGCGTATCCAATATACCTTCGAGCTGCGCAAGGAAGCGGCGGAAGCAGAGCATGCTGCTAAAGTCGCTATTGAGGAGTCCAAGATAGCTCTGCTAGGCGAAAGGGATCAAGGCATACTGGCGGAAGCCGACTCGCTTGGGTTAACTCAAGATTATGCGCCAATAATCGCCAAGCCGATTGAAGGTGAGATTACCGATCAAGAAAAGCGGTGGAACGACCGGGAGTTGAAGGAAGTCGCTCGCCCAAAGCGATGGGCACTCACGACTCTCGGGCTAGCTCTACCAGTGTAGTTGAATTATCGTACAGAATCGGCTACTCCATGAAAGCAAGATCGAAGGGCTCTAGTTTTTGGGCGACTCGCCGGGCTTCTCAGATATTGAGGGCATTTCGAATGTCTACTCCGATCTCGACATTTGGACCTACCGCTTCCCGAACAGCCGCTACTCGATCCACGCCCAGTTGCATGCGTTCAGGAGTGATGATCTGAGGCCCGCCAAATGGATACAGCTTCAAGAATTTGTAACCCTTCTCAGCGGTTTTCTTGGCTTCCTTGTAGTAGGCTTCTGGCGTACCGCCATTGTACCAGCCGTTGGCATAGAGCTTGACCTTATCTCGAACTTTCCCGCCAAAGAGTTCGTATACTGGAACTCCGAGAGCTTTGCCTTTGGTGTCCCAGAGGGCTAGGTCGATCGCGCTGATCGCGCTCATGATGACGGGTCCTCCTGTCCAGGTCACTCGTCGATCAAGGGAGGTCCAGATGTGTTCAAGCTGAAAAGGGTCCTGCCCGATTAGAAACTTCTTGAAGGTCTCGATTTTGGCTATAACCCCGGCGTCCTTTTCCCGCAAACTGGCTTCGCCCCAGCCGTGAATACCTGCATCGGTTTCAATCTTGAGAAATATCCAATTCCAGCCTTCTGGCCGAAGCGGGGCAGACAATACGATTTTAAGGTCTCTAATTTTTAGATCGCTACTTTCGGAAGGAGCCACTTCCGTTTCTCGAATTCCTACCAGGGCGGCCGTTGTCGCCGCCGATGCGCTGGTCAAGAAACTGCGGCGACTCATTCCATAGTTTAGGGCTTCATAGCCTAGGAGGCTAGAGGAGTTACTCGTGATAACAACAGACAACTTTGAAGTCGATTGTGATAGATTTTAGCGCGCTTTCACAAAGAATAGGACAGAATTCCTTTCTGGGCTCGCGCCCGGTTCGGGCGCTTTTTGAAGCGGGATGCCCAATCTAGCGGGCGAGCCGCCAGTGATCCCAATTAACGACAACGGCGGCGGTTCTTGACGCTTCGTTTTCCAAAGCTGAACATGAGCAATCCTTCCAGAACAGTTTTGCCCTATGAAAAGTCTTTCGGCTGTCCTCGGACTCCTTTGCTCGATCACTATCAATACTCTCTCGGCCGATCGCTACGTCCCGATAAATACTCAGGCCCCGGGTCGCGATCCGCTGTCGCCGGAGGAGGCTGCTGCGGCCATGCGTTTGCCGGAAGGGTTTTCGGCGACTCTATTTGCTGGTGAGCCGGACGTACGGCAGCCGATCGCCATGAAGTTGGATGATCGGGGGCGCATTTGGGTGGCGGAATCCTATTCCTACAAAGAGTGGGAGTTGAAGGCGGAGGATCGGGTTTTGGTTTTCGAGGACTCCGACAATGATGGGCGTTTTGACTCGCGAAAAATCTTCTACGACCAAGCGACCCACTTGTCCGGAATGGTGGTAGGCTTCGGCGGGGTTTGGATTTGCGACTCGCCCAATCTAGAGTTTATTCCGGATCGCGATGGCGATGATGTCCCGGATGGTCCTCCTGAAATTGTCTTGGATGGATTTACCACTGCGGCCCACCACAACTTCTTCAATGGCCTAACATGGGGGCTCGACGGGTGGCTTTATGGGCGGCATGGGATCACAGCTGCGTCCCTGGTAGGGAAGCCCGGGACTCCCGATTCAGAGCGCGTCGATGTTAGTTGCGGGATCTGGCGGCTGCATCCGGTTACTCGCGAATTCGAAATCGTAGCTCGCGGCACGACCAATCCTTGGGGACTCGACTGGAACGACATGGGAGAAATGTTCATGATGGGTAACGTGAACGGCCACCTATGGCATGTCATACCTGGAGCTTATTATCCGCGTATGCATGGCCAGGGTTCGGCCGCGCATGTCTACGATCGCATTCCCATGGCGGCGGACCATCTGCACCACGAAGGCAAGTGGACGGATCGAAGAAAATTCCGAGATAACGCGGAAGGGCTCACCGACTTGTTGGGAGGCGGGCATTCGCATTGCGGAGCCATGATCTATCTAGGAGACAATTGGCCGGGTAAGTACCGCGACACGATCTTCATGAGCAATACTCACGGTCGTCGCATAAACAACGACATCCTGCAGCGATCGGGTTCTGGATACGTGGCTACTCACAGCAACGATTTCATGATAGCCAATCACCCTTGGTACAAAGGAGTGACGCAAATTTACGGACCGGATGGTGGTGTCTACCTATCCGATTGGACCGACATCGGGGAATGCCACGACAATGACGGTGTCCATCGGTCCAGTGGCCGCATATACAAAGTGGTTTACGGCGAGGGGAATGATCCGGGGCCGTTCGATCTAGCGAGTCAGTCCAATTTGGATCTCGCAGCCAATCAACTGCACCGCAACGACTACTTCGTACGGCATTCACGTCGCTTGCTGCAAGAGCGGTTCGCGGCTGGAATGAATATTGAGGATGCCCGAAAGAAATTGTTTCGAATGTTGGATACAAGTGACTATCCGGTTGATCGTCAGCTTCGTTTTTTGTGGGCATTGCACAGCACGGGCGGAGTTGGTGAAGAGCGACTGACTACCTTGCTCGACCATGCCAATGAGCACGTCCGCAGCTGGGCCGTCCGGCTAATTGGAGAAGAAGACCATCCCACTGCGAAACAGTTTGAGAAGATCCGCAAATTGGCGAGCGATGGGGAATCGCGCTTGGTCCGCTTGTATGTGGCATCCACCTTCCCTCGGTTTTCAGAATCTCAAAAGTGGATTTTGGCGAAAGATCTGTTGCTAGATTTTGGATACGCATCGGATCAGAATTTGCCCTATATGATCTGGTATGCCCTGCTGCCGCTGGTGGAGGCCAATCCAGATCGAGCGATGGAATTTCTGGCTAGCTGTTCGGATGCCCAAGTGTACAAGAACATTGCCCGACGAATTGCTAGCGACTTTGATTTAAACTCGGACCTGATGGAGAAGCTGGTTGAGGCGATATCGAGGACGCTGGAACGAGGCGATCTTCTTCAAGCCCGGGCCGGGGTAAGAGGAATCGAAGAAGCCCTGCATGGATTGAAGGGAATCCAGGCTCCTTCGAATTGGGCAACTTTGACGCAGTCAGTCGATGCGGGAGTTCGAACGATAGCAGTGGAGTTGGAGCCGGTTTTTGATCAAAGTGCTTCTATGACACAGCAGGACTGGCTGGCCCTCTTGGAGAACCAGTCTCGACGTAATCAAGCCATCCGTGAATTGGCTGCTTTTGATGATACCAAAATCGCGGCAGCTATTCTGCGACCTTATCGTCGCTACCTAACCGATGATCGACAAGCCACCATGGCGACCTTGAGCTCGAGGATTTCTTTTGCCGAGACCTTGGTCTATGCGATCAAGAACGGGATTGTGCCTCGTCGCGATCTTTCAGCGTTTCACGCCCGGCAGATTCACAATCTAGGCAATGCGGAATTGAATGAGCTTTTGGAGGAAGTGTGGGGAGAGCTTCGACAAAGCCCTGCGGAGAAGCGCGCGCAAATCGCGGATTGGGAGAACAAACTGACTTCGGATCGATTGGGAACGGCGGATATCGCTAGCGGTAAGAAACTCTTTCAAGAAAGCTGCGCCTCCTGCCACTCGCTGTTCGGAGAAGGAGGCAACTTAGGTCCGGACTTGAATGGTAGTGACCGCCAGAACGTCTACTACTTACTGGAGAACCTGATCGATCCTAGCGCTGTATTGCCTCAGGACTACAAGATGAATATCCTGACGCTCAAAGACGGTCGGGTCTTGAGCGGCAACATAATCGCTCAATCCCGACATAGCCTGACTCTAGCGGGCTTGAATTCCGTGGACGTCATTCCGGTATCTGAAGTGGTCAAACAGGAGCAGCTAGAACAATCGACCATGCCAGAAGGCCTGCTGGGGACTCTGGGTGAACAAGATGTGGTCGATTTGATAGGCTATCTTCAGCAGTAGTTGTATATAGGCTACTATCTATCATCTTTCAGGCGATGAAATGCCAATTGGTGAAGAGGGCGAAACAAAGGCAGAGTGGGGCCCCGAAGTAGACCAGGAGGGCGCGGTCAAGCCAGGGCCGTTTTCCCAGCTCGCCGAGAAAGATAGAGGCGGGGAAAAGAACGAGGAAATAGCGAGGCAAACTGTCGAAGCTGGAGGAGGCGAGGAGGAGGATGCCGATCAGTACGAAGAGCCCCAGAGACTCTCCGAATCGCTTCCATGCGAGGATTCCCAAGACAATTGCGGCGATCAACGAGCTGAATTCGAGCAGCAATCGCCAGCGGATGGGAACACCCACTCCATCGTATCCAGTTAGCCAATTCATGTGAGCGAGCTTTCTGGCAGACTCGAAGATCGCGGGCAAAAGGCCATTGAATTCCCGTCCCCAAAAAGCTTGGGCCTCGAGAAAGGCGAGCGGCGCGCCGAACTTCGCACTCAAATATAGGATGTAGGTTAGCATTCCCAAGGTGGCCAGGCAAACAAAGGCCAACCCAATCCTTTTTTAGGCCTCCCAATAGATTGATCCAAGACTCCTTTTTAAGAGATGATGAAATCGTCCAACAGTGAGATTTTATCCACTCCAGGCCGAGGACGCCCCACATAACGATGCCGACGACACGAGTGGAGGAACAGGCGGCTGCCAGGATTCCGGCCAGAAGCCAATGGCGCTTCAATGGAGGCTACCATCAACAGCTGCTCAGGCAGTTTAAATACTGGGTTAAACGCGCACATCATTAATCGTTGGCTAGGACAGCCCCTTTATTTAATAGCATTTTCACTTCAGCGGGTTTTCGTACCAAACTACGTTTTTCGAACCGCGTCCAGCATTGAGAAGGTCTAGATCGCCATCGCTGTCCATATCAACGGAAAGGAGATGGTAGCTCTGCTGCTTGTTGTCCAGGCTGTGAAGAGTGAAATTCCCTGTGCCGTCATTTTCGTACCACATGAGGCGCTCGCTTAGGTAGCCGCAGGCGGCAATATCGAGATCCCCGTCTTGATCATGATCGGCTACGGTCAAACTGTGAGGGGATTTGATAACCGTATCGATATTGTGGATATTCCATCTCGGATTCTCGAACCAAATGACGCCGACTCCGTGTCCTCGAGATGCCACCCAATCGACTCGACCGTCTCCATTTACATCAGCCGGTAAAATGTTGGTGGCCGCTTCTTGGTTCTCAGCGAGGATCACTTTTTCCCAAGGCTCTTTTACGTCGGCTGAACCGGGATTCTTCCAAAAGGCGAACCAGTTGCCATCGGCGAAAGGCCGTCCCTTGGCCCCCACGGCTATCTCCTTCCAGCCATCTCCGTCGATATCCCCGACTCCCATGTAGTGGCTCCCGCCGCGGGCATCGCCATCGGCGAAAACGTGGCGGTCCCACTCTTTCGCTTTGCGTGGATTTTCAGGAATGCTGAACCAAGCCATGGAATCGCCAATGCCTTGTTCAGGCTGAAAATTATTTATGACCAAATCGTCCTGACCATCGTTATTTATATCCGCTCGTCGGATACAATGAATCCCAGTTATTTCGTGGTCGATTGCTCGGGCCGTCCAGGCTCCTTTGCGAGCTTCCGCCTTGCCGGGGTTTTCTAGCCAGAAGGGGTGCTCGTTGGCCAGTGTTCCGGCCCAATCGAGATCGCCATCTCCATCAGCATCAATCACCTCGCTGTGAATGCAACCGCCAGTTCCGTTAGAAAAGCGGTGCAAAACGATCTCCTCTTTCCAGTCGGGGGCGATGAAGAGACTGACTCTGCCATTGAAGCTAGCGATGACATCCAAGTTTGAGTCCCCGTTGGCATCCAGAGCAACGGCTGTGTTGCAGTGGCCTTGCTCCATTACGATGTGCTTTTTCCAGCCAGCTGCGTCCACTGCTATCAGCGAGGAGACCATTGTCAGAGGCGCTAGGAGGTTGATCAAGGGGAGTTTGCTCTTCGAAAAAGTGGACGAAAATCTCATAGCTGGGGACTGTAGCCAAGACCGTCCCACCATGCCATCAAATTCATTCGCATTAGGTTTGATGGGCCTAATCTCTCGACGCAATTGCGGGGATGAAGACCGACGCATCGGTCTCGGGGTAGGAAGGACCGGCTATCCCAGCCTGAAAAAATGTTCGGCAATGGGCTGCTGGATCTAATCGACCGTCAATACCTTGGGCCAACCGGGGACGTCAATGTCGATGGGGTCGCGCGTATCAGGATCCATCGGATGGATTTCCAGTGTAATCTCGTGGGCCTCTTTGTCGAAGAGTATCATGCCATAGCCAACAATGCCGTCGGCTTTCGCGTCTAGGGTAAGCTTGTTGCCGAAGCGATCGTGATAGTTTCCGGTACCGTCCCGGCCGGGTATGGCCCCGCCTTGGGGCGGCGCATCCGGATTCCAGATACGTCCTTGGCTCGAACCGAAAGCGGGGAGCGAGTAGGTCCAAGGCCCGTCACCCCAGTCGTCGATCCCTTGCTGTAGAATGGTGGCGTAGTGGAGATCTCCCGACACCATAACGGCTTGCGAAGGGGCGATAGCCCGCAGTGCGTTGTTGCGCGGCGTCTGTGGCCAGCCGTTGGAATCCATATCACCGTAGTAGGGCTTGTAGTTCCCGACATTTACGAGCGGCGACTGGTGCAGGACGGCTGCTAGTTGTCCGTTTTGCTCTACCGATTTCACCCATTGGCGGACAAAATCCTCTTGGGCCTGACCCAAGAGCTCCAAGCCTGGTTGATCGAGGGCCAGGGTATCAAAATCCGGATCCATTATCACTTCAAGCGTTGTATTGGGCTTGTCACTATGGGGATCCGGCACGGGTTGAGAAAGGGCTTCCGTTGGAGGAGACTTGAACTTGCGGTCCTCGAGGACGGCGAAGCTAACGCCGCCGTAGTCCAAGGAGGTGAAATAGGCTAGGATCCCAGAGCCCCAGGGTCCAGGTTGAGGCGCATCGGGCAAGTGCGCCATCTGCATACGCTCAACGGCATTCGTCCACCTCGGGTGGAGATAGCCGCCCCCCTCGCGGTGGACGAGCATACGATTCCGCTCTTCCGCGTTGCCGAAATTGAAGGGAGCGCCCGGATCGAATCCGGGGTCGCGCTTAGTCTTCATGCGCTTGCCTCCGGCGCCCCACAGGTCGGCCACGTAGACGTCGTGATCGTCCGTAAGGATGATGGAGGGACGGTCCTTCAGCAAGTCGCGAAAAGTCAGGCCGAATTTTCGCCACTTGGGCAGATAGTTCGCGAGAGCAGGCAGCACATCCTTCTCGTCATGGGCCTGGATTGTTATGCCTCCGGCATTGGTCTGATAGAGTTGGTCGCCGGCGAAAAAGAGGAGGTCGGGATCTTGGTCGATCATTTGTTCCACGGCTTTGCGATAGGGGAATCGATTGTCGTTCACGCAGGATACTGCCATGAGCTTAAGGACTCGTTTGTCGACTGGCTCCGCCCGAATGACTCCCTCGATCAAGGTCGAACCGCAGACAACTCGATAAGTATGGTCCATATCCGAATCCCAATTATCGATACGGAAGGCGGCCATGGCGGTCAGGGGCTCAACTTCCTCTGTGGCAATAATAGTCCAGCTATTGCCGGACCTGAGCTCCAGGCTGGCGGTTGCTGCCACGGGAGCCATCGGATCGAGATCGGTATGGGCGGTCAGCTTTAATGTTTTGTTGGCCACCCCGTATTGGGTCCAGAGCAAATCAATGGAGCCGTCTTCAGCTCTTATAGAATGTGGGACGGCGATGCTGGTTGCCACGCTAGCGAATAGCAAAAGGGGTAATAGTCGGGGACTCATGATCAACAGGGTATGCGAAATTGAACGGGGCCGTCGAACATCAAATCGTGAAAACCAGGGGCTGGGGGGCGAAGTTGGGTGCCCTGCTTGGCTGTACCGGAAAATGATCCCATTTAGATCTGAATGGTAATCGGAATACCCTGGAATTCCCTGCTTCGGCAAACAGATGCTACTGACCCTTTCCACTTGACCGAATCGGGCCGGTAAATGGTAAAATTCGGCACGATGTATAGACCGTCTTCTGCCCCTCTGCTTCTGGTCCTGGCGCTTCTCGTCCCGTTGAGCCCGATCCACGATGCGTCTGCCCAGTTTTCCGAAAGACAACTCGATAATTGGCTCAAGCGCTTTCCCCAAGCGGATACGAATGGAGATGGAAAGCTCTCGATGGAGGAAGCGGAAGCCTGGCGCAATCAGCAGCAGGGCAATCGCAACAATAGCGGAGGGGGCGGGGCTCCTAGGGAATTCGAAGTCGATCGCGGTTGGGATGCCGATCGATTTCCCGACCACGCGGTCAGCTACAAGTCTCCAGAAGAAATCAAGGCCATCTACGCCAAGCAAACCAAGGGCAATCAGCCAGCAGTCGTTTCCTTTGAAAAGCCTGAAAACGGGGCGCTCCGGATTGTGGGTACCGGGCACAGTTTCATGGCTCCGGGCTATCGGACGCTCCCGTTGATTTGCGAAGCAGCCGGTTTTGAGCAGCCCTTGCACACGCACACGGGCGGAGGGATGACCGGTAGCGCTCGCTACAAATGGGAACAGGAAAACGGGATCTTCCAATTCGATGGAAAGCCCGTTCCCAAGCTGCTCGCCTCTATCTCGAATGCAGAATGGGACGCCATGATGTGGGGACCTTATTTCAATGATCGGCCGGAGTACTACACCTGCTGGATCGATTTCAGCAAACAGTACCATCCGGAAATGAAGTTCTATCTTTCCGATGCCTGGCCTCAGCTTTATCAGTTGGGAGAGATCCCCGAGAGCGAGGACTACTTCACTGAGGAAGTGATCGACCGCATGGGCGAGGAGAGAACAGCGGTGTACA
>Ga0181593_10004327_pt1 | contig 12946 bp, 12 predicted proteins | sample 071ome_19_FD_133756 | JGI IMG/M metagenome (GOLD analysis project Ga0181593, IMG submission 133756) | Coastal salt marsh microbial communities from the Groves Creek Marsh, Skidaway Island, Georgia - 071413AT metaG (megahit assembly) | ecosystem: Environmental > Aquatic > Marine > Intertidal...
TATTTTTATAACGTGGCTCCGGTGTACATGCGTCAATGCATGCAAAGAGTTCGGGAGCTTGGTGAGTCGAGTACAAATTAGGTAGAACAGGCTGGCGCACCAGTCGGTGTTTATTTCGAAAAAGTCTGCAAGCGACACCTAAAAGCTATGCAAAAAAAGCTTGTCCTATTCCCTTTTCCAGGGGATTCGATCGGCGGGAGCTTGATTTCCGCTGTAATTCTTGCCCGCGCGTTGAAGTCTTCTGAGCAGTTCGAGGCTAAAGTAATTCTTCACGCAGAGGGCTCGGTCTCGGATTGGTTGAAGAGTCGGGGAGTCGACTTCGAAGTTTTAGAGAATTGCCCAACTTATAACCCATCGCGAAGCAAGCTCGAGAGGATAAGTGACCTTCTAAAAAGTCGAAGGTCGATCAGCGCTATCGTCAATAAACTGAGGCCCTGTATAGTGCACACTAATGATATTCGGACTCATATCACGTGGGCGATTGGGGTATTTGGGACCACGGCGAGCCATGTCTGGCACCAAAGGACTCGTTGGTCTGGATCATTTTTTGTAAGGATCTTGGCTCGGCAAGCAGCCTGTCGATTCGCAATCTCACGCTATGTTCAGGAAGAACTTAACACCATCGTCGGTGTTGATTCAGTTTACGTTCGGAATCCACTTCCGGATCAAAAATTGAAAATCGGTCGGGTACAGGCTCGATCTCAATTACTTGGCTGGAATGCGCAGTTATGCGAAGAGCGACCTCTGGTGTGTTTTGTGGGTGCCTTAAGCTACCAAAAAAGACCCAAAGATTTTATCGAGATAATTGCGAGGACTAATTCGACGTCAGAAGAGAGAATCCAATGGGTGATGATCGGCAAAGACGGAGACTATAAGAGCGAGGATTTGAGAGACTTCGCAAAGCATAAAGGGGTAGACCACTCGGTGATTATTCAACCATTCACCGACGAAATAAATGTTTGGTACGAGGCTATGGACATTCTCATCGCCACTTCCGAACACGAGGGGCTTGGAAGAAACATCTTAGAGGCAATGTCAGCCGAGACAGCGGTGATCGCATCTCGCTCTGGCGGGCACCCAGAATTAATTCACCACGGAAAGACGGGTTTTCTAGAGGAGCTTGGCGACATAGAGGGATTTTCTGAGAGGGTCAACTTTCTGATCTCGGATCATAGTAAAAGGGAGGAGGTTGGACGATCAGCCTCTTTAACTGTTGACGAAGATTTCCATCCCAAGAGGATTTGCGAAGAAGTTATTCTGGTATACAACACGCTTTGTACGTGAAAGACCGCTTCAGAATGTTAGACCTTACTGCAAAATGATTTCTGAAGACTCGTTTGCCAGACTGACGGGGTTCGTAAGATGTCCAAAACTAGTTGGCTAGTCGGTTGGCCGCCAAATTCAACGAATGGGCTGGCGGCGATTGAGTCAGCTTTATTGATGGCGCTCAGGATTTCAGTCTCGGAAAAATTGCAGTGGATTATCCCGGGGAAGGTAGATCGGGAGTTCTGTCGAGAACCAATGTTGATAGAAGGGGTTGAGTAGACGGGTGCTTCCCGAATTCCGGAGCTCGAATTGCCGACAATGAACCTGGCGTGTTTAAGCAACGTCAAAAAGTATTCAAATCGGATCGATGGCAGAAGACGGATGCGATTATAGTCCGCCAAACTGCCGTAGGCGTCCAAAATTAACTCGAATCCCGGATCATTATTCGGGTAGATAATCACATACTCTCGCTCCGATCGGATGAGCGCGTTAACAAAGCTAGTCACCTGAGGGCCTAGCTGATGCAATTCCGTGGTAACGGGGTGCAAAATCCCTATTGAGTACTGGTCAAATGGAATCTCGTAGTAATTCTTTACTGTGGCTAATTCAGGGAGATCAGGGGAAGATAGTACTTCATGATCCGGAGACCCGACGACAAATATCGTCTTCGGATCCTCCCCGAGGGATAAAAGGCGTTGCTTTGCGTTTTCATTCGACACGAAGTGTAAATGAGCGAATTTGCTGATAGCGTGTCGAATTGATTCATCAATTGTTCCGGATACCTCTCCACCCTCGACGTGCGCGACCCGAATGTTGTTTGTTGCACCAACTAGCGCACCGGCAAGCGCTTCGACCCGGTCACCGTGTACGAAGATCAAATCTGGAGGTGTTTCGCGAATAAAATCAGAAAAACCTGATATTGTTTTTGCGAGAATTTGATCCTGTTGATCGCCGATTCGCTGATTGACAAAACGAAATATGTTCTTAAACCCCGCCTTTTTCACCTCGAGATGAGTCGATCCGAAGACCCTAAGCATATGCATGCCAGTCACAAAAATGTGAACCTCAAACGCTGGCTGTAACTTTGATATCAGCGGCTTTAGTTTCCCAAAATCTGCTCTCGTGCCGGTTAAAAACAGTATTCGTTTAGGCATAGTCGCTTCGCTGTAATTGTTCGCCCGACTGTATATCTCTAGTGGCCCTCCTGCCCAATACTTTTTCAAAGTCTTTCGCGGGTATTTCTCCTGTGCCCGGCCGCTTCACCCAGATATTAGCCTCAGTGAACACTTCGCCACAGAGAATTGACCTAATTGAGATAACCGACGAATAGGCGAAAGTCCGTGTGACCTCTTCCTCGGCTAGAAGCACCTTCGCGCCAGCTCTTGCTTGGCATATGACGTCACAACCTCTAATCAGATCGGTTAAGCCAGTCTCATCAACTGAACACTCGATATCAGGTCCAACGCGTTGAAACGTATCTGTGAAGTGTCGCTCAATTACGTTTGCGCCCAAGGCTACGGCAGCGAAACTGGCGTAGTTGCCTATTGAGTGATCAGAAAAGCCGATAGGGACACCCGGAAAAGCATCACGAAGCTCGAGAATGGCGCCAAGATTTAGAAGATCAGGTGGAGTTGGATACAAGTTCACACAATGAAGAAGCGCAAAAGGAACATCAGCCGAGCGGAAAATGTCTGCGGCTGCATGAACCGAGTCAAGACTATTCATGCCCGTGCTTAGTATTATCGGCTTCCCAAAACCTGCGATATGGCGTATCAGAGGCAAGTTATTGCACTCGCCTGAACCAATCTTGAATGCAGGAACATCTAACGAAAAAAGAAAATCGGCAGCGGCTCTTGAAAAAGGGGTACTGATGTACACGAGACCCAGCCCCTCAACATATTTTTTTAGTTCTACCTCTTCCTCAAGGGGCAGGCAGCTGTCGGAAATAATATCGAATATCGATTTGGTCGCGTTGCCAGGAATTGTTAAGCGAGCGTGATCAGACATCTCTTCTGACGGAATGTGCGTTTGATGTTTAATTACACGGGCGCCAGCCCGTTGAGCCGCATCCACCATTTCTTTAGCGGTGGCAAGGTCTCCGCCGTGATTAATCCCGATCTCTGCAATAATTAAGGTCGGAGCAGAGTCTGATATTTCAAGATTGCCAAGATACATAATGTCTATTCCTGTTTCCGCATAACTTTGCGAAATTGTTCCAAGTCCTCATGGGAATCAATATCTAAACTTGATGCTTCGTCCATAAGGAAGGGCATAACTCCAGACCGAGGAATCTGATTCTGGTCAGAGAACTCCTCTACTCGAAAGATGTAAAGCGCGCCATTCGGAGATAATAATGTCGGAAATTCCTGGCGAGAAGCATAGGGTGCGTTCGGGCCAAATATGCCCTGAATGGTGCCGTCGGACTGAAGAGCATAGGTCTTTAGAACTGAAGAGCTAGCGGGTTTGACGCTAACGATTGCGCGCGGGTTTCTGTCCGAAAACATTTTAAGGGCTTGGGTTATGTGGTCTCGGCTTCTTAAGGGTGAGGTAGGCTGGAGATATACAATTATTGAGCAGGGATGGGGCTTCCTCTCTCCTATAAAGTGCTCAATAACTGAGTCGGCTAAAGTGATGTCTCCCGAGAGATGTTCCGGTCTTGTAAGAACATCGACGTCCAGTTCGGATGCGATGTGTATCACCTCTGAATCGTTCGTCGAGACTGTGATTTTTGAGAAGGCCTGAGAATCCAAGGCGACGCGTAGGGTGTAAGAGATTAAGGGTAGCCCATTAACTAAGGCGACGTTCTTTCTGGGTACTCCCTTAGAGTCCCGGCGCGCTGGAATAAGCGCAAGGATGTCTTCTTTCAATTTATTGATTCCAAGATAGTGCCCAAAACAGTATACCGTCCGGTCAGTTCATTAAAGACTGTAAACTACGCGGGCTCCGTTTTGGTGCTACGCCGACCCGTGATCTACAGAAAATTAAGAAAACACATCGGTCGAACAATACAGCCTCTGCTCCGGTCTTTGCGGAGGCTGCTAGGGTGTATAGCCCCAAATTATGCGCCCACGAAAATGATCGGACCGTTTGGTCCGTTTAAATTTGACTCAATATTTGTCTTTAGTGATTTTAGATCTTGGGGCGAGGATCATAACTGCGGTTTCCAGAGATTAATCCAAGAGGCTCGTAGCGCGCGATGCGTATTTGATGTTGGCGCGCATGTTGGGATAACTGCACTTCCGCTGTCAGCGGCATCTATCAATGGATTGGTAGTCGCTTTTGAACCCGGACAGCGAAACTATCAATTGCTGGAGAGGCATAGAAAACTTAACGGCATTAAAAACTTGCGCTGTGAAAACCTAATCGTTGGCGACGAGAATCTCAGTGGCGGCGTCAGATTTTATCAAGCTGACGAAGCGAGTGGCATGAATTCGGTAATACCCTCAAAAAAGATGGTCGCTTACGTGGAGAACATTCCGATGATTACTTTGGATAGCTATGCGAAGCGCAACACTTTTCCCCTGACTTAATAAAAATAGATGTCGAAGGTTTTGAATTGCAGGTACTCAAAGGCGCTTCGTTTTTACTGCGCGAATATCGACCAGTAGTAATGATTAGTATCCATCCAATACACCTTGCCCACCAGGGCCTAACTCCTAATGATGTGAAAGCTGAACTTACTAAACACCGTTACGCCTGGTTTTATCCCGATGACACCCCTGTAGGTAGCGCGAATCTGCTCCTCTCAGAGTACTTAGTCCGCTTTAGTCCGTAACCAGAGAAATTATGGGCGCAGAAAGGTTAAGTACCAATATCTACTCGAAGAAGCACAAATGAAATCCGTAACAATAATTGTTGGGAACGAGCAGAAGGGGTTCTTTTTCGAACTTGGTAGAGAACTGGGAGCGGAGTCGGCGATTCATTTCATCGTAGACAACCCGATTGTTAAGCGACTGCTTAATGAGCAGGTCGCGGACATCGATTATGCCGTTACGGTTATGCCCGATCGGCGGAAATGGAAGGTTGCTGATCGGGGAGTAATGGACCGAGCGTCTCAATTGGAAGACCGTTACGGGGTGAAAATCGCCAATCTAATGGGTCAAGACAGAGCGTGGGGCTTCGGCTATCTAACAAATATCGAAAAGTACCCAACAATCAAGCGTGCGTTTTGGCCACGCGAAATAAAGATTCAACACATTGTTGATGAGCTAGACTTTTTTGAAGCTTCGTTAAAGGACTCCAAATTCGTAATAAGTCAGTTTCCCAGCAGCCCAATGATAGCTGTGTGCGAGCGCCTAGGGATACCACACTACCATCTTACGCCTATCAAGTTTGGCGATAGGTATTTTTGGAGTGATGACGGTTTTCAAGGAAGTGAGTCCTATTCGAAAGAAATAGATAAAAATCTTACAAACCCTAATCGATCAAGCATGCGGTCCCACCCGCAATACGAAGTTGATGCTGGTGGAATGCTGATCAATTCTCTTTCCCAATATTCCTTATGGCCTGCCTTGAAGAAGGCCTCAAGACTCATCGCTCGGGATGCCTTTAATGCTTTATTGAGGCGACGAAAGCGTAATGGGTATCGTGTTTTCGGTTGGATTCCGGCGATATTTAGGAAAGGTGCGCGCTATAGATTGGTTCGCAGACACAGCTCAAAGATAGCTGAACTTGAAGGCAAAAAGTTTGTTTACTTCCCACTGCACATGGAACCGGAAGTTGCACTTCTTCAATTTTCTCCAGAAAATGGCAACACTATTGAGTCAATAATCTGGCTTTCAAAGAATCTGCCGGTCAGCCACTTGCTCGTTGTGAAGGAGCAGGCAAATGTATTCGCGGTCCGAAGCAAGCGATTTTATGAGCGTCTAATCGCTATGCCGAATGTAATACTCGCGTGTCCCGATAGTCATAGCTGGGACTGGATTAAAAGCGCAGAGTTCGTCGCAACAATTTCTGGTACGACCGGTCAAGAAGCGGTCCACTTTGAAAAACCGGTACTTACGTTCTCAGCGCATCATGTAATCAATCGTTTGCCTACCGTATTTTTTGTTCAATCCTTTAGAGACGTGAAGAAGGCTATTAATGAGCTGATCGTTTCACCACCGTCGGTACAGCTTCTTCGCCAAGTGAGAGATGCGTTCTCGGCAGCTCAAGTGAGCTCTTCCTTCGAGATGCAATCATATAAACATCACTATAAATCGAAACAGTTTCCTAAGAGTGAGATAGTTACCGCTAAAAAAGCGCTTGATGAAATACTACGTTTGAGTCCTGACAGATGATAGCGAGAAAGAAGCGCTTAGTTCTTGCTAAAGATGCGCTGCTTGAGAATCTGAGAGAAGACGTTGCTGATCTTTGCCCAGTTACAGATCGCCGATTTCTGAAATTAGTTGAAGAGGTTTTCACGCCCTTCATTTCTCTCGTGTCTTCCCAAGATGATGCTCGATTTGACGTTCTGATGGGGGACTTCCGATTTGTAGTTTTTCTTTGTCAGCATCTTCACATGCGCGAGCTGAATCAGAGTTGCTCAAGTAGAGGGATTGAGCTGATTCTCGACGCCTCGCAGAAAAAGATAATGAATCCCGCCTGGGATGGGATTGGGAGCGAGTTCAGCGACTGGCTGATTGATCGTTCAAGGGCGCAACAGTGGCTCAGTGTAATCCGAAGCAATGTGCTTACGTTTGGATCTCCCAGAGGAATAGGCAACCTGGTATCTGGAAAGCTTCAATGGGCGTTGGGCCTTGGACAAGGGGAAAGGCTACGAACCGACTATTCTCTTCGCCGATCAGTAAAAGCAGTGCAGTATGAGCCGTGGTTGTACCTTAAGAGGCCGACGCTCTCGGAGTGTTCTGTAAAAAATTGGAAGTCAGACTTCGTTGAGCCATATCTAGATTTATTGTCGTCGGACCTAACGCGGACTCTTGGCGAACAGGGCAGGAGGCAGTTGGCGTCCGCTTGGGCGAAACGTCTGTCAGAAGTTGAAAGTATTTATAGAACGTTCGTCGATGCAAGGAAACGCTTTTCTCTTCTGCTGGTAAATGGGGGCACAAATCCATTTAGGAAAATCATGATGCTGGCGTATCAGCGATCGGGAGTAGAAACAATACTGTTTCACCACGGGCACGATTTTGGAGGGCGAATTCAGAAATACGGCCATCTCGGAGAGGTTAGTCACGCTAGACGATTTATCTGTCCAACTGAATGGATTGCGAACAACTATCAGAGGGCTTATCAGAGAGAGATCGTGGAGCAGCGGACGGGTACAGTTTACGAATCTGTTGGGTCAAATTACTTTAATGAGATCTATGAAAAAAGTAAACTTACACGGAAGGAAGAGCTCCAATCACGAGCACCGTTAATGTTAATCGGCAGACCAATTAACGACAGACGGTTGTTAGATGCTTCTGGTGGTTTTCTCGTATATAAAATTGCGCTGGAAGTCAAATTGATACAGCTTCTCCAACGTAGCGGCCACGAAGTCATATATAAAGCCCACCCGGAGTCCGCAGTTTATGCCGAAGCCTTGTTCGGCTCGCAGTGCAAGGTTAGCACCACAAGACTCGAAGAAATATACAACGAGGCTGGCTGCCTTATTTTCACCACGGCAACCTCTACCGCGTTCGGCTTTGCGATGGCAACTACTGTGCCGATACTCCTGATCGAGCACAAAGACAACTTATGGCAAGAGCACGTGAAGCGCAAAATTCTAACAAGATGCGCGATTATCGAGTATGCAGAACCCGATGGGGCGGTTGTAACTCCGTCTCTTGAATTTCTTCACGATTCGATCGAAGAAGCTAAACACAAGGCAAGTGACAGCGACTTCTTGAGCCAACTAACTGAGAAGCGGCGACTCGATCCCCAGTAAAGAATGTTTTCTGCGAAATTTAAGCTGGGCCAAATCATAGATAAGGAGGGGACTACCTGCACAGAGGAGCAACTGCTTCTCGAAATCCACGCGCGGGTCGATAGACTCGAAACGTTAGGTATTGGACCACATGATCGGGTGCTTATCTGTCATGGGGGAACGCATGAATTTTTTGCCGATCTGTTCGCAATATGGTGGGTCGGCGCCTGCGCGGTATGTATCAATCCGAAGAGTTCGTTATATGAGTTAGCGGGTATCGCAGGGGTTCTCTCTCCCAAATTAGTATTAATTGATAAGGGGCGAGAGCTTGCCGCCTTAGACGTAGTGGGCCCAATGGTGTCTTTTGTTGGCATCGCCGCAGATTCCTGCTCCCCGACCTCAAGATCACCTCATCCGTTTATTCCCGAGAATGAAGCGCTCATACTATTTACATCCGGCACTACTGGTGACCCAAAGGGTGTTGTTCATAGTTATCAATCGGTGAGTAATCGAATCGCCACTAATCGTAAGTATATTGGCGACAAGATTTTTCAAAGAACCCTCTGCCTTCTCCCGACTCATTTTGGACATGGTCTAATTGGCAATTGTTTAACTCCTCTTTTTGCCGGAGGAGATTTATTTTTGAGACCCCTAGCATCTATTGATGACTTTGCGAGTATCGGACAAAGAATTGATCGCCATCAGATAACCTTTCTTAGCAGCGTTCCATCGATGTGGAGGGTTATTCTAAAAGTGAGCAAAGGCCCAGTTGCGAATACTCTGCGACAGGTAAATATAGGCTCAGAGCAACTCTCAGCTCAGCTTTGGCGAGAAGTGATGAAGTGGACCGGTATAGAGAATGTGATCAGCGTTTATGGGATTACCGAGACTGCCAACTGGATTGGGGGAATGTCTGCCCGGGAGCGGTCGCCGGAGGATGGTCTAGTCGGTAGGGTATGGGATGGCCATGCTGCTGTCCGTTCGGAGTCCGGCGCGATAACGACGAGTGGCACAGGCGAAATCCTCGTTAAGACGCCCTCCCTTATGAGGGGCTACCTAAATCGACCTCACGACACCTCCAAGGTCATGGTCGAAGGATTCTTTGCCACCGGTGATCTTGGTGTTGTCGATGCCTCAGGAGTTATTAGAATCACTGGTCGTCAGAAGCTTGAGATAAATAGAGGGGGTATAAAGGTAAGTCCAGAAGAGGTCGAAGCCTTAATCGAGAGCAGTGATTTTATTGACGAGGCATGTGTTTTCGGGATACCTCACGATATTTCTGGAGAGACGGTCGCTGCGGTCCTGGTGTTACGAGATGGCCTTGTTGGGGACGGCTCGAGTGATGCGGAAAAGATACTCAGAGACTTAGAAACATATCTTCGAGTCAGGATAGCACCAGAAAAGATACCGGAGAAATGGTATATTCGCGACGCAATTCCGAAGACAGAGCGCGGAAAAAAAGACCGCGCTTGGGTCAACTCGAGGTGCCTCTGAGCCGCGACCACTTAGGCCGACCGGCGGGGAAACGCCCCAACATTATTCTTAAATTTCGATAAAGAAAGTCGATGTTCAGGCAGACGTTTCCGCATAACCTTCAGGATCTGTCGATACAGCTCAAAAGGCACGGTTGGAGTTAGCGAGTGGAGATGGAGCAAATTTTGGAGCTTCAAACAAAGAATTTTCTGATCAGACATCTCGAAGTCAAGAATCTGCCCCCCGAATACTTCTTGTGGCTGAAAGACCCGGATGTTACCCAGCATCTCTTCATCTCGAGATCTATGACCAATGAAGAGAGCGCGAAATCGCACGTGGCTTCCTGCGATGGGGTAAACCGTTTCTTTTTCGGATTATTTGACCGAGTAGGCGAGAAGTTGATTGGCACTCATGGGTTGTCAATTGCGCCTGAAGACCGCCGTTGCGCAATGGGGGTAATGATCGGCGACAAAGACTACTGGGGTAGAAATGTCGTCGTGGAAGTAAGAACGTCGATACTCGAATTTGTGTTTGGAGAGCGAGATTGTGAAAAAGCGGAAGCAGGGTGCTTTCGGTCGAATTTGTCCTCGATCTATAACTTCCAGAGATTGGGATGGAAACTCGAGGGCGTCAGGCGGGGGCATCGCATCGTGCATGGCGAGCGGGAGGATCTCTTGTTATTTGGGCTGACACGGGAGGAGTGGAATGCACGAAACCAAGCTTGCTGAATCAGCTCGTGAGCTAGTCGCAGAAGCTCTTGGCATAGACGTTGGCATAGTTTCACTCCAATCGGATATGGAAAGCTTTGAGTATTGGACAAGCATTAAACATATTCAGATAATCCAAGCATTAGAGGCAAAAATGCATCGATCATTGACTGTCGATGAAATTATCTCAGTTACTTCCGTGGCCGGCATAGCAGATTTATTGTGTCGGGCTTAGTCTTGTCTCTCATTGAGAAGCAATATGTTTAAGGGATCTACTATTCTCATAACCGGCGGCACGGGCTCATTTGGGCGAGCCTTCGTCGAGAAGATTCTGTCGACCGAGGAGCCCAAGAAAGTCATCGTCTTCTCTCGAGACGAATTAAAGCAGTATGAGATGCAGAACGCTGCGCCATTTCTGGGAGACCATCGACTGCGGTATTTTATCGGCGACATTAGGGATGTCCGACGTCTCGAAATGGCTTTACGAGGAGTCGATTTCGTGGTTCATGCGGCAGCCCTAAAGCAAGTGCCTGCCGCCGAATACAACCCTTTCGAGTGCATCCGCACCAACGTTCTCGGAGCTGAGAACGTGGTCCAAGCAGCGATAAGTACAAATGTCAAAAAAGTTCTAGCGCTTTCAACTGATAAAGCTGCGAACCCAGTCAACCTGTACGGCGCCAGCAAATTAGCATCCGACAAAATTTTTATCGCGGCTAATCACCTCAGAGGCAGCGATGGACCGAGATTCTCCGTAGTGCGATATGGAAATGTAGCCGGTTCGCGGGGAAGCGTGATTCCTGCGTTTATCCGGCTAAAGATGCAAGGCGCGGAGTTCCTCCCGATCACTGATCGGCGGATGACTAGATTTTGGATCTCGCTCGACGCTGGGGTCGAGTTCGTCTTAAAGAGCATGCGAGATATGATCGGCGGTGAGATCTTTGTGCCGAAGATACCCAGTATGCGGGTCGTAGATCTGGCAGCTATTCTGGCTCCGAACATCCCCCAAAAAGAAGTAGGAATTCGGGAAGGAGAAAAACTTCACGAGGCCCTTATCCCTGAGGAGGATGCCAGAGCCGCTTTGGAGTTTGATGATCGATTCGTCATTGAGCCGCGACATCTCCTCGTGTGGGAGCAGGGATATTATGAGTCAAAGGGTGGGCGCCCGGTGGCGGAGGGGTTTAGTTACACAAGCGATAGAAACGACCATTGGCTCCAGAGGGAGGAAATATTGGAATTTCTTGAGAGCGCTAATGTTAGCGTGACAAATCCAAAGTGACGGAAGTAACCCGAGACCAGTTTTCAGATCCCGCCAGTAGCCACAGTCTTCCAATCTGGGTTCGATTTAGATCCTGGTGCTATCTTAAAGTGCTGGGAAGACGGGTCACCCACGGTCGTGGTATCAGGATCGGAAGATATGCCCAGGTCCGGATTACAGACGGTGGATCACTTAATCTAGGAGATCGAGTGATCCTCGATGATTTCTCGTTTGTCCAACTTACAAAGCCGTCGCCTTCAGTAGTCATTGGCGACTACGTAGTTTTAGGACGGTCAAGCATCATAGCAGCTAAAAATAAGATTCGTATCGGTCGTTATACTCAGATCGCACCTTTTTGCCAGATCTTAGATCAGGAGCACGGCGTAAAAAAAGACGATCTAATTGTGAATCAGAAATCGACTTTAGGGGAAGTGGATATCGGCGCAGACTGTTGGTTAGGCACGGGCGTCACTGTGTTGTCGAACACGAGAATTGGTGACGGTTCTATCATAGGCGCTGGGAGTGTGGTGAAAGGGAACGTGCCCGCTAACCAGATATGGGCGGGTGTCCCGGCTCGATTTATTCGGGACAGGTGATTGCGTCATCGACATGTCATTAGCAGAACGCTCGACGAGCAGTAATACTGCTTGTTAATTCAATTCGTCGGTCTAAGGACAAAAAATCTCAGTACTGAAATGGGCCGTCCGACGATTTTAGTTCTGGGGAGCAGCGGACTGCTCGGGCCATACTTGAGCGAAGAAGCTGAGAAGTATGGACGCCTGATTACGAGTTCTCGGAGTTCAGGAGATTTCAACGCCGATTTATCTTCGATAAGTTCAGTCGAGCGCCTCCTTACAATTGTAAAACCAGACTGGGTTATTCATGCAGCTGGCTTCACTGACGTGGATGGCTGTGAAAAGGATGCAGAGCGTGCATTTCAGGACAATGCTCTGAGTACAGAGAACGTGGCGTTAAAGCTGAGCCCAAACTCTTCTTTGATCTATATCTCGACCGATCAGGTCTATCCATTAGATAAGGGGCCCCATATCGAGGATAGGGCAGATCCAGTAAATGTCTATGGGAAAAGTAAGTTCGCGGGTGAGAAAGAGGCGTTGAGACACCCCCGATCGCTTGTACTAAGGACTAGTTTTTTTGGCCCCTCTAGAACCATAGGTCGGCAAAGCCTAGACGATTTTATGTTGGGTCAACTCCGAAGAAAGGAGCCCTTCATTCTTTTCAGCGATGTTTTCTTCTCACCGCTTCATATGAAGTCGCTCTCAGAATCGATTTTTCTGGCTGTGTCCAAAGGGCTCAAGGGCGTGTTCAACCTCGGAAGTCGCATGGGCCGATCAAAAGCAGAATTTGGGATGCTGATAGCAGACCAATTTAAGTTAGACCACA
>Ga0181593_10004329_pt1 | contig 12945 bp, 9 predicted proteins | sample 071ome_19_FD_133756 | JGI IMG/M metagenome (GOLD analysis project Ga0181593, IMG submission 133756) | Coastal salt marsh microbial communities from the Groves Creek Marsh, Skidaway Island, Georgia - 071413AT metaG (megahit assembly) | ecosystem: Environmental > Aquatic > Marine > Intertidal zone...
CATGATCGACGGCGCGTTCAGATTACCGTTGGTGATACGCGGGAAGACCGAACTGTCGGCAACACGCAGCCCTTCCACCCCGATCACCCGGCATTCCGGGTCCACCACCGCCATCGGATCATCCGCGCGGCCCATCCGCATCGTGCCGCAGGGGTGATAGGCGCTTTCGGCATGGTCACGGATAAAGGCGTCAATCGCCGCATCCGAGGTGGCCTCATCCCCCGGCTGGATTTCACGCCCCCGAAAAAGAACCATCGCCTTCTGGCGCAGAATTTCACGGCTGAGCCGGATACAGCGGCGGAATTCCTCCCAGTCATCCGGATGGCTCATATAATTAAACCGGATCTCCGGCGCGTCTTCGGCCCGGGACGAACGGATCCGCACATGGCCGCGGGATTTCGACCGCATCGGGCCAACATGGAGCTGAAACCCGTGGCCTTCGGCCGGGGCCGTGCCATCATAGCGGATCGCCACCGGCAGGAAATGATACTGGATATCCGGATACGATACCCCCGCCGCCGAACGGATGAAACCCAGGGTCTCAAAATGGTTGGTTGCGCCGGGGCCTGATTTTGTCAGCAGCCATTCAAGCCCTATCCTCGCCTTGGAAAACAGGTTGAGATATTTGTACAGCGTGATCGGCTGAAGACAGACCACCTGAAAATAAACCTCAAGATGATCCTGCAGGTTAGCGCCGACCCCGTCCCGCGCGGCCACCGGCGTAATCCCGTGGGAGCGGAGCAGATCCCCGGGCCCGATACCGGAACGCTGGAGTATCTGCGGTGAGTTGATGGCGCCTGCGGCACACACCACCTCACGTTCCGCGCGCACATCACAGACCTTGCCGCGATGGATAAAGCGAACACCTGTCGCCCGCGTGCCGTCAAAAAGGATACGGTCCACCCGCGCCCTTGTGATCAGCCGCACATTGCCGCGACGCAAGGCTGGCTTGAGATAGGCATTGGCCGCCGACCAGCGCCGTCCCTTCCAGACCGTCATATCCGCAGCGCCAAACCCTTCCTGCCGGAAGCCGTTATAATCCGGCGTGGCGACATAACCTGCCTCCGTGGCGGCCCGGACAAAAGCATCATGCAGGGGGTTGTCCCGCTTGCCGCGGGTGACATGCAAGGGGCCGCTCCGCCCGCGGAAGCCGTCATCACCTCCATGGGCATGTTCCATGCGCTGAAAATACGGCAGCACATCGGCGTAGCCCCAGCCGCTGGCCCCACTTTCTTCCCAATGGGCGTAGTCGCCGGGGTTGCCGCGAACATAGATCATCCCGTTGATCGAGGATGACCCGCCGATAACCTTGCCACGCGGGCAGACAAGACGCCGCCCGCCAAGGCTTTCTTCCGGCTCTGCCAGATATTCCCAGTCATAGGTTTTCATATTCATCGGATAGGACAGCGCGGCGGGCATCTGGATGAACGGGCCGGCATCACTGCCGCCGAATTCGAGCACCAGCACGCGATGACGTCCATCCTCACCAAGCCGCCAGGCCAGAGCTGACCCCGCTGAACCAGAACCAATGACAATATAATCGTAACTTTCCATCACACCCTAACGCAGTCGCGCCATATGCCAGTCAATGTGGTCCTTGATGAAACTGCTGACAAACCAGTAGGAATGATCATAGCCGGGCTGAAGCCTGAGGGTCAGATCAATCCCTGCCCGTTCCGCCGCTTCGGCAAGCAGATGAGGTTTGAGATGTTCGTCAAGAAACGGATCATCCGCCCCCTGATCTACCAGCATCGGCCCGGCCCAGCCATGGCTTTCCATCAGTGCCGCGGCATCGTAAAGCGCGTGGCTCTCCGGATCATCACCACGATAGGCGTTGAGCGCAGCCTGTCCCCACGGCACCTGCCGGAGAGAGGCTATCGGCGCGAAAGCCGAAACCGACCGGTACTGTCCCGGGTTTTTCATCGCCAGCGTCAGCGCACCATGCCCGCCCATGGAATGCCCGGTGATGCCTGTCCTGTTATGATCCACCGGCGCCAGCTCCGCCACCAGCCGGGGCAGCTCATCGGTGACATACGTATCCATGGCGTAATGCGGTGCCCAGGGCTCTGAGATCGCGGTCATGTAATATCCGGCCCCTTTGCCAAGGGAGAAATCCGCATCATCAGCGACATCATCTCCACGCGGGGAGGTGTCAGGAAAAACCAGCATCAGCCCTGCCTGTGCGGCATAAGCCTGCGCACCGGCCTTGGTGGCGGCATTCTCCCAGGTGCAGGTCAGCCCTGAAAGATAGTAAAGGCAGGGGAAAGGCCCCTTGCCCGCCGGCACAAAGAGCGCGAATTCCATCTCGCATCCGGTCGCTTCACTGGAATGGCGGACAACCATATGCCGGCCGCCATGCAGCCCCGTATCAACAAGGATTTCCATCATTTCCTCTTAAAAGATGACCACGGATCTGATGCTTTCACCTTTATGCATCAGATCAAAAGCCGAATTGATTTCCTCGAGCGGCATCGTGTGGGTGATCATCGGATCGATCTCGATCTTGCCATCCATGTACCAGTCGACGATTTTCGGCACATCCGTCCGGCCACGGGCGCCGCCAAAGGCGGTCCCGCGCCAGACACGTCCGGTGACCAGCTGGAACGGCCGCGTGCTGATCTCCTGACCTGCACCGGCAACACCGATGATGATCGACTCGCCCCAGCCCTTATGGCAGCATTCGAGCGCCGCGCGCATGACGCTGGTATTGCCGATACATTCAAAAGAATAATCCGCCCCGCCGCCGGTAATCTCCACCAGATGGCCGACCAGATCACCGTCAATTCCGGAAGGATTGACAAAATGTGTCATCCCGAACCGCTCGCCCCAGGCTTTCTTTTCGGAATTAAGGTCAACGCCGACAATCATGTTTGCCCCGGCAAGGCGGAGCCCCTGAATAACATTCAGCCCGATCCCGCCAAGCCCGAAGACAACCGCGTTGCATCCGGGCTCAGCCTTGGCGGTATTGATCACAGCACCGATCCCTGTGGTCACGCCGCAGCCGATATAGCAGACCTTATCGAAAGGTGCGTCCGGGTGGATTTTGGCCAGGGCGATTTCGGGCAGAACCGTGTGATTGGCAAAGGTCGACGTGCCCATGTAATGGTAAATCGGCTTGCCATCGAGGGAGAAGCGTGACGTTCCGTCGGGCATCAGCCCCTGCCCTTGCGTGGTGCGGATAGCCTGACACAAATTTGTTTTCGGGTTGAGGCAGTATTCGCATTCACGGCATTCCGGCGTATAGAGAGGGATCACATGATCGCCTTTCGCAAGAGACGTGACCCCGGGGCCGACATCCACCACAACTCCGGCGCCTTCATGCCCCAGTATGGCCGGGAAAATGCCTTCAGGATCAGCACCGGAAAGGGTGAATTCATCGGTATGGCAGATACCGGTTGCCTTGATTTCCACCAGCACTTCTCCGGCTTTCGGGCCTTCAAGGTCAACCTCAACAATTTCCAGTGGCTTTCCTGCCTCAAAGGCGACAGCGGCGCGAGTTTTCATCATTCATCTCCCCGAATTTTCGTTTTTATTAAAATGGCATGGACTTGCCTGCCTTGCCAGATTTTTTTGATCTTTTCGTTACGGCTCCGGATGGCGGGTGAAAAAATCAAGCAACTCAGCAATCGTGCCATTGGGATCTTCTTCGGGAATGAAATGCCCGGTGGGCATGGCTTTGCCTGTCACTTCCGCCGTGGTGTAGCGCTGCCAGACAGAGACCGGGTCCCATTTCCGGCCCACGACACCCCGCTCACCCCAGAGAACATGAAGCGGAATATCCACCGGCGTGCCCCGGTCTTCCCGGTCGTGAACCAGATCAATAGTGCTGGCGGCACGGTAATCTTCGCAGGTGGCATGGACTTTTTCCGGCGGAGCAAAAGCCGCAAGATAGGCTTCTTCCGCCTCACCAAAGACAAAGCCTCCTGACCATTTCTGCAGACAGGCATCCATCCATGCCCTCGGGTCGGCAAGAATCATGCGCTCCGGCAGATCATAGGGCTGGATCAGAAAGAACCAGTGAAAATACGCGGTGGCAAAATCCTGATCCGTATCCTCATACATATCGAGCGTCGGGCAGATATCAAGAACCGAGCAGGCAGGCACACGATCCCGGTGATCACGGATGAGCCGGTGCGCCACCCGGCCGCCGCGGTCATGCCCTGCCACAAAAAAGCGGGGATGGCCCAAGGCCTCCATCATCTCCACCATATCGATGGCCATCTGGCGTTTGGAATAGGGATAATGGGTTTCATCGCTTGGCGGCACCATGCTGTCACCACAGCCGCGGATATCGGCGGCGATCACGGTAAAATGTTCCGCCAGTGCCGGGGCTGTCTTGTGCCACATCACATGCGTCTGGGGATGGCCGTGTATCAGCAGCAGCGGCGGGCCATCTCCCCTGATACGGCAAAACATCTTTCCATCGCTGACCTCGACTCGTTCGGAGGCAAACCCTTCAAACATCCCCTTCTCTCCTCTGGGTTAATCCCGGAATATCCCGACAAGGCTGAAGGCTGAATGACGGGCTGTCAACCTCAGAGGGCTTGTATCTCACCGGATGAGCAACCTCTTGTTAAGGCACCAGAGAAAAACCCTTTCACGTTTTGCATATCAACAGCGCGCGAGAAATCTCAAGACTGATTTGTAATATGCTTTGTTGACAGCGTGAAAATATGGCAGGAGATAGACGACCGTAACATGCCGGCATCCGAAAGACTTGCCCGGCCGGAGGTGAAGATGACTTTAGCTGACTGGGGACTGCTTGCCCTGACCTGCCTTGCCGGTGCGGCAAGCCCCGGCCCGAGCCTCGCCCTGCTGATCCGGAGCGTCGTTCGTGACGGCCGGATTGCCGGGATGATGTTCGGCATCGCCCATGGAGCTGGAATTTTGTTCTATGCCGGGGCTGTGACTTTAGGTCTTGGCGCGGCCTTGCTGGTGTCGCCCGCTATTCTGATTGCCTTGCAGGGCGCAGGTGCGATCTTTCTTCTGTGGATTGCGGGCCAGATGATCCGCGCTGGTCTGACGGCGCCGGTTGCCCCTGATGAAGACAATCTCAGGACACAGACATCACGTCCTTTATTGCGGCACGGGATGGACGGTTTCATGATCGTTTTTCTCAACCCCAAGATAGCTGCCTTCTTCCTTGCGATCTTCAGCCAGTTCCTGAGCGATGGGCAAGGTATCGCAACACGGGCCGGCATGACCATATTCGCCTGGCTGATCGATACGGGATGGTATCTGCTCGTGGCCGTCATCATTGCGTTTCCGCCCTTGCTTGCGCGCCTTGAGACCCATCAGCACCGCATCGAGATGGTCATCGGATGCGGATTGATGCTCATAGGTATCAGCTTGGGTGGACGAATGTTCGGTTTGATTTAAATTGGACTTTAATTCACCTTCGGTGCATGTATAAAATGACGCCTTAAGGGATACGAATAAGGAGAAAGAGATGAGCTATCGCGCGCTCGTGGTCACCCAGGATGAGGATGGCAAGGTAGACGGATCTGTGCAGATGATTACCGATGCGGATTTGCCTGCAGATGGAGATGTGCTTATCGCCGTCGAATATTCAAACCTGAATTTCAAGGACGGGTTGTGCATGACCGGCGGCGGCCGTCTTGTCCGCGACTATCCCCATGTCCCCGGCGTCGATGTTGCGGGTGTTGTCCTTTCCTCCGGCGATCCCCGCTATAAGGAAGGCGACAAGGTGCTGGTCACCGGTTGGCGCTTTGGTGAGATCTGGTGGGGCGGCTATGCCGAACGTGCCCGGGTGAAAGCGGATTGGTGTGTTCCCCTTCCCGATGGCCTGACAACCCGGGAGGCGATGTCTGTCGGCACGGCCGGATTTTCGGCCGTCCTTGCCCTGATGGCACTGGAAAGGCACGGGCTAACCCCTGAAAAAGGTGACGTGCTGGTCACCGGTGCGGCCGGCGGGGTCGGGTCGCTTGCGGTCGCGATGCTGGCGCATCGCGGCTACAGTGTTGCGGCGGTCACCGGCAGACCTGAAACAGCCGATTACCTCACCGGTCTAGGGGCCAGCCGGATCGTTGCCCGCGAAGAATTGTCGGAACCCACGACAAAACCGATGGAAAGCGCCACCTGGGCGGGGTGCATCGATAATGTCGGCGGCGCGACGCTGTCCCGCGTTCTGGGGCAGATGGCGTATGGCGCGTCGGTTGCTGCCATCGGCAATGCCAGCGGTATTGAAATCAATACCAATGTGCTACCGTTTATTCTGCGCGGGGTTAATCTGCTGGGGATTGACAGCGTCGCCCAGCCTTACGACAGCCGGGTGGAAGGCTGGAAGAATGCCGCCGCCTGGATCCCGAAGGACAAACTTTCCGCGATGGTGACCGAAGCCAGACTGGAAGACATGATGGATCTGGGCCGGTCGATACTCAAAGGCGGGGTCCGGGGGCGGGTGCTGGTCAACCCTTCCGCCTGAACCGGTCGGCCAGCGAGGGAAATTCAACTATTTTCGTGACAGGACACAACAGATGAGTTTTGGTATTGCTCTCGGACCAAGGATCCGCAAATCCCCCTTTTTCAACAGTACCGTAACAACAGGGGTGACGCATTTCACCACCTATAATCACATGTATATGCCGGTGACCTATGGTGATCTGGCGGCGGAATATGACCGGCTGATCCATGGTGTTTCCATGTGGGATGTGGCAGCGGAAAGACAGGTCTCGCTCAAAGGCCCTGATGCACTGACCCTTGCCAGATTGCTGACCCCCCGCAACCTCTCTTCACTTACCTGGGGCGTGGGAAAATACGTGCCGATCTGCAATTCCATCGGCACGTTGATCAATGATCCTGTCCTGCTCAGGATCGATGAGGATGAAGTCTGGCTGTCCATAGCCGATACCGATATGAAATACTGGGCCGAAGGCGTCGCCATCGGGCTGGGCCTTGATGTCCGGGTCACCGAACCTGATGCATCACCACTTGCCATCCAGGGCCCGAAGGCCGAAGACGTGGTCGCCAGCCTCTTTGGTGACTGGGTCCGTGATATCAAATATTTCGGTTTCAGAGACGCTGTACTTGACGGGATACCCCTGCTGGTGGCGCGCTCCGGCTGGAGCAAACAGGGCGGGTTTGAACTCTACCTTCTCGATGGCAGCAGGGGGGATACGCTCTGGCAAAAAGTGGCTGAGGCGGGCCAGCCTTATGGTATCGGGCCCGGCGCACCCAATTATATTGAACGCGTGGAAAGCGGGTTGATTTCCGTCGGCGCCGACACGGATGATCACTCGAACCCGTTTGAGATGGGGCTCGGCAAATTTGTTGACCTCGAACAGGACGTGGACTTCATCGGCAAAGACGCGCTCAGAAAGATCAGGGCCGAGGGCGTAAAGCGTCGTTTCTGCGGGGTTATTATGGATGGCGCGCCGCTGGCATCGACCAACAGTCATCCCTGGCGGATCATGCATAACGGCGTTGATGTCGGCTTCGCTTCGGCGGCGGCCTATTCACCACGGCTGGAATGGAATATAGCAACCGCGCTGATTGCGGTAGAGGCAGCTGATGCCGATGGCGGGCTTGTGGTCCTCAGTGACGATGGCGAACGCCATGCCCGTCCCACCAGCCTGCCCTTCCGTAATGAAACCTGAGGCCGGCCAGACAGGATCAAGGGAAACCCATGACAGACTATAAATTCGACACATTAAGTCTCCACGCCGGACAGTCTCCGGATGACCGGCATGGCTCAAGGGCTGTGCCCATTCACCAGACGACGTCCTACCTTTTTGACAGCACCGAACAGGCGTCGGCGCTCTTCAATATGGAAGTGGGGGGGCATATCTACTCACGCCTGACCAACCCGACCGTGGCAGTGCTCGAACAGCGTCTGGCCGCGCTCGATGGCGGCGTGGCGGCAATCGCCGTGTCTTCCGGGATGGCGGCCCTGTTTCTCACCGTATTGTCGCTGACATCCCAGGGTGATCACATCGTGGCGTCATCCCAGATGTATGGCGCGAATATCAATCTCTTCCAGCATACGCTGGGGCGCTATGGTATCACCGCCAGTTTTGTTGCGCCGAACGATCCTGCCGCCATCAGGAATGCTATTCAGCCCAACACAAAAATGGTTTTCGGTGAAGTTATCGGCAATCCCGGCATGGACGTCATGGATGTTCCTGCGGTGGCGGAAATCACCCGCAAAGCCGGTATCCCCTTGGTGATCGACGGCACGTTCAACACCCCGTGGCTGTTCAAACCTATCGAACACGGGGCCAATATTGTCATTCATTCCCTGACAAAATGGATGGGAGGGCATGGCGTGGCGCTGGGTGGCGGTATCATTGACGGCGGCAATTTCGACTGGGGCCAGAACGATAAATTCCCCACCCTGACCGAACCTCATTTCGCCTTCCAGAATGTCAATCTCTGGGAGGAATTCGGCCCGCTTGCGTTTTCAACCCGGGTGCGGACGGAAGGCATGTACAATATCGGCCCCTGCCTTGCCCCGATGAACGCGTTCCACCTTCTTCAGGGGATAGAAACCCTGCCGCTCAGGATGCAGCGTCACATGGAGAACACCTCCAGATTGCTTGAGTTTCTGACCTCACACGAACAGGTCTCCTGGGTCAGGCATCCGCTTCTTGCCGATCATCCGGATCACGACGTCGCCGCACGTCTGATGCCGAAGGGGGCGGGATCGATCATTGCCATTGGCGTCAAAGGCGGACGTGAGGGCGGGCGCGCCTTTATTGAGAATGTTGAACTGGCCTCCCATCTTGCCAATGTGGGTGATGCCAAGACACTGGTCATCCATCCGGGCAGCACCACCCATTCCCATCTTGACGAAAAAGCAATGCGTGCGGCCGGGCTGACTGATGATCTCGTCCGGATCTCCGTCGGGCTTGAAGACATTGACGACATCATTGCCGATATGAACACAGGCCTCAAAGCGGCCGCCCGGGCAACAGGATCACGCTGATGCATATCAGGATGGATGATCAGGATATTTTCGTTTCAACCGGTGGTCGTGATTTCGATCCTGCGGGGGATGTTCTTCTTTTTATTCACGGCAGCGGGCAGAGTCATCTCTCCTGGCTTCTTCAGGCCCGCTTTTTTGCCAATCGCGGCTGGTCGGTGCTGGCGCCGGATCTGCCCGGGCATAATCTTTCCGGTGGTGAGCCGCTTGAGAGCATCGAAGAGATGGCCGATTGGTGCGCCGCACTCCTTGATGCCCTTGGCGTTAAAAAGGCGGTGGTCATCGGCCATTCCCAGGGCGGATTGATCGCGCTTGAAACGGCGCGGCGTCATCCTGACCGGACCCGTAAACTGGCCGTTATCGGCAGTGCCCATGCCATTCCTGTTGCTGATCCTCTGCTTGATATGGCGCGTGATGCCGAAGGCAAAGCCTTCCGTTTCATGGTCTCGTGGAGTCACGGCACCGAAGGCCATCGTCACGATCATACCGTGCCGGGGCAGAGCCATCTGCTTTTCGGCAACAAGGTCATGGGCCGGAACAAGCCCGGCGTGCTGCTCACCGATCTTCTGGCCTGCAATTCCTACAAGGCAGGCAAGGATGCCGCCGCCGCCATCAGTTGCCCGGCATTGCTGATCCTCGCTGATCGTGACCGGATGGTGCCGAAGAAATTCGGCCTTGAGCTCAGTGAAATGCTGACCGACAGCCGTGTTGTGGTCATCCCCGACGCCGGCCATTTTCTGCAAAGCGAGAAATCGGTTGAAACCAATGCCGCTTTGCGCCCATTTTTTCTTGAATAGGCAGAATTAAATTTTGGTGGTTTGCCATGGTACATGACGTTCCTTTCTCACGCATAGCTGTTATCGGTGCAGGTACGATGGGTAGCGGCATCGCCGGTCAGATCGCCAATGCCGGTCATGAGGTGATGCTGCTGGACCTGCCCCGGGATGATGATCCGAACGGCGCCGCCAGCGCTGCGGTGGACCGGCTGCTCAGATCTGATCCTCCGGCGCTCATGCATAAATCGAGGGCAGATAAAATCACCATCGGAAATATCCGTGATGATTTCGGAAAACTGGCGGAATGCGACTGGATCATCGAGGCCGTGGTCGAACGGCTTGATATCAAGAAAGACCTTTATGCGCGGCTGGACAGCGTGATCCGTGATGACTGCGTGGTGACCTCCAACACCTCAACCATCCCGATCCGTCTTCTGGTGGAGGATATGCCGCAATCGTTCCGCCGACGTTTTGCCATTACCCATTATTTCAACCCGGTCCGCTATATGCGGCTTCTGGAACTGGTGGAAGGTGAGGATACGGATCTGGCCATCATGGCAAAACTTGCCGATTACAATGACCGTATTCTCGGCAAAGGTGTTGTTGCCTGCCGCGATACCCCGGGCTTTCTGGGCAACCGCGTTGGCGTTTATGCGCTTCAGGTCGGGATGGACGAAGCCCATCGCCAGGGGCTTACCATCGAAGAAGCCGATGCCCTTATGGGCCGGCCGATGGGCATTCCCAAAACCGGTGTCTTCGGGCTTTATGACCTGATCGGCATTGATCTGATGGCTGATGTGGTAAAGACACTGGGGGTGATCCTGCCTGATGGTGACGCCTTTCACGCCGTTGGCGGCAATAACCCCCTCAATGGGCTGATCAGCCGGATGATCGACAGCGGATTCACCGGCGACAAGGGAAAGGGCGGTTTCTACCGCACGGAAAAAGAACGCGAAATGGCCGTTGATATCCTGAGCGGAGAGATCAGGCCACGCACCCCCGGTCTGCCGGCCAAGGCGGAACGTGCCGCAAGAACGCTTGCCGACCATGGCGAGGCGCTTCATGTCCTGATTGAAGAAACAGATGACGGCGATGCCGCGCAGACACGGTTCTGCCGTCATGTGCTGGCCCGGGTGCTCGGGTATGCCGCCAGCCTCATTCCTGATGTCACCACCTCACCGCAGGATATCGATGATGCCATGAAACTCGGCTTCAACTGGGTCCGTGGCCCTTTTGAGATGATGGATGCTATCGGCGCGGAAACGCTGATGGAGATGATCAGGGAGACGGGAAGTGACATCCCGCCCGCGCTCAAGCATGGCAAGACCTTTTACGAAGCAGGCCCCGATGCACTTCAGGTCCGCGTTTTTGAAGATACCGGCAAGCCCGGCACCCTCAAACCGGTCAGCCTGCCCGAAGGAACCATCCGCTTTCATATGATGCGCCAGGGCCTTGAGCCTGTTGCCAGCAATGCGGCGGCAAGTCTTTTTGCCCTTGATGGTGATCTCAGGCTGGTGGAATTTCATTCCAAGGCAAACGCGCTCACGGATGCTTCCATGGAAATCGTCGCCGAAGCCGCGCGCAACCATGGCAAGGGTATCATCATCCATAACGATGCCCAGCATTTTTCAGCCGGTGTCGACCTCAACGGGGTGCTGGCACTGATACGGGCGCAGGACTGGACCGGTATCGACCGGTTCCTGATCCGTTTTCAGGATGCCGTCAAGGCCCTGCGCTATGCGCCGGTGCCGGTGGTGGCTGCCCCGTCGGGTCTCACGCTTGGCGGCGGCTATGAAGTCGTTGTTCACGCCGATAAGGTAATCGCCCATGGCAATATCGTCATGGGTCTGGTTGAGGCGGCGGTCGGGGTTGTGCCGGGTGGTGGCGGCGTCAAGGAAACGCTCAGCCGCTGGCATAATGCAACCGGCGACTGGCGCAAGGCGGCGTGGAACACCTGGATGCAGATCGGCTATGCCCGCACCGGTACCAGCCCTGAGATCAGCGCCTCGATGATGTATTTCCTCAAAGACCGGGATCTGAGCGTCATGAACCGCGACAAACTGCTGACCGCTGCCATGGCTGAAATTGAAAACATGCGATCAGAGGGATATACCCCGCCCGCAGTGCCACAATTCGAGCTTCCGGGTGATGGCCTCATTGAGGAAATGGCCTCTTTCATGGACAAGGGGATCAGCGACGGGTTGTTTTTCCCCCATGACAAGACCGTGGCGATGGCGGTCGGCAGCATCGTTGCCCATGAAGGACGCGGCGATCTTCCGGCCAGTGAAGATGATCTTTTCGCCCGGGAAAGGGATGCGTTCATCCGCCTTGCCCGGACAGCGGAAACCGAAGCCCGTATCGTGGCCATGCTGGAAACCGGAACCATGCTGCGGAACTAGACTTCGGGACAAACAACAAGGGAGGATATGAAATGACCGATAAGTACGATGCCTTTGATAAAGTTGATGCGAATTTTGTTCCTCTCTCCCCGCTTACTTTCATCCGCCGGACTGCCGGGATTTTCCCTGACCGGACGGCGGTGATTCACGGTCGCCGCCGCTACACCTGGGCCGGGGTTTTCGAAAGGTGCCGCAGGCTGGCATCCGGGCTTGAAAAACTCGGGGTGGGACATGGCGATACTGTTGCGGTAATGGCCTTCAACACCCCTGAAATGGTGGAATGCCATTTCGGTGTCGCCGCAACAGGCGGGGTGCTCAACACGATCAATGTCCGTCTTGATCCGGAGACGATCGCCTATATCCTTGACCATGGCGAGGCCCGTTGCCTGATCACTGACACAGCCTTTGCCGATACCGCCGCGAAGGCTCTTGAAATCCTGGGGCCGGATCACGGCATAACCGTCATTGATATCGACGACAGCGAAAATGACGGGGACGGCAGATGCCTCGGCAAGATGACCTATGAAGACCTGCTTGAAAGCGGTGACCCCGGATACGAATGGCGTCTGCCACGCGATGAATGGGATGCAATGGCGCTGAATTATACTTCCGGTACCAGCGGCCGGCCCAAGGGTGTTGTCTATCATCACCGCGGCTCGCATCTCATGACCATGGGCACCATAGCCGACTGGGGCATGCGGCAGCACCTCAAATATCTCTATATCGTACCGCTTTTTCATTGCAACGGCTGGGGCCATGTCTGGGGGGTGACCGCGATGGCGGGAACGATCGTCTGCACAAGGGCCGTCACCGCCAAAACGATTTACGA
>Ga0181593_10004330_pt1 | contig 12945 bp, 11 predicted proteins | sample 071ome_19_FD_133756 | JGI IMG/M metagenome (GOLD analysis project Ga0181593, IMG submission 133756) | Coastal salt marsh microbial communities from the Groves Creek Marsh, Skidaway Island, Georgia - 071413AT metaG (megahit assembly) | ecosystem: Environmental > Aquatic > Marine > Intertidal...
ATAGCCTGACGCCTCATTCAGGATACGACTGGTATTGCTACGTATCTCTTCGTCGGTCTCGCCTTTGGCACCCATCACTGTGAAGTAGATGTCGGCATAGCCCAGATCTTTAGCGACCTTGACCTGGTTCAGTGTAACCATCCCAAGGTGCGGGTTCTTCATTTCGAACTGAATCATTTGCGCTATTTCGCGCTGAATCTGTTCTCCCAGTCGGGAGGTACGGCTGAAATCTTTTGGCACTGTATGTCCTCAATAAACTCCAGAGACACCAAAGCCCGGACAGATCCGGGCTTTGGCGTTTCAGGCTACTCGCAGGCCGTTAAAGCGTGCGGGCAAACTCTTTGACGTCGAAGACTTCAATCTGATCGCCTGGGCGAACGTCCTGATAATTCTTCACACCGATACCGCATTCCATGCCCTGGCGGACTTCCTGTACGTCATCTTTAAAGCGACGCAGAGATTCCAGCTCACCTTCATAGATCACGACATTTTCACGCAGTACACGGATCTTCTTGTTACGGTAGATCGTACCATCGGTCACCATACAGCCAGCAATCTGGCCGAATTTAGGCGACTTGAACACATCACGTACTTCAGCAATACCAACGATCTCTTCACGCAGCTCAGGCGCCAGAAGACCGGCCATTGCCTGCTTCACGTCGTCGATCAGATCGTAGATAACGCTGTAATAGCGCATATCCACATCGTTGCCTTCGACAACTTTCTTCGCAGCGTTATCAGCACGTACGTTAAAGCCAAACAATACCGCGCCGGCAGCAAGAGCGAGCGTTGCGTCAGTTTCGGTAATACCACCCACACCGGATGCGACTACGTTAACTTTCACTTCGTCGGTAGCAAGTTTCTGCAGTGACGATACGATGGCCTCAAGCGAACCACGAACGTCGGTTTTAACAACCACATTCAATGAGGCAACTTCGCCTTCTGCCATCCCCGCAAAGAGTGCATCCAGTTTCGCAGCCTGCTGGCGCTGCTGGTGCTGTTCCTTCAGTTTGGTTTCACGGAATTCAGCCACTTCACGTGCCTTCTTCTCGTTTTCAACCACCATAAAGTTATCACCAGCATCCGGCGTGCCGTTCAGACCCAGTATTTCTACAGGAATCGAAGGACCGGCAGACTCAGTCTGCTTACCGTTTTCATCCAGAAGCGCACGGGCACGTCCATAACAGGTACCGGCAAGAACCACATCACCCTTCTTCAGAGTACCGTTCTGTACCAGCAGCGTCGCTACCGGTCCGCGACCTTTATCCAGGCGCGATTCGACAACAACACCCTGACCAGGACCATCAAAGTGCGCTTTCAGTTCAAGCAGTTCCGCCTGAAGCAGAACGGCCTCAAGTAAGGTCTCAATACCCATACCGGTTTTTGCCGATACCGGGATAAATGGAACGTCACCGCCCCAGTCTTCCGGAATAACATCGCGTGCCGACAGTTCATTCTTAACGCGATCCGGATCAACACCTTCTTTATCCATCTTGTTCACAGCAACGACAAGAGGAACACCCGCTGACTTAGCATGCTGTACCGCTTCTTCGGTCTGCGGCATAACACCGTCGTCCGCTGCCACCACCAGGATAACGACGTCCGTCGCCTGTGCACCGCGTGCACGCATCGAGGTAAATGCCGCGTGTCCCGGTGTATCCAGGAAGGACACCATGCCGTGATCGGTCTCTACATGATAAGCACCGATATGCTGGGTAATACCACCGGCTTCACCGGAAGCAACACGCGAGCTACGGATGTAATCGAGCAGCGACGTTTTACCATGGTCAACGTGACCCATTACCGTTACCACCGGAGCACGTGTGGTCTGGTCACCGTCGTAGTTAACGGCCTCCGTGACATCCTGCTCGAGCTGGTTGTCGGCGATCAGCTTCGATACCTTATGACCCATTTCCTCAACAACCAGTGTTGCAGTGTCCTGATCCAGCGGCTGGTTAATGGTCGCCATCACGCCCATTTTCATCAGCTCTTTGATCACTTCACCCGCTTTCACAGCCATCTTGGACGCCAGGTCGCCGACGGTGATGGTCTCAGGCAGTTCGACTTCGCGAACAACAGGCGCTGTCGGCTTAGTGAACGCATGCTCGTTAGAGGCATTCGCATTGCGATTGGTGCGTGCTTTCGCTTTCAGCTTGCCTTTCGGACGACGCTGGTTGCGACCACCGCGGTTGTCGGAATCATCAAAGCGACTGTCTTTATCCGTGCGCTTACGCTCAGGGACTTTCGCCTTTTTGCGGTGTTCTTCACGCTGCTGCGCCGCTTCGGCTTCCGCGCGCTTCTGAGCCGCTTCTTCTTCCGGAGTAAGAGCAGGTTTTTCATCCGCTTTTTTCTTAGCTGGCTCGTCCGCTTTTGCGGCAGGCTTAGCTTCAGATTCCGGCTGCACTTCTTTCTGCTCAGCAGGCTTCGCTTTCTCTTGCGCTTCTGCCGCTGCTTTTTCAGCATCGGCTTTCGCTTTCAACTCTGCTTCTTTCTCTGCTGCGAGGCGTGCTTCTTCTTCGAGACGCGCTTTTTCAGCTGCGCCATCGACTTCTTCACGCTTCACGTAGGTGCGTTTCTTACGCACCTCAATGTTGACCGCTTTCTTACCGCCCTGACCGGTTTTCAAGGTCGTAGTGACCTTGCGCTTCAGGGTGATTTTCTTTGGCGCAGCATCAGCTTCACCGTGACTTTTTTTCAGAAACGCGAGCAGACTTTGCTTCTGCTCGTCGTTTACGGTGTCAGTCTCAGAGCTCTGAGGCAGGCCCGCTTCTTTCATCTGGGAGAGCAGGCGGTCTGTGCTCGTCCCTACCACGTCGGCGAGTTCTTTAACTGTTACATCAGCCATACGTTTCTCCTATACCGGGCGAGTGATTATTCGTTGCCTTCAAACCAAGGCTTACGGGCAGTCATGATCAGCTCGCCCGCTTTCTCTTCGGTCATCCCTTCCACATCCAGAACATCATCAATCGACTGTTCAGCAAGGTCTTCCATCGTGCAGATACCTTTGCTGGCGAGAACCAATGCCAGATGTCTTTCCATGCCTTCCATATTCAGAAGGTCTTCTGCCGGTTGTGCTGATTCAAGCTTTTCTTCAGACGCAATTGCCTGAGTCAGCAGCACATCTTTGGCGCGATTACGCAGTTCGGTGACGATGTCTTCGTCCAGACCGTCGATCTGGAGCATTTCTTCCATCGGTACGTAAGCGATTTCTTCTAGTGTGGTGAAGCCTTCTTCAACAAGCAGTGTGGCGAAGTCTTCATCCAGATCCAGACTGTTCATAAAGCCTTCGATGAAGCCAGAAGCCTCTTCGCTCTGCTTCTCAACAGCCTGTTCTTCGGTCATGACGTTGATTTCCCAACCAGTCAGCTCGGAAGCCAGGCGTACGTTCTGGCCACCACGACCAATTGCCTGCGCCAGGTTATCTTCTGCAACAGCGACGTCCATTGAGTTGGTTTCTTCATCCACCACAATAGAAGCGACTTCCGCAGGAGCCATAGCGTTAATAACCAGCTGTGCCGGGTTGTCGTCCCAGAGCACAATATCAATACGCTCGTTACCACCAAGTTCGTTGGTAACAGCCTGTACACGTGCGCCACGCATACCTACACAAGCGCCGACCGGATCAATACGCTTGTCGTTTGATTTCACTGCAATCTTGGCACGCGAGCCAGGATCACGGGCAGCACCTTTAATCTCGATAACTTCTTCCGAAATTTCAGGTACTTCGATACGGAACAGCTCGATCAGCATCGCCGGTACTGTGCGACTCAGCATCAACTGAGGACCACGGTTCTCTGGGCGGATATCGAACAGAATGGCGCGGATACGATCACCCATACGCATGATCTCTCGACCAATCAGCTGATCTTTCGGCATTAACGCTTCCGCGTTATTACCCAGGTCAACAATGACGTTATCGCGAGTCACTTTCTTAACCGTGCCACCAATCAGTTCGCCGACGCGGTGTTCGTACTGCTCGACAACCTGTGCACGCTCAGCTTCACGAACTTTCTGTACGATAATCTGTTTTGCTGCCTGCGCGGCAATACGACCGAAGTCCGGGTTATCCACCTGGATTTCATACGTATCACCTGGCTGCAGGTTAGTATCGATTTCATGCGCTTCCTGGAGGGTCAGTTCATCACCCAGTCCCGGAACCACATCATTGCTAACAACCAGCCAGCTACGGAATGTTTCGTAGTCACCGGTTTTACGGTCGATATCCACGCGGATAACGGCCTCTTCATCTTCGTAACGTTTTTTCGCTGCCGCGGCCAACGCCGATTCGATCGCCTGAAAAATAATTTCCCTGGAAACGCCTTTCTCGTTGGAAACCGCTTCCGCGACCAGGAGAATTTCTTTGCTCATCTTCTAGCCTCGCTTTGCAACCTTAATCCTTGAATTGTGGAACCACGTGAGCCTTTTCAATCAGCTCTATGGGTAACAGGTATTCGTTATCGTCTACACGAAGTACGATATCTTCCTGTTCCACACCGATTAAATGGCCCTTGAATTTCCGCCGCCCGTCAAACGCCATGCGCAAACGTACGTCGATAATATTTCCTGCTAATGACGTGAACTGATCCAGTGTGAAAATAGGTCTGTCCATGCCCGGAGATGACACTTCCAGGTTGTAAACCTGTGAAATAGGATCTTCTACGTCGAGAACACTACTGGCCTGACGACTGACTGCCGCACAGTCATCTACCGTAATACCGTTCTCATGATCTATATAAATGCGGAGGGTGGATTGCTTACCTTGAGAGATGTATTCAAGTCCCCAGAACACGTACCCCATAGACTCAACTACCGGAGCGAGCAATTCATTTAACAGACTCTCTTTTGCCAATCTCAATCTCCCGGGGAATTTCTGTTCCCGCCACAAACAAAAACTGGGCAACATGTGCCCAGTCCGCTACTGCCTTTTGCAGACCAGAACCTGCCATGGCAGGTTCCTGTACTACCGACTGACAGGTAAATTTCCTGACAGCCAGCTACTAAAAAGCCCCTGACGTGAGGGGCTTTTCAAATAAGCAGGCGCATTATATGCGCTGCCAATAAAAAAAGCGAACCCTGGTTCGCTTTTCAGGCGCCAGCTTTACGCTGACATCCGGAATAAGTTGGTGCGGATGGCGAGACTCGAACTCGCACGAGCGTTGCTCACCACCCCCTCAAGATGGCGTGTCTACCAATTCCACCACATCCGCACACAGAGAAAGAAATTACTTAGTCGTTGTTTCTTCCGTTGTTTCCAGAACAGGCTCATTTGCTTCAGCAGAAGCGTCGAGTTCCGGAGCGTCATCTTCAGACGGCGCGTATTCTTCCACAACTGGGGTGTCTTGCTCAAGTACTTCTTGCACTTCAATGGAAGGAATTCCTTCTTCATCAGCACCAGACGCCTTTTGCTTGGCATAAATCGCCAGTCCCAGACTGGTGACGAAGAATGCCGTCGCCAGTACCGCAGTAAAACGACTCATAAAGTTAGCTGAACCCGCTGAACCAAATACGGTCTGTGAGGCACCCGAACCAAATGAAGCACCTGCGTCGGCACCCTTACCCTGCTGCATCAATACAAACGCAATGATGGAGATAGCAAGAACGATATGAACGATAAGAATAATTTGTTCCATAAAAAACCTGAGCCCTTATGCCCTACAGATTCCGATAAATTCAGCGACGTCGAGAGAAGCTCCCCCAACGAGTCCGCCATCAATATCCTGTTGTGAAAATAATTCCGCTGCATTTGCAGCCTTTACGCTGCCACCATACAAGACGCGGGTTTCTGCGCCGATTTCAGCACTGCGCTCTGTCAGTAACTGACGGATATAAGCATGAATCGCCTGCGCCTGCTCCGGTGTAGCGGTTTCACCGGTGCCAATTGCCCACACTGGTTCGTAGGCAATCACTATATTCTTCCAGTCTTCGTCAGACAGCTCGTTCAGAAGCAACTCCAGCTGCGTGGCGACGACGGTCTCTTCTTTGCCCGACTTGCGCTCTTCAAGTGTTTCACCAACACAGACCACCGCTACCAGACCACTGTCGAGAGCCAGACGGGTTTTGCGCAACACCGTCTCATCGGTCTCACCGTAGAGAGTGCGTCGCTCCGAGTGACCAATAATCACCATAGATGCGCCGATATCAGCCAGCATATCCGCAGCAACCTCTCCGGTATAAGCACCACTCGTCTGATCTGCGCAGTTCTGAGCACCCACAGACAAAACGCTTTTTTCAGTACCCGCAACCGCCAGAGGCAGATACGGGTACGGAGGAAAAACTGCCACGTCACAATTAAGATCACCCGCCTCGAGAATGCCCGACACGAGAGCACTTGTCTGTGCACGTGACGCGTTCATTTTCCAGTTACCGGCTACTAATATGCGACGCATGAGTCACCCCAAAATTCAAAGAGCGCAGATACTATCTGAGAAGCTCGCCTGAGACAAGATAAGGTCACGCCAGTGCCTTGCCAACAACCTCAGCCAACTCCTGAGCCAGCAACTGAGTAATTGCCGGATCATCTGCCTCGACCATCACTCTGACCAGCGGCTCGGTGCCCGACGGACGCAACAGCACACGCCCACGGCTGCCGAGCTTCTCCTCGGTCGCCGCCAACGCCTGCAAGACACTTTCTTCAGACATTACGTCGATGTCACGGTGACGTTTCACGTTGATCATGGTCTGTGGCATTTTACTCATGCGCTTCTGCCATTCATGCAAGCCGACGCCAGTATCGCGCAATGCCACCAGCACCTGCAGCGCCGACACGATGCCATCGCCGGTAGAGTTCGCATCAAGGCATAGCAGATGCCCTGACGACTCTCCACCAAAACGCCAGTTGTGCTCCACCAGTTTCTGCATCACGTAGCGGTCACCTACTTTGGCACGAACAAAATCAATGCCCTGTTCTTTCAGCGCCAACTCCAGACCCAGGTTGCTCATCTGAGTGCCGACCACACCGCCGTTCAGGCGCCCCTGTTGAGCAGCATGACTGGCAACGATAAAGAGCAACTGATCTCCGTCCACCAGCTCACCGCGGTGATCGACCATCATGACCCGGTCACCGTCACCATCGAAAGCAATGCCAAGATCAGCTTCCTGCTCAAGCACGGTCGCCTTCAGTTTCTCCGGTGAAGTGGAGCCACATTCGTGGTTAATATTCAGACCATCAGGCGTATTGCCGATGGTGGTCACTGTTGCTCCCAGCTCCGCAAAGACTGAAGGCGCAATCTGATAGGTCGCACCATTGCTGCAGTCCAGCACCAACTTAAGACCACGAAGATTCAGAGAGTTGGCCGTCCCCTTACAGAACTCGATATAACGTCCGGCGGCATCATTAATACGCACAGCCTTACCGAGCTTGTCGGATTCGACACACTCAATCGGCTTATCCAGATAACTCTCGATTTCCAGTTCTACCTCATCGGGAAGTTTGGTGCCATCCGCAGAAAAGAACTTAATGCCGTTATCGTAATAGGGGTTATGTGAGGCGCTGATAACAATGCCAGCGTCTGCACGGAAGGTTCGGGTCAGATAGGCGATGCCTGGCGTCGGAATCGGACCCAGCAGACCAATATCCACACCCGCCGCTGACAGGCCGGCTTCGAGTGCTGACTCGAACATGTAGCCCGAAATACGGGTATCCTTGCCAATAAGAATTCGACTGACGCCCCGCTTGGCAAAGACCTTACCGGCAGCCCACCCCAGTCTCATGACAAATTCGGGGGTAATTGCCCCTTCACCGACCCGTCCACGGATACCATCGGTGCCGAAGTACTTTCTACTCATGCCCTTCCCTCAGGGTTGCTCTCACGACCTGCAATGCTTCCCAGGTCTGTTTTACGTTGTGTGCCCGGATGATACGGGCACCATTCATGACGCACAGAACCGCAGCGGCGGCACTTGCCATATCTCGTTGCTCTGCATTACCACCATCGTCAATGACGTCTGCGATCATACGCTTTCGCGATAAACCGGTCAGCAGAGGATACCCCAATGCAGCAATCTGGTTCAGGCGATTCAGCAGGGTATAGTTATGTATTCTGGTTTTCCCGAAACCAAACCCCGGATCGAGAAGGATTCTTTCCGGGCGGATACCAGCGGCCAGGGCGGCATCTACCCGTTCTGACAGGAAACTCCTGACGTCCTGCATCACATCGTCATACACCGGGTTGTTCTGCATCGTGTCAGGCTCCCCCTGCATATGCATCAGACATACCGGCAAATCCGTCGCCGCAGCGGCAGCCAGAGCGCCGTCACGGCGCAATGCACGCACATCATTGATCAGGTGCGCCCCTGCACCAGCCGACTCGGTCATTACTTCAGGGGTACTGGTATCGACCGATATCGTGACATCCAAACGCTGACTGATCGCTTCAACAACGGGAATAACCCTCGCCAGCTCTTCATCAACTGACACCGGCTCAGCACCAGGCCTGGTAGACTCTCCACCAATGTCGAGGAGGTCAGCACCGTCACGGACCATAGCTTCCGCATGAATCAGTGCCGAGTCTATGTCGGTGAAACGACCACCATCAGAAAAGGAATCAGGAGTGACATTCAGAATGCCCATCACCTGTGGCTGCGACAGGTCCAGGATTCGGTTACCACAAGGAAACTTCACAGGATTATCCGGATAAGATTTTTCAAGAGTTTTATACGCAAAAAAGGCGGGCACCACACACATGTGATGCCCGCCTTTCGTTCATTCCCTACTGACGTTCGCCAGCCGGTTCACCGGCGACATCATCATCGTCGCTGGCCATATCACGGCTTTCCTCATCAGCGGCAGTGGCTGTTGGGCCACCTGAACCGTCACCCCATCCCTTCGGCGGGCGCGGCTTGGTTCCAGACATGATGTCATCGATCTGATCAGCATCAATGGTTTCGTACTCCATCAAAGCGTCTTTCATCATTTCGAGTTTGTCACGGTTATCGACCAGAATCTGATTGGCGCGCTGGTAGCAGTCGTCCAACAGCTGCTTCACCTCGGCATCAATTAAGCGCGCAGTATCATCCGACAAGTGAGCCATCTGACCACCACCAGAACTACCAAGATAGCCGCCCTGTTCGTCTTCAGAGTACAGCTGGGCACCCAGTTTGTCTGACAGACCCCATTTAGTAACGTAGTTACGGGCATACTTAGTTGCACGCTCAATGTCGTTAGAGGCACCCGTCGTCACACCTTCTTTACCCAGTGTCAGCTCTTCCGCGATACGCCCTCCGTAGAGCGAGCAGATGTTGCTCTCAATACCGCGTTTACTGATTGAATGACGGTCCTCCTCAGGAAGGAACATAGTCACACCCAGAGCGCGTCCGCGCGGAATGATCGATACTTTGTAAACCGGATCATGTTCCGGTACCAGGCGACCGACAATCGCATGCCCCGCTTCGTGGTAGGCCGTGTTCTCTTTCTCTTTCTCAGACATAACCATGGTTTTGCGCTCGGCACCCATGAGAATCTTGTCTTTCGCTTTTTCAAACTCCTCCATCGTGACTTCAGAGCGATTAGCGCGTGCTGCAAACAACGCCGCTTCGTTAACCAGGTTAGCCAGATCAGCCCCTGAAAAGCCCGGCGTACCGCGAGCGATCAGTGATGCATTCACATCATCCGCTACTGGCGCTTTCTTCATATGTACTTTCAGAATCTGCTCACGACCACGAATGTCTGGCAGGCCAACCACAACCTGACGGTCAAAACGCCCCGGACGCAGCAGTGCCGGATCGAGCACGTCAGGTCGGTTAGTCGCCGCAATCACAATGATACCGTCATTAACTTCGAAGCCGTCCATTTCGACCAGCAGCTGGTTCAGCGTCTGTTCACGCTCATCATTACCACCACCAATACCGACGCCACGAGAACGCCCAACCGCATCAATCTCATCGATAAAAATAATGCAGGGAGCCTGTTTCTTAGCTTGTTCAAACATGTCGCGTACACGGGACGCACCCACACCGACAAACATTTCTACGAAGTCAGAGCCTGAAATTGAAAAGAAAGGTACACGCGCCTCACCAGCGATCGCTTTCGCCAGCAGGGTTTTACCCGTACCTGGCTGGCCGACCATCAGAACACCACGTGGAATCTTGCCGCCCAGTTTCTGATACTTGCCGGGCTCACGCAGGAATTCCACGAGCTCTTTCACATCTTCTTTAGCTTCGTCACAACCGGCGACGTCACCGAACGTGGTTTTGATCTGATCTTCACTGAGCAGCTTCGCCTTGCTCTTACCAAAGGCCATCGGGCCTCCCCGACCGGAACCTCCACCCTGCATCTGCCGCATGAACAGCATGAAAACAGCGATAATGATCAGGATCGGCAATGAGGCGAGGAGCAGCTGGGACAGGAAGCTCTGTTTCTCAGGCTTCTCACCAATCACTTCAACGTCATTGACCAGAAGCGTATCCATCAGTTTGTCATCAAACGCTGGTAAGACAGATTCAAAAGGTTCTCCACCACGGGTCTTACCCTTGATCGACTGCCCGGAAATCGTCACCGACTCAACCTGACGGCTTTCAACGGCCTTCATAAACTCCGAGTAAGACCAGCTATTACTGCGGTCTACCGGGTTCAGCCCATTGAATACCATCATCAACACTGCGGCGATAACGGCCCATAAAACGAAATTCTTTGCCATGTGAGGCACCACCTTAACTCGTACAGACCGCTTCGCGGCCGGGTTCACTCTGGTTAGCTTAGCAGCCTATGGTCAGGGACGGAAACCTTTCGCAACGATATACACTTCGCGCGAACGGGGCCGTGAGGCCTTAGGTTTACGAATCATTACTTTCGAGAACGATTTGCGCATATCCGCAAGATATTCATCAAAGCCTTCTCCCTGAAACACTTTGGCCACGAAACTGCCGTTTGGTTTCAAAACCTGACGTGCCATGTCCAGTGCCAGTTCCACGAGATACATGGCGCCGGGCTGATCAATAGAGGCCATACCGCTCATGTTTGGGGCCATATCTGAGATTACAAGGTCTACCGGGCGTCCATCGATCACTTCCACCAACTGGTCGTATACTTCTTCGCTGGTGAAATCCCCCTGAATGAAGGTCACATCAGCGATGGCATCCATATCAAGGATATCAGAAGCAATGACCAGGCCCTTTTCACCGACCCGCTGTGCCACAACCTGAGACCACCCCCCAGGAGCCGACCCCAGATCAACAACGACGGCCCCGGGGCGGATAAGCTTATCTTTTTCGTCCAACTCAATCAGCTTGTAGCTGGCACGGGTCCGATAGCCATCCTGCTGGGCTTTCTGTACCCAGACATCATCAACATGTTCTTTCAACCAGTCAGCGCTGGACTTTGAACGAGCCATAAGTGCGATTTACTCCAATGAAGCGGGATTCCCGGTAACTCAACACGAGTTATTCGCCGGTTCCTGAGTTATACTGGGCACCATTTTACACCTTACTGTCGAGTGACCGAACCCTATGGCGTTGAGTAATGACCAGAAAAAGGCCTACCGTTCTATTGGCCATACCCTGAATCCCATTGTTACCGTGGCTGGTAACGGCCTGACTGAAGGCGTAATGGAAGAGCTGAACCGTGCTCTGGATGATCATGAGCTGATCAAAATTAAAGTCTCGGTCGGAGACCGTGATGTGAAGAAAGCGGTCATTGCCGAGCTGGTGAAAAAAACCGGCTGTGAACTCGTTCAGCAGATTGGCAACACCGCCCTGCTGTTACGACGCAATCCGAAAGCGAAAGCTGCGCTGTCAAATCTGAAGCGCTGAGCACAGCAAAACAGGACAAATTAACCACCGCACCCGTGCTGCGGTTGGATACGCGCCAGGAAGCGGGGATAATGCAAATAAAAAAGGTTAAGCACTTATGTCAGACATTGTTATTTCAGGCTCAGGCCTCTTTATTCCACCACACTCCATTTCTAACGACGAACTGATTACCGCGTACAACGCGTACGTCGAGAAGTTTAATGCTGAAAACGCTGCCGCTATTGAAGCAGGCGAAACAGAAGCCCTGCCTTCTTCGAGCAGTGCATTCGTCGAAAAGGCATCCGGCATTAAATCGCGTTATGTGATGTATAAAGAAGGTATGCTTGACCCTGATCGTATGGCACCTGTGTTTGACCCGATCAGCACGGAAGGCGAGTTGGAAACCGTTTCTATGGCGCTCGCTGCTGGCCGCCAGGCGATGGAAGAAGCCAACAAGAAACCAGAAGACATTGATCTTGTTATCATGGGCACAACGAATTCTCAGCGCCCGTATCCATCAGCTGCCGTGGAAGTACAGCAGAAGCTGGGGATTAAAGGGTTTGCCTACGACATGGGCATTGCATGCTCGACCATGACATTTGCCATGATCAACGCCTACGCCGCACTGAAGGCAGGCACTGCAAAGTGCGCACTGGTCGTTAACCCGGAATTCGCGTCACCTCAGCTTAATCTGAAGTCCCGCGACAGCCACTTTATTTTCGGTGATGTTGCGACCGCTGTTGTCATGGAGCTTGAGGAGACCTGTACTTCAGACACTGCATTCCGTGTGCTCGATACTAAGCAGATGACCAGCTTTTCTGACAACATCAGCTGCGGTGGTAACTACACGGATCACTGTTTCTCTGAAGAACAACTACCTGATGACCGCCCATACTTCCGCCAGAACGGCCGTAAGGTGTTCAAAGAACTTCTGCCATTGGTCACCGGATTCATTACCGAGCAACTCGGTGAAAACCACCTGGAAGCGGCAGATGTCAAGCGCATGTGGCTACACCAGGCCAACCTGACTATGAATATGTTTGCAGCAAAGAAACTGCTGGGTCGCGAGCCTTCTCCGGAAGAGACCCCCATCGTTCTGGATGAATTTGCCAATACTGCGTCGGCAGGCTCACTGATTGCCTTCCATCGCCATAAGGACGGATTTGAAGCAGGCGAAAAAGGCCTGATCTGTTCGTTTGGTGCAGGTTATTCTGTCGGGAG
>Ga0181593_10004340_pt1 | contig 12939 bp, 13 predicted proteins | sample 071ome_19_FD_133756 | JGI IMG/M metagenome (GOLD analysis project Ga0181593, IMG submission 133756) | Coastal salt marsh microbial communities from the Groves Creek Marsh, Skidaway Island, Georgia - 071413AT metaG (megahit assembly) | ecosystem: Environmental > Aquatic > Marine > Intertidal...
ATGGGGCGGCGGTGGTGCCGGAAATCATGATCCCGCTGGTGTCGGCCAAGCGTGAAGTGGAAATGGTGAAAACCCGCATCGATGCCGTGGCGGCGGCGGTGCGCACGGAAACTGGCCAAAGCTTTACCTACAGGATGGGGGTTATGGTGGAAACCCCACGCGCGGCGCTGCGGGCGGGCGAAATCGCGCCGCATTGTGCGTTTTTATCTTTTGGCACGAACGACCTTACGCAGATGACCTATGGCCTGTCGCGCGATGATGCGGGGCGCTTTATGTCCACCTATGTGCAGCAGGGTGTGTTCCCGGAAGACCCGTTTCACCGGCTTGATGCCGATGGGGTGGGCGAATTGTTGACCATCGGGGCCGAGCGCGGCCGCCGCGCGCGCCCTGATCTGGTGGTTTCGATCTGTGGCGAACATGGGGGCAACCCAGAATCGATTGCGTTTTGCCGGGCTGCGGGCTTTGACTATGTGTCGTGTTCGCCTTTCCGGGTGCCGGTTGCGCGGCTTGCCGCCGCCCAGTTGGCGGTGAAAGACAAAATCGGGTAGGGCCGGGCGGAGCAGCCCCAAGATCTGCTTGGCCGATAGGGGGTATACCCTATACGCATGGCTAATGCGGCCTTTTGGGGTGGACCAAAGTGATATTTCCTGCATAAAAGCTGCGTTTTCGCCCCAAAAGGCACGGAGGAAAACGCATGAAACGGGTTTTTGCGCTGGTCTTGGCGTTGCTGGCGGTTGCGCCGGCCCAGGCCGAGCAGACGGTCCATGACGTTCTAAGCGTTGAAAAGCACAATATGATCCGCTTGCCCAGCGATCGGATCGATGCATTGATGAAGCGCCCCAATGGCGAGGCCGTGGCCCCCTATACCCGGGCGTGGCTGGCAAACCTGCCGCCGGTGCAATCGGGGGGCAAGCAATGGCAATGCTTGGCCGAGGCGTTGTATTTCGAGGCCCGCGGCGAAAGCGTGAAGGGCCAGTTTGCCGTGGCCGAGGTTATTTTGAACCGGGTCGATAGCCCCAATTTTCCCGATACTGTCTGCGGTGTGGTGCATCAGGGAACCGGCCGGCGCCATGCCTGCCAATTCAGCTATACCTGCGATGGCTTGGCCGAAACCATCAGCGAACCCAAAGCGTTTGAACGTGCGGGCAAGGTGGCGAAGCTGCTGCTAAACGGGGCTGATCGCAGCCTGACCCATGGTGCCACGCATTACCATGCCGATTGGGTAAAGCCGCGTTGGGCAAAGAAATTTGCCGCCACTGTGAAGATTGGCCAGCATCATTTTTACCGTCATCCGCGCGAGTTGTCGCAAAATTGACGTAGGCTTGCCGCAAATGGGGGGCGTGGTGCCGCCCGTGGCCCGGCGCCGGGCACAGCGCGGGCTAAGGTGCGTGCCAAAGCACACTGGTTGGGGGCCAAGATGAGCCAAGAGATCAAATGGGCCTTTGCCCACCCGGCCGAGCGGGCCGCTGGCACCGCCGGCGAGGGGCCGCTTGACCGTATTTCGTTGCGCGATCACGTGGTCGAGGTGGAAATTGGCGCCTTTCAAGCCGAGCGTGGCACAACCCAGCGGGTGTGTTTTAACGTGGTGGTCGAGGTGACCCCGGTTGAAAACATCCTCGAGGACGATGTCGATAGCATTTTGTCCTATGACCGGGTGACCGAGGCGATTGCCGCCGAGCTGGCGGACGAGCGGTTGAACCTGTTGGAAACCCTGGCCGAGCGCATTGCCGAGCGTATTTTGCTTGAACCACAGGCCGTGCGGGTCTTTGTGCGCATTGAAAAGCTAGATCGTGGCCCGGGTGCCTTGGGTGTTGAAATCGTGCGCGCGCGCAAACAGGCCGCGCCGCGCCGCATTGCTGCCGATAAACCGCACCCTCAGGTGGTGTATTTGTCAAATGCCGCCATTTCCTCTGCCCATCTGGGCCAGTGGCTGGACCAGCTAGAGCTTGAACAGCGCCCAACGATTTTATGCGTTGGTCCGGGTGATACCCCGCGCCCGGATGCAGGCCATGCCATGGCGCAACGCCGGATTGATCTGTTGGCAATCGAGCAAAACGCATGGATGCTGGCCGCGTGCGACCCGCGCTGCGTGGTGGTCAATTCGCGCACCGAATTGGATTGGTCGATGCGCCATGACAAAATCAGCGTTTGGGCGCCCTCGAAACTGGTGCTCGATGCGGTCGATGGCCCGCCGGTGGGCCCGGTGGAGGCGCTGGGGCTGGTGGTGTGGTTTGCCCGCTTCATGGAGGCCGCCGACCTGCTGATTATTGGCGAAAACCTGCCCGATGCACCAGATTTGCCGCTTAGGGCAGTGGCGGCTGATGTGAAGGTGCTATAGGGCGCCACCACCGGTCACGACCCAGCAAGGCAAGCATATGGCAGATTATTATCGCCCCTTGGTTCAAAGCGGCCCGTGCCGCCCCGCAGATGCGCTGCCCTTGGCGGGGGGCGTGCTGTGGTTCACCCATGCCCAGCACCTTAGCCGCGCGGGGCAGGGGCCCATTGTGCCCGCCCACGCGCTGCCTGCGCAGTGGCGCCAACGGCTTTCGGCGCCGCGCGCCCCTATGGCGGGGCTCAGTTTTTCGCGCCCGCAGGTGATGGGCATTTTGAACGCCACCCCAGACAGTTTTTCGGATGGTGGGCAGTTTTTTGACCCCGCCGATGCCTTGGCCCATGCCGCGCGCATGGTGGCCGATGGGGTGGATATCATCGATGTTGGTGGCGAAAGCACGCGCCCCGGCGCCGAAACCGTGCCGCCCGAGGCCGAGGCCGCGCGCGTGCGCCCGGTGGTGGCGGGTATTCGGGCAGCCCATGGCGCGCTGCCCATCTCGATTGACACGCGCAAGGCCAGCGTTGCACAGGCCGCCTTGGCGGCGGGGGCCACGCTGGTAAACGACGTGTCTGGCTTTACCTATGATCCCGCTTTGGCGCCCCTATGCGCGGCACAAAACACGCCCATTTGCGTGATGCACGCACAAGGCGACCCCCAGACCATGCAACAAAACCCGCAGTATGAAAACGTCGTGCTGGATGTGTATGATTTTCTGGAAAACCAGCTGCAAACCCTGCAGCAAGCGGGCATTGGGCGCCATCAAATCATGGTCGACCCCGGTATCGGGTTTGGCAAAACGCTGGATCACAATCTGGCGTTGCTGGCGGGTTTGTCGCTGTTTCATGGCTTGGGCTGCCCCATTTTGCTGGGGGCGTCGCGCAAGAAATTTATCGCCACATTGGGCCACGCGCCTGAACCCGCGCAGCGCATGCCCGGGTCGATCGCGGTGGCACTGGCGGGGGTGGCGCAGGGGGCGCAGGTGCTGCGCGTGCATGATGTGCGCGAAACGGTATCGGCCCTTGCGCTGTGGCAGGCGGTGCATTGGGGGGCCACAGCCCCCACCCGCTAAACGGGGCGGCGGGTGAAAAGCCGCCTTAGCGCGCCAAATTGCGAAATGGCCACCCCGCATAGAACTAGCGCCATCGCCACCATCAGGCTGGTGTGCACAGGCTCGCCCAGCAGTACCACGCCCAAAATAACCGACCAAAGCGGCACTTGGTAATTTGTCAGGCTCATGAACACTGGCCCGGCGCTGCGAATAACCGAGATCCGCAACATGTTTGCCGCCGCCGTCGGCACCAGCCCCAGAAAGGCCAGCAACAAAAAGCCATAAGCGCCGGGGTTTGTGGGCGGCCCTTCTATGCCCATGGCCAAGCCCAGAACAAACACCGCCCCGATCAGCAGCGTCACCGCAGACAGGCCCAGCGGATCGACCGGGGGCAGGCGGCGCATCAAGACCGATGACAGGGCATAGCAGCTGGCCGCGCCCACACAGGCCATGCGGCCCCACAGTTCGGCCTCGGATCCGCTGCTGGCAAAGGCTTCGGGGCCAATCAGCACCAAGACCCCACAAAACCCAATCAAAAACCCCAAAAGTCGCCGCAGGGTGATGTGCTCGCCGGGCACCAAAACATGCGCCAAGGGCAGCACGATCAACCCCACCGTCGCCATGCTGACGCCAGCAAAGCCGGCGGTGACATATTGCTGCCCCCACGCCAGCAGCATGAAAGGCACCGCCGTGGAAAGCAGCCCAATGATCAGCAGATTTGGCCAATCAGCTTGTGCGCTCAAAAACAGCCGCCCCCCCCGCAGCCGCCATATGGCCGTGGTCAAAAGCGCGGCAAAACCGATGCGCGCTGCGGCAATCCAAAACGGTGTCATAAGCGCCAAAGCCAGCTCTGTCACCAGAAACGTGCCGCCCCAAACCAACCCCAAGGTGGCCACCATGGCCCAGCTTTTGCCGGTGATCTGCGGTTCTGACATGGTGTGCTCCGTCTCTTTTGCGCCCCTTTGATCCTGCCCAAGCGGCGGGGTCAAGCGGGCAGGGGTTGGCACGGCGATGCGCGGCCGCCCGTTGGGCCCAGTTCCGCGCGGGGCACACCGCTGAGTGCGGCTTTCAAAAAAACAAAACCCCGCCCGAAACGGGCGGGGCCTTGCCAGCGGGGGCAACAAACCCCCGCCCGCGATCCGACAGGATCAGTTCTTGGCTTTGTCCACCATTTTGCCGGCAGAAATCCACGGCATCATATCACGCAGCTTTTGGCCAACCTGCTCGATCTGGTGCTCGTCGTTGATGCGGCGCGTGGCTTTGAAGAACGGCTGGCCGACCGAGTTTTCCTGCATGAAATCGCGCACGAATTTGCCGCGCTGAATGTCGGTCAAAACTTCTTTCATCCGCGCTTTGGTTTCGTCGTAGGGCAGAATGCGCGGGCCAGACACGTATTCGCCATATTCGGCAGTGTTCGAGATCGAGTAGTTCATGTTGGCGATACCGCCTTCATAAATCAGGTCAACGATCAGCTTCACTTCGTGCAAGCATTCGAAATAGGCCATTTCGGGCGCATAGCCTGCCTCGACCAGCGTTTCAAACCCCATGCGGATCAGTTCAACCAAGCCACCGCACAGCACAACCTGCTCGCCGAACAGGTCGGTTTCGCATTCTTCGCGGAAGTTGGTTTCGATGATCCCCGAACGCCCGCCGCCAATGGCCGAGCAATAGGACAGGCCGATTTCCAGCGCACGGCCGGTGGCATCTTGGTGCACCGCCACCAAGCAGGGCACGCCGCCGCCTTTGGTGTATTCGCCACGCACGGTGTGGCCGGGGCCTTTGGGCGCCATCATGATTACGTCAACGCCGGGCTTGGGTTCGATCAGGCCGAAATGCACGTTCAGACCGTGGGCAAAAGCAATGGCTGCCCCTTCGCGCAGGTTGTCATGCACGTATTTTTTGTAGGTTTCGGCCTGCAATTCATCGGGCATGGTAAACATGATCAGGTCGCACCATGCGGCCGCCTCGGCAATGCCCATCACCTGCAGGCCTTCGCCTTCGGCTTTTTTCGCCGAGGGCGAACCCTCGCGCAGGGCAACAACCACATTCTTGGCACCCGAATCGCGCAGGTTCAGCGCATGGGCGTGGCCTTGGCTGCCATAGCCCAGAATGGCCACTTTTTTGTCTTTGATCAGGTTAATGTCGCAATCGCGGTCATAGTAAACGCGCATGATGATCCTCGTTTTTGGGGTTTTCCTGCCATAAGTCTACCGCCTTTTCGGCCGATAGTGGTTGCGTTTTTCATAGAATATGCGCATTTGTTGAAAAAATAATTCGTCATTTCCCATAAAAAGCACAAATTCATGCTTGATGATGTTGATCGGCGCATACTGCGCCAATATCAGGCCGCCCCCGAACTGCCCGCCGCCGATCTGGCCCAGCGCGCGGGTGTCACCGCCAGCACCCTTGCCCGGCGCTTGCAGCGCATGCAGGGTTTGGGTGTGCTGCGCGGCCTGCGTGCGCAGGTGCATTGGCCCGCGCTGGGGTACGAGCTGGAGGTCAGTTTGCGCATCACGCTGGATAAAACCCAAGCCCGCGCTTTCGACGAATTTCTGGCCGCGGCCCGCAACGTGCCCGAAGTGATCGAGATTCAAACGTTTTTGGGGGTCGTCGATGCCCGGCTTTCGGTGATCGCCCGCGACTTGGCGCATTATCAACAGGTCTACCGCCAGCGCATTCTGACCTTGCCCCATATCGCCGACATCGAGGCGCTGATGCATGTGGCGACGCTCAAATCAGACGAGGCGCTGCCGCTATGATCGACCTAGACCCGACCGATCGCGCGCTTTTGCGGGCGCTGACCGAAGATGCCAGCCAAAGCGCCGGCGCCTTGGGGCGCCAACTTGGGCTGTCGCAACCCGCCACCTGGCGGCGCCTGCGGCGCCTGCGCGAGGCCGGCGTGCTGGGCGCGCCACGCTTGGTGCTGGATCACGGCGCTTTGGGCTTTGGTGTCAGCGTGTTCTTGGGCGTGAAACTGGCCACCAAGGGCCGCGTCAGCCTGGAAGATTTCGAACGCGCCGTCACCGCCATACCCGAGGTGCAAACCGTCGAACATGTGCTTGGGCTCTACGACTATCGCCTGCGCGTGGTGGCCCGCGACATCCCCGATTTCGAACGCGTCTTACGCCGCCGCATCATGACCTTGCCCGGCGTCGGCAATGTCGAGGCCAATGTCCTATTGTCAGAAGAGCGCCGCCCCGGCCCTATTTAACCCCCGCCTATGCGCATCATTGTATGCCATTGTAGGCTTTGCCTTTCGCGCCCGCCCGCGCTACCACCAATGCAAACCTATACCGGAGGACTGAAATGGCCGCACTTCTAGACACTGTCGATCCCGATGGTCTGCTCGAATATTCCGTGGTCTTCACCGACCGATCGCTGAACCACATGTCGCAAAGCTTTCAACAGGTCATGCGCGACATTTCCGCAATGCTCTGCGAGGTCTACCACGCCGACGGTGTGGCGCTTGTGCCCGGTGGGGGCAGCTATGCAATGGAGGCCGTCGCGCGCCAATTCGCCAGCGGTGGCCATGCTTTCGTGCTGCGCAACGGCTGGTTCAGCTACCGCTGGAGCCAAATTTTCGATGCCGGTCAGTTCACCGCCCAAACCACCGTGCAAAAGGCCCGCCCCGCTGGCAACAGCCCCCAAGCCCCCTTTGCCCCAGCCCCAATAGACGAGGTCTGCGCCGCCATCCGGGCCAGTGCCCCCGATGTGGTCTTCGCCCCCCATGTGGAAACCAGCGCAGGCCTGATCCTGCCCGATGACTATATCACCGCCATGGCGCAGGCGGCCCATGATGTGGGCGCGCTGATGGTGCTCGATTGCATCGCCTCTGGCTGTGCTTGGGTGGATATGGCGGCCACCGGTGTCGATGTGCTGATCTCTGCGCCGCAAAAAGGCTGGTCTGCCTCGCCCTCTGCCGGGCTGGTGATGATGTCGCAGCGCGCGCTGGATCGGCTGGAAAGCACCAGCTCGAACAGCTTCGCGCTCGATTTGAAAAAATGGCGCGCCATTATGGCGGCCTATCTTGCCGGCGGTCACGCCTATCACGCCACCATGCCCACCGATGCGCTGCGCGCCTTCCGCGACACCATGCTGGAAACCCGCGCCTATGGCTTCGAGGCGCTTTGCCGCGCGCAATGGCAACTGGGCGACGGCGTGCGCGCCATGCTGGCTGCGCGCGGCATTCGTTCGGTCGCAGCCCAAGGCTTCGGCGCCCCGGGCGTGGTGGTCAGCTACACCACCGATCCCGATATTCAAAACGGCAAGAAATTTGCCGCCCTCGGTATGCAAATCGCCGCCGGCGTGCCCCTGCAATGCGACGAGCCGGAAGGCTTCATGACCTTCCGCTTGGGGCTTTTTGGCCTTGATAAACTCTATGACGTGCCCGCCGCCTTGGCCCGCCTCGAAAAGGCGCTGGATCAGGTGCTCTAAAGCGCGACAAAAAAGGGGGGCACCCACGCCCCCCTTCATCTTGCTCTAAATACTCATCCACGCTCAGCCCCGGGCGCCAAGCCCCAGTTGCATCATGGTACGGCGCACAGGCGCCAGGCTGTAGATTGCATCCAACCCCATGGCGCGCAGGTCGCGCAAGGGGCGCGGTGCCAGCATCGAGGCGCGGTTTAACATATCGATCCCTGCGATCCGCGCGCGCACCTCTAGATGGCGGCGGCGGTGATAGCTGTCCAGCATCTGCGCGCTGCCCAAATCCGCCGGGTTGGCCTCGGCCAGCTCCAGCAGCACGCGCATATCGCCCAAGCTCATGTTCAACCCCTGTGCGCCAATCGGGGGCAGCACATGGGCCGCCTCGGCCACCAGCGCCACCCGCTCGACGCTCAGCCGGTCTGCCACTTGCGAAATAATCGTCCAGATCGTGCGCCGCGAGGCCAGCGTCAGCGGCCCCAACAGCCCACAGGCGCGGGTGTTCATCTCGGCCTCGAAGGCGTCTTGCGCCAGTGTGGCCAGCCGCTGGGCTTCGGGGCCATGCTCCATCCACACCACAGCCGAGCTGGGCTTGCCCTGATAATCGGGCAGCGGCACTAATGTAAAAGGACCACCGCTGCGGTGGATCTCGGTCGAGATATTTTCATGCGGAATCGGGTGGGTGACGGCAAAGGCCAAGGCCTTTTGCCCATAGCGGGTGGTTTTTACCCCAATGCCCACCGCTTGGCGCACGGCCGAATTGCGCCCATCGGCGGCAATGACCAGCCGCGCCTGGACGGTTGTGCCACAGCTTAGGGCCACGCGGGCATGGGCCTGACGGGTGAACACGTCTTTGGTATGGGTGCCGGGGCGAAAATCGACATTGGGCAGATCCGCCAGCCGCGCCACCATCTCGCGCCGTAACAGCCAATTGGGCAGGTTCCAGCCAAAGGGCTTGTCAGAAATGTCGCTGGCGTTGAAATCTTTCACGATGCGCGGCTGGGGGGCGTCACCGCCGGCATCGACAATGCGCATGATCTGCAAATCGGCCGCATGGGGGGCCAGGGCCTGCCACAGGCCCGCGCGCTCTAGCAGGGCTTGGGAGGGCTGCAAAAACGCGGTGGTGCGCAGGTCGGCGCCGGGCGCGTCGCGCTCGGTGACAGGGGGTTCGGGATCTACACAGATCACGCTAAACCCGGCACTGCCAAACAGCGCCGCCGCGCTTAGCCCAGCGACACCGCCACCAGACACAACGATATCGGTCTCAAGAATACTCATGGCCCATGCCTCCTGCGGCAAAGATAGGCCGTTGGGGCCGGGGTTCCAAGCGCCATTGCGATGGCAGGCCCCCGCGCCCCTTTGCCGCGCCTAGCCGCGCGAGATCAAGATCAAGATCACATACATCACCGGCACCATGGCCAGCGCCGGAATATAAAGCCCAGGCACACCCCAGGTGAAAATCGCAAGGCCCCAAGCCAATAGCGCCACCAAGACCGCCAAAAACAGGGCTTTTTCCGTGTTTGTGGTTTTTTCTTTGCCATGGCTGGTGGTGCCGTGGGCGGGCAGGTTTTGGGGGCCGGTTTCGGGGGTGGCTGCGCTCATTGGGGGCGTCCTTTCGCGTTTTTGGTGCCGCAGGACATAACATTCAATTTTGTGAATGAAATGGGCAGATTGACGCATCGCAGCGATTGCCCGCTGGCGGCGCGGGGGGCGCGTGCGCGGGGCGCGGGCTAGCGCAGCTGCGCCAAAAAACCGGCCAAATCGTTTGTGTGGTGGTGAATATGGGGCGCGGGCAGGGGGGCGGGGGCCACCAAGACCGTGCGCATGCCCATGGCATGGGGCGCGGCCAGATTGCGGGGGTCGTCCTCGAACATGGCGGCGGTGCGCGTATCTATGCCATCGCGGGTAAAAACCTGCTCGAAGGCTTCGCGCTCGGGCTTGGGGCGAAAACTGGCATGTTCCACCCCGTAGACCGCATCAAAAAGCCCCGCCAAGCCCCGCGCGGCCAGCACGTTTTGCGCATATGGGGCCGAGCCATTGGTATAGATAATCCGCCGCCCCGGCAGGGCCGCGATGTGCTTGGCCAAATCCGGGTCGGGGGCCAGCACGCTGAAATCGATATCGTGCACCTCGTGCAGATAGGGTTCTGGGTCGATCTGGTGTTCGCGCATTAAGCCGGCCAAGGTGGTGCCATAGCGCGCCCAATAGGTTTTGCGCAGGTGGTTGGCTTGGGGTTGGTCAACACCCAATTGGCGCATCACATACTGCGTCATGCGCTGTTCGATCTGATCAAACAGGCGCATTTCTGGCGGGTATAGGGTGTTATCTAGGTCAAACACCCATGTTCTGACATGGCTAAACTGATCGCGCGGCATGGGCGCAGGCTAGTGCCCTTGGCGCGGCGGCACAAGGTTGCATGGCCCGGCCGGGGCAATTTGTGGCCTTGATTTTGATATATTTCAGCGGCTAGGGTTGCCTGTCCAATCCAAGGGGGCAGTATGGCCGACATTAAGGCAACCCAAAAAGATGCGTATACGCTGATACTTGAGGCAATCGACAGCGGTGTTTATCGCCCCGGTGATCGGTTGGTGGAAAGCGAGTTGGCAGACCGCTTTGGCGTATCGCGCACGCCCATCCGCGAGGCGCTGCAGCGGCTAGAGACGCAATCGCTGTTAACCCGCGATGGCCGGTCGCTGATTGTGGCCTCGTTGGATCACAACCAGCTTTCCGAACTTTATGTCGTGCGCGCCGAACTGGAAGGGCTGGCCGCGCGGCTGGCTGCGCGCCATGCCACCCAAGAAGAGGTGCGGGTTTTGCGCGATATGGTCGAGGAAGACCGCGCGCTGATGGATCAGCCAAAGGCGCTCAGCCGGGCCAACAGGCGCTTTCACAAGCAGATCCATCTGGCCTCGCACAACCGCTATTTGGTGCAGCAGCTAGATCTTGTGCACCGCTCGATGGCGCTGATGGCCACCACCTCGCTGGCGGCCGAGGGCCGGGGCCAAGATGCCTTGGCCGAGCATGATGCCATCGTCGCCGCGATTGCCGGGCGCGAAGAAGACACCGCCTATCATGCGCTGCGCGACCATATCTCTAAGGCGTTCATCACGCGGCTCAAGCTGGATTCAGGTTCGATCAAGGGAATTGAATAGCGCGCAGCGACAGGCCGTGTTGGGTTTTGTCCCAGTAAAACGGGGCGCAAACCAATTCCCACAGGGCTTTATACGCCGCCAAGCTGCCCATCAGGAAATAGATGGGCATCAGCGGCACCCATAGCAGCAAATGGCGGTGCGCGGGCCCGCGTACCGCGATCAGCCCGGCGCATAGCGTGATCAGCTCTACCCCCACAAAGATTTGGCCCATGGCCAGCAAAATGCCGGGCGATAATTGCCCCTGCAGCGGGTGGGGCAGGCCCAGCAAGATCAGCCAAAACGACCAAAACAGCGGTGCCAGCAGAAATTGTGATAATGCGGTGATGAAATGCGCCTGCATCCCCACGAAACGCCACAAGCCCATTTGCTGGCGCAGCAACCTGGGGTGGCGCATATGCACCAGCCACGTGACCATATAGCCCTTTAGCCAACGCGAGCGTTGGCGCACCCATGGCAGGGGGGCGCAATTGGCCTCTTCGTGGGTGGTTGTGGGCATCATTTGCGTGCGATACCCGTGCCGCGCCAGCCGAAAGCCCAGATCGGCATCTTCGGTCACGTTATGGGCGTCCCACCCGCCCAGCTGTTCCAGAACGTCGCGGCGGAAAAACAGCGTTGTGCCCCCCAGCGGAATGGCCATGCCCAGCCGCGCCATGCCCGGCAGGATCAGGCGAAACCATGTGGCATATTCGATGGTAAAGCAGCGTGCCATGGCGTTTTGGCGGGGGTTGTAATAATCCAGCACCCCTTGCAGGCAGGCCACATCGGCTGGGCTTTGGGCGAATTCTGCCGCCACAACCCGCAGCTGGTTGGGGGCGGGGGCGTCTTCGGCATCCCAGATGCCGATAATCTCGCCATGGCAGAAATCCAGCGCGTAATTCATCGCCCGCGGCTTGGTGCGGGGGTGACCATCGGGAACGGTGACAATGCGAATCCAAGGCGGCAGGGGCGCCCGCATCAGCGCGTTTTGGGTCAGCGTGTCGGTTTCTTCCAAAACCAGCACGATATCCAGCTGGTCATGCGGGTAATCCAAGCGGTTGAGATGGTACAACAAATGGTTGGCGATATCGATTTCCTGAAACAGGGGCACCAAAACCGAAATCATTGGCAACTGCGCCTGCGCCACGCTGGGCTTTTCGGCGGGGGCCCGGGCCAGCAGATGGGCCAGCGTGGCGGCGGTTTTCAGCAGGGCCGCCACGATCAGCGTGAACACGGCCCAAAACGTCAGCCCCACCAACACACCCATAGGAAAGGCCCAGATCAGCCCCACGCTGGCCACGAGTGCCAAGACAATGGCCGCCAGCCGCTGGCGTGGGCGCTGGCCCCAGTTGCGACAGCTTTCAAGGCTGGGCACCCGCATCAAGGCGGCTTGGGCCAAGGTCGTGCGAAACGCAGCCGCGATCTGGTTTTGCACATCGGCCTGAGGCGCCACCCGCACCGGCACCCCCTGCCATGGCGGGGGCAGTTCGGTCGGGGGGGTTGGGCTGCGATCGCCCATAACCAGCAGTTTGGCGCCGGTTTGGCGGTGAACAAGGGGCAAAAACGCGCGTTTCAGGCAGGTTTGCGGGCCCAGGCTGGCCATCACCGCCAGCGCAGGCTGATGCCCGTGCAGCAGTGCCTGCAGGCTGTGTGACGTGGCTGTGGCAGGGGCTTGGCCTGATGCTTGGCTGTATGTTTGGCCCGCGCCCTGCGCCCGCGCTGCTTCCTGTGCCGCCCCACGCGCCAGCCGGCGTGCCAATGCGGCTGCCTTGGGGCCAGTGTCGTGCCCGCCATTGCGCAGTGGCACCCATGGCGCCCCTTGGTGCAGGGGCGGGGCCACAGGCTCATGGGGCGAATCCGGCCCTGCTGCGTGATGAAAAATGCCTGCCTGCCCGTGCTTTGCCATCAGATCCACCCACGTGTTGGATCGGTTGTGGCCCGGGCAGGGTTAACGGTTGGTTAATACCCGCGCGGCCTTACTGCGCGGGGCGGGCAGCCATCGAGGCGGC
>Ga0181593_10004341_pt1 | contig 12938 bp, 14 predicted proteins | sample 071ome_19_FD_133756 | JGI IMG/M metagenome (GOLD analysis project Ga0181593, IMG submission 133756) | Coastal salt marsh microbial communities from the Groves Creek Marsh, Skidaway Island, Georgia - 071413AT metaG (megahit assembly) | ecosystem: Environmental > Aquatic > Marine > Intertidal...
CGGTCCACGATTTGGTGGAAGGTGGACGCTGCGATGTGATGCGCCTCGTCCACGATGAGCAATCCGAAGCGACAGAGAAACGCGTCCAGTCGCTCGCGCTCCCAGCGGATCAGGGTCTGCACCACGGCGATGGTGATGGGGCCTTCCTGGGCCTCACCACCGCCCACGATGGCGGGTTCTGTCTTGAGCTGGGCGCGGATCCGGTCTCGCCACTGATCAGCCAGGTCCAGGGTGTGAACGAGGATGAGCGTGGGCGTTTGAAGTGCCGAGATGGCGCCCACGCCCACGCGGGTCTTGCCGCCGCCGCAGGGGATCACGACCGTGCCCTGGGTGATCCTCAAGAGCCGCTTTACCCCCTCGGCCTGGTAGTCGCGAAGAGACACACTGGGCAGACGCAGCGACTCCGTGGGAAGTTGGCGCTGGTCGTCGAAGCAAACCTCGCCGTTCACGCGCTTCAACTCGGAGACGGCGCCCCTGGGGATCTGAAGCCCGTGTTCCGTCCGGGCCAGAAAGCACAGCCGCTCGGGCACGCCATAGGTGGACACGCCCAGGCGTCGCCGTTCCTGGTAGGCGGGGTTGGGGAAGCTGAGCGCCCGCTCGAGCATCGCCTCGGCCTTGGGCGACAGCACACCCCGCTTGATGTGGATGGCGCTGTCAACGAGCGCGCGCATCGGCGGCCTCCTTCAGAAATCGAGGGATACTGTCGAGGCGGCGAGAGCTTTGCATCCACGGCAGGCTGGCGAGGAAGCGGCGGCCGTAGGACTTCTCGGCGATGCGCCGGTCCATCAGCACGATGACGCCGATGTCGTCGCGGCTGCGGATGAGTCGGCCCACGCCCTGGCGGAACGCGATGATGGCCCTGGGCACGAGGTAGTTGGCGAATGCGCGCGGGTCGCGATCACGGATCGCGCTCACCACCGGGTCGTCGGGATGAGGGAACGGCAGCTTGTCGATGACGAGCGCGGTGAGCGCCTCACCTTTGACGTCGATGCCCGTCCAGAAGCTCTCGGTGCCCAGCAGCACCGAGCCCACGTCCTCTTTGAAGATGCGGGACAGCTCCGTGCGCGGCAGGTCGCCCTGGCGCAGCACGCGGTGTCCATTGTGGCGCACCTGGTCGTAGACGGCGTTGAGCACGCGGTAGGAAGTGAACAGCCCCAGCGTTCGACCGTCGCAGGCATGGATGACTTGCTTCAGCGTTCGTGAGACGGCAGTGGGAAAGCCGGGTTCGTTCGGCCCCGGGACATTGTCGGGGACCACGAGCAAGCTCTGGGTCGAAAAGTCGAAGGGGCTCTCCGCGATGACCTCGATGGCGTCGTCGGGCACGCCCACCTCGGCGCGACAGAAATTGAAGTTGCCGCCCGTGGTCAGCGTCGCGGACACCAGGCTCACCGAGTCGGTGACCGCGAACAGTTCCTCTCGAAGCCGCTCGCTCACGTCGATGGGCTTGGCCCGCAGCTTGGGGCGGCCCTTTGGGTCCATCTCGATCCAGTAGACCTTGTTTGGATCGCTCTGCCCGGCGGCTTCTTTGAGTCGTGCCGCTGCCAGGCTCGACAGCCGGGCGATGTTGCAGGCGGCGTTCTTTTCGTCCCGCGACCGCCCCGGCTCGTCCGTGCGCTCGCTGGCCAAGTCCGACAAGGTGTCGAGATGCCCGACGACCGCGCCAACATCGACAAAGCCGGGCTCTCGCAGTCGCTTGCTGTAGTTGGCTGAGCGCTCGTAGGCCGTGATCCGGCGGAAGAGCGGGTCAACCTCATCACGCAAGCGCCGTGCGATCCCGCCCCAGCCTTCCTCGGCGGCGGCCTGCGCGAGCCGGGTGACGGTAAAGCGGGAGACGGTGAAGCCGAAGAACTCGCGGGCGATCTCAGCCGCTTCGTGAGCCTCGTCCAAAATCAGGAGGTCAAAAGAAGGCAGGACGAGATCCCGTCCCGTCTCCCGCCGAACCGCAAGGTGGGCGAAGAGCATGTGGAAGTTGGTGACGACGATGTTGGCGTCAGCGGCGATGGCCTTGGCGCGTTCGGCGTAGCAGGACTCATAGAAGGCACAGCCGTCGCGCTTGCACTCCTCGGAGCCGACGGATGCCTTGGCCCAGGCCTTGTAGAGTGGGACGAAGGGCAGTTCGGACTTGTCGCCGGTCTCCGTCTCACGCTCCCAGGCCACGATGTGTTTGAGCTGCTCCTCGAGCTCGTCGCCGTAGCCCAGGGCCAGCTCCCCGCGGGCCTCGGACTCACGCAGCCGGTCCAGGCACAGGAAGTTGTTACGCCCCTTGAGCAGGGCGAAGTCGAAGTCCCACGGCAGCACCTCCTTGAGCGTCGGCAGGTCCTTGGTGACCAGCTGCTCCTGGAGTGCGATGTTGGCCGTGGCGATGACCACCCGCTTGCCGTGCTTCACCGCGTGGTGAATGGCGGGCACGCAATAAGCCACGCCCTTGCCGGTGCCGCAGGGGCCTTCGCCGAGGGCGTGACGCCCGCCCGACATGGCTTCGTCCACCATGCGGGCGAGCGCCACCTGTCCTGGGCGGGGCTCGTAGCCGGGGAAGCGGGAGGCGAAGATCCCCCCGTCCCCGAACACTTCGGAGAGGTAGTCGCTCATCATGACCTCCGCTCAAGGCGGCGGATCCCCTACGCGAAGGGATCCACCTCGGCGGGAGCCTGGTGAGCGGCCCGCATCTCGGCTTCGAGCTTGTCCACGAGCGCCCGAGCCTGGCTCAGCTTGGCAACCTGCAGGTCCTTGATGCGCTTCACGCCCATGTCCGCGCAGAAGCGGTCCACCGCCTCACGCGGCAGCGCCTTGAGCCGACCCACGAGCGCCTGGGAGGTCGCCGTGTCGATGGGCCCGTCAGCGGGCTTGTCGTAGCTCCCGATCTGGGTGCCACCGCCGCTGCCGTCGTCGCCGTAGAGCTGCTCCATGTCGTTGAGGGGCAGCGCGGCGTAGGCGGCGTACTTGTCGGGGGTGAGCTGGTGCTCGGGAAGGATCGAGTAGCGTGTGTCCTTGCCGGTCCCGTGCCGTTTGATCTCGAAAGCCCAGTTCTCCAGGCCGTACTTGTTCCGCACCTCGATGAGGTCCTTGAAGAACACGACACCCTGCTCGAGCACCTTGACCTCGCGGCTCTCGTACATCGCGACGTTGAGCCCCACACGCAGCGAGGGCTTGAAGCCCCGCGCCCGCAGCTCGTCGTCCCAGAGCTGGTAGCGACCATCGGCGAAGCACGCCTCGCGGGGGTACGGCTCCCCCAGGAACACCACCACGGCGGTGTCTCCATCGTTGGGCAGCTTGAGCCAGGTTCCACTGCCCTGGTCGTGCTGCTTGGCCATCTGCTCGGTTTGATCCCACATACTATTGTTTGCCATGGCTTATGCCTCCTCTTGGCGGTTGGTTCGCCGCCGGTAGACGGCGAACAGTTGAGTTCCGTCGGAGGCACTTCCGGCCTCCTCCATGTGAAAGTCGCTACCTGTCTCGAGCACCTGGGAGAGTTCCCACCGGCGGAAGAGGCCGGGGATGCGCTCAAAGGCGTCGGGGCGGGTCGCTGGGGTGATTCCCTCGGGGTCGTTCATGGCTGACTCCTTCGCCGACTCATGCCGGTCTGGTGGGGAAACGCGGGTTTTGAGGCCGAAGTGGGACACGGGAATTTGTGCTTTTTTCGAATCGCCTCTCGAACGCGGCTGATCGCCCGCTGGTAGCGCTTGCGCCCCTGGTCTCCGGTGAGTCCCAGGTTGCGCCCAGCCTCCCGGCCGTCTTCGCCCAGGATGGCGACTCGAATGACGAGCTCGGCGTCGAGGTCCGGGTTGGTACTCCTGCCCTGGACCATCTGCTGGATGAGGCGTCTCAGCCGCGTGATGGACTCGTCCGTGTCGATGCCGGGGGGCAGACCGAAGTAGGACTCCCTGGGCCGGGCGATCTCCCGCTCGGGGTTGATGGGCTCATCGTGTTCCGGCAGCGGGTCGAGCACGTTGTCGTGCTCCAGGCGCCTCATGCGCTCCTCACGCAGCTGTCGCTGGGTGTTCCGCAGAAGCGTGGCGGCAACCCGGTCAATCCGGGTCAAGTCCGCCTTCTCCACGCAGCGCATGAAGTGTGCGCCGAGCGCTGAGACCAGCTCCTCCGGCTGCCCATGATGGAACTTGACGTTGCGCCGATAGATGCCGTCGAGACCCGGCCAAAGCCCCAGCCAAAGCAGCGTCCGACTCATCTCCGCCTCGTCCCCGCCGGACCGCGCGAGTTGCACCAGGTCGGCGTAAATGAGGTCCTTGCGGTCCAGGTCGGCCTTCGGGTCTGCGAAGAAGTTCAGCAGTGACGCCGTGTCCTCGAAGCCCTTGAGCCTGGGCCGGCTCCGCTTGATGGTGTTGAAGTGTTTGTCCTGCTCTAAGGTCAGAAGAGACCGATTGAGGCTCTCGTGAAGCGCCTCCCAGCGAATACGCATGACTGCCCGCCTTCCGGTCGGGCGTCAGGCGCTCAGTGGAGACCGTGTGTAGGCGTCAGGCGCTCTTGGTTTGGTTGTGGATTTGGTGGTGGAGCGGGTGGACTACACGGCCGCGCTCATCGCCAACGGCGGCACGTCATGGCGCACCACGTTCAGCGTCCCGCACTGGGGTCGGTAGCAGACCAGCGAGGCGTGGTAGGCCCCGGTGATGGTCGCCTGGAGCTTGCCTCGGCGAATGGTCAGACCGTCATGGGCCAACTCGGCGAGTTGGACCTTGCAGCGCTTACACAGGACTTTTTGGGTTCGTTTCGACATTGGTGACTACCTCCGGTGAACAGCGCGGTTCGTCCGCGGCTGCTGTCGGAGGTCAATGTCGTCGGCAGGGGGTATGGGGGAGCCATAAGGGAATGGAGGGTGGAATTGGTATACCCAGCCCGCTCTATCCCCCAGACCCCATCTCCTCGTGGCTGGGCAGAGGTACTCCGAGCGCGTGCAAGCGCTTGACGATGGCCTCGACGTAGCCCTTGCTGGCAGTCATCTTCGCTGCCCGCTTCTTCGCGCCCGGGGTGTCGCTCTTGGCTTGGCCTTGTTTGTCGCCCAGGTAGCGGAGCCCTCTCAGGCTCTCGTCGAATGCGATGTTCTTCGGATCGACGGCCAGACGGATCTTGCCCCGCTCGGTGCGTGAAGTCTTGATGAGCGCCTTGCACTCAGCGTGGCTCAGCCCCTTTGCCGTGTGCTTGTGCAGGTCCTTCCTGAGCCCCTCAAGTGCCTTGTCTGGGTCGCTGCTGTCTTCGAGGAATACCTTCTTGGCCCAGCCGCCCCCGTCGACATCTGGGTCCGTTGCGCGCACCGCCGCCAGATAAAGCAAGCGCATGAACTTGATGTCGCTCTGCTTGAAAGCACCAAAAACCTCGCCATTGATAAGCACCACATGGCGCTCACCGGGGATCGATGCGAACGTGAGGCTCACCTCGTCAAAGGTGGCGTCCCAGGCATCCAGCCGCCGCCGTCGGTAGGTCGGGTCGAACGCGTCGAGGGCCCTCCATAGCCGAAGGTCACCATCCCCCTCTTGTGGGATGTCCAGACACAGGATGTTGCTGCCGAGCATTGTTCCGCTCTTGAACGGCCCGGGAACGCTGAGGAGAACAACCAGGCCATCATCCGCCAACTCCACATTCAGACCGTTGAGCAGGGTCTGAAACGAAGGGGTTGGCGCTCGCAACCAGATGACGGGCAGCTCGAGGTTGCGACGTTCAAGCACGCCCACCGGAACGATGTTTCGGGCCGTGTTCAGTTGGAGAGGCCGAAGCCGGTTTTGCTCGGCCATGACGGACAAGATCCTCATGGCCGAGAGGTTGAACAACTCCAGTTGATCTCGACGGTGCCAATCACAGCCCTCCCAGCAGCCTGGCTCCTGCGGGCAGGCGACCCCGACCAGCCCCTCGGCGCGGCGCGAATGGTGGTCAAAGTTGGGAAGACACTCATCTTCACAGCCGGGGATCCGCCAACGCTCGACCGGCACCCGGCGCGCCACCTTCATCCTCAACAGCTCGTCTGCGTCCAATCCGAGATCGGCGAGAGCCGCCCGGCTCAGGTTGCCGCTACGCCCCGACGCGAGGGTCGTGAGCAGGCGCGGCCATGGCGAAGCTGCTGCGACTTTCATCGATACTCCATTCCTTGAGGTAGCGACGGATCACTCGGTCCCGCGCCGTGTCGTTGAGGTTGCTGCTGTTGGGGTTGTGGACGCTTACCGTGCGGTAACGGCCCCGACCGGTGCCCTGAAACGTGAACTGCAGGCGAAGACCGTCCACGAGGGCGCCGTTGAGCGCCACGCCATGAGCACCGAGGGTCGCGCGCACCTCGTCCAGATCCTGCCCCTTCTCCAGATCGAAGGTCATGCGCCGTACGCCATCGTCCGCGGAACGTACGGCGAGCCTCACAACATGCACAGCATCGATCCCATCCACAGGATCGGTGGGGAACTCAAAGTCCGCGTCGTCCAGCACATTGAAGCTGTACTTCGGGCTGCTGTTGAGGTCCTCAAAGTAGCTCGCGTCACCCACGAAGATCTCGGCGAAGAAGGCGCACAGCTTCTCCCGATCCGCCTTGCGCGGTGCCTTCACGAGCAAGGTGCAGGTCTCTGGATAGAACACTGCGGCGATGCGAACGACGGGGCGCTGCCAGTCCGGCTCCACCACGCCCTCAGCGTTGAAGCGGTCCAGCGGCGTCTTCTCCCCCTCGTGGTAGATGAAGAGCGCAAACTTGTCGCTCGATTCAAAGTCCTCGACCTGACAGCGCGCACCGCCGGCGTTGCTGCGGAAGTGCGCGGCCATCGCGGCCCTCATCCGCTCTTTGGCTTCCGACGTGGCGGCGAGCGTGATCGGGTATCTTCCCCGGTACTCGCGGAAGTGCTCCATCATGTCGACGGCATAGCCCTGGTGCGCCCGCATGAACGCATTCGGGTTGCTGAGGTAGAGCCGAAGGGCCAGGTCGTGCGCCGTCCAATCGAGGCTCTCCTCGACCAGGTGGGCGTCGCCGTTGCACCAGACCGTGCGTGCCAGCTGGTTGAGGTACCAACGGGCCTTCTGGCTGCACATGTCGTTGACTGGCAGCAGCTCCGTCTCGAGGGCTTGTCGCTGATCATCCGGCAAAGCGCGCCAGGCGTGGTAGGTCCGCTCGCTCGCCGGACGCTTGGGATCGCGCTCCAGGCTGATGCCACGCTCTTCCTCAAAGCGTGCCAGAACGTCAGGTGAGAGCTTCCGAAAGAAGGCCTTTGGGTTCCAAGTTCGGTGTTGCATGGTGTGACTGTCTCCTCGCGAATGAATCGCTGTTTAGCGTTGCCAAAACAGGCAACATGTTGAACAAAAAAAAGCCGCAGCCATTTGGGCTGCCCTAAAACAATGTCTCCTGAACTGGGTCCGAGGCGTCACCTACGAGCGCGAGTTCCTTGAGGCGAATGCCCATCGCCTGTTTGGACACGTTGTCGAAGCCGCCAGCCTCGATGACGACGCTTGCCACATGGGCAAGGTCGGGGTCGTATTCACGCTCCTTCACCAGCGCGTTGAACCCCTCCCAGCGCGGGAGATCTCTGCCGTACAATTCAGCGATGGTCTCCCGGACCAAGGGCTCCGGCATCAGAAGGCAACTCGCAAAGTAGTCGGCCTGCCACTCGGCCTGCGGCTTCTTGTCTGAACGACACACAACCGCAGGCGTCGGCTCAGCGCCGTCCAACGAGAACAGCGGCACCTCGATCTGCTTGGACTCCCACAATGGCCGATGCAGGACCCAGTGCCCGAGTTCATGAGCCAGGGTGAAGGCATAGCGCCCGTCGTGCTCAACCCCTTCATCGATGCGCACGATGCCCTCGTCAAACCAGACGGCGCCGAGCACACCGGTCACCCCGAGCCGCGCAGAGAGGTCTTCGATCTCGAGCCCGAGGCCCAGGTGGCGCTCTGCGATGAGTTCCACATTGATGGGCGCCTTGCGGTCCCCTTCTCGATCCCCGGCGAAGGCATCGATCAGCTCCTGCGCTCGCCGGGCGATACGCTTCTTGGGCATGTACCCGACATCAAGCGCCATCATGATTCGTCGTTCCCTTGGCGCCGCTTCCGGAGCATCTCCAGAAGTTCCCTGCCGCTGAGATTCTCCTCGCGAGCCTCACGCAGGAAGGCAGGCATGGCTTCGTCCTGGGTGAGGAACTCCTTGACGTCGTCGGTGAAGCGCCCGGCCAGCCTCATGAGCTCGTCGAAGTCCATCTGGAGCACCTCGGCGATCTTCTCGATGGTCTCTTGCTTGGGTGGGTTGCGCTCGGCTCGGTTCTCGATGCGTGACAGGTAGGTCGGGGAGATGCCAAAGAGCTTGGCCGCTTCGCGCAGACCAAACCCCCGCTCGAGCCGTCGCTCCTTGATTCGCTCTCCAAAAGACTCTGACATGTTCTTGCTCCGTCGCCGCAACGCCCAGTGTTGCCACATAACTAAACAGTCTCGGCGATGATGTCAATCTCGAACATCGGTGAACGGGCGACAGCGGAGGAATCCACGCCGCCGGGACAGCACCGGCCCCCTGAAGGACAGCTGCAGGACAGGCCTCCGTCCCACAAAAAAGCAAGGGCCTACCTGGGCTTAGGCTGCGCCAGGACAGCGGGACAGCCATTTGCGCGCAGGTAGCCACTCTACGAGACGAACACTTTTCTCTTCGCCGCTTCGCCTGGTCGCGTCTCGGCTCAAGAATGTTCTCTTCTTCTTCAATACACCTATAGAAATAATTCTGTCCTGCTGTCCTGAAGAGACTTAAGGCTCGATTCTCACTGGAGAATTTGCGGGACAACACCCTGTCCCGCTGCCGTCCCGACAGGCCCATTCCTGTCCCGGCAAAAAAGCGTGTCCCACTTCGGCCCGAAAACCCGCGTTTCCTCCACGACGCGGAATGGACCGCGTCAGAAGGACGTGGCCCATGGCGATTGCAGACATGCTCAAGGCGGGAAGTGGCACCGGCGGCACGCCCGCGTTCGACTGCCCGAAGTACGACCCGCTGCCCGGCAGCAAGCGCTGTCGACACTACCTGGACAACGGCGCCTGCGCGCTGCCCGACGAGTTCATGTGCGTGGAGTGGATGAAGGCCAATGGCCATGCGCCCAAGCCCGTCGAGCCCACAGGTCCGTTGTTCAATGGTCTGCCGGAGGTTGTGGCAAGTCCGCGAGCTACCCAGATCGATCGCCCGCGTGTGGTCACCCAGAAGCCCGATGACCCCGACCAGCCACCTCCGCGGGGGCTGACCACCGAGGACATCGAGAGCTTCAAGGCGCTCAAGGCCGAGGTGTGCATGCGTACCCCTCACCTGGGCGAGCTGTGGCTGGTGCCCGAGTACACCGGCCAAGACCGTCGAGAGCTGACGCCCGAGCACGCGGCCACGCTCTACCAGGTGCTCGCCGTCTTCCCCGGCGCCCAGGTCGTGTCCTTCGAGAAGTCACCAACCACCGACGAGGAGGACCCATCATGACCCAACCCTTTCGCAACACCCACCTGAGCTACTCGAGGCTCTCCCGCTTCGAGCAGTGTCCGGCGGCGTTCAAGTACCACTACATCGACAAGCTGAGGGCCGAGCCCGGCGTGGCGCTCAAGTTCGGCAAGCTCGTCCACGCCGTCTTGGAGGTGCTCGTCCAAGAGCACTGCGCCGAGGAGCTATGCGCGCCGCTGTCCGAAGACCGCGCGCTCGAACTGTTCAAAGACGGCTGGGCCAAGGAGGGACTGGTCGGCGTCGAGCTCTTCCAGGAGGGGCTCCAGATCCTCCGCGACTTCGTGCGCGACCAAGGCGAACTGAACCACCGCGACGTGCTGGCACTGGAGCAGAAGTTCCTGCTCGAGGTGGGCCGCTTCACGGTGCTGGGCTTCATCGACCGCATCGACTGGGTGGACGACAAGACCATCGAAGTCATCGACTACAAGACCAACCGGATGCTCTTCACCCGAGACGAGGTGGACCACAGCCTCCAGATGAGCCTGTACGAGCTGGCCGTCCGGCAGCTCTACCCCTGGGTGAAGAACGTCAGGCTCACCTTCCACATGCTCCGGCACAACGTGCGGATGCGGACCGAGCGCTCTCAGGAGCAGCTCGACGCTGCGATGGAGTACGTGGACACGCTCGGTCGCGCCACAGAGGCGGCCACCGAGTACCCGGCGCGCATCAACACCAACTGCGTGTGGTGCGACCACAAGGCCAACTGCCCGGCCTACGCCGAGGCGCTCAAAGGCAAGCGCGAGGAGATCTGCGAAGACCTCGATGACCTTGAAGCCGTCGCCCGTGAGCGCGAGGAGGTCGCCAAGCTCGCCAAGGCGCTCTACGCCCGCAAGTCTGAGCTGGAGAAGGTGCTCAAAGCGCACCTCGAAGAACACGACGAGCTGGTCCTCGGGGGTGTCCGCTACAAGATGTTCGCCACCCGCAGCGTGAGCTACCCGCTCGACGCCGCCGTGCAGGTGCTCGCCTCCGCCACCGGCCAGCCCGAGGCCGAGATCACCCAGCGCATCGCCGGGGTGGACAAGAAGTCCCTGGACACGCTGCTCAAAGAGATCGGCAAGGCCCAGGGCTCGCCTCGGGTCAAGCTGCTCAAGGCTGAGTTGGAGGCCGTCGGCAGCACCACCCACTCACCTCGTTTCTCGGCAAAGGAGGTGAAGTGATGAAGCCCATCGTCTTCCTCGACCTGGAGACCACGGGGCTCGACCCCAACGTCCACGAAATCATCGAGGTCGCCGCCATCCAGGTGGACGCTCGGTCGCTCACCGAGCTCGACGTACTGCACCTGCGCATCAAGCCGGAGCGCCTTGGCGTGGCCAGCGTTCATGCGCTGAACATGAACGGCTTTGACATCGAGCTGTGGGAGGACGCCTCGTTCATCGGAGCCGCGCTCATGCAGCTCTTTCCGCTGCTCGACGGGGCGATGCTTGCCGGCCACAACGTGAACTTCGACCGGACCTTCCTTGACGCCGCCTACAAGCAGCTGAGCATCCAGCCGCCGAAGCTCGATCACCACACCCTCGACACCGCGAGTCTGGCCTGGCCGCTGTACAGCGCTGGCGAGATCGATTCGCTGTCGCTCGCCTCAGTCTGCAAGGCGCTCAACGTGGACGGAGGCCCACCCCACCGGGCCTTGAGTGACGCGCGGCGGAGTCTGGACTGTGCTCGGCGGCTGCTCGGTCCGCTTCACATCGCCGCCGACATCGCCATGCTCCACCCGGACGAAAGCCGCATCGTCTCAACCATCGTGAAACGGATCGGCGCCGCCGAGGGCGAGTACGGTCCATGGTCGGTCCATGACGGGCGCGACTACCCCGAGGAGGCTTTCGCTGAGATCGTAGACGGGATGGCGTACCTGGCCGCGGAGCTCGTCCGCTTGGGGTCAAGGCCATGAGTGGGAACAAATCACGCCGTAAGGGCGCTCAATGGGAGCGCGATCTGGTCCACCGCTTTCGACAGGCCATGCCCGGCGCCACCGTCCGTCGCGGGCTCCAGGTCCGATCCGGCGAGGAAGCGCCGGACGTGGACGTGCCCTGCTTCTGGCTGGAGGCCAAGCGGCACAAGCGCACCAACATCAAGGCAGCGCTTCGGCAGGCCTTCAACGACTCGCCTCCCGGTCGCTGGCCCATCGCTGTCTGCAAGGACGACCGGGCCCCCGCCATCGTGGCCATCGACCTCGACGACTTCCTCGAGCTCATCGAGGAGTGGTGGGAGGGACGCAGATGAGCCGAACCTTTCGACAACTCTTCGACCCCTTGCGAAACAAAGTGTGTTCGACCCGCGCGCAGGCGGTCTACGACGAGGGCCGCTGTCGCCGTGAGGGGCTCATTGATCTCTTCACAGTGCCAGCGCTCCTCGAACTGCTCGGGGAGTCGCGAGTGAACGACTACGTCCGCAAGGACCTGGCGACGCGCAGCCTCATCGCCGAGTACCAGCGCGGCGGCGACTCGCTGTGGTCGTCGCTCCTGCTCGTAGCCTACTTCCCGATGCTCAGTCGACTTCGGAGCCGGATCTGGGGCAACGCCATGTGTCAAGACGATCTCGACCAGCTGGTCATCATCTCGTTCCTCGGCGTGTGCCGGAGCTACGACCTGGACCGCTACGACACCTACACCATCGTGCGACTGCGCCAGCTCACCCAGAAGCGCGTGTTCAAGGAACTGCGGCTTGTCCAAGGTGAGCAGCACGACCGCCGCCAACTGGAGCAGCTCGCCCGTGAGCTTGGCGGGCTCAACCCCTTCAAAGAGTCCAAGAGCCCGCCGTCACCGCCCGAGGTCGAAGGCATGGCCGAAGCGCTTTTTGACCTGGCTGTCGGCTGGCTGCCGCCCCACAACATCGACCTCATCATCGCCACCATCCTGCGCCGTGAGCCCCTGCGCGAGTACGTGGTCCGGGTCGCGCCCGATGAGGCCAAGGAGCACCCCGAGCGGGTCTACCAGCGCTACAAGCGCCGCCGCACACGCGCGGTCAAGCGCATCAAGGGTGTGCTGGCGACAGTGAGCGAACCGAGTCCCCAGCTTCAAGCCATGGCTCTTTGACTCACCGGAGGTAGCCGATGGAGAACTCAGGCAGAAAGAACGGCAGGCCCCGCAAAGGAGAGCCGCCCCGCGTGCCCTATGAGGAGCTGGATCGCATCCTCGTGTTTGGCGAGAAGGTCGTTTGCGAGGACGGCGAGAGCAGCACCGTGGTCTATCCGAGCTACCGGGAGCTGGCCGGGCGCTACAACGTCTCTCACAGTCTGATCGCTCAGTACGCCCGCAAGCACAACTGCCTGCGCCGGCGCGAGCAAGCCCAGAGCCGCATCACCGCCAAGGCTGAGCAGAAACTCATCGAGGCCCGCGCCACTGAACTCGCGCTCGGCAAGGAAGACGCGCTTCGGATGATCGACAGCTTCCTCGTGGAGTTCGAGGAGGCCCTCGGCGAGAAGCGGGTGCGCGCCGACAACCCCACCGACTTCAACACCATGATCCGCCTCAAAGAGTTCCTGCTGGGCGGCGCCGACTCGCGCCAGGAG
>Ga0181593_10004347_pt1 | contig 12932 bp, 12 predicted proteins | sample 071ome_19_FD_133756 | JGI IMG/M metagenome (GOLD analysis project Ga0181593, IMG submission 133756) | Coastal salt marsh microbial communities from the Groves Creek Marsh, Skidaway Island, Georgia - 071413AT metaG (megahit assembly) | ecosystem: Environmental > Aquatic > Marine > Intertidal...
CTTGCCCCTTTCTGGACATCCTATGCGGATATTATCCGGCTTTGTGGCGGTGTTCCGATCATTGTTCCGACCGATGCAGACAGAGGATTTCGCCCAGATATTAAGGCGATAAAATCGGCTATGAGTCCTCGCACCCGTTGGCTAATGATCAATTCCCCCAGCAACCCATCCGGCGCGGTTCTATCCGCCGAAGATTTACGGGCGGTTGGCGATATCGTCGCGGCGCATGACCAGTGCTGGCTTTTGAGTGACGAGATTTATGAACATATTGTCTATGACATAGATTTCATATCGGTTGCTGATGCGCTTGGTGATCTGGCGGATCGGTCGCTTATTATCAATGGCGTCTCAAAAGCTTATGCCATGACCGGCTGGCGATTGGGTTATGGGGTTGGGCCTGCCCCTTTGATTGCCGCCATGCTCACTGCCCAAGCCCAAGGCACCTCTGGTACGACAACAATTTCCCAAGCGGCGGCTTTAGCGGCGTTAACAGGGGATCAAGAGATACTGATATCTCGCCAGCAATCGTTTCGGTCTCGCCGCGATTTGGTGTTTGATCATCTAAGGGGCATGAATGGCCTGACGGTCTCAAAACCACAAGGGGCATTTTATATCTTTCCTTCGTGGCAAAATCTGATGGGGTGGAAAACCCCTCAAGGGATGACGCTTAACGAAGATCTGGATTTCTGCCGCTATATTCTTGACGCCGCGGATACCGTCATCATTCCGGGGTCTTCTTTTGCTATGCCGGGGCATTTCCGCATTTCTTATGCAACGGATGCCGCATCTTTGAAAACAGCTCTGGCAAGGATGAGCCAAGCCATCGCGGCTTTACAGCCAGCCTGATCTTAACCGCCGGCCACATCTGCGGATAACGCGCTGATGAGGGCATCAAGCGTATGGAAAAGTGGCGGCGGCGGCGGCTTAGGCCGCGCCAACATCAGCACAGGTAAGCCTAATTGACGAGCCGCTATCAGCTTTGCCCGTGATGCCGAACCTCCAGCGTTCTTGACGGCTAAATGGGTGATATGATGGGCTTGAAAAAGCACCGCTTCTTCATCAGGGTCAGCCGCAGGCAAGGCTTCAATAAAGGTGATGGGATGCGCGGTATCTGGCTGTTCCAGCGCCCGTGCCGTCACCTGAAACCGAGGCGGTTGAGGCAAGACTTTTATGCCTTCTTGTCCAGCCGCAAGGAAAAGATGCGCGTTGTTGGGAACCGCCTGAAATAAGGCATCCATCGTGGCAAATTGATGCCAGTCATCCCCGGCTTCAGCCTGCCATTCTGGCCGCCATAGGGCTAGCCTTTTGATACCCGTCAACATTGCCGCCTCAAAGGCATTGGCAGACATGGTCGCGGCATAAGGATGCGTCGTGTCCACCAGATGCGTGATGGCCTGCGCATCGATCCATTCCGCCAACCCCTTTGCCCCGCCAAAACCCCCATAACGCATAGGCAAAGCGGTCTTGAACGGCGTTGTGGTTACTCCAGCTAGGGAAAACACCGCTGACCAGCCTGCCTTAGCCGCGTGATCCGCTAATCGTCTGGCCTCACTTGTGCCGCCCAGAATTAGGATTTTTTGAGTCATGATTCGGTCTGTTCAGAGAGTATCTGCCCCTCACGATCCACCACCATCGTGCCTAGACAGGTTGATGTGTTGCCAATCACCTGCCGACAAGTGGCAAGAGCATCCAGAGCAATAGCAGAAGCAAGAGTTTGGCGGTCGCTAGGGTTGAGATTCTGCATGACTTCAAGGGCAGAGTTTGCCCCAGCGATATGTTCCGCCGGAAGCCCAAGGATGTTAGCCCTTGCCGCAAGGTCAGCAAAATCAATCTGGCTTCGCCCTGAATGTAAATCCGTTGCGCCTTGAGCCAATTTAATCATTTTACCAACCCCGCCTGCCACGGTTAGGCGACGCACCGGATGACGGCGCAGATATTTCAGCATACCACCAACAAAATCCCCCATATCAATCAGCGCAATCGTTGGCAGGTGATAATGGGTTTTCACTGCCGCTTCGGATCTAGCGCCTGTTGATCCGGCGATATGATCCAATGCATTAGCCACCGCGACATCAATACCCCGATGAATAGACGCGATCCATGCGGAACAGGAAAATGGCCTGACCACACCTGTTGTGCCTAAAATGGAAATGCCATCTTCTATCCCAAGGCGCGGATTCCATGTTTTCTCCGCAAGCAGGCGGCCTGTGGGAACAGAAATCGTGATCACAACATCCGATGTGCCGCCCAAATCTTCAGCAAGCGCATGAATATAATCCGACATCATTTGGCGCGGAACAGGGTTGATGGCTGGCTCGCCAACAGCCACAGGCAACCCCGGCCGAGTAACAATTCCAACCCCTTCACCGCCGCGAAACACTATTCCCGATGCGGAAACCCCCGGGGCGATAGTGGCGCGAATCTCAGCTCCGTGGGTAACATCAGGGTCATCCCCTGCATCTTTGATCACCCCTGCGGTAAAGGCGTTGCCATCGGTATCGGTATAGCTGATGGCAAGACTGGCGGTTTTGCCGGATGGAGTATCAATGGTGACGCTTTCAGGAAACGAACCTGTCATCATAGCGGTATAAGCGGCATAGACAGACGCGGTGGCACAAGTTCCTGTTGTCCAGCCAAAGCGAAGTGTTGTTTTAAGCGTCTGTTGCATTATACTAGGTTTTCGTTTTTGTGATCACGGCCTAGCCGTTATCATGCCCGATATTCGAACAGGAATCCATGACGACATGGCAATAACGCCTCACACATCATCCGGATTTGATCTGCCGCCTATTTCAGGGCAGGAATGGCCTGTGTTTGAGGCAGGTTGGGTCTGGCTGGCTGGCGCAGGGCCCGGTGATCCGGGGCTAGTGACTTTGCACGTTCTGAATGCCTTAAATCAGGCTGATATTGTGATTTATGACGCCCTGATTGATCAACGTGTGTTGGATTGGGTGCGCCCGGGCACAGAAATAGAATATGCTGGCAAGCGTGGTGGTAAACCATCACCCAAGCAACGCGATATTTCTATTCGCCTGATTGAACTGGCGCGGCAAGGGCGCAAGGTATTGCGGCTTAAAGGTGGTGATCCTTTTGTCTTTGGTCGAGGTGGTGAGGAGGCTCAAACCCTCATTCAGGCGGATATTCCTTTGCGCATTTTACCCGGTATTTCGGCCGGAATCGGCGGACTGGCCTATGCTGGCATTCCTGTGACTCACCGTGATGTGAATCAAGCGGTGACCTTTCTTACTGGCCATGATCGCACCGGACTTGCACCCTCTGCGATCAACTGGCAGGGTATCGCTGATGGCAGCCAAGTTATTGTTATGTATATGGCAATCAAGCATCTGCCCGAGATTTGCGACCATCTGATCAAGGCAGGGCGTAACCCTTCTGAACCTGTGGCGGTGGTCAGCAACGCAAGCTTGCCTAATATGTCCGTTCTAGAAACCACCCTTAGTCAAGCGGCTCAAGATGTCCTTGTCCATCAGGTTACACCGCCAGCGATTATCGCTGTTGGTGAAGTGGTGAGAATGCGGCAATGCCTTGATTGGGTCAGCCAGATGCATGGCGTTAAGCCGCGCAATCTTGACCCCCTCGGCACACGCCACCAAGAGGATAGCGCCTGATGGCAAGCCATGGGCTGGCGATTACCGCTATCGCTTCTGCCAGTGGCAAGACCCTCATCACACTGGGCTTGCTTGCCGCGCTCAAAGCCAGAGGCGTTTGTGTCTGTTCAGCAAAATCCGGCCCAGATTATATTGACCCCGGTTTTCATGCCGCCGCCCTTGGTCATGGAGGAATCAATCTGGATGGCTTTGCCATGTCGGCGCATCTTATCCGTCATCTTGCCGCCAAACATAAAGGGGACACCCTTATCATTGAGGGGGCTATGGGGGTGGCTGATGGTGGCAAGGCCAGCACCGCGGCGCTTGCCGCAACCTTGGGCGTGCCTTTGATTCTTATCATGGATGTGCGCGGCCAAGCAGAAACCGCCGCTATCTTGGCAGGGGGGCTTGATCATATGATCCGCCAAGACCACCACGGCACGGCGTTAGGCGGCGTGATTGTCAACCGGTGCCGGAGTGAACGCCACGCTGACATGATCCGTGCGGCTATGGCAGAAAAAGATATCCCTGTGCTTGGGGTTATCGCCGATCATGATGACCTGGCCATTCCGTCACGCCATTTGGGGTTGGTGCAGGCAAGTGAGCTTACCCAAACCGGCACCTTGCCTGAGATGATCAAAACCCTCAAAACCCAAATCGAAACCCATATTGATCTGGATCATCTGATGGCTTTAGCGGCGCCAATTTCACCACCAAGCGGCGCCATGATTGCGGCTATGCCGCCACCAGCACAGCGCATCGCCGTGGCAATGGATCAGGCCTTTGCCTTTTCTTATCGGCATTTGCTAGATGGCTGGCGCGATCACGGGGCAGAGATATTGCCCTTCTCTCCTCTCGCTGATGAAGCACCAGATCAAGCGGCAGAAATGGTCTATTTGCCCGGCGGCTATCCAGAGCTTTATCTTCATGAGTTGGCAGCAGGGAAAATATGGCAAGCTGGGCTTCATGAAATGGCGCAACACCGCCGTCCTATCTATGGGGAATGCGGTGGCTATATGGTGCTCGGTCAAGAAATCATTAACGCGGATGGACAGCGTATTCCCATGACAGGTCTGTTGGATGTGGTGACCAGTTTTGCCGAAACACGGCTACACTTAGGGTACCGCAAATTAGAATGTTTAGCCAATGTTCCCATACCTCATCAGAGTTATGGTCATGAGTTTCATTACACCACAAGCGTCCAAGAACATGGACAGCCTTTATTTGCCGCCAGTGATAAGGATGGTAAGCCCATAGGATCGATGGGGGTGGTAGATGGATCGGTCTTTGGATCATACGCCCATCTTATTGCCGCCGCGTAACCCCCTAAACAGCATCATGCCAAATGGACGAGCTTAGCCTTCGCGTTCGTCCTGATTGCCGCGTTTCACCCGCAAGACATGAACATGGTCTTTATCATAGAGGGCTGATTCGCGCATCTCACCGACATGATTCAACCCTCTGCCAACAAAGATGAGGGCGGTTCGGGTAATTTTAGCCGCCATGACTTTTTTACGAATATCGGATAATTGCCCAAAGAGAAATTGTTGATCTGGCCAACCCACACGATAAGCCACAACCACAGGGCAATCTGATCCATAAACAGGCGCCAGCACGCGTTCAATCTCACGCAGGTTTCGCACTGATAAATGAATGGCCAATGTTGCCTTGGTGCGCGCTAGATTTTCTAACTCCTCGCCTTCTGGCATAGGTGAGGATTTCATCGCTGTCCGCGTCAAGATCAGGGTTTGGGTGACTTCAGGAATGGTTAATTCCATGCCAAGTTCCGCCGCCGCCGCTGCGTATGCTGGCACGCCAGGGATAATTTTATAGGGGATATCATGGGCTTGAAGCCGTCTGATCTGTTCGGCAATCGCCCCATAAAGCGAGGGATCACCCGAATGAACCCGTGCCACATCATGACCTTCGGCATGGGCGGCCAACATCAAGGTCATAATATCATCTAGCGTCATTGAGGCGGTATCACGAACCACCTCTGCCTGACTTTCGGCAACCACCGCTTCAGGCACTAATGATCCTGCATAAAGGCAATACCCACATTGCCGGATCAAATCACGCCCTTTGATAGTGATCAGATCAGGATCACCCGGCCCGGCACCGATAAAATAAACAGTCATGATGCCTCTCCTTTATCTTGATCAATCCGCTTGGCGTAGCCGCGCGGCGTATAGACCATATCCCCCATCCCAAGATGAAGTTTCCTAGATGCTGATGATCCCACCATGACCACGGTCAACATATCCACCTCATCCACCTCAAGGCTGGCAAGGGTACGAAAACGCACCTCTTCTTCGGGTCGTCCGAGATTTGAAGCCAAAACAACTGGCGTATCCGCAGGACGATAACCAAGCAGAATATCTCTGGCCTTAGCCAAGCCAACGCGGCGACGACGCGATACCGGATTATAAAAGGCGATTACAAAATCCCCCATCGCCGCCGCCGTAATCCGGTTTTCAATCTGCTCCCACGGGGTTAGCAAATCTGACAAAGAAATGGTGCAAAAATCATGACCTAGTAAAGCCCCTGAACGGGCGGCGGCGGCCTGAAGCGCGGATACCCCAGGGGCAGAGACCACCTCAACCCGGCGAGCGGCGGCACTCACCCCGCCATGGTCTTTGTCCCTGTCCAGCAATTCAAAGACCAGCGCACCCATCGCGTATATTCCGGCATCACCAGAACATATGATCGCGATGGATCTGCCCTTAGCCGCTTCCTCAAGGGCATAACGGCAACGCGCCTCTTCCTCACCAAGAGCGTAATCAGCACGCGGTTTATCCGCGGCGATACCGCCAAGCAAGTCGATATAAAGATGATATCCCACCAGCTCATCGGCAGCGCGGATCATAGCTGTGGCTTCAGGTGTTCGCCACGCGGACTGACCAGGGCCAATGCCAACCAGCATCACACGGCCACGCGGCAGGCTTCCTGCCCCTAGGTCTTTGGCATCAGGGGTAACCGCTAACGCGGCGGTGGCATGGTCAGATTTCCGTTTCGGGCCTAGCATCCTTGCGGACGCCCCTGCCGCCGCCAATGCCGAGGCCTCAGCAACGCTATGGGTGCCAATTTCTTCAAACACTACCGATGAGGGGTGCTCCACACGCGGTGTTTCTGCCTCAAGCCGAGAGGCAGGATAAAACCAAACCGGACGATCAAGCCACGCGGCTAATCCGATCACCGCAGGTTCATCCGATTTCAGATCAACACTAAACACAGCGTTGATGATCCTTGGGCTAAGGTCATGATCTATCAGCAAATCATCCACCAAGGTCTTTAATTCCTCAACCGGACAGTCGCGCGATGCCCCTATCCCAAGACAGGCCACACGCGGATAATAAACCAGTTGATGGGTTGTGGGCTCTTGCGGCCGCAAAGTTAATCGCAAGGTGATATCCGCGGCCTCATCATACTGCGCTGATAAGGGCTTTAACCAGTCTTGCCATTGCTGGGCTAAGGCAGACAATGCGTCTGGCAATTCTGCGATCAGCCGCACCCTTGCCCCATCATTCAAGGCCGCCATGACACCGCGTGCGTCATCAGGCGCTTCTAAAACAAAAGGAGCAGGCGGTTCATCCAAACTCACCCCAAGGCGCAAATCCCCTGCGGTAGATATCGCCGCCACGCCGCCAGTCATATTTGCCAGATCACGAGCCAGAGAATTAGCCCCATGATGCCCCCCAAGCAAGGGAATGACAGCACTGCCATCATCAGATATTGCCAGAACAGGCGGCTCTTGCCATTTATCCCCTAACAGCCCAGAAAGCGACCGCATGATAATACCTGCCGAACAGATGCCAATGATCGGGCGACGAGCGATAAAAAGGTCTTGAAAATATGCAATGGTCTGATCAAAAACCGCGTCAGGGTTCTGATCTGTTTCCGCTTGGTCTTGCGCAAAGCTGTCTTTACGGGCGTGCCATTCACAGCCATTTTTTGCGGCAATTTTGCGCGCTAACGCCGCCCCATGACGGCTTAAGGTAACGATCACGGGGCGTCCTAATTGATCCATGGGTCGCTTCCTTTATAGATCAGAATCATAGAAAAATAGGGCGCATCATCCGGCGCATCGGCCAGTGGCATGACCTTTTGATGCGGCAAGCTGGCATGGCTGATATAGATTGCCTGATTGATCAAACCTAGCCGCCGGATCAACCCCTGCATTCGGTCAAGATGGCGGCCAAGTTTAATGATCGCCACAGCCTCAGCCCCATGGATTGCCGCCTCAAGTTTATCATCACTAAGAGGCGCCGCGAGAACCGTCAAAATATCTGAACGCGCGGCTAAGGGGCGCAACGCGGCAGAGGCAGAAGCCACCAATGAAGACACCCCTGGAATCATTTCCACCGCCACATCATCCCGAAGCCGCGCCAACAGATACATGAATGAGCCATAAAAAAGCGGATCGCCTTCACATAGTACTGCCACATCTTGCCCTTTCTTCAGATGGGCTAAAATCTGATCGGCGGCGTCATCATAAATCGCCTGTGCTGGTGCACGACCAGAAATCATGGGAATGACAATAGGCAATTCAATCGCATCCTCAGAGATCGCATCAGCCATAATCTGACGCGAAAAGCTGTGGCCATGATCAGGCGCAGGATAAGCGACAACATCAGCCTCACTGACCACACGCCAGGCTTTACGGGTGACCAGCTCAGGATCACCGGGGCCAGTGCCAACACCGAATAATCTGCCCATTGTCTTAGCCACTTTTTGTCTCCTTGATCCAGACCCATTGGGTCACAGGCATGGCGCTACGCCACCCATGATAAGGCCCAACCTGGTCAGCATGGCTAATCGCAAGACGCACCAACCGCCCCCCATGAGCTTGCCGCATGGCCAAAAGCACAGCTTCGCTTTCTAGGGTCACCGCGTTGACCACCAACCGCCCAGATAGGCGAAGACGCGCCATCACCTTTTCCACCAGCGCCGCGCTCAAACCGCCACCAATAAAGACGGCATCCGGATCATTCAATCCATCCAGAGCCATCATATTTTCACTGCATACCCCTTGCCATTCGGGTGTGCCTAGGCGCTTTGCGTTTGCCGCCGCTACCGCCAACCGATCTTTCCGGCTATCCACCCCCACGGCACGGGCAAAGGCCGCCGCCCTTATCCATTCAATGCCAACCGCCCCAGAGCCACAGCCCAAATCCCATAACAACTGGCCTGCCACAGGTTGAAGTCGGGCTAAGGTAATGGCGCGAATATCTGATTTTGTCAGTTTGCCATCATGATCATAAGCGTCATCCGGCAACCCCGGTAGAGCCGATAGATACCCGGCAATGTGATCAGGGCAGGTTACAGCGAGAACATGAAAATCCGCAATCTCAGGCGGCTGGTTTGCCCATGTTTTGGCGTCACCATCAACACGCGCCTCCGCCGCTCCGCCAATATGGGCAATCGCGGTCATAGCCGCCGAGCCTAGCCCCATATCCATCAGGTGATCAGCAACCTGTTTCGGGGTGGCCGCACTATCCGCAAGAATCAGCAGTCTCGCCCCCGGGGCAACGGCGCGGCGGATCATTTCAACTGGCCGGCCATGAAGCGTTAAGGTCACCACTTTCGCCATAGGCCATCCCATGCGACTAGCGGCCATTTGGAACCCTGACGGGGCTGGCTCTATTCTCATTTCATCAATGGGGAAACGGGAAACGATACTGCTTCCAGCGCCATACCATAGCGGATCACCTGTCGCTAGGATCACCGTTGGCTCACCACGCCATTGTTCTAATTTTTCATAAATGTCACGAAAAGGGCTTGGCCAAACCTCAACACCATCATGGACGCCCATCTGATCCAACGCATCACGCCACCGTTCCGCGGTGATGATATGCTTTGCTGCCTTCAGCCGTTTTCTTTGGTCGTCGGTTAACCCCGTTAAGCCCGTCTCATCAACCCCCATGATTTGAAGCCAGATCATGACGCCTCCCCTTTGGCAATCATCGCCAGCGCATTCACTGCCGCCGCCGCCATGGCTGATCCGCCACGACGACCCTTTAGGGTAATAAACTCAACACCAAGATCAGCCTGAATCAGCGCATCTTTCGATTCAGCCGCACCAACAAATCCAACCGGAAACCCAAGAACAGCCGCAGGTATGGGCCAGCCGGTATGTAAGCCCTCCAGCAGATGAAATAAGGCCGTTGGCGCATTACCAAATACCGCTATTGCCCCGTCAAGATGCGGCAACCAATGGTTCACTGCCGCCGCCGAGCGTGTGGTTGCTAATGCCGCCGCCTCATCGCGAATTGTGCTGTTATTTAAGGTCACCACCACCGGATTATCCGCTGGCAGAAAGCTTTGGGTAATACCTGATGCGACCATCTGACAATCACAAAGGATCGGCGCCCCCTTCCGCAAGGCGTCAACCGCGCGCGAAACGATATGATCACTCCAGACCAGATCATCCATCACATCAGGCATGGCTGAGGCGTGGATGATACGCCCTGCCAATTGGGCAAGCCCCGGTTCCATCGCTTTTAGTTCTGGCACCGACTCACGCACACGCGCGAATGACAGCGCGTATATCGCCGCCGGGTCCTTGAGGTAATCGTAAGCTGGAGGCATCCGCGCTAATCTTTACGCCTGTTAAGCACAGAGCGAGGCCCCAAGGGGTGATCCGCCTGTGGATAAGGATGATGATGGTGACCGTGGTCATGGTCATGATGGTGGTCATGATGGTGGTCGTGGTGATGGTAGTGGTCATGATCATGATGGTGGTGGTGATGATCATGATCTGCCACCAAACGGCATTCGCCCGTACAAAAGGTGGTGCAAAGCGTACAATCTTCGACATTACTGCCGGGGGCAGATACCCCCTTGCCTTCCACATGGTGATGGTGGCTTTCCTGCGGCAGTCCTACTTCTTCCTCAAAACCCAACACGGCTGAACGATATTTGCACATTGAACAATTCATGTTGTTAGAACCGTTCAGGATTTCGTGCACCCTTTCAACAAAGGTCTCAATCACCTGATCATGATCATTAAGATAGCCAGCCTTCACAAAAGCCGTGTCAGGATGGCGAGCCGCCACCTCATCCGTGAAACCATAGATGCGGTCAATCAGGATGCCTGAAAAGAGAAAATAAGGGAACACAACGACCCGCTTGAAGCCTAGCTTGGTCACCTTTTCCAAACACGGTTCAACCAACGGGAAAGTCACACCAGAAAACCCAACTTCACACCAACCAAGCCCTAGGCTTTCGACCAGCATCCGTGCCACTTTGGCGACATTCGAATTGGCGTCAGGGTCTGATGACCCTCGGCCAATGACCACCAGACAGGTGTCGTGGCGTGCCACCTCACCCTCAGATTTATCAGCCGCATCAAGAGCCTCGCTGACCCGATCCCCTGCGGCTTTCAGCATCTTAAGATCAATGGCTAATTCGCGGCCATATTGAATCGTGATATCATGCTGGGCAGCATAGGTGTTCAACACAGACGGAATATCATTCTTGGCATGGCCAGCAGCAAACAGCATCCCCGGCACCGCGAGAACATGATTAACCCCTTGTTCACGCAATTTATCAAGGCCGGTTTTGATAACCGGCGTGGCAAACTCCAGATAGCCATATTCAACTGGCCAATCTGGAAAATAAGCCGGCAGTTTTTCTGACAAAACGGCAAACTCTTTCACCGCTGATGCGGATCTGCTGCCATGACCACAAATCATAACACCATATTTCGGTTGCGCTTGACCTGACATGGAAAACCTCTCAAAAAATAAAACTAGGCGGGAACTTCGCTATCTTCGGCATCATCCGTGGCATCTGAGCTAGAATCGGCATCATCATCTGATGTTTGCTTACCGTCTTTCAACACCCCCCAAAGCATGGCGCCAGCGCCAGCCGCCGCCAATCCTGCTAGACCAATCCAATGGCTATGACCGGCCAAATCACCAAAATGCCCCAAATGGGCACGCGCCAGATCAGGGAAAAGAACCATCCCTGCTGTCGCCGTGATCAGAACCGTTTTAGAATTTTGCAACATGGTTATCATCCTTTGCCTCTTCGCCTTGTCCATTGCCAGACCATCCCAAAGGCGGCTTTGAACACATTACTGATGGGCGCGAGAAAGGAAAGGCGGAAATGCCAATGATTTCAGCATTATCATAAACCCCATGCTTTACCCAGCCTATGACCAGCCCATTGAGATTATGATCCACCAAAATTGGCGTGGGCCCCGGATATGATTTCCATTGTTTTATGAATCTATCGCACCGAGATCAATTCCACCTTGTTTTCACAAGGAACCCATCTCTTGCGTATAATATGGATTGGCATTATCAGCAATCAAATTATAAACATAAAGACATGATGACCACATTATCCGCTATGACCGAATATCTGATTCCTCTAACCTTTGGCGGTCGAGCTGGGCTTCTGGCATTGGCCCTGATCGGGGATGCGCTCATTGGTGAGCCAGAGATTCTGTGGCGACGCATTCCGCATCCTGTGGTGCTGTTCGGGCGTGGGATTTCTGCCACTAGCCGCATCCTTAACCGCCATCCGCGCCATGGCCGGACGCGCCGCCTTCTAGGCGTTTTTGGCATCACATTTCTGGTTATGCTTGCGCTGGTGGTTGGGGGCGCTATCAGCGCTATCGCGGTGGGCATAAGCCATCAGACCATGGCCTCTTGGCTACCTTATGTGATCGAAGGCGTGGTGGTATGTGTGCTTTTGGCAGGCCGAAGTTTAGATCATCATGTTCGCGCCGTTGCCTTGGCGCTCCGTGATCATGGCCTTGATGCCGCCCGAGGCGCGGTGTCTATGATTGTCGGCCGCAACCCTGCCGCCCTTAACCAAGGGGCCATTTGCCGTGCTAGTATTGAAACTACTGCCGAAAACCTCTCTGATGGGGTGGTCGCACCAGCCTTTTATTATCTGATCTTTGGCCTGCCCGGCATTGTCGCCTATAAAATGATCAATACTGCCGACAGTATGATCGGGTATAAATCTGCGCGCTGGTTGGCCTTTGGTTGGGGGGCGGCACGGCTTGATGATGTGGCTAATTTGATCCCTGCGCGGTTGACGGGGGTGTTGATCGTGATCACTGCGATCTTGCCGCGCCCTGCTTTCGCTTTACGTGGGGGTCATATTATGTGGCGTGACGCCGGCAAACACCGTTCCCCTAACGCAGGTTGGCCCGAAGCCGCCATGGCAGGGGTTTTGCAAATACAATTAGCAGGGCCAAGACAATATGGTATGCGGCTTAGCACAGACCAGCCTCTTAACGCCGAAGGTCGCCAAGCCGAAGAAAAGGATATTTTAGGGGCGCTTCGTTAGCTGTGGAAGACCATTGGCCTC
>Ga0181593_10004353_pt1 | contig 12924 bp, 9 predicted proteins | sample 071ome_19_FD_133756 | JGI IMG/M metagenome (GOLD analysis project Ga0181593, IMG submission 133756) | Coastal salt marsh microbial communities from the Groves Creek Marsh, Skidaway Island, Georgia - 071413AT metaG (megahit assembly) | ecosystem: Environmental > Aquatic > Marine > Intertidal zone...
CTACTACGACGGCATGGTCATCATGGGCTACTCCGGCGGCGACCTCGGTACGCGCGGACGCATCAAGGCCTACAACGCCGCCAACGGCGAGGAAATCTGGACCTTCTATACCATTCCCGGGCCCGGCGAGTTCGGCCATGACACCTGGCCACAGGACTCCGATGTCTGGCAGTGGGGCGGCGCACCAGTCTGGCATACCCCTGCCCTGGACCCGGCACTGCAGATGCTCTATTTCTCCACCGGCAATGCCGGCCCCGTGCTCGGCGGCGGCGCGCGTCCGGGCGACAACCTGTTCACGGCCTCCATCGTGGCCGTGGATGTCTATACCGGCGAATACCGCTGGCACTTCCAGGAAGTGCACCACGACATCTGGGACTACGATGCACCGAACCCGATCATATTGTTTGAAGCCGAATACGACGGTGTCATGCGAAAAGGACTGGCTCAGGCCGGCAAGACCGGCTGGGTCTACATTCTCGACCGCGCCACCGGCGAGCCGCTGATCGGCATCGAGGAGCGTCCTGTGCCGCAGGAGCCCCGCCAGGCCACCGCCGCCACCCAGCCCTATGTGATCGGCGACGCCCTGGTGTCGCACTCGGTACCCTACGCCCCGGAGAATTACGAACTGGTCAACGAGGGCCGCATCTTCACGCCCTTCTACGACCCGACCGTGTTCACCCCGCTGGCGGGCGTGAACTGGCCCCCAAGCTCCTATGATCCCGTAACCAATTACATGTATATCTGCGCTACCGACTCTGCCAATGCCGCGCGCGCCGATGCCAGCCAGTACGAGGCGCCCACCTTCGACGGCCAGTTCCTTGGCGGCGCCTACCTCGGTGCCGGCCTGCAGAGCCGCGGCGTGATCTCCGCGCTGGATTTGAAAACCAACCGCCTGGTCTGGCAGCGCCAGTTCAACGAGGGTTGCCGTTCCGGCTCACTGACCACCGCCGGCGGCCTTGTGTTCATGGGCCGGCGCAATGACGACCGCCTGATCGCGCTGGATGCCGCCACCGGCGAACGCCTGTGGGAATTCCGCATGGATGCGCCGGTCAATTCCGCCGTCAGCACCTTCATGCACAACGGCGAGCAGTACATCGTCACCTACGCCGGCGGCGGCCTGTTCGGCGGCAAGAAAGGGGATGGTGTATGGCTCTTTTCCCTGAGCGGCAACCTGGTGGAAGTGCCGGAAACCCCGTCGGCTGACCGTTTCGGCCGCGGCGCCCCGGACCTCAGCGCCATCCAGATTCCCGAAGGCCATGTCGCCGATATCGCCAACGGCCGTACCGTCTACAACCAGTCCTGTGTCTACTGCCACGGCGAAACCGGTACCGGCGGCCATGGCGGCGGTGCCGAGTTGACTGACTCGCTCACCATCAACGACATCATGACCATCCTCGGCACCGGCAGGAACAACATGCCCAGCTTCCGCTTCGTATTCCAGCCGGAGCAGGCGCATGATGTGGCGGCTTACCTGGTGGAAGAGCTCCTTGCCAGGTAAGGGTTATCGACAGGGAAACGTCGGATGTCGGCTCTGAAGAGCCTTATCGGGCCTACACCTTGCTCATGATTCAGGCAAAAAAAAGGCGATGTGTATACATCGCCTTAATACCAGTGCTTTCGGCACTATCTATTGAGATTCGGCCTGCCTTTGCCGGGCGCACCGCGCCACATGCGCTTGCTGCCGGTTGAATCGGTTTCTTCAAAACGGGCAAACTGGCTGAGTTCCGCCTCATTGACCCGCTGCACTCGCGCGAACTGCGCCGGCAGCGATTTACCAGCCGGACCATTGCGCCGTTCACTGCCGGTGGTTACCACAACAGAATTATTGATCGCCTCGTAGCGGGCGAACTCGGCGCTGTCCTGCGCCGAGATTATCCGGCGCTTGTAAGGGGGTTTTCCCTGGTAATCGACGACTAACAGGTCGCCTTCCGGGGTTTGGCCGACAACGCTCTGCGCCGACACCCCGCCGGTGGCCAGTGCACACAGGCCAGCCAGGGAAAGAATACGGATAGTTGCTGTTTTCATGGCTTGTTTCCTCTCATTCAAATACCCGGGCGCTTGTTTTCAGTCATGCGATCTCTTAGTCCGGGCACCATTTATGTATCGCTTTATTTTGGTGCAGTATGCCTTTTTATGGTGCACGGATTCCGCGCATTTGATTAAAGGAAATTCCTATCATGTTGGATTTACAGGGTTTTTGAACCTGGCACCCGAATTGCAACATTCGGCATAAGCCATTAAAACCCAAGGGAAAGCACACCATGAAGGCATGCAAACTACTGATGATTGCCCTGGCCACTCTGGCCGGATCAGTGGCGCTGGCGGATCCCGTGAGCCTGGATATGCACCAGGCGCAATCCGGCAATTTCTATGTCCGCGCCTCCATGGCGGGTACTGTCGACACCGACTTGCTGCTCGACACCGGCTCCGGTTATGTCAGCCTGAGCCAGTCAACCTTCGATCGTGTCAGTGCAGCCAGCGAACCGCAGTTCATCCGGCACATCTTTGGCCGCATGGCCAATGGCAAGGTGGAAAAGGTTGCCCTGTACACCATCGCTGAATTGCGCCTGGCCGAGAATTGCATACTGAGGGATATCGAAGTGGCGGTGTTCCCGAAAGCGGATCGTGACATTCTCGGATTGAACGCACTGTCGCGGATGCAGCCGTTCACCATGCAATTGACCCCCGCAAAACTGACCAGCGCCAGCTGTACTGCCTGATATGGCAACAGATCCGACCCGCTTGATAGTTTTTTGTAATCGGAAAACCACCCCAGCCTGATAACCCCTGCCCGTATAATGCGACACTTTGTATCGCATTGACGGCAGGGTCTCCATGCACAGCGCTTTTCGAAAACTTCTCGTTCTGATTCCATTCATGGCAACCCAGGCAGCCGCCCAGGTCGACCAGGGCCAGGCCGGCGCCTGGTACATGTACATGTGGAGCCATGAAAATGCCGATACCGGTTTTGGCGCCCAGGGCGATGTCCAGCACCGCAACTGGGATCTTGGCGGCGACCTGGAGCAGCTGCTGATCCGCGGCGGCCTGACCTGGCGGCCTGAGGGCAGCGCGATCAAGTACACGCTCGGCGTTGCCCACATCACCTCCGGCGTGTTCGGCACCAGTGATGGCAAGAGCCGGGAAAAACGGCTTTACCAGGAAGCCCTGCTGCCGCAGCGGCTCGGGGAAAAATGGCTGCTTACCCATCGCTTCCGGCTGGAGCAGCGCTGGGTGGACGGACAGGACTTCCGCTCGCGCCTGCGCTATTTCCTCGGACTCAACTATCCCTTCAACAAGACCGATCTTTCAGCCGGCGCCGTGTACCTGTCCCTCTACAACGAGCTGTTCGTGAATCTCGAACGGGATATCGGCAATAGCAGGCAGGTGGATTACTTCGACAGAAACCGCGCTTACGCGGCACTCGGCTACAGTCTCGAGAACAACATGAGACTTCAGTTCGGTTACATGTGGCAGGAAAACAGCAACTACGGCAAGGGTCAGCTGCAACTGAACTTCATTCACAGCTTCTAGCGGGAAACATCATCCGGTAGCGGCGATTGACAGCAGGCCCTTGATGCGTGAAACGATCTGGTCCTCTGAAAACGGTTTGAGGATATAGTCGTTGGCGCCGTACTGGTAGCCGCGAATGATGTTGTCCTCGCTGCCCATGGCGGTGACCATGATCACCGGTTGGCCTTTCTGCCGGGGAATCTGGCGTATGGCCCTGAGGGTTTCAAAACCGTCCATCACCGGCATCATGCCGTCGAGGATCACGGCGGAGTACGTGGTCTTCTCAAGTTTTTCCAGGGCCAGCTTGCCATTTTCCACGACAGTGACTTCGGCCCCCTGTGCGGCAAGTGCCTGCTCGATGAAGATGGCCTGCATCTCATCATCTTCGGCAACGAGGAAGGATTCACCGGCAAGCTGGTTGGTTTTGCGCGGCTCGGCTTTTTCGGCGGGGGCGGCCACCTGCAGGTGACCTTCTCCGGTAAGCTGCCGGGCTTCGAACTTGAGTTTGTCGGTATCGAATGGCTTGGACAGGTATTCATCGGCTCCCAGGCGCATGCACTCGAGATAAATGGTGTCGCTGGGGACGCCGGAAATCACCAGGACCGGGCAATTGAATGTCTTGGAGCGCTTTATTTCCTTGAGGATCTCGCGGCCGTCCTGGTCGGGCAGCACGATATCCAGCACGATGAAGCCGAAGCGGGCCTTGCGAAAGGCTTCACGGGCCTTCGCGCCGGTGTCGGCAAAAACGCATTCATCTATCCTGTCGAGGGACTGGATGCAGTCGCCGATGATCCTGGCATTGGCGGCATTGCGCTCAATGATGAGTGCCGTATTGGATTTGGTCGGAATGAACACAGGGTGCGGCGTCTCGGCAACGGGCGGCGCTTCCTTGCTCTTGGCACTGATGCTGCCCAGCAGGTTCAGCATGCTGATGAGCTTGTCCCTGAACTCTGTGTCATTGGCCTGTTCGAGATTGCGCCCGGCTTCACTGATTTCCGGGAAACCGAAGGTGGCACCGGAGCCTTTGAGGGAATGGGCTTCCATGCGGATGCTGTCGTAGGCCGCGGCATCGCCCTGGAGATGGTCTTCCCACAGGGAATGGATCCGCTTGGATTTCTTCTCCAGGGATTCCAGGTATTTTTGAATCAGTTCTTCCTGCATGGCCTACAGAAACGTCCTGTCAGTCTCTTCTACAACAGCCCGATGATCTCCCGGGCCTTCATCTAACCAGGTAGTGCCGCGAGCTTTCATTATGCGTCACCCCCCACAACCCAAGGCTGAACGGCGGATGCATAGTTGGGGTATCGTAGATAATATCCGCAAGAAAAATATAAATCTGGGTTCCAAATCACACTATTAGCAAAATCCCCACAGAATGGGTAGCCGCAACCCGCGCAATTGGTGGTTTTTCCCCTAATTCCGCCCTGGCTGGCAGCGCCTGCTGATTCTTGTATGGACTACTAGAGCAGGCTTTTGATCCTGGCGACCAGCTGGACTTCGGAAAACGGCTTGAGGATGTAATCTGTGGCGCCGAGGTCGTATCCGCGAATGATGTCAGCTTCGCTGCCCATGGCGGTGACCATGATGACGGGGGTTTCGAGTTTCAGTTCATTGCGTACGCGCTCGAGGATCTCAAAGCCATCCATCATCGGCATCTTCACGTCGAGGATCATCAGGGTGAATTCCTGGCCACGGATAAACTGCATGGCCTCCCGGCCGTTATTCGCATGCTTCACCGCGGCACCCTGGCCCATCAGGCGCTGGCGAATCAGGTTGGCCTGGTTCTTGTCATCTTCGGCCAGCAGGATGCTCACCCCGGTCAGCGGGCCCGGTCCGGCATCGGCGTCGTCATCCTCGGGCACCTCGCCATCCAAGGGCACCAGCGTCAGCTTCTTTTTGATTTTTTTGCCGATGAGTTTCTGGATTTCGCCGGTGAGTTCCTCCGGCTTGAACGGCTTGGTCAGGTACTTGTCTGCACCAAGGCTCATGCACTCCACGCGCACACTGTCACTCAGGAGACTGGACAGTACCAGCAGGGGAGTGGCGAGACGGAACTCGGTCTTGATTTCATTGATCAGCTCGCGGCCGTCCCTGTCGGGCAGGATCAGGTCCATGATGATCAGGTCGTAGGTGCCCTTGACGATCGCCTCCTGCGCCTTTGACGCGGACGGCGCCACCTGGATATTGCATTTTTTCGGCAGGCCTTGCAGGGTAAAGGTGATCAGGCGGGCCACTTCGGCATCATCCTCGATAACGAGCACCCGGATTTCCTTCCTGTGCTCCATCGGTTTTGCCCCGGCGGGTTTGCCTGCCTTGTTTGAGGCAGCTGGTTGGTCAGGGGCCGGATCCGATGCTTCGGGCTCGGCCGGCATCCGTTTGGCAATGACGCCTTTCAGGACCTTGATGAGAATATCGAGTTCTTGCGGCAGGCTGTCCTGGTCGGCATGCTCGACCGCCCTGCCCGCCTCGGTGATTTCCGGAAAACCGAAAGAAGTCCCGGAACCGTGCAGTGAGTGCGCCATCAGGCGGATGTTTTCATCCGCCTTGGCATTGCCTTCGGTGAGCTTCCCCTTCAGGCCGACCAAGCGCTCGACCCGTTTTTGTAGAGAGACTATGTATTCCCTGAGCAGCTCTTCGTTCATGCCTGCTGTCCCTGCTATCAGAAGCGGAAAGTGTAATTAAATTTCAGAGATAAATCGGCAATCGTTGAATCGAAATGGTTGTCCTTGTCGGCATCCACCAGTCCCCAGTTGAGAACCAGGAAGGCCTGCTGTCCTGCCCGTGGAATCCAGTGCAGGCGACTGTTAAGACCGAGGTTTTCCGAAACATTATCGTACTGGATGAGGTTACTCCAGGACAGGGTTGAAGAAAAGGCGTACTGGGAATTCAGGCCATACAGGCGCACGGTAAAATTGCCGGCCGGCAGCTTGATCTCGTTCTCGTTGAAGGTGAAGGTCAGGGCAAAGTTGCTGTTGGGTCGCCAGGTGACGTTGCCGTTGGTCTGGACATGGGTGCCGTCATAATACTCGCCGCTCCACAGCTGCAGCCCCCCGGAAATCTTGCGGTGGCCGCCCCACGACATGCCGATGAAGTAATCTTCCCAGGAATATTCCCCGGCCGGAATCGTCACCGTGCGCGAGCCGTCGGATGCCCGGTAAATGGTGAATGGCCGCTGCAGCTGCTCCTTGTAATAGACCACACGGGTCCAATAGGAGTCGTTGGTGTTGGTGAAGGAGGTCAGGCGCAGGCCGATGTTCTCGTTGTTCAGGCTGCCGTCGGCGAGATTCTCGGCGCGGTAGGCCTCGCCGATGAGGGCGATGGAACGAAAGAAATCATCCGGCTGCAGGAAATGGCGATAGCCGACGTTGAGATGGTGGTCTTCCATGTCGGTCTGGTTGACGAAACCCACGGCCGGGAAGAAGTTTTCCTCCACGCGCTTGTACTGGTAAAGGCCCTGCCAGCCCTGGGCATTGGGCAGGAACAGGTTGATGCCGTAAGAGGCATTGTCCTGGTCAACCAGGCCGTCTGTATCGGTTTCCTGGTAAAAGGCGGACGCCTCGACAGTGTTGCCGTAGAACGCCGTGTTCCGATAGCGGATGTCCGTGCCCACCAGGGTGTTGTCGATGTTTCCCTGCGGATTGCCATCGGTCAGGATAGCGCCCACCTGGGTGCGCGAACCCACATTGAGCACCGTGCGACCGACAAAGATGTTTTGCGAATCCAGTCCCAGCGCGGATTCCTCTCCCTGGTTGATGAGCAGGGAGCCGACGTTCCAGTCCCCCACCCTGCCGCTGAGTTTCACGCCGCCGACGAGATCGAGTATCTGGCCGCCCGCGCCCAGGCCGATCTTGCGGGAAAAGAACGGCCGGGCATTCTGTCGCGCGGGCGTGGAGATCGCGGCGGAGCCGGTACCGGACACGCTGTTGAAGCCGCCGGAGCCGACCTGGCCGAATTCGAATATGTCGACGTCGCGCAGGAAGAAGTCGCGCTTCTCCGGGAAGAACAGGTTGAAGCGGGTCAGGTTGACCTGGCGGTCGTCCACCTCCGTGGCGGAGAAGTCCGTGTTCAGGGTCAGCGAGGCATTGAGCTGCGGTGTGACCTTGTAGAACACATCCAGCTGCGGCTCGTAATGATTTTCCGTGAATCCGGCCGGGCCGAACTTGCGGTTGCGGCGCAGTGTCATGGAAGGCACCACGTCCAGGCCTACACCCTGGCGCATGTCGGTCAGGCCGGTAGCCGTACCCGACGTGCTCGGGTTGATCTCCCGGTTGTATGACATCCAGGCGATGATCTCGTTGTCGCCGCGGCGGATGCGGCTGAAGTTCAGGCCCCACTCGGTGGAACCCGGGTTGAAGGACAGGGATTGGAACGGAATGCGGATCTCGGCGGACCAGCCCTCGGCGTTGCGCTGCGCGCGCGCCTCCCAGATGCCGTCCCAGTTGCCTTCCACCTCGATGATGTTCTGGAACAGGCCTTCCCAGCGCACACCGTTGGGATTCACCTCGAAACGGTAGCCGTTGCGACGGTCCAGGTAGGGATCGATGATAACCGCAAAGATGTCGTCGGCATCGAGTGCCTGGCCCTGGCGCAGGACACGGTCGCGGATCTGCGCCGGGTCGCTCTCCACCATGGTGGCACCAATGTACAGGGCGGACTCGGTATAGAAGACGCGCACACGGGTCGGCTGGGTGGGTGTGGCAAATTCCTCGGGGAAGACCTGGTGCAGGTCCTCGATCAGGGCGGCCTGCGCCCAGACGCTTTCATCGAGGCTGCCGTTGATAACGACATCCCCGGACAACTGCGGCAGGTCGACGAGTTTCCTGTTGCCGCCCTGCTGGGCATGGGCCATGGGTGATACAAGCAGGGCCAACAGAAGACAAATGACTGGTGTGTGGGCGCGGGCAGTAAAACTGGCTGCAGGCAAGACAAATCCCCGTGTCTACAAATAAAAAGACGCTATTGTACCCGCCAAATGTGCAAACGGCTTGGAATTTCAGCTTATCGCGGGATAACCCTGTTAATGTCGCGGCCTGATCGCGATCCGGCTGCCCGAGAAGGTACCCAGCCACACGTCGTCGCCCACTTCCAGCGCCATGGTGGCGTTGCTCCACCCTGGCGTGGCGCCGCCATTCGCGATTTCCTGCGTTGCCAGTGTTTGCGGATCGATGGCAAAGGCGCGGAACGGTCGCGAGCAGGTCGCGATGGTTTCCAGGTTGAAAGTTTCCGGATCGATGATGCTGCCGCAGACCGGGTCTTCGTTATGCATGCCGGCGGTGATGAGCTTGCCATCCACACCCATGTGCACGTTGTCCGGCGTGATGCCCAGGTCTTCGGTCATGCCCAGCACCCGTGCGGGACTGGTGTTGCTCAGCGCCACGATCTTGTGCAGGCCGCTGGAGGCGACATAGATGGTGCGGCCGTCGGCGGAGACCTCGATGCCGTTGTTGGCCGGCAGTTCGGTGCCCGGCACCAGGGCGAATCCGTCATCGCCCGGCGACCACTTCCAGACGCCGCCGGTCGGCTGCCCGGAAATGGCCTCGAAGAAGGTCTTGTCCGGATGGATGAGCACGGTGGCGAGGATGGTGCCGTCGGCCATCGAGGCCACGCTGTTGGCCTCATGATGCTCGGGCATCAGTACGCAGCCGATCCAGGTGATAACCGGGCTGCCGCGGCGGGCATCCACGTCGAACACCTCGATGGCCTCGCGGGCGCCATGGCCGACCACGTACAGGGTCGAGCGATTATCGGCACTGGCGCGGATGCTCACGCCGTGGGCGACAAAATTATTGGGGTCCGGGGAACCCGGGCAGGCGCCGTAGCGGGACATGTCCTGGCGGGCCCGCGGCAGCATGCCGGGATAGAGGGCATTCGCCGTCAGGCGGTTGGCGTCCATCAGGAACAGGGAGGTGCCCGGCGCCATGCCGCTGGCGATGACCCAGTCGGTATTCGGCACCCGCACCAGGTCCTCGGCGTTGGTCGGCCCGCAGATGAAGCGGTAACCGTCGGCATCCATGCAGTCGTCCAGGGGTGCCGCGGCCTGCTGGGAATTGGCGGCGCCGACGCAGCCGACCAGGAAAAACAACATCGTTATCAACGACTTCTTCATAACCCCTTCCTTTTCTTGTTCTTGTTGATGGATAGGCATTATCCACACGGCCAACGAAGAGGAAAGAGGTAAGGATGAATTGCCGGGGATTTCTGCCACGCGTCATAGTCGCTACTCAACGTATCAATAACGATTTTGATCCTGGCGCCCGCCCTGGGCTGCCTTACCTCTTTCCTCTTACCTCTTACCTCTAGTATCCTCCCTCCCCCTGCCCCCGAATTTTGTGAGCGCCCTTTTCCATGTATGCCCTGGTGGACTGCAACACCTTCTACGCCAGCTGCGAGGCCATCTTCAACCCGGCCGTGCGCGGCAAGCCGATCGTGGTGCTGTCCAACAACGACGGCTGCATCATCTCCCGCAACAAGGAGGCCAAGGCCCTCGGCATTCCCGGCATGCTGCCCTTCTTCCAGGTGCGCAAGCAGGTGGAGGACGCCGGCTGCCACATCTTTTCCAGCAACTACGAACTCTACGGCGATATCTCCGCCCGCGTCATGAAACTGATGGAGCCCTGCGCCACGGAGATGGAGGTCTATTCCATCGACGAGGCCTTCCTGCGCCTGCCCGGCGAGCGCTTCGGCACGTACCATGCGCAGGGCATGCATATAAAGGACATGCTCTGGCAGCACATCCGCATGCCGGTGTGCGTCGGTGTCGCCCCCACCAAGACCCTGGCCAAGCTGGCCAACCAGGCCGCCAAGAAAATTCCACGCCTGAATGGCGTGTGCGTGCTTGATACAACGGAAAAGTGGGAATGGCTGCTGGCCCGGGTGCCGCTGGACGGGATCTGGGGCATCGGCAAACGCATCCAGCAGCGCCTGCACGACATGGGCATCCACAATGCCCTGCAGCTGGCGCAGAGTGACCCGAAGTGGCTGCGCCGGCGCTTCAGCGTGGTGCTGGAGAAAACCATCCGCGAGCTGGGCGGCGAGCCCTGCCTCGACCTCGACCTGAATCCCGAACCGAAAAAGGAAATCATCTGCTCGCGCAGCTTCAGCTACAAGGTCACCGAGCTGCATGAACTGCAGCAGGCCGTGAGCCTGTACGCGGCGCGCGCCTGCGAAAAGATGCGCCGGCAGAACGGCCTCACCGCGAATCTGTGGGTCTACCTGGAAAGTTTCCAGAACCAGGTGCACTTCTGGCGCCACCGCTTCGTGCAGCTGCCTACACTGACCAACGACACACGCTTGATCGCCCGCGCCGGCGCCGACGCCCTGGAACATATCTACCGACCCGGCATCCGCTACAAGAAATGCGGTATCGGCCTGCTCGACCTGCGCACGCGCAAGTACGAGCAGCTGGATTTCTACGCGCCGCGGCAGTCGGAAAAATCGCGCCATCTCATGCACACGGTGGACCGCATCAACGAACGCTTCGGCCGCTACACCGTGCAACTGGCCAACACCGGCATCCAGCCAAAGTGGCTGATGAGCCGCAACTTCAAGTCGCCGGCCTACACCACGCGCTGGCCGGATATACCCGTCATCAAGTGCTGAGCCCGGTACAGGCATAAAAGCCTCGGGCTTTTCCTGAGGCAACCCCCGAGGATGCGGCTGCACACGGAAACTGCCCTACTGCCAGCTTTCATTCAAGCAGCTTGGTTACCCGGAACCCGAGATAATTGCGGCCACGCTGTGTTGACGGATACGGCGCCCCCCGGCGGGCGGAGCGCTGCATGTAGGGGTTGCTGAGGTAGGTGCCGCTGCGGAATACCCGGTTGGCACAGTTGCCGTTCTTATTGGCAGAGCCATCGCGCGGGGCATTGGCGAAATCGGCTTCGTAGCAATCCTCCACCCATTCGAAGATATTGCCGTGCATGTCGTACACACCGAAGGCATTGGAAGAAAAGGATTTCACCGGCGAGGTTTCATTGACCCAGATGTCACCGCCTTCTGCCATGCCGCCCAGGCCTGATTCGCGGAGGCCGAAATTGCCGTAATCGTAATCGAGCGTGTTGCCCCAGGGAAAGGTCGTGGTGGTACCGCCGCGCGCCGCGTATTCCCACTGTGATTCCGAGGGCAACCGGTAGGCATCGTCACTGCCGGTTTTGCCGTTGAGCCAGCCGACAAACTGCTGGGCGTCGTACCAGCTCACACCAACCACCGGACGGTCTCCCCTGCCCCAGTCCCAATCCGGATTTTCGCTACCGTCAAGCTGGATGCGCAGCGCCGCTTCGACGCCCGCACCATCGCAGCGACCATCGCGGACACAGGCTTCCCACATATCCCAGGTCACCGGTGTGGTCGCGATGGCAAACGGTCGGGCAAAGGTGACGCTGTGTTGCGGTTCGTTCTCCCTGCGCTCGGCTTCCTCCGGCGGGGATCCCATCATGAAGGTGCCGGCGGGAATGACCACCATTTCGGGACAGTTGCGACAGTCCTGGAAGGTGTCTCCAGGCGTCATATCGGCGGCGTAAACGCTGCCGGCTGACAGGCAGATAAAGGCAAGAAGTAAGTTGACTGGTATTGTGCGCATGGCCGGCTTCCCCACTGGTTATTGTGTTCCGGTCTGCAAAGGTACAGGAGGGAAGTCCCAAGTCACAAGTCGCAAGTCCCAAGTTGGTTCAGGGAAAACCCTCTTACAGGGCCTGATCTCTACTTCAAGTAAAAATCAGGCCCTGCAGTATCAGTCTGCTTTCATCTGCTTGGGACTTGTAACTTGGGACCTGGAACTGTCATTGCAACCACTGGTTCAGCTCCATCACATCCTGCGGATTGAGCGCCCCGGCTGCACGCTTCAGGTTCAGTGTATTGATGACATAGTTGTACCGGGCATTGGCGTAATCGCGCTGCGCCTGGTAGAGGGTGCGCTGGGCCAGTACGACATCCACCACGTTCTGCGTGCCCACTTCGGCACCGACCTCGGTGGCTTCCAGTGCGCTTTCCGCGGAAATGATGGCCTGCTCGCGGGCGGCGACAGTCACGACATCCGTCTGCACACTGCGAAAGGCATTGCGAATGTCCTGCAATGCAGAGCGGCGGGTAAACAGCAATACTTCTTCCGCAGCATTACGGTTGTGGTAGGCCTGGCGGCGGCGCGCCGAGGTCAGGCCGCCTGAATAGAGCGGGATGGTGACATTCAGGGAAACCTGGGCACTTTCATTAGCCTGGCCCGGGAAGAAGCTGAACGGGTTCTGCGATTCCGCGTTGTAGTTGTAGCCGGCGCCGACGGTCAAGGTGGGCAGGTGCCTGGACCGCGCCGACTTCACGTCTTCCCTGGAAGCCTCGAACTGGTATTCGGCCGCCTTCACCGACAGGTTGTTCTCACTGGCCGCTTCCTCCCAGGGCGTCATGACGGCCGGTTCTGCCGGC
>Ga0181593_10004362_pt1 | contig 12902 bp, 6 predicted proteins | sample 071ome_19_FD_133756 | JGI IMG/M metagenome (GOLD analysis project Ga0181593, IMG submission 133756) | Coastal salt marsh microbial communities from the Groves Creek Marsh, Skidaway Island, Georgia - 071413AT metaG (megahit assembly) | ecosystem: Environmental > Aquatic > Marine > Intertidal zone...
CCGCCGGTCATACCAATCCGTTCCGGATCCACGTCCGGACGCGACAGGAGATATTCGAGAACGCGCTTACTGTTCCATGTCTGCAAGAGGGCGGCAATCGGCATCTTATGCGTCGTTTGCGTAGACTCAGCGTAGCCCACCATATCGTAGGCGAAAGCGATAGCCCCCATGCGGGCGAAGGCGGCGCAGCGCTTCTGCACGTCTTCAGTCAACCGCTTGTTGGCCGCGTGGCCATGAGGCGACAGAATGGCTGGATTCGTTTCTCGCGGATTGGCGGGCGAATACAGATTTCCGGTAATGTAGAATCCTGGGAAACTTTTGATCGCTATGTTTTCCACAAAATAGCCGTCCATCTTGCGGCGACTGTGGATGATCGGGTCAAAGTCGCCTTTTATGTCCGGCATTCGATCCCAATAGAGACCTTCCAATATACCTTCACGGATTGTCGCTGCCCGCTTTTCCCAGGATTTTCTGTCACGCCAGGTAGAGGCATATTCCTTCATCTTCAGGTTGGCTTCATCCGGTGTCCAGTGATGGCCAACTCGAAGCGTTTCTCGATCAATAGCGTCTTCGAGGATGACCGTTGAATCGGCGAACGCTAATCCGGAAATAAAGGCGATTAGGACGCCAGTGATGGATTTTGAGGTCTGGAACATGAATGGACTGGGGAAACTTCTGACTGGATTGTCGCCCGTTCTATGGCACAGCACAAGCGCGAACTTAACCCTCTCTTGGACAAGTGGTTAAAGGATTCATAGGGCTCTCACTACCCATAATATCGCCAGTTTTAGCGCATAAAGGCGAGTAATGACGCGTCTTAAGCGTCAAGCTAGAATAAACGAGCCCTATTTCTCTCCAATAATAGGGTGAGAAGATAACCCCGCCCGCCATGAGTATCTCGAACGCAAAATCCAATTCACTGGCTCTGATAGGCATCCTGTTGAGCAGCTGTAGCTCCGTTAGGGAAACCCAAATCGAAGTCGCGTCCGGCAACTACGACTACGCCATCAATCGGGCCCTCGAAAAGCTGAAACGCAACCGCTCCAATAAAAAGACGGATGAATACGCTTGGATCCTAGAAGAAGCCTTCGCCAAGGCCGTCGATCGGGATCTTCGAGCTGTCGAACGCTGGCAGTTTGAAAACCATGGAAAGGCGCTTGAGGAGATTTTTTTCCTCTATGAGGGCTTGCAACAACGGCAGGAACGGATCCGCCCTATTCTACCCGTATTCATCAAACGCGAAAATCGATACGCCGAACTAGCGTTTCAGAACTATCATAAGGCCATCGTCGAATCAAAGGAACGTTTTTCTAGCCACCTCTATGACCAGGCTCGCGAACGCCTCGCTTTGCCAAGCAAGGCCGACGCCCGCATTGCCTACGATAATTTGACTCATCTTTTGCAGATAAACCCTGGATTCCGTGATGCCGAAGCTCTCGCTAGAGAAGCCCACATGAAGGGTACGGATTTCGTTTTGGTATCCTTGTTCAATGAGTCGCCAATCGCCCTGCCGGCGCAACTTGAAGAGGACCTCCTGAGTTTTGAATCCAATCAATTCGACACCTTGTGGACGGTCCATCACCGCGAACCAACTAGCGATATCCTTTACGACTATGAGATGCGTATTTCCATACGCGGCATTTCCATCAGCCCGGAGCGCATCCAGGAAAAGGAGATAATCAAAGAAAGGAGCATCAAGGACGGTTACGACTACGTCCTGGATGAGTACGGCAATGTACTCAAGGACGGCAATGGAAACGACATTCGTTCAGATCGTTACATCACCGTCCGCTCACGAGTACTGGAGTTCAACCAGATAAAATCGGTCAGATTAGACGCCAAGGTGGACTATCTGACCTTCCAGAGGAATGAGCTCCTCAACAGCTACCCGCTCACCAGCGAGTTTGTATTCAGTCACAGCTACTGTACGCATTCTGGTGATACGATGGCATTGGATGATCATTACAGGAGACTGGTCGGACTAACTTATGCCCCCTTCCCATCGAATGAGCAAATGATTTACGAGGCGGGCGTGGATCTGAAAAACCAGCTCAAAGGCGTCGTTTCGAAGGTCCAGCTTTAGACAAATTAGAACAGGCTTCCAGACTGTTGTTCATGAGCTGCAAACAGGCAAGATGCCTATTCTACTTTTAAAGCGACCAGCTCGGCTTACGCCACCGAAGCGTAAAGGCAGGGGTCGATCTCAGACGTACAATTCCGACAAATCGCCCGTACTATCAGAGAAACCCGTATCGGAAATACCCATACGGTTGAGCATGGTGAAGAGAAGATCCGACATAGGCATATCTTCCCCATTTTTCTCGTAGGTCAGATACCGGTTGTGCTTGAAGCCCATATTGTTGCCACCCGCGAAAATTAGCGGGTAGTTGTAGTTCTTATGCGTCCGGCTGTTAGACGTGCCCATCAGCACCATGGTATTGTCTAGTAGGCTGCAATCCCCTTCTGGGGTATCCGCCATTTTCTGGAGGAAGCGGGCTAGGTTCTCAACCAGGCAGACATTCCATTTACCCTGTCTGATAAATCCGCCAGGCTTACCAGCTCCATGGGCCAATTCATGCTGGGTGCCGAGCCCCAAAGCCTTTGAAAACTGGTTGGAAGTGCTGCCATTCATGGCCCCCAACATGTAAGTGACTACGCGCGTCGAATCCGTGCGAAAGGCCAGATACATCAAGTCATACATAGTCTCCATGTATTCTAGCGGCGCTTCTTGGGTTACCTCGAGGTTGAGATCAGATGCATCGACATCCGGTTTGGGAATGTCTAGCCACTGTTGACTACGGACTACTCGCTGCTCGATATCGCGGACAGAGGACAGGTATTCGTCGTATTTTTCCTGGTCGCTCTTGCCCAAGCGATTCCGCAGGGTCTTGGATTGATCCATAACCCGGTCCAGCAAGCTGGACTCGGTTTTCAGGCGCCGACGCTGCTCGGCCAAGCTGCCCCCATCAACCCCGAAGAGGCGGTCGAAAATCAATTGGGGCTTGTCCAGTCCAGGAATCGGCTGTCCGGAAGCCGTGAAGGAAAGCGTTTTAGAACGAGTCGGCATGCCAATGCCCCCATCGCTAGAAAGGGCCAGGGAGGCGTAGCGGGTCTGATCCCCTATCTTGGCCGCCGCTATTTGGTCGAAAGAAATGGTATTCTTGAAATTGGCCCCGCTGAAATCCGCGCCGGTCAGGAAAATGTCCCCAGTATCGTGACCGCCAATCTTGCGTCCGGTTGGGTGAGAAAGCCCACCAATAACCGTAGTGTGATCGCGCAACGGCTCCAATGACTTCAAAACATTGGTGTAGCGAAAGCCGTCACCCTCCCGCACAGGAAACCATCCCCATTCACGATCTTCATGGTCTTCTGAGGGCACGCTGGCTCCATAGGGAAAGTGGATGGCGCACATGCGCTTGGGCAGAGCTACGGACGAGCTTGTAGCCGCTCGAGCGGGCGAACGCATGCAATCCAGAAAGGGCAATCCCAAGGCTACTCCAGTCCCCTTGAGAAAAGTTCTACGATCCATATGCCATGATTTGTCTGCCATTTGATTGCCCTCCTATGCTTATCGGGTAAGAAACAGATCGGATAATACGATAGATTCGATCAATTTATCCAGTCGATAATCCCGTTTTTCGAATTGGCCAGTTAACTGTTCTATAGTCGGTTCGTCGGAAAATTCAAGGGTTCTTCCTAATCCGTAGGAAGTCAATTTCGCTACCATAGCCCTGGCGAAATCGCGCCGCCGGGTCTCCAGCAAGTAGTCTTTTAAGGATTGGCCCCCTTGAATTTCAAACCCATCAGGCATCACATCCGATATTTCCACAGGGGCGTAAAACTCCTCGGTTCGGGCCCCGCCTTTCTCTTTGGCCATAAGGCGCAGGGACTTTGTACGGTGTAGACCGATAGCGTCAAATTCTTCGAGAGGGATCCCCCAAGGGTCGATCTTCTTGTGGCAGTTGTTGCAGCTTTCCTGTTGGCGGTGAATGGCTAGCTGCTCCTTCAAAGGCATTTCGGCGAAGCCTGGGGTTTCCGGATCGAGGTCCGGCACCATGGCGGGGGGAGGCGGTGGCGGATCATCGAGAATGCGCTCCATTATCCAAACCGCCCTGTTGATGGGATGAGAATCTTCGCCCGTGGAATTGCCGACGAGCATGCTTCCTTGAGTAATCAGGCCCCCTCTTTGGGAATCCGCTGGCAGAAAGGCTCGCTGCATGGAGGATCCGACCACTCCATCGATACCGTAGTGCTTGGCTAATCGCTCATTTAGCATGGAAAAGTCCGAATCCAGGAAATTCAAAGCCGACAGATCGTTCCGCAAAATCTCGGCGAAGAAAGCCTCCGTTTCTCGCCGCATATCGGCGATGGCCCGCTCATTGAAATCTGGATAAAATTGGGGATTGATTGCTACTCGATCCAAGGCTCCCAGATCGAGCCATTGCTCGGTGAAGCGTTGGACAAATCGCTCCGACTTCGGGTCCTCGAGCATTCTCTGAACCTGCTTACTCAAATTCCGGCCCTTTAGCAGGCGTCCCTTTTCAGCGATTTGGAGCAACCCCTCATCGGGCATCGTGCTCCAAAGGAAATAGGACAGCCGAGAGGCCACTTCAAAATCGGTCAACGCGCGAGCCCCAAGGTTTTCGTCTGAAGGTTCCACCAAGTAGAGGAACTGGGGAGAGATCAAAGCCATGGCCAAGGCTTCCTTGATTGCTCCCGTAAAAGACGAATACTCGTCCCGGATCTCCTCAAAAAACTGCAAGGGCTGCTGCAATTCTGCAGGCGTAGCGGGACGGCGATACGCCCGCCGAAGAAAGCGCCGCAAGACCTCCTCAGCATAAGCCGACTCGTCTTCAGGAACGTTTAGACCTTCAAACAAGATCCGCGAATGGTGCTCGGGTGGCCAAACCGCATAGTCGGGAGCAATGAATTCTATCGACTCCACTACTAGCCACGGCTGGCTAGGATCGGGATCGTTCAACTCCCGCTCTTGCTCATTGAGCCTGAGATCCAGTATATCAATTTTGTCCGAACCATCGTCGTAGACGTTCTGCACCGTGATCATTAGGCCTGGAAAATTGGAGGGCGTCGCCAAAACTTTTTCAAATCGATCAAGCTGCCCTCTGAATTCGTAAACACCGGGCGAGTCCTCGGTATCCAGAACGTCAATATCCTCGCCAATTTGCCCGCCGGGAATGTAGGTGTCCGCCCGAATCCCGACCCGGACCCGCATGCGCGGCGGGCCTTTGCCTTCTGGAATAACCGCATGAGCCTTAACTCGTATGGTCACTGGCCCCTTAACCGGGTACTCCATCATTCGTGTCATGAAGGCGTTGCCTGGCTGGATCTTGTTGGTATGGGTCTTCTCGACTTTCGCGTCCCAGCGGCGGTCGACGTTGCAGGTTCCGTAGTGATAAAACCGCTCCGGTTGCGGACCATCGACCAAGGCCACATCCAAGCCCATTCGAGCCGCCTTCAGATAGTACTCCAGCTGCATCCCGGACATCCCCATGATAGATCCGTCATTCTCGAAACCGCCACGCGGAGCCGTTTCCGGGGGCAAGTCGTTGGCGTAGTCCAGCTCGATTCCAAGCAAGTCCGTCAGCGTGTTCTGGTACTCGTATCGGGTCAAACGACGTATGACGCCTCGACCGCCCGTCTCACGCTTGACCGCCGTGGCGTACTCGAACTCGGCCGTGATCCAGTCGATCATCAATTGCCGCTCTCTATTGCTGGGCTGATCGTCCTCTCCTGGCGGCACATCACCAAGAATAAGCACGTCGTGCATATCGTGCCAGGTCTCTCCATCCCGCCCACTGACCAAATCCCGATTCAGGGTATCTATCCGCACCCCGCTTTCCTGCTCATCAGGTCCATGACAAGAAAAGCAATATTTTTCGAAGAGCGGACCCACGCTATCCTCGTACGAAAAACGTTCTGAACTTCCCTCCGAGAGAGAGGAGAACCGAACTGCCGCTAATAGCAGACAACCAGAGGATAATTTTCGATGGCCTCGAAACATAGAACTTTTAACGGGAATCGGTCCACGAGATGAAGGAAACCAATACGACGAATTTAACCCATTTCAAATAGTTTTGGACAAAAACCGAATCGTCACCGCTCTCGTTCATGCGCTTTCGCTAGGATGTTCCGCTCCGCAGAACAAATAGGATAGCTCTTCCTTGTAAAGGCATCGGCATCGGCTAAACTCGTTTACATCGTCGGAAGCTCGCTTGCGAGCGAATCAAACTGGGTCCATTCCAGTGGGACAAACGCTCGCACGCGAGCTTCTGACAACCGAAACCACTTCTCCTCGAGCTTAAGTTGACGCCAATGCGCGACTGTGGGAACGCCAATTAGGTTTTAGCGGCCTTAGATAAAAGCCTTAATTCCAGCCCGAATGGATCCTTGATGACTCGACCAGTGAGGGGACTCCCAGTCTCGCGAAAACGGGACGGTGATAAAATCCGCGTTCCCGCAATCCGACGCGTTCCCCAAGAAACAGCTCTCTCGTTGGCTTAGCTACCCGAATCTTCGTAGCCCTGAATTGCTGGCAGCGTTAGTGTTGTGCAATGAATGGCTCCCAGCTTATTCGTCATGACATCGGCGTTAATCCAATGAATACCCGCATCCGGCACAGCTTGCTTGTAAATGCTCTCAACGCGTCGTTCGACAGCCTCGATAGCCTCTTTTGTTTCAGATGCCCTAGGCGCGTAACTTGGGATTATAAACGCCTTTTTCCCGGATTCATTCACGATTTGCAGGCTATTCAAATAGGAGCGATAGACGGTTTTCGTATCGGAACTGGTATCGATCAATGTGGATAGATCATCTTCGAAGTAGAGCTGACAAGCAGCGTCCAAATCATCATCGCCGCTCAAATCCATCGACCTCCCAAAACGTTTGTCCAGATGCTCTCTTACCTTTTTGCGCACGACTCCCTTCTGAGGATCGTTTTTGCTTAAACGATAGTAGCGGAGGTAGCTGATCCCAATCTCCGAGCATACTTCGGCGAAAATTTGAGCGCTTAGCCGGGCCTTGACGAACTCAACGTCTTCCTCGACAACGGGCAGCAAGGGGACTTTCAAGATCTTCAAATGGGGCAAGTGGCGCCGTATGTATGTTTCGTTGGCCTCGATGACGCCAGCGACCTCTCCCGCCAGGCGTTTGTAGAAAGCAGTAGTAGGCCCGAATGTCTCGATAGGATCCGCCAATAGGATCGTGTCATCGCCCACCAGCTTGACGTGCATGTCCAAGTGCTTGGGATTAATTCCGGGAAGAGCATTGAGCACATGCAATTCCTTGGCTCCGTAATAGGTCTCGAAAACGCTTTTCAAACTCTGCAGCGACCCCCCATTTTCTGTGAGCGTATCCTCCGATATCATTACTAAACCGTTCCGATCGGCAATAAAATCGCCCCCCTGCAGATGTAACGGAGGCCTAACGACATCGCATTTGTACTGATAGCGCTGACGGATATGCTTTCCTAGGTACATCGGGATGACTTCCTCGTTTCGCATGGAAATCCGAAACATTTCAAATCCTTCGAGATCCTGGTCTAAATCCGCTGACTCAATATCTTTGGGAGCGTCCATCCACGCTTCGATTTCGGGTCTCAGAGATCGATAGATATTATCGAACAATAGTAAACCGCCTGCCTGATCGTGAGCAAAAATAGGCCCGCAGTCCCTTATCCAATAGTTGTTGGAGGCCGTCTTCTGGAACCGCACTCGACTCAAGATAGATTCCGGTATCCCCCCTTCCCGCAAGCGTTTCAAGAAGAGGTCCACATATTTTTCCTCGAGCGCGTTGTGCAAGACCACGATGTCTAGATACTTCCCTCCGACGCTAATTAGCGAGCCGTAGTAGGAAAACTCTTGGGGCTGCTGCAAAACGGATTTGAGCGGCAGCGAAATAACCAACGCTTTTTGCGGCTCCCACTCGGCTATCAGTCGCCCCACCAGCAAAGGCTTTGTCAAAGCTGTGCTAGGATAAAAGAATTGCGGAAGCGATTCCTTGAGCTCCGCGACGAATTCCGTCCATTCAGGATCGGAGTTTCGAACGTCCGAAACACCGGATCCAGAAAGGCAACCTATTGACCAGCAGAGGAATAGGAGAAGAGAAGAACCCCTCATTAATATGCTATTGAATGAATCTGCTTATTAGGTAACGCCAAAAAACCCAGGTTGGACACGCATGTGGGCAAATTTTGAAAAAAAGTGGCTGGCTGCGCTACTCTAACTCCGCTCGTTCCGCGGAAAAAACGTCGCCTGTAGGTTTTGCCGGCAGCTCACTCTGCCAGAATCGAATATTGTCTAGCAACTCAGCAACCACTTCGGGACGCGAATTTTTCAAATCGTTTCTCTCCATTGGGTCCTTAACGAGATCATATAACTCGAAAAAGCTCAGATCCTTGTTCGCTAGCAGCTTCCAATTCTGGCTAACGATAGCATAGGAAACCCAATGAAATGGGCGATCCTTGAGAATCGGCCAAGTCGAAGCCATTTTCCAATACAGCGGCTTTTCCCGAACCGGCGAAGGCGTCCCCAGCAGCGTATCCACTTGACTAACACCGTCGGGTCGATAGCCACTGGGCAGTTGCACCCCGGCGATTTCGCAGAAGGTGGGTAGCAGGTCGACAGCCGAGATCAAAGAATTCGCATCTACCCGGCCAGCCGCGATTTTGCCTGGCCAGCGGGCTATAAAAGGCACGCCGATACCCCCCTCAAATAAGGCCGCTTTGTATCCTTTGCGCCCTCCAGTGATTCCCTTAGCCGCTGCGATGTTATAGCCCGCCCCGGTCGCCGTATCATGCATCAAGCCGAGTTCCGCGCCTCGCGAATCTCTGGCGGGCCCGTTGTCGGAACTGAAAATAACCAGCGTGTTATCCGCTATATCCAAACGATCCAAGGCGTCGAGCACCTCGCCGATCCGATCGTCCGCGTGCGATAAAACCGATGCGTAGATATTATCCTTCTCGGGAAGATCCTGAAAGCGCCAGCGGTACTTGGGCACGGTGTGAAATGGCGTATGCGGCTCGTGCAGCCAAAGATTCACGAAGAACGGCTTTCCGGCTTCCACGCTCTTCTCAATAAAGGCAACCGTATGCTCCGAATCTTCGTGAACCGGCATTTGCTCCCCAGCGCAATTGAAGGCGCCGTATTCGTCGTAACCATACTCGCTAGGCAAGGGAGAGTCGGGAATCATATTGTTGGCCAAGTGCCATTTGCCATAGTGGGCAGTCGCATAGCCACTCTCTTGAAGCATCCTTGAAAGCAGCGGGGCGTTCGGGCTCAGCCAGTCCGGCATATTGCGCTTGGCATTGCTGGGCACCCATGCAAAGTGGCCATCGATATTGTAGCGAGCGGGGAAATGTCCCGTCATCACAGCCGTCCGGCTAGGCGAACAAACCCCGCTGGCAACGGAGAATCGATAAAAATCGGTTCCTTCTTCAGCTAGCCGGTCAATATTGGGCGTCTTCACATAAGAATGCCCGTGGCAACTCAAGTCGCCCCAGCCCCAGTCATCAGCGAAAATAAAGAGGATATTGGGCCGTTCAGCCCGAACCACTCCGTAGATGCATACTAACAATACGATGGCCTTGACCCATGGTCTGGCGCCTATCCCAGTGGAAATTATGTTTTCTAATCTGCGCTTGTTCATGACGGGGATGAAATTTCAGGCACCTATCATATTCGTTTCCAACCAATCGCCCATCCTTTTTTTACAGGATGCCTAAGAATAGGTCTTGGGTTGTTATGCTTATTGATCAAGACTCCAACGATAACAGAAAATCTTCCCCGAGACTTTTATGAAAACAATTATCCCCGCTCTCTGTTTGGCTTCAATAATCAGCGCTTCCGCATCCGCTCAAGAAGGCGTGAAACCGGGCAGGTTTATTGTCGAGCCCCCCACCCTGCAAAATCTGGGATTCGAATGGTACATCGATGGGGATGACAATCGTAACGCCACCGTCCAGGTCGAGTATCGGGTTGCTGGATCGGGAGGCAGCTGGAAACAGGGGATGCCCCTGCTTAGAATCGGGGATGAGCATATCGAACGAGCAGGCATCGATTACACCACTCCACACATGTTCGCCGGGAGCATCTTGGACCTGGATGAGGGAACCGAGTATGAAGCCCGTTTTACCATGGAAGATCCCGATGGGGTCCAGGGCGAAGCGATCAAAGTGGTCGCCGTTTCCACGCGCGCTGAGCCCAAGGCCTACCGCAAAGGCAGGGTCCGGCATGTATATTCCCAATACTATACGGGCGAGAAGGAAGAGCCGAATTACCCGGGCCTCGTATCGGCTTACCACGGATCGGACAACACCAAAGGCGATTGGTACGTTGTAGGGGAAGATCCGGTACAGCCCGGAGATATCATCAAAATCCACGGAGGCCTCTACCAAGGGAACCTTCTCAACTATCCGGATTGGCACAATATTCCCTTCGATGGAACGTATTGGTTCACCCAGAAAGGCACTGCAGAGCGGCCGATCGTCATCGAAGCCGCCGGGGATGGCGAAGTCATCTTCGATGGAGCCGGAGCGGCTAATCTCTTCAACGTGATGGCTACCGATCATCACATTTTCCAGGGGCTCACTTTTCGTAACGTCGACCGGGTCTTTGAAGCGGGACGGAAACATCTAGCCGGAGCCAGCAATTTAACGGTACGGAATTGCCGCTTCGAAAATGTTGGAGAAGGCCTCCGTTCCGAGTACGCCGGTTCGAAAAATTTTCTCATTCAGGACAATGTCATCATCGGTCGAGACGACCGCTATCGATTGTACGGATGGGCCGCCCACCGAGAGGGTTTAATTCCTTACGGTACCCATCTCTTGGATTCTTACTACGGCATCAAGGTTTATGGATCCGGCCATGTCATTGCCCATAATTCCATCGCTTTCTTCCATGATTCCATCGGCATATCAACCTACGGCACTCCCGAAGACGAACAGGAGCTAAAAGCGGTCTCTATCGATATCTACAACAACGACCTCCACTTGCAGGTCGACGATTTCGTTGAGGCGGATGGCGGGGTGCACAATATTCGCGTCATGCGAAACCGCGGCATCAATGCGGCCGAGAATGGGATCAGCGCTCAACCCGTTTTTGGAGGACCTGCCTACTACATTCGCAACATCGTCTACAATGTTCCCCTGGGAGGGGCTCTTAAGATTCACGGTGGCGTGCCCGGCCTGATGGTTTATCACAATACCTTCATCACGGAAAACAACACTGGAGCTCGGTACCCGAACTCTAACTTCAGAAATAATTTGTTTTTGGGTACAGATGGACCGACCGTCGTGTCTTCGCTGCACCTGACCACGTCCTACTCGGTATCCGACTACAATGGATACCGGCCTAACCGAGGTCCCAACAGTCCAGAAGAGCAATTTACTTGGCTAAACGCGGCGGGGGATTCCGTCGCGTTCAAATCGCTGAAGAGCTTTAGCCGAGCCAGTGGCGTGGAGAAAAATAGCCTAACCATTGATTTCGACGTTTTTGAAGATCTGCAAAAGCCGATTCACGCATTGGAAAGAGGTCTACCCAGCCGGGTTTATCATGCAGTCGATCTCAATTTTAAATTGAATCCCAAGGGAAAGGCCGTGGATGCTGGAACCGCCATTCCCAACGTTAATGACGACTATAACGGCAAAGGGCCTGATCTAGGAGCCCTCGAAATCGGAGCTCCCCCAGAAGTCTACGGAGCCCGCCACTTGGATCCAGATCAGGAGTTCTATCGGTAGGTAATGGCTCTGCAAACCTCTCAACATTCAAGCTAGCGAACGATCCCACTCTTTCGTCCAACAGTTGCGCAAACGCGTCAACTTAAGTCGTTTGCATTGTAGGAAGATCGCTCGCAAGCGAGCTTCCTACACCACCTAGTCAGCTTATTTAAGTTAAAGCGTATGCACCACGGCATGAGTACGGCCGCGCAAAAGCCGAGCTCCCAAAAAAAGTAGCACAGGCATCCTGCCTGTGAGCAGCGTCAGATTTAACAGGCAGGATGCCCTGTGCTACTCTACTAAAAAACATCCTCAAGAGGCTCTTTTTCGCGGTTTAGCCATTTACTCATTCTTTTTTTGGCGCATGATATAAGAAACCGTTCTCTACCGACAAATTCTACTGCCCAATTTCGCGGAGAATCTGAAAAAGCTTTCGTCTGATCCTCGATTCGTCGGAATTCGCATCAGAGAAAAGCCTAGAGGCCCCGGATAATTCAATGAAGCGGTTGTTCCGCTTACCATGCCGAAGCAGCTCCGTCATCGCTTCCCTACACCGTACGCGTATTTCGATCCATTCGGTAACCGTAATGTCGAATTCCCTTCAACCATTGGCTTCTATCTCCAATCGATTCGCGCCGTCTTATTCTCAATGTCGACCCAGACATCCGCGTGCTCGAACGAGCGTTCGTACACCCAATCGCTTTTAACCGCTTGCGCTTTTGGAGGCCCGAGCGGCTTATCGAACTCGTCATACCAACCCAAAGAACCGCCATCCTCCCGATAGCCCCATCCGTAGCAGAAATAGCTGTGCTCCTGAGCCGCTATTAAAAAACACGCTAGCGGAAAGGTAATCTCTTCTTGAGCTCGCGCCAAAAGCGTTTCGTAGGGAACATCGCGAATCTCTCGTTGAGTAAAGTTAAAGCCTGGCCAGCCCTTCATAACGACGATCTTACCTCGCTTCCCAGACTCGATCATCGCCGCGATATCTCTCGAAATGCTCTCTTTCGACTCACTACGAAAATGAGCGAAATGCTCAATCGTCGCGCCGTCGGCGTAATTCAGATACGGCATCCCGAAATTCAGTGTATCCGTATTTCGGATTCCGTTGTAGAGAATAATTCCAGCAACTCCGATCTTCTCGCGCGTTTTATTCAGGGTTGTCAGGAGTCCG
>Ga0181593_10004366_pt1 | contig 12897 bp, 8 predicted proteins | sample 071ome_19_FD_133756 | JGI IMG/M metagenome (GOLD analysis project Ga0181593, IMG submission 133756) | Coastal salt marsh microbial communities from the Groves Creek Marsh, Skidaway Island, Georgia - 071413AT metaG (megahit assembly) | ecosystem: Environmental > Aquatic > Marine > Intertidal zone...
CAATGAGCGTGATCGGGAAGCCAAGCGACACAGCTACGCGCCCCTCGAAAGAGGGCCCCTCACTGCCCAGCGCGCGTGGACAAGAGCGCTCAACTCCCAAGCGACGCACCCGCTCAAAGCCTAAAGGCTCTACTCAAGTCAGGCCACCTCAGGTAGCCCCGAGACCTGAGAGCCCATTTGTTTTCCCTAAGTGAACACCTACACAAACGAGCGAATGATGAGCGCTACACTCAAAGCGAACCTAACGACATATATGTGGAGCTGGACGCTCTTGACCTGCCTGCTCTTGTCAGGTGTGAGCGCAGAGGCCTGGGGACATGGGGGGGTCCCACGCGTGCTCTCTGTCCACCGTGGAGAGGGGACGCTCAGGGTGCTCGACACCCTCGGTATTTTTGAGGCTCCTCTCTCTGAGGGGGTCAGCGCGCCTAACCCCTCCATTGAGCGGATGAGCTGGCGCTGGCTGTGCGATGACGCTGTAGATATGATGGCGGGTGTAGACGCGGCGGTGAGGCTAGGTGAGCGCGTGATCCTAGCGGTCTCGAGGAGCGGTGTGTACCGAAGCGAGGACGGCGGGTGCACCTTCGACCCGCTCGGCCCCCCCTTAAGCCTCCACACGGTCCCTCACCTGAGCGCACACCCTACCGAGGTGGATGAGGTCGCCGTGGCGAGCCACACCTTAGGCCAAGCGAATGACGTGTTTGTTAGCCAAGATGGTGGGCGCACCTGGCGCCCCGCGGGGCTCAACGTGACGGGAGGGATCTACGCGCTTTGGCGTAACCCAGACGCCCCCCATGAGCTCTGGGTGAGCCACGCTGAGGGGCTCTCTATCAGCCGTGATGGGGGAGGGAGCTTCACAGCTGATCCACTTCAAACACAAGCTGGGCTCACCCTCACAGAGGCGGAGAGCGCCTCGCTCGTCACGCGTCCTCAGGCCTTAAAACTTATGGGAGGAGGAGAGGTGACCACAGGGCCCTTAGCAGGTCAACAGGTCCGGTGGATGTCTGTGAACCTCTACCCTGACTCTACCCTCATGAGGCAGGTCGGAGATGGCCCTTGGGTGCCGGTCCATCAGGTCGCTGACAGCTATGAGTCCCTCACCTTCACAGGTGAGACCGTGCTCGTCAGTACGACCTTTAGTGGTGTGTTTCGGCGGAGGGTTGAAGAGGGAGCGAGCGCGTGGAGCAACGATGAAGGGCTCCCGCTAGGCTGCCTACACGCGTGGAGAGGTGAGGTGTGGGCCTGCGGTCGAGGAGACAGAAAGCCGTGGCTTGTCGGGGTCTCCTTAGATCAAGGTGAGTCTTGGAGGGCCGTCTGGGGAGCGTACAGCGAGGCGGCAGGAGCGAGCTGGGGCTGCCCTGAGGGGAGCCTCAGCGTAGAGGCCTGCTCAGCGCGTTGCTTAGATGAGAGCTGTGAGCTCTCAGGGCTCGTTGGAGGCGCGATGAGCATGGGAGGAGGGGCGAGTGATGGAGGAGCGAGTGATGGAGGGGTGAGCGACGGGGGCTCGCTGAGCGCCGAGCCTGAGATGACCCCCACCCCCTCCTCACAGGGGGGGTGTGACCAACGTAGACCTCAGCCTCCGGTACGTGAGCTCCTGTTGCTCCTGAGCCTCATGTCCTTGAGCCGAGCGTGGCGACGCTCCAGAGCGTAGCTTAAGGGGGTTATGAGGTCATGATGTGCAGGTCTCAGACGCTCGACCTCCCCCTCTTGTTGACCCTCTCCTTGGCCCTCTTGTTTACCCTCTCCTGTCTCACGTCTGGCTGTACACGCCAGAGCATGAGGGCGTCCCTCGCTGAGGGGGCGAGTGGCTCCTCCGTTGAGCCTCCCCCCCTCGCTGACCGGCTCCGACCTCTTGGGTTAGGCGTCTCACGTTGCCTGCTTCACTTGGTCTCTGAGCTCAGGGCTCCAGGCGTCGAGCTCACAGCGCAAGAGCGACGAGAGGCGAGCGACGCCCACCCTGAGCGCTGTGTGCCTCTCCTCCAGCGTCAGCCTACGCTCAGCCATTCGCTCACCCTGTGGGCGACAGAGCGACTCAAGCTGGGTGGAGATTGGGGAGATCAGGCTGAGGCCTCCCATACGCTGAGGATGTTAACCTGGAACCTCAGCGCGGAGGAGCTCACCGCTGACTTAGGGACGCTCACAGGCGGACGTTGGGTGCGGTGGACAAGGCGAGGGGTTGAGCGAGGGACGCTTGAGGTCGCGCCCCCTCCAGGCGCCTTGAGCCTCCTTGAGCTAAAGCGACCTGAGAAACCAAGCGCTGAGCGAGGTGGCTGGTGGGCGCACCTCGGTCTGTGGCTCCCGCTAGAGCACCTGGGCTATGAGCTGTCGTTCACACACCCACAAGGCTGGCCTGTAGGCGCCTTTGGCCCCCCTCCCTACGCAGAGCGACGCTTCGCCTCACTTAAAGAGCGGAGGTGGTGGATCCCGAGCTCAGCCAGAGCTCAAGGGCGAGTCTTATACCTGAGCCTCACCCCGAGCTGGGCTCAGCTGAGCCGATGGGCCTGGACACAGCTCACGGAGCCACTCAGCGGACAGCGTCACCATATCGCGCTTCAAGAGGGGGTTGACGCGGCTCGAGCTAGCCTTAAGGCGCTTGACGCGTGGCTCAAGGCGAGGGTCCGATACCACTACTCTCCGCTGCGACGTTATCAACCCCGCCCTCCGCTCAAGAGCCTCCTGCTTGGCTACGGAGACTGTAAGGACCTCAGCGCGATCGCCCACGTCGCCTTAGCTGAAGCGGGGCGCCCCACCTGGTTCGCGCTCACCTCACAGCGACCGATCCTCTCCTCAGCGCGCTCTATACCCTCGATGGGGTGGTTTGATCACGTCCTGCTCTGGGCGCCAAGCGAAGAGGAGCTTCGCGTATCTCAGCTCACTAAGCGCGCACCAAATGACGCGCGACCGCTCCCGAGCTCACCCATCAGCGCTTGGTTTGACCCAACTGGGCCCTCAGGGAGCGCGCGCGCGCTCAGAGGGCGCTGGGCTTATGTGCTCCTGAGTCCAAACCAAGGGCGCTGGGTTCAGATTGGGGGGCTCTCACTCAGCGGAGCTTCCCCCACGCCTCAATGATCCTTGAGGTGGTCCTGAAGCCAAACTTTTCATAACAAGCGATCGCGGCGAGGTTGTCCTCTGTGACGTTCAGCGCGACATGGTCAACCCGTCCAAACAGCTCATCTAAGAGCAGCCCAACACAGCGCGTCGCGAGCCCCTGACCCCTATGCTCATAGTCTGTGACTATGTTCCCGATCGCGGCGATGTTGAACCCTGGGTTGAGGAAGTGGATCCCCGCGACGCTCACCAACGAGCCCTCCTCGCTCTTCACCCCACGATAGAGCCCTGTGTCGAGCTGCGCCGGCTCAAACAGATGATCTGGATACTGATGATAGAGTCGCATGATCCCACCAGTGTCCTTATGTGACAGCGTGATCACCTCCTCCACGCTCTCTGTAGGGACATAGTGGGCTTTCTTGAGCCCCATACGCAGGGTTGGCTTTCGGTCACGGATCGCGTAGTGGGTTCGTACCGCTTGTAGGTGGTGGTCCTCCATGTTGAAATAAATCCGACGCGGAAGCTCGCTGTACACATGAGAGATGATCGCCTCTACCTCAAGCGTCCCACCGAGCGTCCAGATCGTAGGGACGCTCAGCCCTGTGTATTCAAAGAGGATCGCCTCAACGACCCCGCGCTCACCCTCTTGCGCTGACACCCCGCGCTCATACACGAACGCACGACAGCTCGCCTCATAGCCTGGCGTGAGGTAGCCGAGCAGATACGCCGCGTCGAGGGGTCTTGAGGTGAGGAAGTCCCTGAAGGCGTGATCATCTAGGCCTACCTCACGCACATCCTGCGCCATTTCGCGAGCCGCTTGGGAGAGGCTAGGGGGGTTGATCGCCCCCTCACTCTCGCTCTCACTCTCAAGGGCGCTCTCGTGCAAGATTGACTCATCCCAGCGCGCGTCATCCTCTTGCAACAGCTCGCTCACAGCGCTGTTTTGGGGCTGGAGCGCGGCGACGCCTCGGATCGGGATCTTTGGAGGCGGGCAGCTGCTGATCAGGCCCTCATCTCCCTGCTTCGCGCTTGGCTCTAAGGGAGCGTCTGTGCTGCTGATCGGCTCAGCGACGAGGCTCAAGGCTCGCTCACTCGAGGGCTCATCCTCTAGCAAGGACAGCTCATCAAAGTGCTGCCGAGAGACCCCGTCTGTTGACTCGCTAGGCGCGTGCCCTTTCGCGATCACCTTGAAGGTCCGCCCGACAGGAGGTGGAGGGATGAGCCCCTCTGAGCTCCCCCGAGGCTCAGCCGGCGCGCTCATCGCTGTGTGCTCCTCTTGTGACGAGCCTCGCTGTGCGTCCGAGCGCCCTCCCTGCTTTTCAACGAGGCGCACCGCCTCAATCCTCATCTCGCCGTCTACAGCCTTGAGCATATCATAGAGGGTGAGGGCGCTGATCGAGACCGCCGTGAGCGCCTCCATCTCAACCCCTGTCTGACCTAGACAACCGACGGTCGCCTCTATGTCAATCGTCTGTTGGGCAGGGTTAAGCGTCAGCTCAACCGAGACCGAGGTGAGCGCGAGCTGATGACAGAGCGGGATCAGCTGGTGCGTTGACTTCGCGCCCATAATCCCCGCGACACGCGCGACAGCGAGCACGTCTCCCTTAGGGGAGCGCCCCTCCTGAATAAGGCTCAGCGTCGAGGAGGACACCCGAAGTGACCCAGCTGCGATCGCGACACGTTGTGTGTTCGCCTTGGCGCCTACATCCACCATGTGTGCTTGGCCTCGCGCGTCCAGATGCGTCAATTGAGACATAAGGAGGTCCTGTCTTCGCTAAGTACTTTTCTTGGCCTTCGTGGCGGTCTTACGCGTCTTAGCGGTGGTCTGAGTGGTCTTCGGCTTAGTCGCCTTCGTGGTCTTTGGCTTAGTCGCCTTCGTGGTCGTCGCCTTAGCCGTCTTAGCCGTCTTAGTCGCCTTTGCGCTAGATTTCTTCTTCCCCACCGTAGCGGCGCGCTTGGCGATCAGCTCTAAGGCGAGCTCGAGGGTGAGGGAGTCTACGGCTTGGTCTTTCGGGAGGGAGGCGTTGATTTTACCGTGCTTCACATAGGGACCATACCGCCCATCAAAGACAGATATCTCTCCGCCATCAGGGTGCTCACCGAGCACACGGAGCGCATCAGCGCGCCCCTTCGTGGAGCTCTGCTTATCCTGAATCAGCTCGAGGGCACGCTCAAGGGTGATGTTAAAGAAATCATCGCTTGGCTTAAGTGAAGCGTAGGTTTTCTTGACGTGCACATAGGGCCCAAAGCGACCTAACCCAAGCGAGATCGCGTTCCCCTCGCTGTCCTGCCCTAAGCCTCTAGGGAGGGTCAACAGATAGCGAGCCTGATCGAGAGTGACCTGGTCTGGCTCTACACCGGGAGGCAAGCTAGAGCGCTTAGGCTTCTCACCATCACCGAGCTGAATGTATGGACCATAGCGACCCGTCTTCACATAGATCGGCTCGCCTTCTTCGCTCTCTCCAAGGGGTTGCTCACCCGCCTCAGCTCGGCTCACCTGCTCAAGGATCCAGTCTGCCGTCACCTCATCAGGGCTGACCTCCTCAGGGAGCGAGATGGTGCTGCGCGCCTCCCCGCGGAAATGCTCAATAAACGGACCAAAGCGACCCACGCGGACCTCATACCCCTCAAAGTGTGGTCCAGTGATCGCGCAGATCTCACGTGGGTCGAGCTGTTCACCACGAGACACACCTGAGAGGAGCTGCTGATCATAAAAAGAACGCAAGCGCTCTGTGTGGCTCTCCCCAGTCGCGATCTCATCGAGCCACCCCTCCATCGAGGCGGTGAACTCAAGGTCTACAATGTCGCTAAAGGCCTGCTCAAGGAGCTGAGTCACCGCGAGCGCGGTGAAGGTGGGCGTCAGCTGTCGACCCTGGGCGCGCACGTAGCCACGACGCTGGATGGTGTCAATGATGCTCGCGTATGTGCTCGGTCTGCCGATCCCCTCACTCTCGAGCGCCTTGACCAAGGTCGCCTCAGAGAACCGGGCGGGGGCCCTGGTCTGGTGGCCCTCAGGGCTGAGCGCGGTGAGGGTCAGGCGCCTCCCCTCCTCAAGAGGTGGTAGCGGGCTGTCCGCGTTGTCTTTTTGCTCATAGACAGCGAGGAAGCCCCGCTTAAGGAGCTCACGCCCTGAGGCCCTGAGCTCAAGTGTGCCCTCCTTTGAGGGTAAGGAGACGTATGCGGTCGTATGTGAGAGCTCTGCGGGGGTCATCTGGCAGGCCATCGTACGTTGCCAAATCAAGGTGTATAAGCGAGCCTCTTGATCTTTAAGCTTGAGCTCTGAGGCCTCTCGCATCTCTGTACCAGAAGGCCTGATGGCCTCGTGTGCCTCTTGAGCGCCCTTCGATCGGCTCGAGTAGCGCTTTGGGCTCTTAGGCATAGACGACTCACCAAAGCGCGCCTTGATCGCCGTGCGGATCCCCTTCACCGCCTCCTCTGCGAGCGCGGGGGCGTCTGTACGCATGTAGGTGATATAACCGCTCTCATAGAGCCGTTGAGCGACCTTCATGGTTTGAGAGGCGCTCCACCCCCAGCGCTTGTTCGTCTCCTGCTGGAGCGTAGAGGTGATAAAGGGGGGAGGGGGGGCTTTGAGGGTAGACTTACGGTCAAGCTGCTCAACGGTCACCACCGCGCCCTCAATCGGTAACACCGACGCACAGAGCTTGTTCGCGTGCGCCTCATCGAGGAGCAGGTGCTCCTTCCCCAGCTTGAGGGCGCCTGTGTTTGGATCAAATTGAGCGCTCGTCGCGATCTGACGATCAGCGACCTTCGAGAGCGTCGCGTTAAAGGTCTGACCCTCAACCTCTAAGGTCGCCTTCAGATCCCACCACGAGCCACTCACGAAGGCCATCCTGAGCCGCTCACGCTCGACGAGCACCTTCACCGCAGCGCTCTGCACACGGCCCGCAGACAAGCGAGGGGCGACCTTCTTCCATAAGAGTGGAGACACTACATAGCCAACCAACCGATCAAGCACGCGGCGGGCCTCTTGAGCTCGGACGAGCTCCACATCAAGCGTACGCGTGTTAGACAAGGCTCGCATAATCGCGTCTTGGGTGATCTCATGAAACACCATGCGCTTTGTCGGGACTTTAGGCTTGAGGACCTCAATAAGGTGCCACCCGATCGACTCTCCCTCTCGGTCCTCGTCCGTCGCGATGTAGAGCTCATCCGCGTCCTTAAGCAGGGCCTTGAGCTCCTGGATATGACGCTTTTTATCTGGAGGGATCACGTAGAGAGGCTCGAAGTCTTCATCTACATTGACCCCGATCCGAGCCCAAGATTTCTTCTTCACCGAGGCGGGGATCTCGCTGGCCGAAGAGGGCAGGTCACGGACGTGACCCATGGACGCGACGACCCGATAATCAGAGCCAAGATATTTACTGATCGTCTTAGCCTTAGTAGGTGACTCAACGATCACTAGCGCGCGGGCTCGTTGTTGACTCAAAGCGATCTCTCTCTCTCTATGGGTGAAGGGCAGTAGGGTATACTGTGCTGAGGGCACCGATTACAAACATCAAGATCATCTTTATGGTCAAGTCGATGTCTCGTTCATGCTGTGCTATGACACCTCAGAGCATTGGAGTTGTTTATGGATTCGAAATTCTCACCGCTCAGAGACGCGCTCTCGACCGTGCTGTTTGGGAAACCAGAGGTGATCGAGCTGACCCTCATTGGAGCTTTAGGAGGTGGTCACCTCCTGATTGAAGACCTCCCTGGGGTGGGGAAGACAACCTTGGGTCGAGCGATCTCAACCCTCTTAGGGGGGAGCTTTCAGCGAGTTCAATTTACGGCTGACCTCATGCCAAGCGACCTGACTGGTGTCAACGTCTTTCGTCCTCAAGACGCGAGCTTCCAGCTCACCCCTGGGCCGGTGTTCTGTAACGTGCTCCTCGCCGACGAGCTTAACCGCGCGAGCCCAAAGGTCCAATCGAGCCTGCTTGAGGCGATGGCTGAGAGTCAGGTCACCCTCGACCGTGAGAGCCACGCGCTCCCCGCTCCCTTTTGGGTCATCGCGACTCAAAACCCCGTGAGCTTTGAGGGCACCTTCCCGCTCCCAGAGAGCCAGCTCGATCGCTTTGGGCTCTGTTTAGAGATCGGATACCCCTCTAGAGAGGCTGAGCGTGAGGCGCTGAAGCGTCGAGGAGGAGACAGCGCTGTGGGCTCTCTTCAGCCTCAGCTGAGCACAGAGGAGTGGCGTATGGCTCGACAGGCCGTTCAAGAGGTGCATGTGAGTGAGGACATCATCGAGTACATGCTCGACATCGTCGCTCAGACCCGCACCCACCCAGAGCTGAGGGTTGGGGTGAGCACCCGTGGCGCGCTGAGCTGGCAGAGGGCATGTATGGCGAGGGCTCACCTATTTGGTAGAGCGTACGTGAGCCCTGATGACGTCAAGCGCCTCGCCGTTCCAGCGCTCGCTCATCGCGTCTGGCCGAGTCGCCCTGGCGCGCAGAGGGCAGAGCGGGTCTCCTTAATCCAAGGGGTCATCGATCGCGCACGCGTCCCACGATGAGGTGGACGTCGGTAGCTTAAGCTCTCCCCCCCAAGCGCTCGATCGCCCAACGCCTGAGGCCATCTAGAGGCCCACGCGTCGCGTCCTCCTCACGTGGGGCCTCGTCGCCCTCGTTGTGCCTCTCATGAAGTGACCTTAAGGCGACGATCAGCTCACGCTCCGTCGCCGTCAGGGCTTTTGGGACCCTGACCCCAACCGTGACCAGCAGGTCACCCATCTGCCCACCGTCTAAGGGGGGTAAGCCTTTTCCACGTAACCGGAGCACTTGCCCTGCTTGCGTGCCCTCTGGGACCTTCAAGGTCACGCTCTTCCCAGTTAAGAGCTCGATTGTGGCGCTTGTGCCAAGCGCGAGCTCATGGAACGCTAAAGTCAGCTCACAGTGGAGGGCGCTCCCCTCTCGTGTGAACGTTGAGTGAGGCGCGATGTGTACGTTGAGGTAAAGGTCACCCCGCGCCCCTTGCACAAGGTCACCCTCGCCCATCACCCTGAGCCTCTGACCCGCCTCAACCCCTGCAGGGACCTGAACCTTGATCTCAACCGCGCGTGACGCTTGCCCTGCCCCACGACAGCTCCCACAGCGCGCGCCGAGCTCTTTACCCTGCCCTTGGCATGATGGGCAGGGCTGAGCCATCACGAAGAACCCTCGCTGCACTCTAGCCTGGCCTGTCCCTCGACATTGCGAGCAGGCCTGAGGGGGGCGACCGCTCTTCGTCCCATATCCATGACAAGGAGAGCACGGCTCCTTACGGGTCACGGACGCGACCATCTCCCCACCGGTCTGAACAAGGCTCAGCGGGACCTCAAGGGGCGCCTCGACGTCTCGATCGACCCTCGAGCGGGCGCGACCTCCACCAAACAGAGAGGCGAAGAGCTCATTAAACAGGTCTTGTCCAAAGATGTCCTTCAGGTCAGCCGCGTTGACCCCCCCCTGAAAAGGGTTCGTGACCGTCTCGCTGTGCCCATAACGGTCATAGCGTTGACGCTTTTCAGGCTCCGAGAGCACCGCATAGGCCTCATTGATGAGCTTAAATTGAGCCTCGGCATTCGCCTCTTGGCTCCGGTCTGGGTGATACTTCAAGGCGAGCTTACGGTAGGCCTTTTTAATCTCCTCAGGGCTCGCTGAGCGCTCGACCCCCAGCACCTCATAGTAGTCTCGGCTCACCCCTTCACCTCTCCCCGTCACCCTCATCGATCGCGACCACCTCAACCGCGTCGAGGTCATAGCCAGCGGCGTCCGCCATCGTCAATGGAGCTCCACCTGGGATCCCGAACTCGCCTGTCACGGGCCCTGGGCCGATCGAGATCGGTTGACGTGAGGCCTGACGAGGCGCCGCTGAGCTCGGCTGACCTGCTGGCTGAGCGGAGGCAGGCTGAGGCTGAGCGGAGGCAGGCTGAGGCTGAGCGACGGAGCCCGCTCCCTCAGCAGGCGCAGAGGCCTGCTGATAGATCGCCTCGGAGATCCGGTAGGCTGACTGCTCAAGGTTCTGTGTCGCCAGCTCAAGCTCCTCAGGGTCATGGGTGTCTAGCACCTCTCTGAGGGTCTCGAGGTCCTGCTTAATCTCCTCAATATCGAGAGGGGACAGGTACTGAGAGTACTCTTGAAGAGAGGACTCGGTGGTGTAGATCAGGGTCTCTGCGTTGTTACGGAGCCCCACGAGCTGACGGCGAAGCTCATCTTGAGAGGCGTGGAGTTGGGCCTCCTCTACCATCCGGTAGATATCGGCGTCCGTCAGCCCACCTGACGCTCGCACCTCGACCTGCTGTTGCCTGCCGGTCCCAAGGTCTTGTGCGCTGACGCTCAGGATCCCGTTCGCGTCGATCTCAAAGTTCACCGCGATCTCAGGCACCCCGCGTGGCGCAGGAGGGATGCCGAGCAAGGTGAACTGAGCGAGCGAGCGGTTGTCCTTAGCGAGCGGGCGCTCACCTTGCAGGACGTGAACCTGTACGAAGGGCTGGTTATCAACCGCGGTGCTGAAGACCTGAGAGGCGGCGATCGGGATCGTCGTGTTTTTCTCGATGATCTTCGTCATCACCCCTCCCTGAGTCTCTACACCGAGCGACAAGGGCGTGACGTCGAGCAGGACTACATCCTCAACCTCACCATCGAGGACGCCCCCCTGGATCGCGGCCCCTGAGGCGACGACCTCATCTGGGTTCAAGCCCTTTGTAGGCTTCACCCCAAAGAACTCCTCGACCCGCTCTTGAACGCGAGGCATACGGGTCATCCCCCCTACGAGGAGCACCGCGTCGATGTCGCTCGTCGTCACCCCAGCGTCCTCGAGGGCGATCTTACAGGGCTCGATGCTCCGCTCGACGAGGTGCTCAACCATCGCCTCATACTGCGCTCGGCTCACGGTCAGGATCAAGTGCTGAGGTCCCTGCTCATTCGCGGCGATGAAGGGAATGTTCACCTCTGTCTCAAGCGCAGAGCTGAGCTCATGCTTCGCCTTCTCAGCCGCCTCCTTTAGGCGCTGTAGCGCCATATGGTCTTGGCTCAGGTCGATCCCTGTCTGCTCATAAAAATGTGTGAGCAGGTGATCGATAATACAGAAGTCAAAGTCCTCACCTCCAAGGTAGGTGTCCCCGCTGGTAGAGCAGACCTCGAAGACCCCGTCTGACAGCTCGAGGATCGAGATGTCAAAGGTGCCCCCTCCGAGGTCATACACCGCGACGCGCTGCGCCTGTTGGTTCTCTACACCATACGCGAGGGCCGCCGCGGTTGGCTCGTTGATGATCCTCAGGATATCGAGCCCCGCGATCTGCCCTGCGTCCTTGGTCGCTTGACGCTGGAGGTCGTTGAAGTAGGCGGGCACGGTGACCACCGCCTCAGTGACCTCATACCCCAAGTACTCCTCCGCGATCTCTTTCATCTTCGTGAGGACGAAGCTCGCGATTTGAGCGGGGCTGTAGTCTTGGCCCTGCATCCTCACCCACGCGTCCCCATTGCTGTTCTCCACGATCTGATAGGGGAGGCGGTCGATGTAGCTCTGAACTTCAGGGCTCCTCGCCTTTCGACCGATCAAGCGCTTTGAAGCGAACACCGTGTTCTGAGCGTTCGTGATCGCCTGACGCTTAGCGATCTGACCAATGAGGCGCTCCCCTTGCTCTGTGACAGACACAACCGATGGAGTCGTCCGGCTCCCTTCGTTGTTTGGGATGACCACCGAGGAGCCACCTTCAACATAGGCTACACAGGAGTTGGTTGTGCCAAGATCAATCCCAATGATCATACTTTGTCCTCACAGCAAAGGGTGGGGGGTGTGCGGTAGTCTACAACGATTAAGGAGCTTTGGCGATAATAACCTTGGCCGCTCTTAAGAGACGCTCATTGAGGCTCCATCCTCGCTGAAACACCTGCACAATGGTCCCTGGCTCATGCTCTGCTGAGGGTTGCTCCATCAACGCTTCATGGAGCGTAGGGTCAAAGGCGTCCCCCTCAGGATAGAAGCTCTTTACCCCCTGAGACTCGAGCGCCTGTAAGAATTTACGATGCACGAGGCGCACACCCTCAGCGAGCTGAGCGTCCGCCTCGGGAGAGATGTTTGAGATCGTCAGGTCGAGGTCGTCGATCACGGGGAAGAGGACCTTCAAGGTCCGCTCTGCCGCGTACTTGGTAGCCTCCTTTTGCTCTCGATCAAAGCGCCTGCGGGCGTTGTCTAGATCTGCGCGAGCGCGGAGCGCGGACTCATGCGACTGCTCTACCTTAACCTGAGCGGAGGCGAGCTCTTTTTTAAGCTGCTCGACCTGACCTAAGAGCTCATCGCGCTCCTCGACGCTCACGACCTCTTCAGCCTCCGCTCGCTTAGGCTTAGCGTTCTGAGGTTTACCCTCTGCGTACTCTTCAGCCTCACGGAGCACCGCCTCTAGATCAGCGGGCATAGGGCTGCTTGTCTCTTCGACGGGGGTGGGCGCGTCACTCTCATTCTTTGGATCTGTTGACATGTACTTCCCTCTTCAGCTGGGCTCAATGCTGATGAATCATCACGCAGTAAGAGTCTACTAGGACGACCCTTATAAACACTCGACGAGCGTTCACAAGTCATTTTATGAACAAAAGTAGCGACGCCTAGTGGTCTACGCTCGTCCCGATCTCCAAACCCCTGAGGGCATTTATAGCCTACTCTTGCTTTAAAGTTGCCGTTTTCGACACACTCCCTGTACCTTTATGAAAACGCGAACACTCCATACTTCACTAAGCGAAAGGTATGAAGAGATGATCTCTAAGAGACCAAGTCTGCGCGTGACCTCACCGTGGTCACTCAGCTGGCTCACACCTGCCCTGTTGACGCTCTTCACAGCTTTGGGCTTCACACTTGGCTGTGCCGACGACATCGCCG
>Ga0181593_10004367_pt1 | contig 12897 bp, 10 predicted proteins | sample 071ome_19_FD_133756 | JGI IMG/M metagenome (GOLD analysis project Ga0181593, IMG submission 133756) | Coastal salt marsh microbial communities from the Groves Creek Marsh, Skidaway Island, Georgia - 071413AT metaG (megahit assembly) | ecosystem: Environmental > Aquatic > Marine > Intertidal...
TCGGATAACACGCCGGTTTATACGGTGCCTGCGGGGCATTATTTCTTCATGGGTGATAATCGCGACAACTCCACCGATAGCCGTGTGCCGCAGGCCGCCGGCGGTGTGGGGTTTGTGCCCTTTGAAAACCTGATCGGCCGCGCCGACCGCGTGCTGCTGTCGTCTGGGGGTAGCTCTATGCTGGCCTTCTGGACATGGCGCGCGGACCGTTTCTTTAAGGCAATCGAGTGAAGCTATCGGCAGAATTGCAGGCGCTCGAGGCGCGCATTGGGCACCGGTTTTCCCGGCCCGAGCTGCTGAGCAGGGCAGTAACCCATTCCTCGATGTCCTCGCCCACGCGCAAAGATAACCAGCGCCTAGAATTTCTGGGCGATCGCGTGCTGGGGCTGGTGATGGCCGAGGCGCTGTTGGCCCATGATAAACAGGCCACCGAGGGGCAATTGGCCCCCCGATATAACGCCTTGGTGCGCAAGGAAACCTGCGCCGATGTTGCGCGCCAGCTGGGTCTTGGGGATGCGCTGAAACTGGGGCGCTCGGAAATGTTGTCGGGGGGGCGGCGCAAGCAGGCGCTGCTGGGCGATGCGATGGAGGCGGTGATTGCCGCGGTCTATCTGGATGCTGGGTTTGTCGTGGCCAAAGAAATGGTTTTGCGCCTTTGGGGGCCGCGCATTGGCACCGTGGATGCAGATGCACGCGATGCCAAAACCACCTTGCAAGAATGGGCACAGGCGCGCGCCATGCCACCGCCGGTTTATGCGCTTGCAGGGCGCAGCGGCCCCGACCATGCCCCGCATTTTACCATCACCGTTACCTTGCGCGATGGGCGCAGCGCGCAGGCCTCGGCCGGTTCCAAACGTCAGGCAGAACAGGCCGCAGCACAGGCATTGCTGGCTGAACTGGACAGCGCAGGGTGAGCCGGGACGCCGCGGGAAACCTGCGCGGCAGCCTGTTCATGGTATTGGCCATGGCGGCCTTTGCCCTAGAAGATATGCTTTATAAATCGGTCACGCAGGCCTTGCCCATGGGGCTGGCCTTGGTGCTGTTTGGGCTGTTGGGCATGGGGGTTTTTGCGCTGTTATGCGTGGCCCGCAGCCAGCCGCCCTTGGTGGCGCAGATGTGGCAACCGGGGCTTTTGCTACGCTCGGGCTTCGAGGTGCTGGGGCGGCTTTTTTTCGCGCTGGCGCTGGCCTTTGGCGATTTGTCCACAACCGCCGCCATTTTGCAGGCGCTGCCGCTGGCGGTCACGCTGGGGGCGGTGCTGTTTTTGGGCGAGACAGTGGGCGCCCGGCGTTGGCTGGCGATTGCGTTTGGCTTTGGTGGGGTGTTGCTGGTGATCCGCCCGGCGGCCGGCGGCGTTGCGCCCGAGGCAATTTTTGCGCTGCTGGGCATGGTGGGCTTTGCCGGGCGCGATTTGGCCACCCGTGCCGCGCCCCCCAGCATCAGCAATTTGCAATTGGGCGTTTTGGGCTTTGCCATGGTCATTGTGGCGGGGGTGGTGTTGATGGTGGTTTTTGGCGAAACCCCCCGCCTGCCCACGGGCCAGGTTGGGGTATTGTTGGTGGGGGCGGCGTTGTTTGGTGTGCTGGCCTATCATGCGGTAACCGTGGCCATGCGGGTGGGGCAGGTGGCGGTTGTGGCACCATTTCGGTATACGCGCTTGGTTTTTGCCATGGGGTTGGGGGCGCTGATCTTTGACGAGCGGCCCGATCTGCAAACATGGGCGGGGGCCGCGCTGATTGTGGGCAGTGGGCTGTTCACCTTATTGGCCAGCACCCGCGCCGCGCGCAAATGATACGCAGATACTGGCCCCGGCCTGCGAATTGGCGTAGGACTGGGGAAATTTTCACAGGATTGGCCTAATATGACCACACGCTGCGGCTTTGTCGCCCTGATCGGAGAGCCGAACGCCGGCAAATCCACCCTCACCAACCGTATGGTTGGCGCCAAAGTGTCGATTGTGACGCATAAGGTGCAAACCACCCGCGCGCGTATTCGCGGCGTGGCGCTGGAAGGCGAGGCGCAGCTGGTGTTTGTGGATACGCCGGGCCTGTTTAAGCCGCGTCGCCGGCTAGACCGTGCGATGGTCGCCGCCGCATGGGGCGGTGCTGCGGATGCAGATATCGTGGTGCTGCTGGTCGAGGCGCATCGCGGCATCACCGATGGGGTTTCCAGCATTTTGGATACTTTGGCCGAACAAATGCCCCCCGATCGGTTGGTGGCGCTGGCGATCAATAAAATCGACCGGGTCGAAGCACCGGTGCTTTTGGCCCTGACCCAAGAGCTGAACCAGCGTTTTGGCTTTGCCGAAACCTTTATGATCTCGGCTGAAAAGGGCTATGGTGTGGAACACCTGCGCAAATGGCTGGCTGGGCGCCTGCCCTTGGGGCCGTGGCTTTACCCCGAAGATCAGATCGCCGATCTACCCATGCGTATGATTGCTGCGGAAATGACCCGTGAAAAGCTAACGCTGCGCCTGCACCAAGAACTGCCCTATCAGCTGACGGTGGAAACCGAACATTGGCAAGAGCGCAAGGATGGCTCGGCCCGGATTGATCAGGTGATTTATGTGGCCCGCGATGGGCACAAGGGTATTTTGCTGGGCAAAAAGGGTGAAACCATCAAAGGTGTCAGCCAAGCCGCGCGCACCGAACTGGAAGAGTTTTTGGGCCGCAAAGTGCATTTGTTCTTGCAGGTCAAGGTGCGCGAAAACTGGCTGGAAGAGGCGGCACGCTATTCCGAAATGGGGCTAGATTTCCGCGATGGTAACGCCTGATCGGGGGTTCGGGGGGCCAATTGGGGGCACGTCTGACAACGCGTTTTTGGGTCGATGCCTATCTGGCGCGGCTGCGTTTGCACGATATCCCGGCCTATGTTGTGGCCCATGGGGATGATCACGCAGGCGATATCGTGGTGAAATTGGCCACATTGGATGGCCAAGCCCAGCTGTTTCAGCGCAGCTACGATTTGATGGCAGATCACCGCATTTGGGGGCCATTGGCCGCAGGGCCCGAGCGCGAGATAGACGAAACATTGGCCCGCCATCGCGGCCGCGACCCTGATTTATGGGTGATAGAGGTAGAAGACCGGCAGGGCCGGCACCTGCTGGATGACCCCAGCTTGGCGGGTTAGCACGATGGAATGGCGCGGGCAGGGCATTTTGCTGTCGGTGCGTCGCCATGGCGAAACCGCAGCCATCATCGAGGTATTCACCCCCGAACAGGGCCGCCATGCCGGGGTGGTGCGGGGTGGGACCAGCCGCAAAATTGCCCCCATCTTGCAGCCCGGCGCACAGTTAGACGTGGCATGGTGGGCGCGCCTTGACAGCCATATCGGCACCTTCACCGTCGAGCCGCTGCACAGCCGTGCGGCACAGGTGATGAACGACAGGCTGGCGCTGGCGGGCATGCTATCGGTGCTGGCCTTGCTGCGCTTTGCCCTGCCCGAACGCGCCCCACAGCCCGGCTTATATGCCCGCAGCGTGGCTTTGCTTGATCTTTTGGGGCAATCCGATCTGTGGCCACTGGCCTATCTGCGCTGGGAACAGGCGCTGCTGGATGACATGGGGTTTGGGCTGGATCTTGGGTCTTGCGCGGTGACGGGGGCGACAACCGATTTGGCCTATGTTTCGCCCAAATCCGGGCGCGCGGTGTCGCGGCAAGGGGCGGGGGACTGGGCCAGCCGGCTGTTGCCCTTGCCTGCGTGCTTGCTGGGCCAAGGGGTGGGCGCGCTTGATGATGTGATGCAGGGTTTGCAGGTGACTGGCCACTTCCTGCTGCATCATTTGGCACCGGGGCTGGGGGCCAGCGCCCTGCCCGAAGCGCGGCTGCGGTTTGTTGATGCGCTGGCGCGGCAATCGCGGCCTTAGCGCAGGGCCAAAACCAAGTCTACCAATGTGCCCATCGGGTCGCCGCTGGCATCAGCGGGCATGCCCTGCGCTGCGGCCAAAATCAGCGTGGCGATTTCGGGGTTAGAAACACCAATTTGGGCCAAAAACGCCGAGATACTGGCATGGCGCGCGCGGTCTACCTGCGCCACAGCTTGGGCGGCGGCGGTATCTGACAGGGCCATGGCACGAATGGCGCGTTCGGCCTGTTCGGCGGGGCTGGTGCCTGCGGGGGCGGCCAGCCCTTGGGCCAGCGCCCGCAGGGCGGTGGTGGGCGGGGTGGCTGTGGCTGTGGGCAGGCGGGCAATTAGTGCCTCGGCCCAAGCTGCCAAAACCGCAGCTTGAAAGGCGGGCACATCTTGGAAATGCCAATAGAACGAGCCCTTGGTGGTGTTCAGCTGCCGCGCCAGCGCCTCGGCCCGCAGCGCAGCAGGCCCCTCGGCCGCCAAGGCGGCAAGGCCAGCATCTAGCCAGTCGGCTTTTCCAAGGCGTGTTCCGCGAGTCATGCGATCACCTTAAGCGTGTTTCTGCGCCTGCACAATCGTGGTTTTGCCGGTATGCGGGCGATCTGGCACCGGGACTGCGGTGTTCACAGCGTGATGTCAAGCACCCCCCCCGGCTGTGCCGCGCGCGAGCAACACAATATCATGCGGGTTTCGCGTTGGGCTTGGGACAAAACGAAATCGCGATGCTGCACCGCGCCTGCGTGTAAGGTGCATTGGCACACGCCGCATATGCCATCGGCGCATTTCACATCCACGCCAATACCGGCGCGTTCCAGCGCATCGGCGGCGCTTTCATCGGCGCTGACAGAAATTTCGCGCCCATCCAATAGGCGCAGGGTAAAGGGGTGGTTTTCTTGTGCTGGCTGTTCAGGAACGCTGAAATATTCCAAATGCAGTGCGTCTTCTGGCCAACCTGCCTGACGCGCGGCCTGCATCACGGCTTGCATATAGCGATCTGACCCGCAGGTATACATATGCGCGCCTGCCTGATAGCTGGCCAAAATTGCTGCCAAGTCGGCACGCTGGCCCAAACTGCTAAAGTGAAACTGCACATATTCGGCCCAAGGTTGGGCCTGCAATTCGGCCAAAAACCCGGCATCTTCTGGGCTGGCACAGGAATAATGCAGCTGAAAACTGCGCCCCAAGGCGTGCAGGCGATGGGCAAAGGCAAGCATCGGCGTGACCCCGATACCGCCGGCCATCAACAGGCTGTGGCTGGCCTCTTCCTGCAGCGGGAAATGGTTTACAGGGCGCGAGGCAAACACCCGCCGCCCCGGCGTAAAGATGCGCTGCAGCATTTTCGAGCCACCGCGCCCTGCATCCTCGCGTAGCACCGCAATTTCATAGATGTCACGGTTTGCCGGATCGCCCGACATGGAATATTGGCGCAGAAATTCGGGGGTGATCACCACATCTAGATGGGCGCCTGCCTGCCACGCGGGCAGGGCGGTGCCATCGGGGCTGGTAAAGGTGTATTTGGTGATCTTGGGCGTCATCTGCTGCACATCGGCCAAGGCCAGCTGCACCACCGGGGCGGTGCCCGGCACCTGGTAGCGGTGGATATGGGCGGTTTCACCCGCGGCTGATTTGGCGCGGTAGTCATCGGCGCTGATCAGGCTTTCAAAGGCTTTGATCCCTGCTTCGCGATCCATTGGAAACGGGTAGGGCCATGGCCAAGGCGCCAGCGGGGCGGGGTAGACCGCCATGGTTTGCTGCTGGGGTGTGACCACCAGATCTTTTTGCAGCCCCCGCCGGTTTACCGGTGCGCTGGCCGGGGCATAGGCGCCGTTATCTTGCAGCGCGATATCCCACCACCATTTCTTGGTATCGTTCAACCCGCCCTTGCCCAAGGCATCATCCAATCGCGCCAGCAGCGGGGCGGCTTTTGGCACATGCATCGCGGCCCAGCGAAACGGGCGTTCGGCAAAAAGGCCTTCTAGGTTCCATGGGCAGGTTTTCATGCAGCGCCCACACATGGCGCCGCCTTCGGTGGTGATGCGGTAGGTGGCGCATTTTTGGCTGTCGGATTTCCAGATCTCGTAGCCATTAAACATGCGTTTTGGCCCGGCGGTAATGGCGCCACTGGGGCATTCGCGGGCGCATTTATTGCAGGCCTCGCAAAAGGCCTGCAGCCCAAAATCGATGGGTTTGTCATGGGCCAAGGGCAGATCGGTGGTAATCACCCCCGATTTCAGCCGCGGGCCCAGAAACGGGTTCAAGATAACCTCGCCAATGCGGCTGACCTCGCCCAAACCAGACAGCAACAACAGCGGCGGCTGCAGCACCTCGCCATCCATCACCGTATGGGCACGGGCGCTGTAGCCCAAATTGCGTATCTGCGCCGCGATCACGGCACCCAGAATGGAAAACCGCAAATAGGCACGCATCGATTGCGCCACGCTGATCCAATCATCGCCCGAGGCGCCCTCCATCGTTTCATAGCCCTGATCGACGATCATGCTGATGGCGTGGTCATGCGGCGGGGTGATGGGCTGGCCCAAGGCATCATGGGAATACCATGCCCATTCGGGGCAATGCGACAGCCCAACCGCATCAAGCCCCAGATAATAGCTGGCTGCTTTCACGTTGGCGGCGATCTGCGCAGGGTCGTGGGGGGGCTGCGCCTTGGTGGCTATGGGCCCGTCTTGCAACAACACAAACGCGCCCAAGGCGCGCCGTTGCGCCAAGGCCGGGGCCTGTTTGCGCACGTACCGCCCGCCTGCCGCCCCTTTTTGCAATTTGCGCCCCATATCGCCAAATTGGGCGCGGGCAAACATATCGGTGCGCTTGGGCACCCGCGCCACGTTGGGGGCATCGATATAGGTTGTGGGGTGATCCACCCGCTTGAGGGTTTCAAACGGGTGTGGGCCCATTGCGAAAGGACGTTTGGCATAAGGGTCTGCGCTGTGGCCAGCTTTGGCGCTGCCCGCCAGCCCCAGCTGCCAGCCCGCCCCGTGCAGCCAAAACCGGGGCTGCATGGCCATGGGGGCCAAAGGCTGGTCGCAGGCCAGTTGCATGGTGGTTGTCACCACCGCCAACCCATAGTTTTCCCCCAGCCAAGGCGCCTGCAAGTCGGCGTCGACCAGCCCCGCCGCCACGGCCAGACGCGCCATCACCACATCGCTGGCAGCGCCGGTATGCGCGCGCGCCTCAAACCCCAGAACCCGCAGATATTCGGCCAAGACAACCGCGGTTTCGGCGCTGCGGAAACAGGCGCGTTGGCGGGCGCTATTGGCAATCCAGTCATAGCCCGGCTCGCCCTTTTCGGGGGCGCGTGGGTTTGCATAAAGCAACACCAACGCATGGCTGTGGTTGGTAATGGGGGCGGCCGGGGCGCTGACCTGATCGCGCAGATCGGCCATGGTTTGATCGATGCCCGCGGCCAAGGATTTGGTTTGTTCGGTGCGCAAGCGCTGTACCAAAGGCCCGATGCCTGGGTTTTCCAACGCCACATCGCGCAGGGCGTGGGCGGGCAGCTGGCAAATGCCCGCCATATCGGCATCGCAAAAATAGGCAAAAGATTTCAGATGTTGGGCGCGCTCGGTTGGGCAATTTGGAATGGTGGCGCGGGCGGGGTTTGCCGGCCCGCTGCGCAAGATATCCAGCATGGCCTGCGCCTCGGTCATGGCGTTGATCAGGCTATGGGGGGTTTCTGGCTGGTGGAAGGGCACCGCTGTTTCGGGGCCAATGTCGTGCACCGCAGGCATTGGCCCGCGGCGCAGCTTTTCCGTGGGGTAGGGGCCAGCATGCAAGGGCCTGTTTCGTGTGGAAAAAAGCCGTGTCATGCAGGCCCTTACATGTTGTGGCCGATGGCCGGGGCCCTAGCCGATGATTTCGGGTATACGCCAGGCGGGCGGCGTATTGCGGCTGCGTTGGCTGCGCACAACACCATCGATAATGGTCATGCCGACACCGGGCAAGTTACCCAAGGCGACCGAGTCCAGAATATGGTTGCCCGGTGCATGCTGGGCCTGATCCATCAGCACGAAATCCGCGCTGCGCCCGGCCTCGATCAACCCGCAATCCAGATTGCGCCGCCGCGCGGTATTGCCATTGGCAAAGCAAAAGGCAATTTCCGCAGGCACGTTGCCCAAGGCCGACAGCATGGCCACCATGCGCAAAATACCCAAAGGTTGCACGCCCGAACCCGCAGGCCCATCGGTGCCCAAAATCAGCTGGTCCAGCTTGCCCAATTCCCGCGCTGTGTTCAGCGTCAGCAGCGCGGCCCGCTCGTTGCCGTTGTGCACAATTTCCAACGCGGCTTTGCAATTTTCGCACAGGCAGATGATTTGGTCATCGGGCAGGGCAGAATGCCCACCGTTGATATGGCCCACAACATCGGTGCCGGTTTCCAACACCATATCAGCATCGATCAGCCCCGACCCGGGGATCGAGGGGCCGCCGGTGTGGATGGTGCTTTGAATGCCATATTTGCGCGCCCAGTCTACCATTTGGCGCGCGGTTTTGCCGTCTTTGACGGTGCCCAGCCCCACCTCGCCCAGCAGTTTAACGCCCGATTTTGCCAGTTCGGCAAAATCTTCCTCGACCATGCCATGCTCGATCACGGGGGCGCCAGCATGCACCTTTACCCCCGAGGGGCGAAAATTTTCGTACCAACGCTGCGAGGCTATGGCCATGGCCTTCAGCCCCACAATATCTTTCGGGCGGCCCGGCATGTGCACTTCGCCGGCAGAAATCATCGTGGTTACGCCGCCGTGCAGCGTGCTGTCGATCCAATGCAACTGCTGTTGGCGGGGGGTGTAATCGCCCACGACAGGGTGAATATGGCTGTCGATCAGCCCAGGCGCCAGTGTGGTGCCATGAGCATCAATCAGCGTATCTGCCCCCTCGGTATCCAGATCTTTTTCGCGCCCCCATTCGGTGATCTTGCCATCCACCGCAATCAGGCAGTCAGCGTCATAGATCGGGTCTTCGATCTTGCCCGACAGCATTAGCCCAATGTTGCGGATAACCAGTTTTCCAGAGGCGGTTTCGGTTGCGGCTGCATCTGCCATGGTGCTCTCCCTGAAATTTATTTGAACGCTAACAGGAAATTTCGATCTGGCAAGCCTTTGAAGGGTGTCTTTTGGGCGCCGCTTTCTGTGGGGGCTTTGGCAAATGATGAAAGCAATTGACAGAATCCCACCAAGGCTGCTTGATATTTGTACACAAACAAAATGCAACAGGTAGACAGGGGGCATTTGGCGTGGGTTATCACCGTCCTGACAGGGTGGAAGACGCATTTCAGGCGCTGGCGCAGGGCGCCAGTGTTATTGCGGGCGGCACCGATTGGTATCCGGCACGGGGCGATGGCCCGGTGCCACAAAACCTGCTTGATATCACCCGCTTGCCACAGTTTTCCGGCATCAACCGCTATGACGGGGGCTGGCGCATTGGTGCCGCCACCAGCTGGAGCGCGATTGTAAACGCCGATCTGCCGCCAGCCTTTGCCGTGCTGCAGGCCGCCGGGCGCGAGGTGGGTTCGGTGCAAATTCAAAACGCAGGCACGATTGGGGGTAATCTGTGCAACGCCTCGCCTGCGGCCGATGGCATGCCCGCGCTGCTGACCTTGGATGCCAATGTGCAGCTGGTCTCGGCGCAGGGCACCCGCCGCTTGCCTTTGGCGCAATTTGTCACCGGTGTGCGCCAAACCGCGCTTCACAAAGGCGAGCTGCTGCAAGCCATCGATATACCCGACACATGGCAGGCCCCCGGCACCGGGGCGGCCTTTGCCAAGCTGGGCGCGCGCAAATATCTGGTGATCTCTATTGCCATGGTGGCCACCATCCTTCGCCTGCAGGCGGGGCGCGTGGCCGATGCCCGCGTGGCGGTTGGGGCATGCTCGGCCGTGGCGCAGCGCTTGGGGGGGCTGGAAAAGGCGCTGCAGGGGGCTGCCCCGCAGGATTTTGCCGCGTGCGTGGCGCAGGCGCCGCTGACAGGTTTGGCCCCCATTGCCGATGTGCGCGGCAGCGCCGAATACCGTTTAGATGCCGTGCGCGAATTGGTATCGCGCGCCCTGATCACAGCAGCCGAGGCCGCCGATGAAAGATAACGCCACTCCGCCCTTTGACGCGCTTCCTTGCGCCACGCAATTCACCTTGAACGGGGCAAGCGTCACGGTCAGCGCCCCCCCGGGCGAGCGGCTGTCGCAGTCGCTGCGCGAAAGGTTGGGCACCCGCGATGTAAAAATTGGCTGCAACGCGGGCGATTGTGGCGCCTGCACCGTTCTGGTCGATGGTGCCCCTGTCTGCGCCTGCCTGATGCCCACCGCCCGCGTGGCTGGGGCCGTGGTAGAAACCCAAGCCGGGTTGGTGGCGCAGGCGCCATTGGCGCAGCGCTTGGCCGATAGTTTTCATGCCCATCAGGCGGCCCAATGCGGCATCTGCACGCCGGGCATGATGGTGGCGGCTGTGGCGCTGCTGCGTGCCGTGCCCAGCCCCGATGCCGCGCAGGTCGAAGACGCGCTGGGCGGCGTTTTGTGCCGCTGCACGGGCTATCGAAAAATCATCGATGCTGTGGTGGATGCAGGGCTTGGCCGCACCCCACCCAAAGCCCCCGCCATGGGCGATGTGGGGCAAGCCATTCCGCGGTTGGATGGGCGGCCCAAGCTGGATGGGCGCGAACGCTTTGGCGATGATATTGCCCCGCCCGAAACGCTGGTGCTGCGCGTCATCCGCAGCCCCCATCATCACGCGCGCTTTGCGCTGGGCGATCTGCAGGCATGGCAAGCGGCCAATCCTTGGGTGGCACTGGTTTTGACAGCGGCAGATATTCCCGGGCGCAACCTGTTTGGGGTGATCCCGGGTTTTATCGATCAGCCGGTGTTTGCTGTGGATCTGGTGCGCTTCAAAGGCGAGGCCGTGGCCGCCGTGGTGGGCCCTGCCGATGCGATGGCACAGTTTGATGCCGGCCAATTCCCCATCACATGGGATCCGCTGCCCGCAGTGTTAGAGGTTGGCGCGGCCACAGCCCCGGGTGCCCCCCGCCTGCACGCAGGCCACGAGGGCAATATTTTGTGCCAAGGCTTTGTAAAGCACGGCGATGCCGAAACCGCCATGGCCGCCGCCGATGTGCAGGTCGAGGGCCATTTTGAAACCTCTTATGTCGAGCACGGCTATATCGAACCCGAGGCCGGCATGGCCGATCTGGTGGATGGGCGGTTGCATATCTACGGCTGCACCCAAGCCCCGGTGATGGACAAAGAAGCCTTGGCGCCCATCTTGGCCATGCCGCTGGATCGCATCCGCGTGCTGCCTTCGGCCACGGGGGGTGGGTTTGGTTCGAAGATCGACATCTCGTTCCAGCCCTTTGTGGCGCTGGCGGCCTTGCGGCTGGGGCGGGCGGTGCGCATCACCTATTCGCGTCAGGAAACCATGGCCTCGACCACCAAACGCCACCCGGCGCAAATTTCGCTGCGGGTGGGGGCGCAGGCCGATGGCACGCTGGCGGCGATTGCTTTCGAGGGGCAGTTTAACACGGGCGCCTATGCCAGCTGGGGGCCAACGGTGGCCAACCGTGTGCCCATCCATGCCTCGGGCCCTTATGCGCTGCGCAATTACATCGCCCGCGCGCAGGGCGTTTATACCAATGGCACGCCCGCCGGGGCGTTTCGCGGGTTTGGCGTGCCGCAATCGGCCGTGGCCCAAGAAGTGCTGTTTGACGAACTGGCCGAAAAGCTGGGCCAAGACGCATTGGAATTTCGCATCAAGAACGCGCTGAGCAATGGCACCCCCACGATTTGTGGGCAGGTCTTCCAGCAGGGCGTGGGCATCAAGGCCTGTTTGCAGGCGTTGCGGCCCGCATGGGCGCAACTAAACGCCCAAGCGCAGGCGTTCAACGCCACCGGCGGCCCCCTGCGGCGTGGCGTTGGCGTGGCGGGCGGCTGGTATGGCTGTGGCAATACCTCGCTGCCCAACCCCTCGACGATAAAGGCCGGGGTGCGGGCCGATGGCACGGTGGTGCTGCACCAAGGGGCGACGGACATTGGCCAAGGCTCGAACACGGTGATACCGCAAATTTTTGCCCGGGCGTTGGGGGTGGATGTGGCGCAGATCGAGATGATCGATGGCGATACCGACCGCACCCCTGATGCCGGCAAAACCTCGGCGTCGCGGCAGACATTCGTGACGGGAAATGCCGCCCGGCTGGCGGGCGAGGCCCTGCGGCGGTTGTTGCTGGCGCAGGTGAATGCGGCTGATGATAGCCGCATTGTTCTGGGCGCTGGGAACGGCACTGGTCCCGGCGCTGGGCTGGTGGTGGAAGATGCCACAGGCCCCCATCCCCTGCGCTTGGCAGATCTGCCCACCGATGCCGAAGGCTATGTGCTGCGCGTGCAAGAAACCTACGACCCGCCAACCCTGCCGCTGGATGAAAACGGCCAAGGCGCACCCTATGCCCAATATGGCTATGCCGCGCATTTGGCGCTGGTCGAGGTTGATACCAAACTGGGCACAACCCGGGTGCTGCATATCGTGGCAGCCCATGATGTGGGCTGCGCGATCAACCCGCTTTTGGTAGAGGGGCAGGTGCAAGGTGGCGTAGCCCAAGGGCTGGGCATGGCCTTGATGGAGGAATATCTGCCCGGGCGCACCGAAAACCTGCACGATTACCTGATGCCGACATTTGGCGACGTGCCCCCGATCGAAACGCTGATCATAGAAGAGCCCGACGCCCACGGCCCCTATGGCGCCAAGGGGCTGGGCGAGCACGCGCTTATCCCCACCGCGCCGGCCATTTTGAATGCCATTGGCCGGGCCACGGGGGCGCGGTTGCGCAAGCTGCCGGTAACGCCTGCGCGGCTGCGCGCCGCCTTAAAGGAGGTTGGCCATGCCTGATGACAGCACGACCCCACGCCGCGATCTGGAAAAGATCCGCTGCGATGCTTGCCCGGTGATGTGCTATATCGCCGAAGGCAAGGCCGGCGCCTGCGACCGCTATGCCAACCACGATGGTCAATTGGTGCGGCTGGATCCGCTGACCGTGATCGAAAGCGGCGCGCAAGCGGTTGAA
>Ga0181593_10004368_pt1 | contig 12897 bp, 12 predicted proteins | sample 071ome_19_FD_133756 | JGI IMG/M metagenome (GOLD analysis project Ga0181593, IMG submission 133756) | Coastal salt marsh microbial communities from the Groves Creek Marsh, Skidaway Island, Georgia - 071413AT metaG (megahit assembly) | ecosystem: Environmental > Aquatic > Marine > Intertidal...
AGCCCGGCAGTCCGTGGGAGAATGGCTACGTGGAATCCTTCAACGGCAAGCTGCGTGATGAGCTCTTGAACGGCGAAATCTTCTACACCCTGGCTGAGGCCCAGATTGTGATCGAACAGTGGCACAAGTTCTACAACACCGTCAGGCCGCACTCATCGTTGGGATACAGGCCGCCGGCGCCGGAGGTCATCTCCTGGCCAACCTCGTCTGACTCGTTACCGGTCAATCGGTTGGCCATTCCGCCGCTGGTCGAAACGCGACCGCTCAACTAACATTCAAACCGGACCACTCAATGGGGGCACCTCAGGGGTATATGTCAAGCGGGCTTATTGCGTTTGCGCGGGCGCGGGCAGAGGTCTAAGGATAGAGCGCATATAAGTTCATATTTTTTCGCGGCAAAGGGCGTTTTCGTGAGCGATTCATTTGATTTTGTGATCCACGGCGGGGCGGTGTTCCTGCCCGGCGGGCCGACGGAAGTGGACGTGGGCGTGCGCGGCGGAAAGATCACCGAGATCGGCGACTTGAAAAGCGCCAAGGCCGCCGAGCGGTTCGATGCGTCGAACCTCACCGTGCTGCCCGGGTGCATCGACGAGCAGGTGCATTTCCGCGAGCCGGGCAATACGCACAAGGAAGATCTGGAATCGGGCACCCGCGGCGCGGCCCTCGGCGGGATTACGACCGTTTTCGAGATGCCCAACACCGATCCGTCCACCACCACCGCTGAGGCGCTGGCCGATAAGGTGATCCGCGCGATCGGGCGGTCGTGGACCGACTTTGCATTTTATATCGGCGCGTCACCGGAAAACGCAGAGGAGTTAGGCGCGCTGGAAAAACTGCCTGCTTGCTGCGGGGTGAAGATGTTCATGGGCGCGAGTACGGGCACGTTGCTGGTTGCGGATGATGAAACCGTGGCGCGGGTTTTGAAATCCGGGACGCGGCGGGTGACCGTGCACAGCGAAGACAACATGCGCCTGGAGGAACGCGCGCATCTGGTTAAGGACGGCGCGCCGGTGGCCATGCACGCCGAATGGCGGGACGTAGAAACCGCCGTGCGCTCGACGACGCGGCTGATCAAGCTGGCGCGGGAAGCCGGGCGGCGCATTCATGTGCTGCACATTACCACGGCGGAAGAGATGGACATTCTGCGCCACGCCAAGGATATCGCGACGGTCGAAGTGCTGCCGCAGCATCTGACCTTGGCCGCGCCGGAGTGTTACGAAAAGCTGGGCAGCTTCGCGCAAATGAACCCGCCGATCCGCGATGCGCGGCACCGCGAGGCTTTGTGGGATGCGGTGAACGCCGGGATCGTCGATTGCATCGGTTCGGACCACGCGCCGCATACCCGCGAGGAAAAAGCGCGGCCCTATCCGCGCAGCCCGTCGGGACTCACAGGCACACAAACCCTGGTGCCGATCATGCTGAACCATGTGCACGAAGGGCGGCTGACCTTGTCGCGCTTTGTGGAACTGACGAGTTCAGGGACGGAGCGGGTGTTCGGCATCAAGGGCAAGGGGCGCATCGATGTCGGTTACGACGGCGATTTCACGGTGATCGATTTAAGGGCCGAGCGCACCATTACCAACGATTGGATCGCGAGCAAGTCCGGCTGGACGCCTTACGACGGGATGAAAGTGACCGGCTGGCCGAAGGCGACCATCGTGCGCGGCAACATCGTCATGCGCGAGGATGAATTGGTCGCCAAACAAATCGGCGCGCCGGTGCACTTTACCGAGACGGAGTAATCAACACGTCGTTTCCCACAGGACGGTTTCTTCCTGCAGGCGTTCGTATTCGCGGCCGCTGAAATCACCTTTGGAGACAATCCCGCGCAGCTTGCCATCCTCGACAACCGGCAGATGCCGGTAGCCACCGTCCTGCATCATGCGCAATGCTTCGATGGCCGCTTTGCCCGCCGCGGGGGTGTCCAGGCTTTTGGTCATCACGTCCGCAAGTTTTGTCGCGGCCGGATCAAGCCCTTCGGCGATCACGCGCCCGGCGGCATCGCGTGCGGTGAAAATACCGACAAGATTTTCCTTTTCCACAATCAGAATGGCGCCGATGCGCTGATCGCGCATGAGAGCGCACGCTTGCTGTACGGTGCTGTTCGGCGGCAAAGTGACGAGATCGTTGTTTTTGACCAGTTCGGAAACCTGTCTCATGGGCGCCTACTTGCGCCACTTTAGACAGTGCCGACTTTTCGGCTTTGACGCAGGTCAACCGGCGCCGCGGTGAGGGCTAAATATCCTTCGTCTCTTCGCGGATATCCGCCGCGGTAGCGAGCTCGCCGCCCGCTTTCATGATGGCGTTCGCGGTTTCCTCCACCAATTGCGGGTTGGTTTTGTCCGAGCCCCAAACGATGTCCTCCAGCCCCGTGCGCACGTGGCCGCCGAGGGCAACTGCATCGGGAATAATCGGCGTCACGTCGCCTTTCAGCGCGGCGATCATCCACGGCGCGCCGGGATCACAGTCGTTCAGCGTGGCGAGGTACGCATCGATACCATAGCGCTTGGGCATGAAGCCGAAGGTGAACTGATCTGAGAACATGAAACGGTAGACCGGCTTCTTGAGTCCCGGATGCAGGGCGGCAATCGCAGATCCAAGCCGGATGAAGCCGGGATCATATAAAGCGAAGGTGGGGCGCAGTTTGTGCTTGGCCGCGACCGCCATACCCGCGCGGATGTCGCTTTCCACATTCATATAGACCATGCCGAGTTTGCTGGCCTTGATGTCGTTCACGTCCGAGAAGTTCACCGAGCCCGGATCGACGATGGCCCATTCCAGAATGCCGCGCGCGCCAAGGGTGTCGGCGGGCGTGTGCCGCCACGCGCCGGTGACGCCAACTTCCGAGCCGGGCTGCGATGCGCTGGAGATGGTGGGGTAGATGATGACATCGACCTGGGATTTGATGCCTTCGATGATGGCGGCGTAGACATCCGGACTGTCGTTTTGAACCCCGGTGTTCGGATCGTAGGCATGAACATGAATCACGGACGCACCGGCTTTCACCACCGCGATGCCGTCCCGCACGCATTCCTCGACGGTGACCGGAATATTGGGCTGGTTTTTTTTGGTCCACGGTCCGTTGAGCGCGGCCTCCAGCCAGACTTTGCTTTTTCTATTCGCGGCCATGATGTCCTCCCCCTATGAGCGAGAACGAAGTTTGGCCGCTATGGCTAAAGGCGGCAAGGGGCGATGTTTCTGCGACTAGGGTTGCAGCACGGCCCAATCTTCATCCACGCCCTTGGCGATGGGTTCTTTTGTGGACGCATGCACACGCCTGTAAACCGGCTGCCCCTTATAGGCCCATTGGTCGCGGTCGTCGGTGCGCTCAACGACCGTCCACAGGCCGACGACCCGCTATCGAAGGGCAAGACAGTTATAACGGACTTGGCTCCGGAGCTGATCGAAGTAGGCCGGGTCCTTTCGGGGACCTATAACATTGAAGTCCCGCCGACATGCGCAGAGCAGTTGGCCATGCGCAAGGCCGTCAACGGCTGATCAGGCGCTCAAATCCTTTAGATAGCTATTGACCGCTGTTCGCAGCTGCCGGCCGAGAGCGGCGACACGGTTTTCGATCCGCGAAACGGGCGCGCCGAGAACGATCGCATCGCGCCGGTCGCGGAACGGAAACGGCACAGCAATGCCCGCCACGCCGGGCGCGTATACAGCCAGGTTCACAAACCAGCCATCTTTCATGCTTTTTTGGATATCGCGTTCGACTGAGTCGGCACTCATATATGCTGCTTTTTCGTACTTCTGATATTTGATGCGCTTCAATATGGCCGCGCGTTCCTCCTGTGAATGCTGTGATAAGATCGCGCGCCCGGCCGCGGCGACATGTATGGGCAGGCGTTGTCCGACGTTGGCGATGTAACGGATGTCCGCCGGTGGCTCGACCACATCTAAAAACACAACGCTTGTTCCAGCCGGCGCCGCCAGGATCATCGTCTCGCCAGTTTCTTGCATCAACTGAACAAGTAATTTGTGAACGGAGTCAGGCAACGGCTGGGAGTCAGAAACTTCGCGGGCGAATTCCATCCACTTCGATGTGGGATAATATCCGCCGCGCGGGACTGGCTGATACAGATACCCGTGGTCCACCAGAGTAGAGATCATGTTGAAGACGCTGGACCTAGGCCAGGAAAATTCTTCGACAATTTCCCGAACGGACAATGGCTTCTTAGTGCGTACATAGAAGTCCATCAGTTTGAACAGGTTCGAAAGCTGTTTCACAAACATAACAATATCTGCCCCCGACGGCGCCAAAGCCCTACATTGCGGATTGATCGCTAAAATGTACAGTGTTATGATCTTGTAAGTCCAATAGTTTGGACTTTTATTCCGCACGGCAAATAGCGTGAAATTGCTGTGATATGCCCTGTGCAGATCGTGGGCGAGCCACCAAGAAGGGGAACGAGATGACCAAAGGCTATGTGCTGGACCCAACGGCATTGCGGACGGACGACATCGAATCGCCCGGCCCGGAGGCTGGACCCTTGTCCGGAAAAACGGTGGGGTTTCGCGTGGATGAAATGTGGAGGGCGTGGGACTGGATTTCGGAAATCTGGGCCGATGAGTTTCGCAAAGCCGGCGCGGAGGTAAAATTCTGGCGCTCCGCGGGCCGTACCGGCAGCGAAGGAGACCGGCTGGCAAAATCTCTCGATAAGTTTTGGGACTCCGTTGATGTCGCGGTCGTGGGATTGGGGAACTGCGGGTCCTGCACCGGCTGGACCATCCGCGATGCGCTGGCGGCGGCGGCCAAAGGATTGCCGACGACGGCGATTTGCACGGATAACTTTAAAGAGCTTGGCCGCAACCTCGCGCGGCGCGGCGGCCGTTCCGGCCTTCGCATTCACGTCTTGCCGTATCCTTTGAATGAGAAATTCAAGGGCGACGTTGACCCCGTGGCCCATGAGCACCTTGCCAAAGTGATAAAGACTATGGGGGCACAATTGGCTGCGCGGGAGGCCGCGGAATGAATACGACGACCAAACCTAAACCGATCATCCGCGATTGCGGTCCCGAAGGCTGCGAGATCGACTGGCTGTCGAGTAAGCGGCATCAGGCGGATCTGGACATCGAAGACTTTACCAAGTTCTCGCTCGAGCAGGGCTGGGGCGACGGCCTGCCGGTTATACCGCCGACCGAAGCGCGGGTGCGCGGTTTTCTCGCTAAAGGCAACCGCTATCCTGACGAAGTGGTCTGCAAGCTTCCGCCCATGGATGCCGAGTGTACCGTGGAAAAGATCGCAATTAATGCGGTGATGGCGGGTGCACCGCCGGAATCTTTGCCACTGCTGATCGCCGCTCTGGAAGCCATGGCCAATCCGGATTTCGAATTGTTCGGGTTGAATGCGACAACGGCCTCTGTCGTGCCGCTAGTGCTGGTGAATGGTCCCATTCGCGATAAACTAAACATCCCCTACAAGCACGGCTGTCTCGGCGGCGTGGCAACGGAAGCCGCTGCCATCGGCCGGGCGTTGCGCCTTGTGATCCGCAATGTGGCGGGGCAACTGATCGGCGTGACATCGCAGAGCACCTTTGGGTCACCCGGGCGGGTTGCCGGTATTTTGTTCGGCGAGTGGGAAGAACGCTCACCCTGGGCGCCGTTTGCCGAGCGCCGCGGCGTGAAGGGCGATGCCGTCACGGTTTACGGCACCAATGGGACGATGAACATCATCGATACCACCTCGCAGACCGGCCCCGAGTTTTTGGAAATGATTGGAAAATCATTGGCCTATCCGGGCGCGAACGGATTTTCGCCGGCCGTGCCTTATGCGGAGATTATGGTGGCGGTGAATCCGGTGTGGGCCGACATCATTCACCGGGATGTGCCCAAGCTGGAAGACGTTCAGGAGATGATCTGGAATTTTGCCAGCTTTGATGCGGATTACATTACGCCGAAGCACCGTGAACAGTTAGAGCATCTCAATCGCGTTCATAAGAACGGGCGGGTTTATCTGGCCAGCAAACCGGAGGACGTGTTCGTTGTCACCTGCGGCGGGACCGGCAGTTTGCATGCCGCCGGATTCCACAGTTGGGGGACGTGCCTAACCCAGACCCAAGAAATCTTATCTGGGCCGAACGCCGATTAGGTGAGCCTTTATTCCTGATGGTGGGGCGCTTCCTTATAGTGCTCCGCCAACAGGTCCCTTCCGAAATCGCCATCAAAGTCTCGCCACACCGCGTGGATGTGGTTGGCGTCGTTTTGCAGGTTGTCGTATTCGACCAAGAACGTCGGGCCTTGCAGGCGGTAGTAATGGGGATTGCCGCGCGCCGCGCTGCCCATCCAGGCAAAGACAATGTTTTCAATGCCTGCCTCGTGTACTTTGCGCATGCGTTCCTCCGCCAATGCTTGAGGCATGTTTCCGGCGTATTCTTCAAGAAGAGCGATAAGAGATTGGCGCTGCACGCTGGTCATTTCCGATGCGGAAAGGCCATCCGCTTGCAATGGTTCGGCGCGGGATTGATTGCTGGTGAATATGTCGCGCGGCGCTTCGACCGCGATCACGGCTTTTTCGCGCTGTACGGGATCAAACAGCGCCAAAAGTGCGCGCGCCATATCTTCTTCGCTTGCCAATGCTCGCAAACCTTTGCGCGGTCCGGACTCCACTTCGGCCGGGTTGGCGCCCAAGAACGTTGGTGTGGTCGCGACCATTTCCCCGTCCACGATGGTGAAATGCAGCGAGACGTGATGGCCCTGTATCGTCCAGCCCCAGGCGGCATCGCCCGCCGGCTCACCGAAAATGGCGATAAAATATGAACCGGGGTCCCGTACCGGCATCTCGCGGTCCAACGACTGCTCGAGGTCATAAAGAATTTCCTCGAGACTCATGATGGTTGTGGTCTTGATGTAGCCTTTTTGACTGAGCCCCGAACTGAGCAGGGCATGCGCCAACAGCATTTGTGTGGAGGTTAGGTCTTTGAGCCGCACGCCCGGACGGGGGTAGGAGAAACGCCCCTCGGCAGGCACGAAGTGCCACTCAGTTCGCTTGTCGTCGAAGGGTTCGACGGCCTCCGCGCGCTGGTCATCTGTCAGCGCAACCAGGAAATTTCGTGCGGCGTCGCCCATGGTGCGCGCGGGCGTCTCAGACGCGAAGACATGCGAAGCTGAAAAAAATAAAGATAACAGCGTGACTAATATGTGACGTGTGACAGCCATTTTTGCCCCCCCGAGCGAATGGTTCACGGAATAAGCAGGAATACGGAATCGTCAAGCTGGTGTACGGTGCGCTGAGTAACATTTGTAATCGCGGCCGCGCGATCCAAACTCGCATTCACCTCGTCCAAGGAAACAGTAAATTTCGCGATTTGACTGTCTGTACGAGGCACGGTTGTCCACCGAAAGTCTCCCGATATCGGCGGTGCTTTGCCCAGCAATTTGAGTATCGCCTGGGCAATCTTTCTTCCTCCATGGGAAGGAAATAGAGATTCGGTCGGTACCGAGCCTGACAATACGTTTTCACCATTCAAAAATTGATCCAGTACGGCGATTGCTTCATCAGCCGTGGCTACGGTGCGATTAACCGCCCTGACGGTGTAATAGTCTCCGTGTTCAGCTACGGGGTCCAAGTTTAGTGCCGGCGTTCCAATGATCGCGGCTTCTATGCCGGTTGTTGAACTGGGGTGAACAAGTGCCTTAGCTCCGCACATCCAGGGAATGGGTGCCGACCCTTCTATGATTTCAGCTTGGGGAAATTCGTCGCGCCAATACTGCGCGCGCTCGGCGGGGTGAGGTCTTATGACGACGCGATGGCGCGGGAGAATCCAATCAATGACCTCCCGCATGACACCGAGGCCCGCTTCTTGCCCTTTGATCATATCGTTCGTGGTCTTCTCGCCGAGCACCTTCAGAGCGGCTTCAATTGCAGTGTTATTTTCCCATATGGAGTTTACCAAGGCAAAGCTGGTGTTGAATAATATGTATGGATTTTTGGTGTCGGGCACCGCGGAGTGGCTTCTCAAGGCTTCAATCCGCGCCGAGCCGGCGACTTTGAATTTTGAGCTGCGCTTCGAAAAGTGCTTCGCAAGAATTTTACGATGAGGCAGGCTATCTACAAGAAACACGTGACAGTATTCAACAGCGTTCTCTGAGACGGCGTCCAACGGGTTTGTGAGGGGCAAGGCCTCTACGTCTAAGGCGGCAATCAAATGTCCGGCGCCACGTATTTGCTGCATCGCATCTCCTTGGATTTGATTCGCCGTGGGGAATACAAAGCAGCCCAAGGGTCCGACTGAACGATTTTCTTTTAGAGCCCATCTCTGGCCCAAAACCACCGGGACACCGGACGACAATAGGTATGAGGCAATTAAGGCGTTTGAATCCAAATCACGCGATTTGAGTTCGCACATTAAATAGGCGATGGATTTAACTTGCATGAATGGTACCGGGTTAGTTTGGAGGCAAGTAGGAGCACGTTTCGTCGCTTGGATCACGGGACATGATTCGGTCGTAAAAATTACCCGCCCGCTCGACCATGGGATTGATGTCTTCACTCAACAGCAAATTTTGTGCTGCGAGTTCCAATGCGGCGGCGGCATAGGCTTCCCGATAAGCATTGCGGGATTCGTAACGCTCTTCTATGGACGTGCGCGGGTCCTCGCGGGCAAGTCTTTCGTTCTCGTCGCGCGGGAAGGGCACAAACCCTCCATCAAAGCGACTGAGACGCTCGGGCGCGCCGGTTGCCGCGTCGTGCAGATTCCAACCGGTGTATGTGCCCAAGGGGAGGGCAATGTCAGGCAGGCGTAACCCACCGCTGACGAGGCCGTCGCTATTCGAAGCCGGTACGAGGGTGTCGTAGATCCCAACGGCGCGCGCTGGAACAATGTCCGCAATACCTTGCGCTTCAAAGCGCTCACCGGGGTTGAGTCGCGGCGGGGTGAACACATTTGAAGGCTTTCTTTCTCCGGGAACGTTCGGAAACCCACTGATGTATGCGTCGAAGGTGACTAGCGATCCATCTTCCGATTTTGGCACTCTGGACTCTGGCGGAGCCTCGCCGAGGGTCACCCATGCATCAAGGCGGATTAAAAGGGCGCGCAGCAGCGGGCGGCTGTCCAGAGGGCTTCGACAATTTGAAAGATTGCGTTGATCCAAAGTCGAGCCATCCCGCAACCGCCCTCCCGCGATCATGAATTGGCGGATCTCGTCAGGTGGAGTTAAGTCGGTTTTTCCGTCAAGAGATGTGTGCGTCAATGCCGCCGCTCTCGACCAGTATTCAGTGGATGAGTTGACGTAGAACAACTTAGGCAAACTGCCGCTGAGATTGTCCAGTGAAGAGGCGGACCGGCCAGTCAGCGGATCACTTTGCTGCGCTGGGGCAAACGGAAAAAGATAGGACGGCGAGTGTACATCTATATCGCTCGCTGGAATCCTTGCGGGTTGTGCAAACCGAGTGTTTATATCGCCCCGGCCCGCGCCGACGCCATCAATGATGGCGCCTTCAAAAGCTTTGCGACGCAATCCATCATTTACCAATCCATATTCAATCATTGTCTTCAACGCGTGGCCGGACTGATCTTTGCCAAAGGCGATGACGGCTTCGGGTAAACTTGCGCCGGTTTCCAGCAAGGGATTGGGCGTGTTGTTGTCATCCGCGCGGCGTGTGCGGAAAAAAATCAATGCATCGCGTATGCCTACAAGGCCAAGGCCGGAAACGTGCGGCGCACGGGCAAAATAGGTGACCGTGTATAGTGAGCCCGGTTCAAAACCGCCGTCGAGCGTGATCAATGCAGGGTCATATATAAGGTGATCGTCCACATTCCGACCAAACCGCCAACTGTCCCGGGCAATCGCGGTTGTCGGCCCCAAGGGAGAATGACGAGAATACATACGGGCGTCCCGATCGCCCGGCCGAAGCGGTGTGTAACCTATAGAGCGGGGCGGAAATTGCCGGTCCGCAAAGTTAGAGTCATAAGCTGCAATTTCATTGGCAACCCGGCCATAAATCGTATCTTCGCCAGCTGCCGCGACCGGAAGATCGGCGCGCAAGCGCCCGTCGTCCGGCGTTACATCCCACGACCAGCCCGTCCAAAGCAGGGTGTACCCTTGCTCCATGAGAAACCCGTTGCCGGGATCGAGGTCCTTGGTGGGTCCCTGGCCCGGAGGAGCATCATTGAACGTTGCGAGCAGTCCAGCGCCATGGATGTTTGCAGGTTCATACAATAGGCGTTTATTGCCGCGTTCGGCATCGGCTGGCTGCAGGAGCACAAAATCGGCGGAGAAATGGATGTTTCCGCGACCGTCCCGTTTTGTCAGCCGAATATCAGTTACAGATTGATTTTCAGGGGCGGTAGCGCCTGTCTCAAAGTAGAGCCGCCCGGCAATTCGTTCGTAGGGACCCACATTCCCAAAGGGTTTGCCATCGGCAATCAAGCCTCGCTCTAAAACCTCCAGCCGAACGACGTTGGCGAAGGCAGGTTGTAGGATTGCTGCGCACGCGATCAGCACCGCGAGTGCCGACCAATTGCGGCGTATCCAGTTACACCGTCTTGACATAGCTGTGTCCGACCCCGAAAAACTCCACATGAGACAGTATGCCCAATTCCGGGCGCCAGTCCCACGGTTGAATGATCCAATTTTGAGGAGTGCTGTTGCTATGACATCCGGGAATTTATTCAATTTGGACGGACACGTGGCGCTCATTACGGGCTCCAGCCGCGGAATCGGTAAGGCGATCGCCCAAACGCTGGCCGGCGCTGGCGCGAAAGTCGTCATCACGAGCCGCAAGATTGACGCGTGTCAGGCTGTTGCGGACGAAATTAACGCGACGGGCGGTGAAGCTATCGCTATCGCTTGCAATGTATCGAAACGGGAGGAAGTCGATGCTCTGGCTAAGGAGGCTCGGTCGAGATTAGGCGATATATCCGTGCTGGTGTGCAACGCCGCGACCAATCCCGTTTACGGGCCGATGGCCAACCTCGAGGAAAAAGCCTTCGAGAAAATCATGGCGACGAATGTCGGCGCCAATATTCACCTCGTCAATCTCGTCGCGCCCGGAATGGCCAAGCGCGGAGGGGGCTCGGTGATCCTCTTGTCCAGCATCGCCGGCGTTATGGGGTCGGGCACTATTGGCGCGTACGCAATTTCCAAGACCGCCGATATTCAGTTGGCGCGTAATTATGCGGTTGAACTGGGGCCAAAAAACATACGCGTGAACGCAATCCTTCCCGGACTTATTCGCACGGAGTTTTCAACGGTCCTTTGGGACGGCGAGCGCGGTGAGAATTTCATTAGTCGTACACCCCTGGGGCGCCTCGGCGAGGCTGAAGACATTGCCGGCGTCGCCTTGTTTTTGGCGTCGGACGCCAGCAAATTTGTTACTGGCCAGGGAATCATCGCGGACGGCGGCGTAACGATCAACGATCCATTTTAAGAAAAATGGCGCCGCTTCCGTCGAAGCGGCGCCAATGAAGGGGACGAGATTCAGAATTATTGAACGACGATGAGAATGTCTTCGCCGTTGCGGTTGATAAACAGGGCCGCTTGTCTATTTCCCGATAGAGCTTCAGTGAATGCGTCCACGTCGGCGACATCTTGCCGATTGACCGACACGATCACATCCCCGGTCCGCAATCCCACCTGATAGGCGGGGCTGCCACGTTCCACGTTGGTCACGATGACGCCTTGAACGGGATCGTCGCTGTCCGGGTTGGCGAATGCGGCGCCGGCCAAACTCGGACGGCTGTCGACATTTTCAACGGTTTGCTGGTGCGCCTTGCCGATGGTCACATCGATATCGCGTTCTTTGCCGTCACGAATAACGGTCAGTTCAATGGTCGTGCCGACCGTAAGCATACCGACCTTGTTGCGAAGATCGTTTGAGCCTTCCAGCGGGTCGCCATTGAATTTGGTGACAATGTCGCCGGCCTTGAGGCCTGCGGCTTCCGCGGGTGAACCGCTTTGCACGCGGCTGATCAGAGCGCCTTCGGTTTCGTCAACGCCCAAGCTCTCCGCCAATTCCGGATTCAGGTTCGAGATGAGCACACCAATTTGACCGCGCCGTACTTCGCCGTACTCGATCAACTGCGCCACGACAGACTCAACCATTGCGGTCGGAACGGCGAACCCAATGCCCACATTGCCGCCGCTTGGACCAATGATTGCGGTGTTTATGCCGATCAGTTCACCATGAAGGTTGACAAGCGCGCCGCCGGAATTGCCGGGGTTGATCGACGCGTCAGTCTGAATGAAGTCTTCCCAGCCTTCGATATTCAAGCCGGAGCGACCCAGAGCCGAAATGATGCCGGTGGTTACCGTGTCGGTGAGGCCGAATGGATTGCCGACCGCGATAACGTAATCTCCCACTTTCATTTCCTGCGAATTTCCGATGGGCAGTTCCGTCAAATTGTCTGCATCGATTTTAAGGAGTGCGATATCTGTTCCCTCGTCGCTGCCCACCACTTCTGCTGTTAATGTACGGCGGTCCCTGAGGCGGATCGAAATCTCCGTTGCGCCGTCAATCACATGGTGATTGGTGATGACATAGCCTTTGTCCGCATCAACGATGACGCCCGATCCGCTGGAGCGCCGTTCCCGCGGCGAGTCATCGCGCGGCCCTCCGAAAAACCGGAACAATGGGTCATTGAAAAGCGGATTTTCCGCCATGTCCACGGTCGCCTTCACGCCGACATTCACGACAGCCGGCGCGACTTTATCGACGAGCGGCGCGAGAGAGGGAACGCCGTTGCGTGTGGTAAGAAGCGGGGATTGTGCGGCGTCCGTATGCTTTACGGCCAAGGGCGCGGCAAATGCGACAATGAGGGCGGTGGCGATAACGGCGACTGCGGCGCGGGGGTAACGTTTAATCATGGAAAGTGTGCCTTTCATCGAGACTGTTTCTTGGTTCCGGACAAGTGAACGTGCACGAAGCCATCACACGACCGATGCGTGTTTAAT
>Ga0181593_10004369_pt1 | contig 12896 bp, 9 predicted proteins | sample 071ome_19_FD_133756 | JGI IMG/M metagenome (GOLD analysis project Ga0181593, IMG submission 133756) | Coastal salt marsh microbial communities from the Groves Creek Marsh, Skidaway Island, Georgia - 071413AT metaG (megahit assembly) | ecosystem: Environmental > Aquatic > Marine > Intertidal zone...
TAGCAACCGTTTCAACATCGGCACGATTGCTTGCACTTGCCCCTGAAATGACCATGCTTGGCTTTAACACCATGCCTTCCATCAATACTTCTTGGTTACGTAGATGTTGGAAAGTAATTCGTTGAGCTAACTCTGTGACTTCATAACTACGTTCAATGGAATGATCACCATCCATTAATACTTCTGGTTCAACAATAGGTACGATACCTGCTTCTTGGCTAAGTTTTGCATAGCGTGCTAAAGCGTGAGCATTGGCTTCAATGCACGCCCAACTTGGCATGTTTTCACCAATAGTAATTACTGCGCGCCACTTAGAAAAACGAGCACCTAATTCATAGTACTCAGCTAATCGATCTCGTAAGCCATCTAACCCTTCTGTGACTTTTTCATCAGTATGACCTGCTAAAGGTTTAGCACCTGCATCCACTTTAATCCCAGGAATTATTCCGTTTTCGCTCAAGTATTTAGGAAAAGGTGTGCCGTCTAATAATGTTTGGCGTATGGTTTCGTCAAATAGAATGGCACCGCTAATGTAGTCAGATAAACCTGATGTCGTCACCAACATATCGCGGTAGGCTTGGCGCATTTCCTCGGTTTCTGGAATACCTAAAGCTTTAAAACGTTTGCCACAGGTTGGATGGCTCTCGTCCATGGCTAAGATACCTTTACCAGGGGCGACCATTGCTTTTGCTATTTGCTTTAACTCTTCGCTCACTTTGCACTCCTTAAAAAATTTGCCGATATTTTACTCTAAATAGATTATGTGTCGCCGTGACTAAAAGCGCAAAATTTTATATTTACTATTGAGTTAGAGCTGGTGTCAGCTGCGGATTATTTGCCCGTGTTCCGGGTCATCTTCCTCTTCTACCATATGCCCAACTCTGAGCACTTTTAGTGCGTTGGTACCCCCATCAACCCCCATGAGGTCCCCTTTAGTTAGCACGACTAAATCGTTGTCTTCCACTTCATGACATGCTTTTAGTACTGCGACTGCAGCATGATTCACTTCTGCATGGGTTTTTCCTAAGAAATCTAGGCGCGCTGGAAACACACCTTTATAGAGTGTTACTCGCTTAAGTGTCTTGGTATGCCGAGTCAGCGCATATATAGGGATAGTAGAACTGATCCGCGACATCCATAATGGTGTTGAACCTGACTCAGTCAATGCTGCAATTGCAGCAACATTGAGATGATTGGCCAAGTACATTGTTGCCATGGCGATACCCTCATCAACACGATCACATTTGATTTCACTGCGACGAGTATGACGTTGCGCTTCTTGTACTTCTGATGCACGACAAATACGACTCATGGCTTTAACCACTTCAATGGGATATTCACCCACAGCAGTTTCTCCTGAGAGCATCACTGCATCCGTGCCATCGAGTACTGCATTAGCCACATCTGACACTTCTGCACGTGTAGGAATTGGGCTATGTACCATAGACTCCATCATCTGCGTTGCGGTAATGGCAAGACAATTCGTTTTTTGAGCTTTTTGAATAAGTTTTTTCTGCACGGCAGGGACTTCAGCATCACCAATTTCAACGCCCAAGTCACCACGAGCAATCATGATAGCTTCTGTGCATTCCAGAATTTCATCAATATGTTTGACCGCTTCAGTCGTTTCGATTTTTGCAACTATCGAAACATCGCTGTCATGATCTTGTAAAAGTTTTCTTACTTGATGAATATCATCAGCACTTTTTAGAAAAGATACTGCAATGTAATCAAGATCTAACTCATGTACATATGAAATATCTTCAATATCTTTTTGTGTAATGCATGCAGCGGATAGACCCCCGCCTTTACGATTCATGCCCTTATTACTCGAAAGCTCACCACTAATTAACACTGTGGTTTTAATAATTTTACCTTCAATGCTGTCGACTTCTAATGAGACACGTCCATCATCAAGCAATAAAGTATCGCCAGCAGATACATCGTTAACCAAGCCTTTATAGGTAAACCCAACAACCTCTTTAGTACCTGATTCTAAATCTAGTTCAGCATCAAGATTAAACTTGTCGCCAGACTTAAGATTAATTTTCTTATCTATAAAACGACCAATACGTAGTTTCGCACCTTGCAAATCACCGAGAATACCTACGTAATAATTTTTCTCTTCACTGATTCGTCGTACCATTTCAACACGGCGTTTATGTTCTTCCATTGTGCCATGTGAAAAATTCAAACGTACTAAATCAATCCCGGCATCAATTAATTTAGCCATGACTTGTTCGTCATCTGTAGCCGGACCTAATGTAGTGATAATTTTTGTGCGTCGGTGCATCATATGAATCACACTTATCCTTGTGCTCGTTGCTGAAGAATATCTACTGCAGGTAACAACTTGCCTTCTAAGAATTCTAAGAATGCACCTCCACCTGTAGAGATATATGAAATATTATCAGCAACATTGAATTTATCGATAGCCGCTACAGTATCCCCACCACCCGCAATTGAAAATGCCTGGCTGTTGGCAATGGCATAGGAAAGTGTTTGTGTTGCTTCAGCAAATTGCGGGATTTCAAACACTCCCAATGGTCCATTCCACACAATCGTACCTGCAGCCTGCATGACAGTACTCAAGTGCTCAGCACTTTGAGGGCCCACATCTAATATCATGTCATCATCAGCAACATCAGATACTCCTTTTATTTCTGCTTTCGCTGACTCAGAAAATTCTTTAGCGCATACCACATCGGTAGGAATAGGTATATCTGCACCACGTTGCTTTGCTGATTCGATTAATTTCTTAGCCACATCAACTAAATCTTCTTCATACAGAGACTTACCTACAGAATATCCCGCTGCTGCTATAAATGTATTTGCTATTCCGCCACCTACTACAAGTTGGTCAACTTTATCGATCAACTGTTCCAACAAAGTTAATTTAGTTGACACTTTAGAACCACCAACTATTGCCACCATCGGCCGCTGAGGGCTTTGTAATGCTTTATCTAGTGCATCTAATTCTGCTGCTAACAAAGGGCCTGCACATGCTACCGGTGCAAACTTAGCAGCGCCATATGTTGATGCTTGCGCACGATGTGCGGTTCCAAACGCATCCATCACGTAGATATCACATAATGCCGCCATTTTTTTTGCTAAGTCATCATCACATTTTTTCTCGCCATTCAAAAAGCGAACATTTTCACATAGCACTAACTGACCCGACTCAACATCACAACCGTCAATCCAATCTTTAACTAATGGAACCGTTTTCCCCAACGCAGAACTCAGTGCATCAGCCACAGGCTGTAGACTAAATTTATCTTCCGGTTCACCCTCAGTTGGACGCCCTAGGTGAGACATCACCATAACAGCTGCACCTTTTGAAAGCGCAAGCTCTAGCGTTGGGATCGATGCACGAATACGCGCATCGTTAGTGATAACACCGTCTTTTACCGGCACATTGAGATCTTGGCGAATTAAGAGTCGGCGGTTAGCCAACTCCATCTCAGCCATTGTTAATACGTTTGACATGTAGATATTCTAACTAACAAGTTTTTTACAACTGTAAGAATGAAGGAAGCTCTTGATTTATTAACGAAGTGACTGAGACGAGGCAAAAAACAACGAAACAGCGCAGTGTATATGTGATACATGAGCATGTTGAGTTGTTTTTTAACAAAGTATCAGAATAAATCAGGACTTCCTTATTTGTTATTTGGCGTTAACAAGCGCAACCGTAGCATCCAACATCCTATTCGAGAAACCCCACTCATTGTCGTACCAAGAAAGGACTTTCACTAACTTACCGTTCATAACTTTTGTTAACGATGCATCATATACTGATGATGACGGATTATGGTTAAAGTCACATGACACTAGTGGGTCATCGTTGTATTCAAGCACACCTTTTAAAGCACCTGCTGATGCTTCTTTCATTACACTGTTAACTTCTTCGATGGTAGTGTCTCGAGAAGCTGTAAATGTTAAATCAACCACTGAAACATTAATTGTTGGCACACGCATGGAGAAGCCATCCAACTTGCCTTTTAATTCAGGAAGTACTAAGCCAACCGCTGCTGCAGCGCCAGTTTTAGTTGGAATCATTGACTGTGTGGCAGAACGTGCGCGACGCAAGTCTGAATGGAATACGTCAGTCAGTACTTGGTCGTTTGTATATGCATGAATAGTTGTCATAACACCTTCAAGCACACCAATTTTTTCATGCAGAGGTTTGACTAATGGTGCTAAGCAGTTAGTCGTACAAGATGCATTAGAAATCACTGTGTCTGATGATTTTAAAATGTCATGATTAACGCCATAAACAATGGTTGCATCGACATCATTACCGCCAGGTGCCGAAATAATCACTTTCTTCGCCCCTGCTGCTAAATGAGCTGAAGCTTTTTCTTTGCTAGCAAAAAAACCTGTCGACTCATGTACAACATCGACATCTAATTCTTTCCAAGGAAGTTTTGCAGGGTCACGCTCTGAACAAACACGAATTCGATCACCATTAACGACTATGTGGTCACCATCTACCTCAACCGTAGCATTAAATTTTCCATGTGCTGTGTCGTACCGTGTTAAATGGGCATTAGTTTCAGTGTCACCTAAATCGTTAATCGCAACGACTTTAATTTCATCTGTACGACCTGACTCATAAAGTGCACGCATAATATTGCGTCCAATTCTTCCATATCCATTTATTGCAATTTTAATTGCCATCTTCTTCAGTTCCTCTTCACGTTAACAATGTCTAAAGTAATGCGCGTGCACGTTCAACAATATTAGTGGCTGTAAAGCCAAAATGTTCCATAAGCACATTACCTGGCGCAGACGCGCCAAATTGATCAATGCCAACCACATCACCCTCTAAGCCTACATACTTGCGCCAGTAGTCACTGATACCTGCTTCAACCGCAATTCTAGCGCGAACTTCATTAGGTAATACTGACTGTTTATACGCGTCATCTTGTAACTCAAAAATATCACTACTTGGCATTGAGACCAGACGAACACCGACACCCTGTGTCGCGAGCTGCTGCGCTGCTTGCATAGCGATACCCACTTCGCTGCCTGTAGCAATAATAATGAGTTGCAAATCACCTTCAGTTTCAAACAATACGTAGCCACCTTTAGCCACTTGTTGTATTTGTTCTTCAGTACGCGACATAAACTCTGTGCCTTGACGAGAAAAAGCTAACGCCGCGGGATGTTTGTTTTCGATACTATGCTTCCATGCAACTAAGGACTCCACAGTATCGCAAGGACGCCACAACATTAAGTTTGGAATGTTGCGTAAACTTGCCAAATGCTCTATCGATTGATGGGTAGGCCCATCTTCGCCAAGCCCAATGGAGTCATGCGTATACACAAACAAGCTTGAAATATTCATTAATGCAGCCATTCTCACTGCATTTCGCGCATAGTCTGAGAAGGTTAAGAATGTACCAGCATAAGGAATAAAACCTCCATGCAACGATAATCCATTCATAATCGCCGACATGGCAAATTCGCGTACGCCATATCTGATGTAATTACCCGATGCATCCTCCGCAGTAATTTCTTTTGATCCTGACCAAAACGTATTGTTCGATGGAGTAAGGTCAGCCGAACCGCCTACTAACTCTGGCAATAATGGACCAACAGCTTCGAGCGACAATTCAGAAGATTTACGTGTTGCCACTGATTTAGCGTCAGCATTGATGGCTTGCAATGCCTTTTCTGTCTGTTCTTTCCAATTTGCAGGCATATCACCCTGCATTCTGCGAGTTAGCTCATTGGCAAGTTCTGGGTGTGTTTTTTGGTATTGGGAAAATGTTTGTTCCCACTCTTGCTGAGATTGCATACCTTGTTTAGTCGCATCCCATGCTTGATATATATCATCGGGTATTTCAAATGGAGGGTGACTCCAGCCTATGTTCTCCCGGACTAATTCGATTTCGTCATCACCCAACGGTGCGCCATGGACTCCACCCGTACCTTGTTTACTAGGTGAACCCCAGCCGATAATTGTCTTGCAGTCGATTAGCGTTGGTTTATCAAGATTACATTTAGCTAATTCAATGGCTTGATCGACGGCATCACTGTCGTGTCCATTCACATTAGTGATGACATGCCAGCCATAGGATTCGAAGCGCTGAGGTATATCTTCAGTAAACCAATTCTGAACTTCACCATCAATTGAAATGCCATTGTTATCGTAGATAACAATTAACTTACCTAGTTTTAAAGTCCCTGCCAGTGAGCAAGCTTCATGAGAGATGCCCTCCATCAAGCAGCCATCTCCGGCAAAAACATAGGTAAAATGATCGATTATGCTGCTATCTTCTTTATTAAATTGAGCGGCCAGCATTTTCTCGGCCAAAGCCATGCCCACTGCATTTGCGATACCTTGACCTAGCGGACCGGTAGTCGTCTCAACGCCCGGAGCTTCTTTCACTTCTGGATGGCCCGGTGTTTTAGAATGTAACTGACGGAAGTTTTTTATGTCTTCCATTGAAAGATCATAGCCAGTGAGATGTAACAACGAATACATCAACATCGAACCATGACCATTTGAGAGTACAAAACGGTCTCGATTAATCCATTGAGGGTCTTTAGGATTATGCTTTAAATGTTTCCTCCAAAGCACCTCGGCAATATCCGCCATACCCATGGGTGCACCTGGGTGACCCGATTTAGCCTTTTGAATGGCATCCATACTCAATGCGCGAATGGCATTGGCTAGCTCTTTATTATTTTCCACGTGAATTTATAAGTTTGTTAACGTAACTCAGTAAATAGATCAATTATTAATATCTCGAGCGCGATCTGTACCCTAAGTCACCAGTGCAACTTAATGGTATTTAGTGATCAGAATTAAAGCGCAGATATTCTCCATGACTTGTGCTTCACTATCAAGCACAGTGTTCCTCAATTAAGCTCGTGAATGAGTACTTTCTTGAGAATTAGCCATTTTTCCACTTTATATTACAGCCCATACTAGGCTTTTGCTCTGGAGATATGTCTCGCCCAGAAATTAAGGCCTCAAGTGCAGCTCTTATATCACTTCCCGTGACTTCTATATTGTTACCTGGTCGCGAGTCATCTAACTGACCTCGATATACACATGCGAGTTCACTATCGAACAAAAAAAAGTCTGGGGTACATTCCGCTCGATATGCCTTTGCAACCTGTTGAGTCTCATCAAATAAATAAGGGAAAGTATAGTCATGTGAACGACATTCTTCTGCCATGTTTTCAGGTGAGTCATCAGGATAAGTTTTAACGTCATTAGCATTGATTGCGATGACAGAAATGCCTTTTGCTGGATACTCATGACCTAAACGTGCCAACTCAGCAGTAATGTGCTTAACGAAAGGACAATGATTGCAAATAAACATAATTAACGTGCCTACTTGCCCGCGGTGAGACTGCAATGTTTCTTTTTGATTGCTAACAGGATTGTATAACTCAAATTCAGGTGCAATGGTTCCCAAGGGAAGCATGCTAGAAAGGGTCTTTACCATTCAATACATCCTTTTTGTGAGATTGATTATCGCCATATCTATTTGCACAATGTACAATCACGTGCTTTATTAATGCTATGGCATTAGTTAGTTAAGAGTGCTGACCTTTCATCACCATGCAATTGGCATTTTACATTGCTTAACTGATGTTATCGAATACGAACAAGCTTGCAGCCTCCAATTTCATCCATTATTTTAAAAGGCTTACTAAATGAGTAATCGCTATGTATTTACTTCGGAATCTGTGTCCGAAGGACATCCAGATAAAATGTCTGACCAAATCTCAGACGCAGTGCTTGATGCCGCTCTGGCTCAAGACCCTGATGCCCGTGTGGCTTGTGAAACCTTAGTAAAAACTGGAATGGTTGTACTCGCGGGGGAAATCACTACCACCGCTACAATAGATTATGAAAAATTAGTTCGTGATACTGTTAATGAAATTGGCTATGACCACTCGGATAAAGGCTTTGATGGAAATACTTGTGCCGTAATTAATGCATTAGGCGCGCAATCACCTGACATAGCCCAAGGCGTAGATCGCTCAAAGCCCGAGGACCAAGGTGCTGGAGACCAAGGATTAATGTTTGGTTACGCCACTAGCGAAACGGATGTGTTGATGCCTGCCCCCATTACATACTCACACCGCTTGGTAAAAAAACAGTCAGAAGTCCGCAAGAGCAAACAACTGGCCTGGCTACGTCCCGATGCAAAAAGCCAAGTTACTTTCCAGTATGAAAATGGTGAGCCTGTTGCAGTAGATGCTGTGGTCCTTTCGACTCAACACGACCCTGATATTTCTCTAAAAGATTTGCAAGAAGCTGTCATGGAAGAAATCATAAAACCTGTACTTCCAGAAAAATGGCTAAATGCAGAAACCAAGTACCATATTAATCCAACAGGTAACTTTGTGATTGGCGGCCCAGTAGGTGACTGTGGTCTAACCGGTCGCAAAATTATAGTTGATACTTATGGCGGCATGGCGCGCCATGGTGGCGGCGCATTTTCAGGCAAAGACCCTTCGAAAGTGGATCGCTCAGCAGCTTATGCAGGTCGATATGTAGCTAAGAATGTTGTCGCTGCTGGTTTAGCTGAACGCTGTGAAATTCAAATATCTTATGCAATTGGTGTAGCTGAGCCGACTTCAATTTCTATCGATACATTTGGCACTGGCAATATTAGTGATCGCGATATCGAAGCATTAGTACGTGAACATTTCGACTTACGGCCATATGGCATTTTAAACATGCTAGATCTTAAACGCCCCATCTACCAATCTTCTGCAAGTTATGGCCACTTTGGTCGCGAAGAATCAGACTTCACTTGGGAGCAAACTAATAAAGCTGATGCTTTGCGTCAGTAAATACAATTATTTTTTATATGCCTTAGGAGCACATTAAATGAGTACCGAACAAGATTATAAAGTTGCTGACATTTCTCTAGCTGATTGGGGACGTAAAGAAATTGCAATTGCTGAAACTGAAATGCCAGGCTTGATGTCTTTACGTAAAAAATATGCTGGCAAGCAACCTTTAAAAGGTGCCCGCATTGTTGGTTGTTTGCACATGACGATTCAAACAGCTGTATTGATTGAAACATTAGTCGAACTTGGCGCTGAAGTTCGCTGGTCCTCTTGCAATATCTTTTCTACTCAGGATCACGCTGCTGCTGCCATCGCTGCGAGCGGTGTCCCTGTTTTTGCTTGGAAAGGCGAAACAGAAGAAGAATATGAATGGTGTATAGAACAAACAATTACAGGTCCAAATGATTGGAAACCTAATATGTTGCTGGATGATGGCGGCGACTTAACTAAAGTGATGCACGACAAATACTCTGACCTCTTAAACGATGTAAAAGGCGTCTCCGAAGAAACAACTACAGGTGTGAAAAGACTTTATGACATGATGGCTGATGGTAGTTTAAAAATCCCTGCCATTAACGTTAACGACTCTGTGACTAAGTCTAAGTTTGATAATTTATATGGTTGTCGCGAGTCCTTGGTTGACGGTATCAAACGCGCCACAGATGTGATGGTTGCCGGTAAAATCGCGGTAGTTTGTGGTTATGGTGATGTTGGCAAAGGCTCAGCACAATCATTACGCGGATTAGGTGCAACAGTATGGATTACAGAAATCGATCCTATTTGTGCACTACAAGCAGCGATGGAAGGTTATCGTGTAGTAACACTTGATGATGTTTCTGGTGAGGCCGATATTTTTGTGACTACAACTGGTAATTACAACATAATTACTCATGACCACATGAATGCTATGAAGGACCAGGCGATTGTTTGCAACATTGGTCACTTTGACAATGAAATTGATGTTGCAAGCCTAGAAGGTTATCGATGGGAAGAAATTAAACCGCAAGTCGATCATGTCATTTTTCCAGACGGTAAACGCATTATTCTTTTGGCCAAAGGCCGCTTAGTAAACCTAGGTTGCGCAACAGGCCATCCAAGTTTTGTTATGTCTAACTCATTTACCAACCAAGTACTTGCACAGCTTGATCTTTGGAACGCAAATGGCAGTTATGACAATAAAGTGTATATCCTACCCAAAAAATTAGATGAAGAGGTTGCACGTTTACACTTAGAACAAATCGGCGTGAAACTCACTCGTCTCACGCAAGAACAAGCTGATTATATTGGTGTGGATGTTGACGGGCCATATAAACCGGAGCATTACCGCTACTAACTAAGCTGTTCCTAGTATTTTTATCTTTAAAAAACGCCAGAATAATGATTTATACTGGCGTTTTTTATTGCCCGACTAATTATTTTTAGTTTCTAATTTTGCGCTTACCAAGAATTTATACGTCAAATGACTTAGATGTTCAGCAGAGCATTTCTCTAGAACCTAAAGCTCATAAGCATCTGAAAGATGTATTACGCATGCGCACGGGTGACTCTTTAATTTTGTTTAATGGGAACGGTCACGACTATTTATGCACAATCAAAGAAATTACTAAAAAAACATTACTGGTCGAAATTCTTGAATACCAACCAGCAATCAATGAATCACCATTGTCATTGCACTTACTTCAACCTTTGTGCAGTTCTGAAAAAATGGATTTATGTTTACAGAAAGCCACTGAACTCGGAGTACAAGAAATTACTCCCTTCATTAGTTCACGTGTAAATATTAATATTTCATCGAATAGACTTGATAAAAAAATGTTGCATTGGCAGTCGGTGATTCAAAGTGCATGCGAGCAATCCGGTCGCGCAAGCATCACCACCATCAATAAACCAATTGCATTTAGTGACGCAATAAATAATTTCTCGCAAATGGACGTAAAGTTAATTGCATCTCCTACTGCAAAAAAACAAGAGATAAATGATATTAAGCAATCTTCTAGCTGTGTTTGTGCTATTGGGCCTGAAGGAGGATTTACACAACAAGAAGTGACACATGCGGAACAAGCTGGATTTACTGCATTGCAAATGGGACCAAGAATACTAAGACTAGAAACAGCTGTAATCGCTGCGGTAACTCTATGCCAATATAATTGGGGTGACTTTAAATAATTTAAGCGCTTACCGCATCAGACATTGTCCAAATTGCACTCTGTAAAGCAACAAAATCTGGAACATCAAGCACTCGACTGCCGATTGATATTGAATATTCAATCCAATCCTGCTGGTCATCAACATGTAAGTTTTCTAAAGAATCCTCACTCAAAATGAGAGGTTTTGGAAAGCCACGACACAATAACGCGTAGTGTTCATTTTCAAATCCTTTTTGAAATGATTTTACTATCACGACTTTAGGTTTAGAGGCATCTTCTCTAGTAAAGCCCGGCTCTATCAAGCTTTCAAAACATACCAGTGGCACCCGCCAATCATGCCACATATATTCCCCTAGCTTCCAAGCATTGTGTGTCATTGATGAAACAAATAACTCATCCTTCCATGACAACACATCTGCTACCATTGCTTTTGGAACAAGCACTTCTTTTTGTTGTAATTTGAGCAACATAACGCTCACACTAGCATCATTAGTATCTTCAGCCATCATGTTGTTTTTCATCAAAATGAGTTAATACTTTCTAGAAGCTGGGCTTCGTTATAAGGTTTTCCTAAATAACAATTGACTCCAAGCTCCATTGCCCGATTTCTATGTTTCTCTCCTGTGCGTGAGGTGATCATAATTATCGGCACACTGGTGAGTCTACTTTCTTTGCGCATCTGCGTTGCCAACTCATAGCCATCCATGCGCGGCATTTCTATATCCAACAACACAATATCTGGTGTCACGTTTTGCAGTTTTTGTAATGCATCTACGCCGTCTTTTGCGGTGACGACTTTGTAATTATTCTTCTCTAAGAAACGTGTTGTGACTTTGCGTATTGTTATTGAATCATCAACCACCATAATCGTCGCCTCTTCATCACTCTCATCATCACTTGTGTAGGTCATTACGACTGCATCATTACCAGTTTGAGCTTGAAGTAATCGAACAATCCATGGCGCATCTAAAATTAAGGCAACACTCCCATCACCTAATATTGTTGCACCAGAAATACCTTGCGACTGACTAAAGTGCGGCGCCATAGGCTTCACTACAATTTCTTTATTCCCAAATGTTGCATCCACTTGTAACGCGATTCGTTGATCACCCATACGAATCAAAATAACTGGATAAACTTTATTATCATCATTAACTGAAAAGCCGCCTGTTTTTAATAAAGAGGCCAAGTGATGGAAAGAATAATCATGACCTGCATATGTATAGCCCGGATTAGTATCTGAATAAATCTCTTTTAATTCTGTTGAATCAAGCTGTATCACCCCTTCAACGCCTGACAATGTAAGTGCATAAACTTGTTTGCCTGCTTTCACAAGCAAGGAATGACTTACTGCAAGAGTGAATGGCAGCTTAAGTATAAATTTAGCTCCTTTATTTAACACTGAGCGTATTTCTATATTGCCACCCATACGGCGTACATCTTTATCAACAATATCCATGCCGACGCCACGACCAGCAATTTTTGTCACTGCATTCGCCGTACTTAATCCAGATTTTAATATAAGCTGAAGTGCATCTTCGTCAGAAATTTCTGTGCTAGTACTTAAAAAACCATTCTCTATGGCTTTTGCTTTAACTTTTTCAGGATCTATACCTGCACCATCATCTTTTAACGTAATACTAATTTCAGAACCTTCACGAACAATCTCAATTTTGATTTGTCCTCTTTTAGGCTTATTTAATTCTTCTCGTTTTGCTGGCTCTTCTATACCATGTCCTACGCTATTTCTTAATATATGTTCAATGGAAGCAATAACTCCATTCAACACTCGACGATCTATTTCAATATCACCACCTTCAAGCACTAAGTCGACTTGTTTATTCAACTCATTTGAGGTTTGACGAACAATCCTTTGAAGTCTTGATTCAACAGAGTCAAAGCGAATCATGCGTGTATGGA
>Ga0181593_10004370_pt1 | contig 12895 bp, 14 predicted proteins | sample 071ome_19_FD_133756 | JGI IMG/M metagenome (GOLD analysis project Ga0181593, IMG submission 133756) | Coastal salt marsh microbial communities from the Groves Creek Marsh, Skidaway Island, Georgia - 071413AT metaG (megahit assembly) | ecosystem: Environmental > Aquatic > Marine > Intertidal...
AGCGTTTAAAACAACATGATGAGTTCGGCCGCGACTGGCAGGAGTTCCAAACGACCTTCTGTTGGGGGGCGACTTGGGGGCGGCCCGGCCTGACGCTGAAACAGCGCAGTACACTCGTGCTCACCCTTTTGGCGGCCTTTGGGCGTACCGAGGAAATGAAGGGCCATTTACGCGGCGCTTTACGTAACGGTGTTACAAAAGAAGAAATAAAAGAAATTTTCATTCAGGTCGCGATTTATTGCGGCGCGCCGACAGCCGGGGATAGTTTCCGTACGGCCCGTGAAGTCTTTGCCGAAGACGGCATCGAATAAGTGATTGAATCCCCATAACTGGCTAAACTATAAATTGAAAATAAACAGCCGGCTTGAACCTGGGGAGGGACATGGCATTCGGCAAGATCAGCTTCGACATTTACGGTCAGATCGAAGGCCGTTGGTCGGTGTATTCGCAATCAAAGTACCGAGAGGCTGCGATCGAAGAAGCAAAGGAGCTTCTCGGTACCGGCGACTTTGAAGCTGTTAAAGTCGTTCGTGAAGACGAGCGGTCCGGCGAAGAAGAAACCGTTTTCTCTGAAGAGTCCAAGAAAAAGCCTAAAGGCTTGACTGTCGTTCCCATCGAAGAGGCGCCGCTATGTGAAGCCCTCGAGGACGCCTATGCGTTTGAAGCGCGAAAAATGACAAGCCGTGTTCTGCGGAAATATTTGGATGAACACGGCATGACGGCTTTCGAGTTGATGCATGATTACGGGAAAATTAAATCCTTTACGCGCAATGAGGATTTTCTGACGAAAGCCGTTCATGCGATTGCCCGTGCGCAATCAAAAGGGACAGACGTTAAACATTATGAGCGTGTTGATACGCTGTTCAGCATGATTGAACAAATGACGGACCGGGCTGAGTCGATCGAAGGGGACAATACGTATTACGATCTATTTAAAAAATCCGGTTTGGATCAAATGTTCGAAACGGTCTACAGGGATGTCGACGAGGAAAATCAAGGGTTCCGCATTCGCACGGCGCTTTCAAAATACCTAGGCGAGATGGCCGATTGGCAAGCCAAGCTGCTGCTCATGGTTGAGCAGGCTGAAAAAAGCTGACGGAAAAAGCGTACCAGTACATCGACGAAATTATGGCTGAGATTTTCGACGGAACCGAAGCATTGCGAGAAGTCATGGGAGTGCAGAAAAATCGTGCTGAGACATTAGAGTCGCTTGCCCAACTCAGCGTTGGTCGATTAGATGAAAATCCAAAAACCATTGAGGCTTTAAAGCGATTTAATGCCGTTAAGGCCGAGCGATCATTGCCGCACACGCGCAGTGTCATGCTGGACCGCATCAACCGAGAGCTCGGTAGCACACGCCCATTGACCAACAATGGGCGCGAAGAAGATCGGGAAGCTTTTACGAACGTTCTCGATCAGTTGATCAAAAATCATGCTTTATCTGGCGAAAATAAAATCGGCGAAGCGGCAACTCTGCGCGCCAAAAGTTTGTTTGTTAATGAAGGGGAGGATGAAAGCTGGGAAAAGGCAATCGATGACATGCTGAGTTTGCTCGATACCCGGGCTGGCCAATTTGCCTATTTGGTCGATCTTTGCACAACGGATTTCGGTATTAAGCATCAGCCCTATATTATTGAAAAACTGCAGGAAATAATCAATAGTCTCAATGTTATAACAGACCTGGTCGATGAAGAGGCCGACCGCCGGGGTGTTATCCGGGGCGCGGCTACGGTTCGGGACCGGTTACTGTCGACAAATTTACCTGAAGAATGGCGGCTTCGGTTTGCCCGTACGATTTACACTTTGTTGATGGAATACGAAAAAGGCGACAAGTCCAAATCAGTAACTTCAAAAGCAAAAAGCCAGCAAGGCAGCGCAAACAAGGAAGGGGATTCTAAAGTGTCGTATAAGTTTTTGAATCGAAAGCTTGTCGATACTGGGAAATATATTTTCCGGGAAGGCGAGGCTGGGACGGAAGCCTATTTGATTTCCTAGGGTCAAGTCGAGATCTCGCGCAAGGCCGGTAATAGGGATGTGGTCATCGCCAAGGTCGGAAAAGGAAGCGTAATCGGTGAAATGGCGCTAATCGACACAAAGCCCCGGATGGCTTCCGCCAAGGCGCTGATACCAACGACACTGATGGCCATACCCAAAGAAGAACTCCAGTCCCGGTTGGCGAAACTCGAGGCGTTTGATCCTGTCATGCGCCGGCTCATGGGCATATTTGTCGACCGCATGCGCAGCCATCCTGTAATCGATCTCTAGGCTGCTTATCCTTATGGATAGTTATCCTGGCGGATAGATACCCATGAGGATAATTTTTTTTTACTGAAAATATTCGTACGGTTTTTCCAGGATAAGCCTTTTAAGACCTATATCAAAAAAGGTCATGGCTTAAGCAACCCTGGGAGTGGTTATCGTGCAAGATATTCAAGAAGACGGCCTTTATGAAGAAGGTCCCGACGAAGATGTTTCATCAGAATACAACGCGGATGACGATGATGAGCAGGACGAAGAATTATTCAGCGATATGCCGGTGTTCGAGGCCCGCTGGCTTGTGATCTGTCTTGTCGTTATTACGCCGCTATGGATTTGGCCATTCGATTTCCCACAAGTGTTCGCTCAATTCGGCGTGTCGATATTAAAAGCGGCCGGTTGGCTTGTCGGTATCACGCTCGTGGTGGTGTTAAGCTCAATTGCACTGTCGTCAATCGGGAAAGCCTTGTTGAAAAGCGCTCATCCACAAACCGACAATTCATCTGAAATGCCATCGCGCTCGTAAAGTTATTCAGATATCGAGTTCGATATAGCCCCGTTCGATGGCACGCATGAGTACTTCAAAGGCGGCAACGCCTTCTTCATAGGCTTGCCGGTGTTTCCCCAACTTAATGAGTTCGGCTTCGACAGGAGAGTCGTTGCCGCCGGAAGAACCGATCATCAATGCCTCTTTTAAATATTCCGACCGAAGCCGGGCAACGGAAATCGCCAGGGGAAGGACTGAGTCCTGATTAACCGGTGGAAGTTTTGCAGACTTCATCACTTCCCGGTTTGCCATGGCAATGGCTTGTTCCATTTGAAGATGAAATTGTGTTCGCTGTTTTGAGTTATCTGCTGGCATGAGGCTGCTCCATCGTTTCAATTCAAAGAATACCGAAACAGTCTTAAACAGAGGTGAACGAAAATGATGCCGGGAAATCGGCGGTTTTAGCCGCGTTTCGTCAAAGGCAGGATTGCGCTGACATTTTTTACTTTTTCCAAGTCCCACAACTGTGAAATCAATTTTTCCCTGGATTTCTTTGGGTAGAACCGGCCGGTTAGCTTGTGGAATTTGGCTTCGATTTCCGTATCGCTTAGACCGCGCACCATGTCTTCCGATGTTTGTGTGTGCTCAGCCGAAACGGTGCTACCGTCTTTTAGGGTTGCCGTGAGGCGACAATTGCGCGTATCCGGTGCGACTTTGTCGAAAGACTTGTCGTAATGAAGCGACATTTTTTTCATGTACGCCCGAATATCTTTGTCCATGAAACGTTTGCGCAGAAACGTTTGCGGCGTGATATCGCCGTCAAGCAATGCCGCGGCCAAACAAAACGGCAAGGAATGGTCAGCGGTTTCCCGGGTGGTCGGTTTCCAAAATGCGGGCTCGGGCGCCCAACGCTCGAACGCGTGGCGGTACGAGTCGATCCGCAGGTGTTTAATGTCCTTCGGGTTGCAAAGCTTGCGCAATTTCATGGCCGTAATGGTCGGCACCTGGATGCCGTCACGAATTGGGAAGACTTTGATGTTCGTTTGTTGAATCGCAAACGTATGGCGTTTGAAAGACGTGGGAATAGGAATGTTCTGAATTTCGCCCATCGTTTGCTTCCAAAGCCCATGCCCGCCGTCATAGCTGTCCTGAGGACCGGTCGCGCCGGCTTTTGCGGCATAAGCGGCAAAAACGCCCAGTCGGGCGGAACTGGGGCCGGCCAAGCCTTTCCACATCGAAAGCTCGCCGCTTCGAGTTTGGCGGGTCGTCGGGCTCTCCGTTGCGGCAATGGCGAGCGCATCGCGCATTCTTTCGGGCTTGAGCCGCAATAATCGGGCCAAGGCCGTCGCTAATGCGGGGGCAGCGCCAAGCGCTTGATCCCAGCCACGGAAAAAGAACGGCACGTCCTGGCAAACGCGGCAATGAATTTCATAACAGATGACTGTCGCCAAAATCAGATCGCGTCCGCTTGCGCTGATAGCTTCGGCAACGGCGAGCAGAGCAGGAATGTTGTCCGAAGGATGAGACGTGCTCGCGCGCGTGTACGCGTCGTTCATGTCGAGATAGCGAACCATGGCGCCGTTGACCAAAGCCGCCATTTCGGGCGTCACGGTTTCAAGCGTGCCAAAAATCCGCGCCCGCGGTCCCGTTCGCACCGGGGCTGTGAGTTTTCGCGCTGCCTTGACGGTTGGAGCTTGCTGAGCGGCGAGGGCGGTTCCAAATGAATCGACAAACCTTGCCTTCGCCGCATGGATGGCAGCAGGAGACAAATCGCTGAATTTCAGAGATACCGCAAAATCGATAAATTTCTTTTCTGTTTTATCCATCGTATTTTTATTCTCCCATGACGATGCCTTCACGGCGCGGGTCGGCGCCACCAATCAACCCCTCGGGTGTTATTTCTATACCATGAAGGCCGCTGGTGAGGTGCCGAATACGGATCTTGTGGCCTTTTTCTTCAAATTTTTTTTGAAATTGAACGGCATCCGTATTGCGTTCAAGCTCAACCCGTCCCCGTCGGTCGATAACATGGGGCAGGGAAATGGCCGATTGAACGTCAAGCTTCCAATCAAGGACGGCAATCAATGTTTTTGCGACGTAGTTGATGATCCGCCCGCCGCCGGGTGAGCCGACCACAAGCCGGAGTGTGCCATCGGGATTAAAAACAAGTGTTGGTGGCTGTGTGGATCGTGGTCGCTTTCCGCCATCGGCATGATTGACGACGGGAAGACCATCACGGGTGGGGCGTTGAGAAAAGTTTGTCATTTGACTGTTAATTAAAAAACCCGCGCCCTTGATCATAACGCCCGAACCGAAGCTGCGGCCCAGGGTCGCCGTTAAAGAAACAGCATTACCATCGGCATCGATGACGGAGAGATGTGTCGTTGACGGGAGTTCGACGGAATCATCAATCGCCGATTTCTTTGTGGGCCTTTGCGGCGGCTCGCCGGGTTCAACGGCGTTCAATCGTTCCTCTGGATTAATTAAACGGCTTCGTTTGGCAAGGTAATCACGATCGATGAGGCCTTGAATGGGGACATTCACGTAATTCGGATCGGCAACGTATTGATTGCGATCTTTAAAGGCCAAACGGGATGCTTCGATGAAAAGATGGTAAGCTTCTACGGATGCGGCCTTATATTCTGCTAACTCAAATCTTTCCAGCAGACCTAGGATCATGGCGACGGTTAAACCACCCGTAGATGAGGGGCCCATGCCGCAAATTTTGTGGCGCCGGTAAAGTGTGCAAACCGGTGCGCGTTGGTGCGTCCGATATGATTTTAGATCCTGTAACGTTATTTCCCCTGGATCGAATTTAGAGGATTGAACAGATTTCACCAATTGCGCGGCGATGGCTCCATCATAAAAGGCACGTGCACCGTTATCTGCAATTCGTTTCAATGTTTTTGCATAATCTTTATTGATCAGCCGGTAGCCTTCAGGCAGTGGTTCACCATCGGCATTAAAAAAATAAGCGAATGCTGTTTTATTTACTCGAATTCGTTTGTTGCGTTTTATCGCCTTAAAAAGCCGCGGTGAAATTTTAAAACCGTCTGTTGCGAGCCGAATGGCGGGTTCAAACAGTTGCTTCCAAGCGAGCTTGCCGTGTTTTTTGTGTGCGGCTTCAAGGAGGCTGACAAGCCCCGGTACCGCGGCCCAACGTCCACCGGCCGTATGACGCCGACCGATCGGCTCGCCAAAAGAATCGAGAAAATACTCAGCCGTAACTTTTGCGGGCGCCGCCGAGCGGCCATCATAGGTTGAAACATTTTGAGTGGATTGATCCCAATGCAGCAAATATCCACCGCCGCCAAGTCCTGAACTTTGCGGCTCGACTAACCCGAGGACGAGTTCTGCGGCAATCGCGGCGTCCATAGCTGAACCGTCAGCTTTTAAAATTTCATAACCGGCCCGGACTGCAAGGGGATTGGCCGCCGCAATCATAAATTTTTTGGCTTTAACTGCCGATTTTTCGGTATACCCAGAAGGGCCCTCCGGTTGATAGGCAAAACCGGCGGAATGCCAAACCAATGCCGTAACCAGAAGGACCACGGTGACAGTCACGTGTCTTACTTGAAAACTCAGCATAAAAACGTCATATCATTGGGAATTCCAAATTCATAGGACCTTACGATGAGCGTTCAAACGACGATTGAAGCAAAGATTACCGAGGCCTTGGCGCCATCACATCTTGAGGTGATTAACGAAAGTCATATGCATTCCGTGCCGCCGGGTTCGGAATCGCATTTTAAGGTCGTGATTGTGACCGACGGGTTTGAAGGGCAACTCCTGATCGCTCGGCAGCAAAAGGTTAACGGTATCCTGGCCGACGAACTTAACGGTCCGGTCCATGCCTTAACGATGCAAACCCTGACCCCATCGGAATGGGAAGACCGGGGAGGGGTCGTTCCGGACTCACCGGATTGCCTGGGCGGCTCAAAGGCCGACGCCTAATTTATCAACCAATTTACTTTGAAGCATAAATCCGAAGCGCTTGATACGTTTCGGGTTCTTCTTGGGCATTTACGATGCGGCCTCGAAGATATGTGCCGTCGGATCGGATCGTGTAATATATCGAATAAAACGCCGGTCCATCGATTTGCGGCGTGAGAAGCGAAACCCGGTCGATTTGCCCTTGTGATTTTTTTTCGAGTTCTTGAAATTTTTCGACTAATGTTTTTTCAAGATTTAATATGCTTTCCGGTTCACGAAAAAACAACGGCATTGCGTCTTGTTCTGTGAAAAGCTCGAGAAAGTTTTTGCCGCTATAAAATGACGGCATGTGAACCGGATGAAAATTCCAAATATCATTGCTGTCCAACAACCCAATTTTGATTTTCCGGCCCGCTTGGATGGCAGTTTCAGCCGCTTTTATATCCTGATCGGCTTTTGAATCCCAAACAGACTCATAGTCGTCCAAAGCGACAAACTGAACATCAAGATAACGGCTAGTGTGATAGTAGCGGCAGGTGTTATCCGAGTAGCTGCTATTAATCACGATGTTGGCGTAGTTCGTGTAGGCATAGGACGTGCTGAAATTCAGATCGTATGGTTTAAACTCATGATGCACCGCGTGCGTGTGACCGGTTTTGCCGATAAATTTCTCACCGCTCAGCACAATATGGCGAAGATCAAACGTTTCGACCATCGCCGGAAAATCGGTTTGCACATCCGGGTCCGGTGTAAGAATTACACTTAAGGAAGCACCGCTCAGTAATTGTTTGACAAGTTTGTCCATAGCTATTGGCACCGTTTACTCGGATAGGGCATCATTAATCGGATAAGATTAAAGGAAGGTTAGAGTCGTGCAAAACAACGAAATTACCGAGCTTTCTCAAAAAAGCGCTGCTGTATTTGCTGTATTGATGGCCGCTTTTGTTGTTGTTCTCGTACTCACAAACATTATCGGTGTAAAACTGTTCCTTGCCTTTCCTGAGACGCTCCCCAAAGGGATATTCGGCGAAGCCATTACGCTCACGACCGGACTCATCACCTATCCCATCACGTTTTTACTGACCGATATCGTTTGTGAGGTGTTTGGCCGCAAACGGGCGAATTTGATGGTCGTAACTGGTTTTGTCATGAGCCTGGTTTCGCTTGTGTTAATTCATATTGCCTTGGTTCTGCCCGGAGCACCGGCCTGGCCGTCGGGCAATCCTGATTACGGTACGGTCGGTGAGATGCAAAAAGCTTTCGAATCCGTGTTTACCTTGCCCGGTATTCTGATCTTCGGTTCTATGACGGCGTATTTGGCCGCACAGTTGCTCGATGTGCGATTGTTTCATTTTTGGAAGCGCCTCACCCAAGGGAAACATCTTTGGCTACGCAACAACGCTTCGACTATCGTCTCCCAGCTTGTGGATACCATCATCGTCAATTCAATTTTTCTTGGCTTCGGCTTAGGGCTCGATTGGGTCATCGTCGGGCAGATCATCGTCGCGTCATATCTGTTTAAGATTCTCATTGCTTTGATCGATACACCGTTTTGTTACTTGGGCGTGGCGCTTGTACGGCGGATTTGTGCGCCTACCTAAGTAGGTCTTGATGGAAAACCTCAGACGGGCTAGGAGGGGAGAACCCGAAACACCACGAGGTTCATGAATATGCCAGGTAATAAGAAAAACAAACGCAAAGCGGCACAGGCGAAAAAAGCCGCTACGGATGGAACAGTCCCGTTTCAAAATCCCAACGCCTTTGATCCGAAGGCGATCAAAGGCGGTAAGGGAGGGGGTAAGGGTAACACACCGTCATTTTCGCCGCGGCCTCAACGCAAGAGCAGTCAGCGTGGCCGCTAAGGTCTTACCACTTATGGGGTACGAACCGTTGTTCGTCTTTCGGCGGGCGAACGTAATCTTTTGATCCGCGCCGTGGCGGCAAAGTGATTTCATCTTTTTCAACTTCGCTGTAGTCGAACTGGCTTAGTAAATGTGAAATGCAATTAAGCCGGGCACCGCGCTTGTCGTCGGCTTCAACGACCCACCAAGGACTGAGTTCGGAATCGGTGTAGCGGAACATTTCGTCTTTCGCTTTCGAATACTCGATCCAGCGGTTGCGCGCTTCCACATCCATCGGACTTAGCTTCCAGTTTTTCATCGGGTTTTTAATTCGATCTTGGAAACGGCGTTCTTGTTCTTCGTCGCTGACCGAAAACCAGTATTTAATAAGCTTAATGCCCGAGCGCATGAGCAGCTCTTCGAATTGTGGGCAGGAGCGCAAAAACTCATCGTATTCGGCTTCCGTACAGAAACCCATGACCCGTTCGACACCGGCACGGTTATACCAACTGCGGTCAAACAAGACGATTTCGCCGGCGGCGGGTAAGTGCGGGACGTAACGTTGAAAATACCATTGGGTTTTTTCCCGTTCCGTCGGTTTGCCGAGGGCGGCAATGCGGCAAAAGCGTGGGTTTAAAGGATCACTGATCCGTTGGATCACACCGCCCTTACCGGCAGCATCGCGGCCTTCAAATACAACAACGACTCGTTCGCCTTCCTCTCGCACCCATTCTTGCCATTTCACGAGTTCGAGTTGTAAACGATCGAGTTCGGACTCGTAGAGTTTTTTACGGACCCGTGCGACTCCGTGCTTATTGACCTTTTTGTCAGGTTTTTTCTCCGGTGAATCTTTCGGCATCGTTATCCCCCGATTTCGGTTCCCAGGTAATCAGGCAAATTTTACAGGACTTAATCCGAAAGGGCAAAATCGTGATGCTGGATTTTACGCAATCCGGCTTCTAGTATCGCGATAACGGTATAAAGGATAATCAATGCCTCAAACGAAACGCACAATTTACGACTTGGCCGGCGCCAATCCCGACCTTCGATTTAGTCCGCCATGTTGGGCGATTAAAATGTCCATGAAGCATAAAGGGCTTGAGTTCGAAACCATACCTTGGCGGTTTACCGATAAGGATGCCATTTCCTTTTCAGGGCAGGGTCGGGTGCCGGTACTGTTGGATGGGGACCGCGAGGTTCATGATAGCTGGCAGATTGCGCAATACTTGGATGAAACGTACCCTGATAAGCCCCTGATGAAGAGTTCTACCGTGCAGGCCTCGGTACGGTTTGTCAAAGCGTGGGTCGACAACGCCATGCAACCGGCGATCATGCCGTTAATTATTGCCGATATTTACGACTGCATTCATGAAAAAGACCGGGATTATTTTCGTGAAAGCCGGGAGAAGCGATTTGGTATGCCTCTCGATCAAGTCTGTAAGGACAAGCAAAAACAGGCAGCCGTACTCAATGAGGTTTTAAAGCCGCTCGCCGAAGCACTTTCGGAGCTGGACTTCTTAGGCGGCTCGACGCCAAACTATGCGGATTATGCCGTTTTTGGCCGGTTGCAGTGGGCTCGAGTCGTTTCCCGGGAAACATTTGCCCCGACGGACTGGGAAGGGCCGATTAGCGAATGGTTTAATCGCCTTTTAAATCTTTATGATGGATTTGCCAAACAAACACCGAGAGTGCTTGGAGATAAATAAATGACGCTCATCTTATCCAATGAAGAAATCGATAAAATCATCACCATGCCAGAGTGCATCGAGGTCTTGGAAGAGGCCTATGTCGAATATGATGCGGGCAGGGGCGCCGTGCGTGCGCGGACCGATACCCTGGCGCCGACGGCAATGGAGGAAGCGGTTTATGCTTTGAAGTCTGCCGATGGTATTGCACCGAAATTTAAAACATCCGCCGTTCGGATCAATTCCGATATTGTTACGTGCCCGGAGATTGACGGCATGCCGCGCCGGGTGAAGGTGCCCGCGGCCCCGAATAACCGTTGGGTCGGCTTGGTGTTGCTGTTCGATACCGACACGGGAGAACCAACGGCAATCTTTCCCGATGGCGTCATGCAACGTATGCGGGTCGGCGCGACGAGCGGCCTCGGGATTAAATATTTGGCCCGGGAAAATGCAAAAACGCTCGGTATGATCGGTTCGGGGTGGCAAGCGGGGGCTCAATTAATGGCGGCTTGCGCGGTGCGGGATATCGAAACTGTCAAGGTCTATAGCCCAAACAAAGAAAACCGCGAAGCGTTTTGCCGTGAATACGGTGCACGCATGAATGTCGAAATCATTCCTGTCGAATCCGGCGAGGCGGCCATGGAAGGCATGGATATCGCTATGTGTTCATCCAGTTCACTCGACTATATCTTCGATAAATCCTGGATTGCGCCCGGCATGCATTTTTGCTGCATTAAAATCTCAGAGATACCGCCGGATGCGATTTTAGCGGCGGACCGAATGTTCATCCATAACCGCGAAGACAAGCAGCCGATTATCAGCACCAAAGATTTACCCTCGCTCGAAAAAGTCCGCGGCAAGGAAAGCGAAGTCAAAAAAGCGGTCAAATTCGACACCGCGCCGACTTTATTTGATTTGATTTCGGGCCGCGAAAAGGGGCGCACATCGGACGATCAGACGACGTGTTTTATCAACAATACCGGAACCGGGTATCAGTTTGCCGCCGTCGGTGCGATTGCGGTGAAAAAGGCGAAGGAACTGGGTGTCGGCAATGAATTACCGACCGATTGGTTCACTGAAGACGTTCACCCCTAAAGGGGTATCCGTAAAGGAAATCCATAATTTAATTTTGGTTGAATCAAAAACGGGACCGCCGTGGCGATCCCGTTAAATGCACTATCAATTCTACTTGTTTTTCCGTTTGGCGCGTTTTTTTTCTCTCTTAGCTCTTTTTTCAGCCCGCCGTTTTTCACGCTCGGCTTTTTTCTCAGCGCGGCGTTTTTCTCGTTCGGCTTTATCCAGGCCTTTCTTTTTGCCTTTACCGCGTTCCTTTGCCATGTCCTTGGCATCTTCCATGCGGCTGCCTTTTTCAGACTTTTTGCCGGCCCAAGACGGCTTGCCTTGTGCATAAGAATCAACTGGCGTTACCGTATTTAAGGCAAAGGCAAAAGCGCCAGCAATAACAGCCATGAAAAGACGGCAGCTTATGAGTGTAAGTTTTGACATATTTTCTCCGTCCTTTGGATTGAAGCATCTTATAAGCTGATCTATTCCATTTTTAGTGTGATGAAAATCACTATGTTGCCGAATTATGGCATTTCTATGATGCCGTTTATTTTCATATCCTGAATACTATCGTCATCATAGCCCAGTTCTTCCAAGACAGCTTGGCTGTCCTCGCCGATATCCGGAATATCGTGGTGGACCCCAAAGCGCTTGCCGTTCATTTCCAGCGGCAAGGCCGGCATGGATGTCTTTTGGCCGTTGCTGGGCACCGTGACACCAAGCAGGCCGCCTGATTGAGTGAGATGGGGGTCGTCATATAGCTCATGAGGCTTGGTGATCGGCGCGTAGGGTAAGCCGACGCGCTCAAACGTGTCCATGATTTCCTGTTTGGTAAGACGATCGCAGATTTCCTGGACGACCGGAATGACTCTGTCGCGGGCATGCACACGTTTCACGTTTGTGTTGAGCGATTCGTCTTCGAATAGATCGAGCCGATCAAATTCTTTGCAGAAGACTTCCCATTGGGTATCGGTGACGACACCGAGGAAGACTTGTTCGCCGTCATTGGTTTTAAAAATGTCGTAAACCGCCCATGACGCTAATCTTTCCGGCATCGGATCGGCCGGTTTCCCGGTGACGGCGTATTGCGCCATATGCTGACCGACCAACATGATGCAGGTCTCGAATAAAGCCGTATTGATAAGCTGCCCCTCACCGGATTGATCGCGCTCGCGCAGGGCCGCCAGAATGCCGATTACACCGAACATGCCGCCCATGATATCGTTGATGGAGGCGCCGGCACGCAAGGGACGGCCCGTGGGTCCGGTCATGTAGGCAAGACCGCCCATCATCTGCACGACTTCATCAAGTGCCGTGCGATGATCATAAGGTCCCTTAAGAAAGCCCTTGTGGGAACAGTAGATGAGACCTGGATTGAGCTTTTTAAGGTCCTCGAAACCGAGGCCTAGTTTGTCCATGGCGCCGGGTCGGAAGTTTTCCGTAACCACATCGGCCGTTTTAATAAGTTTTTGCACGACGGCCATGCCTGCTTCCGATTTAAGGTCTATGCACAGGCTACGTTTATTGCGGTTGAAGTAGGGGTAGAACCCGGCACCCGCGCCGGTAATGGTGCGTGTTTTATCACCGCCCAACGGCTCGACCTTGAGCACATCGGCCCCCATGTCACC
>Ga0181593_10004371_pt1 | contig 12891 bp, 2 predicted proteins | sample 071ome_19_FD_133756 | JGI IMG/M metagenome (GOLD analysis project Ga0181593, IMG submission 133756) | Coastal salt marsh microbial communities from the Groves Creek Marsh, Skidaway Island, Georgia - 071413AT metaG (megahit assembly) | ecosystem: Environmental > Aquatic > Marine > Intertidal zone...
ACGGTGAAGGAGCTCGTCGTGACATTCCCGTTCACATCGGTGGCGGTGTAGGTGACGACGGTGGCACCGGTCGGGAACGCGTCGCCGGAGGTGGCGTCCGCGGTGAAGGAGGCGATCCCGCAGTTGTCGCTGGCGGTCGGCTCGGTCCAGGTGACGACGGCGGTGCAGAGGCCGGCGTCGGTGGCCTGGGTGATGTCGGCCGGGGTGCCGCTGATGGCCGGAGGCTCGTCGTCGGTGATCGTGATGTTGAACGAGATGTCGCTCGCGTTCAGGGAGCTGTCGAGGGCGACGCACGTGACGGTGGTCGTCCCGACCGGGAAGAAGTCCCCGGAGTCGTAGTTGCAGACGATGAAGTCGAGCTGGCAGTCGTCGGTGGCGGTCACCGTGAAGGTGACGATCGCGCCGCAGTCTCCGGCATCGGCGGTCTGGGTGATGTCGGCGGGGACGGCGGTGAAGACCGGCGGGGTGGTGTCGTTGGCGCAGGGATCCTGCGCCTCGAGCGAGGCGATGGGTACGAGGAGCATCAGCGCCAGGAGAGCCGGGAGGCTCTTCCGCGGTCGAGATGCGTTCAGGTGCGTCGAGGCGTGTCGAGAGTTCGAGGCAAGGGTCTGCACAGGCTTCCTCCCACCGTGGTTGGTTCGTCCCCGGACGAAGAGAAGCTTCCTGCCCCTCTTGAGAGGAGCCGTCGCTTCGCGGGGACAGGTGCTCACTGCTACGAGTTCGTGGCGGCTGCCCAGTTTCCAGGATTCGAGCGCGCTGAACGGACTCCCGGGCAGCCAACCGGAGACCGTCGGAGATTCGCTGAGTGACGGAGGCGAGCAGCGTCGCCTGACTCGGGTCGTCCCAGGCTCCCGAATCCGTCCGCACCGCAACCTGCTGATGTCCCCGGACTCCACGACCCTTCCGGTCGGGGAGAAGTGCGCAGCCTGTGGAGCCGGGATGGGACTCTGGGTCGCAAGGAACGGATCAGGGCTCGGACGGATCGCGAACCACCACTCGCCGGCGAGCCTTTACGGCAGCCGTACCGTGTCCACACGGGGCTCGCGATGAGTGGTCTGTCTTCTCGTGACAACGGGAGAGTCAGGGGAACCGTGATCCCTCCGCCCGCGTCCGGTCCATAAACAGGGGCGTTCCTCGGCATCACGGGTCACCTACACCTCTCGCGGTGCATTCAACCCGCCGGGATCTTAGGAGGATGAGCGGAAGTCTGCAAGGCTTGACAGGAGAGTCCGTAAGACTCGCCGCGGCAGAGACCTGTGAAGCCGAGGCCGTCCGACCTGCGGCCGGTTCACCACTCCCAGCCCAGCATCGAGCAGACCAGGCCGCTGCCGATCCCGAGCCAGGCCACATTCTGCCCGGCGCGCACCCGGCCGCGCTCCTCGGCGAGCGCTGCGGTGAGAGGGAGGGACACGGTTCCGATGTTCCCGAGGTGGGGGTAGGTGACGAAATCCTGCTCCGGTCGGCGGCCGATGGCCTCGAGGATCCCCTCTCGGTGCGCGCTGCCCACCTGATGACCGATCGTCCGGTCGATTTCGCCACGGGACCACCCCATGCCCTGGAGGAAGGCCTGCCATGTGGCGGTCCCCAGCGCGATTCCGTTCTGCATGACGAGGATCGAGTCGGTCGTCATTCGCTCGACGCGATAGCCGGGGCGCCCATCGGGATCGGGATGCACACCCCAGCGGCAGAGCTCGTGATGCTCCGGAGCGGTCCGAGTGATGCCGCCACGGAGTCGGGGGCGGGCTCGCATCCTCTCGGAGCCGTCGTCGCGGCAGAGAAGGACGGCCACCGCGCCCGATCCGCCGGTGAGGGTGGCGAGCGCCGGGACGAACCTCTCCATGGAGGGGGCCGCATTCAGGGAGTGGATGGTCTCTTCCACGATGGTGCGCGCGGACTCGGCGGAGACCACCAGCCCGGACTCGATCTGGCCGAGCTCGATCCGGTTGGCGAGGTCGAGGATCCCATCCACCACGCCGAGGCATGCGTTGGACACATCGTGGAGCACGACTCCTCCCCCGAGGTGGAGTCGTGCGGCGACGGCGGTCGCGGTGGCGGGCTCGTAGCCTTCTCGGCAGACCCCGGCGTAGAGCAGGGCGCCGATCTCATCCGTCTCCACGCCGCAACGGCCGAGGACTCGCTGCGCGGCGAGCGCGGCGACCTCGGAGAGTCGGTGCTCCTCGGGCCACCAGCGACGCTCCTCGATCCCCGTCCACCCGACGAGCTGGCCGGGAGCCAGGGAGAGGGCCTCATAGGTCGGCGCGAGGCGACGCTCCAGCTCCTCCGTGGTGACGACGATGGGGGCCAGCTCGAAGCCGATGCCCGCGAGGCGGACGCGCTCGTAGCGGACGCAGCCGGGGACGCTCATCGAGGCCCCGCCGTGGGCACGATGGCGACCGTGAAACCACCCATGCCGTAGATCCAGAGGCCGTCGACGAGGAGGCGGCCGTCCCCCCGGATGAGGCGTCGCTCCTCGTCGATCTCGGTGATCAGGACCTCGACGGTGACCCGATCGCGATGCCCGAGGACCTGCCCGCGGTAGGTCCACTCATGAGCCTCCCCGCAGGCGACCGCCTGCAGCTCCTCCTCCGGGGCGGGGGTCCAGCGGTCGAGGGCGAAGACCTCCATCAGCTGGAGCATCGACTCGAGGCCGAGGGAGCCGGGCCAGACCGGATCCTGATGGAAGTGGGCCCGGAAGAACCAGGCGTCGGGATCGACCGCGATGCTGCCGCGGATCGACCCGAGCCCCCGGGGCCCCCCCCGACGGTCGAGGGCGTCGATCCGTTCCACCATTCGGAAGCGGGCGTCCGGGAGGCGGGGGTGCTGCGGGACCGGGAACGCCGGGACGCCGGGGAGGTCGGGGAGGGGGAAGCCGGGGGGGACCGCATCGCGGATCCCGAGCTGGTTCGCGAGGGCGGGGCGCGGAAAGAACCCGAAGTAGGTCGTGCCGGTGTAGACCGGGCCCTCCGCGTCTCGGATCTCCATGTCGTAGTGCTGGATCAGCATTCCGGCCGAGGCGCTGAAGGAGGTCAGCCGGACCTCGGTCCGGAGGAGCCCGGTGCGAGGGGTCACCGCTCGATGCTGGGTGGCGCGCCCGCCGAGGTTGCGGAAGTGCATCGGCTCCTCGCTGGTGAGGGCGCTTCCGCAGTAGGCGGCCAGCCACCCGCACGGCTGGAGCGCGGTCTCGAGGAGAACCGCGAAGGGCATGCGCTCCTGCCCGACGGCGGAGAAGTACCAGGCATCGGGGGGCACGGTGTACTCGGCGACGCAGCGGGTCCCCTCCTGTTGGATCCACGGGGGGCCCTCGACCTCGGTGATGCCGTCGATGAAGCAATAGGGCGGGGCGGGCAGCCGAGCGATGAAGTCGTCATCGAATCTCCGGTACTCCTCCCCGAATGCCTCGGAAGGCTTGCCGAGGGCGAACGCGAGGATCGAGGCGTGGTCGTAGAGGTGCGCGCGCCCGGGAGTCGGCGGGGGGGGAGGGGGCAAGGGGGACGCGGGCGGCGCCGGGGCTGGTGCGGGGGGAGCGCTCCAGAGGGCATCGATCCCTTCCCGCGTCAGCCCGCGCAGTCGCATTGAGAGCCCTCGCATCTCCACGATCTCCCGACCATCCACCAGCATCTTCGCATCCGCGACGATCGTCGGCTCCGGGTCGAGGGAGATCGAGCGGATCGAGACATCGTAGCCCACGACCCGGGAGCTGGGGATCACCTGTCCGCGACAGCGCAGCCGCCCCGGCTCGCCGATCACCGGGTGGACCTCGACCGCCCCCTCTTCGCCGATCCAGCCGAGACCGAGGACCAGCACGCGGAGGGTGTGCAGGGTGCACTCGAACATCAGCGTGCCGGGCATCACGGGGTCGTCCGTGAAGTGGCAGGTCAGGAACCAGTCGTCCGGTCGGACATCCAGCTCGGCGGTGACCCGGCCGAGCCGCCAGTGCCCCCCCGTGGGGTCGAGGGAGGTCACGCGGTCCAGGAGGTGCATTCGGCCGGTGGGGGTGCTGCGACGCCCGGGGATGGTGGCGGGGCGCGCCAGGGGGAGTCCGGAGAAGCGGGGGCCGAATGCGGCCGCGAGGTCTCCCGCCCGCAGGGCCTCCAGCTGCGGAGCGTCGAGCCGACACTCCTCCAGTCCGGACGGATGGCGCCACCCCGGCGGCGCGATCGCGGGAGGACGGGGTCGAGAGCGCGGTTCGACGATGCCGCGGCCGGCGGCGAGCGCCGCCTCGGGGAAGAAGCCCGCGCAGCCCTCCTTCATGGTCAGGACCGGCGCGCCGTCGATCGTCGCCTCGAAGTGGAAGTGGAAGAGGAGCGAGTCTCCCTGCTCGAAGAAGCGATCGATCCGGATGTCATAGCGGATCGTCTCCCCGACCCGCGGGAGGTCGCGGTGGAAGGTCACCTCCGCGTCAAGGAGCCGGTAGACCGCGAGGCCGCGGGTGCGGAGGTCGGCCCCGAGCCACGCTGCGAGGAAGAGATCCGCCTGCCCGGACTCGACCGAGATGCAGACCGGGGCGCGCCCGGCGTCGAGGTACCACGCGTCGGGGAGGACATCGTGCTCGGTGACGATGCGGCCCCCGGCGAGAGAGAAGGGCTCTCCCTCCACGGTGATGATCCGGTCGACGAGCATCAGCGGCTCGTCGGGGAGCCGCACTCGGGTGGGGAAGGTGTCGATCTCCTGAAGTCGGGGGTCGTCGAGGCGAGCTCTCAAGGCGGTGGTGATCGCGCCCCGGCCAAACTCGAGGCAGAGCGCCCGGGGGAGCCACGCGGTGGCATCGGCGGGGTGCACCGGTCGTTCTCCTCCGGTGGGCGCTCCGCCGCGCGGCAGGTGCGCCTCGGGGACCGCAGTCGGGGCGGAGGGCTCGGTCCGGGGGACGGGGCCGGTCGCGTGGGAGGATGCGCCGAGGGGACGACCGATCTCGGCGAGAAGCGCGCGCTGGCGACGGACGAGCGCCGCGATGGCCAGCTCCGGAGCTGCGGCTCCGGCCGCGGCGGCACGCGGGGCCGTCGCGACGGAACGAACTTCCGAGAGTCGACCTCCTCCGCCGGGAGCGCCGGACTCCTCCGGCGTCGGAGCGGGGCCCGGCGTCTCGGGAGCCCGTATCTCGTGAGCCAGGGGGACGGGGGCCGGGGGAACGGGAGCCGGAGGAGTCGGGGCCGGAGCCTCCGAGCTCGGGGGGGAGATCCCGCGCCCTCTCGGACCGCTCGCCCTGCGCACGCCGGCGGGGAGGGACGGCAGGTCGAAGGGATCCCCACCGCTCTCCCGGGTGATCGCGGGAGCCCCGCTCGCGACCGGGGCCACCACGGATCCGTCTCCCTCCCCGTGGAGGAGGGAGGGATCGAAGGGAGCGCGCTCGGCGAGGCAGGCCGCGCCGATGCGGGCGAGGGAGAGCTCGAGGGGCTCCCGGGCGCGAACAAGGCTGAGCGCGCGGTGGGGGCGATCCCCGAGGATCGCGTCGACCATGCGGGTGCAGGAGCTCCCCGGCCCGGTCTCCAGGAAGACGCGGGCTCCGGCTGCATAGGCGTGCTCGATGCAGCGGACGTAGTCGAAGCCATGCAGACCCTGGTCGGTGATGGAGCGGGCGATCCCCTCGGAGGTCGGGGCGTGGGGCGCACCTCGATAGGGGGAGTAGATCTCGATCCCGGGGGGGGGGTGAACCGGAAACCGGTGGAGGTCGAGGTACTCGGACTCGACGCCTCGGAGGACCGGCGAGTGCACCGTCGTGACCCCATGCACCGGGAAGAAGTCGGTCCCGAGCTCGCGGACCACCTCGGCCACCTCGAGCGGGTCGCCGCCGATGACGCACTCCGTGGGCGTGTTGACGATCTGCAGGGAGACCCGGGAGCGGCGGCCGATCGCGCGGCGGACTTCGGCGGCGGGCCGAGGGACGATCCCCGCGTTCCAGCGCGCCGGAGTGCCGGCGGGGAGCCCCCAGGCGCGGGCGGCGGCTCGGCAGGGTCCGGCGAGCTCCCGCGTGAAGAGGGTGCTCCCGGCGAGCCGCCGGAGCATCGCGTCGCGATCGCGCCAGACGCCGAGGGCGAACATGCTGGCGGTCTCGCCGAGGGAGTAACCGATCGCGGCGGTCGGTCGGACACCGCAGCGCAGCAGGAGGTCACCGGCGAGGCTGGCGACGGTGACATGCCCCAGGATCCGGTCCAGCTCCGAAGGGTCGAAGGGCGGGTCCCCCGGCGTCGGCCAGAGGGCCTCCCGCGGGAGCTGTTCGGCGAGGGTCCCGCTGACGGCGGAGAGCTCACGCCAACCCCGGGGGAAGCGCGCGAGCAGGTCGCGCCCCTGACCCGGATGATCGTTCCCCGAGCCCGGGAAGAGGAGGGCGACCTCACCCACGACGCCGAGGGGAGTCCGGTGGGAGAAGAAGGTCGCGCCGCCGGAGAGCTCGCGCTCCGCTGCCTCGACCGTCCTTCGTCCACGGAGCACCTCCCGGGCGCTCTCGAGGCGACGACGAAGCTCCCCTGCTCGGCTCGCCGCGAAGGCGATCGCCCGAGGGCGAGCCGGATCGGGGGGAGAGCGAAGGAGGCGCTCCCGGGCGATGCCATGGAGGGGAGCCGCGGGATCGGCGGGGAGCGTCGCCTCGAGGGCGTCGATCGCGCGGAGCAGGTCGCCATCCCCGGCACCCTCGACGACGAGGACCGCCGGCGGCGGCTCCGCGCGACGGAGAGGGGAGGGGCGGGAGAGGCGCGTGGCGGCGGGAGCCGCCTCGCGGAGGACGAGCTGGCCGACATTGCCGTCGATTCCGCCGCATCCCACGAGGACCCGCCGGGGGCCATCCCCCGCGCCGGTCCACCACGGCTCCGGTGCCTCCGCGAGGCGGAAGCGGCGGGCGAGCTCCTCCTCCGCGCCCGCGCGGAGTCGGGTGCCGACCGGGAAGGAGGGGAGGAGGTCATGGGCGACCGCAGCCGTTCCTTGCAGCAGATTCACGAGTCCCGCGGCGGAGCCGGTGTGACCGACATGGAGCCCCGCACAGGAGAGCGCGGCCGGGCGATCGGGGCGTCCCAGCCGGGCGTCGATGAGGACCCCCGCCTCGATCGCATCCTCCTCCGGGGCGCCGCTGGTCCCGGCGAGGACGAGGCGGATCCGATCGCCATCGATGCGCGCGTCCTCGAGGGCCCGATCGATCGCCCGTCGCCACGCCTCCCGCGCCGGCCGCGGGGGATCGATGCCTCCGCCGCCGGCGAACGCGATCCCCTCGATCACGGCCTGAACCCGGTCCCCGTCACGCTCCGCGTCGTCGAGGCGCTTCAGGACGAGGGAGACGACTCCCTCGGAGAGGGCGCCACCGCTGCCGTCGAGGGAGAACGGGCGACTCTCCCCGCGGGAGGAGCCGGGGGCGAAGCGGGCCCGCGAGACCTCGGAGCGGACATCCCCCCCGAGGTCGACCGCCCCGACGAGGGCGAGGTCGAGCTCGCCGGAGCGGAGTCCCCGCACGGCGCGCTCCAGGGCGCGGAGCCCGGAGGTCTCGTCGGTCGTGTAGGTGTGGGAGGGGCCTCCGGCGCGGAACTCCCGGGCGACCCGGCTCGCGACGATGCTGCCGAGGGAGCCCATCACGCGGGGGGCGGTGAGGGGCTCGCAGAGAGAGTCGGGGAGGGCGGTGAGCCATCGCGCGCGCTCCTCGGCCGAGAGCTCGATGCCCTCCTCGGCGAGCCAACGCTCTCCCCACCCCCTCGCGAGCCACCGGAGGTGGAACCGCGTGGAGGCGAGGTCGAGGGGGATCCCGGCGAAGACCGAGGCGCGCTCGCCGAGGTCGATCCCCGCGGCCCCGTCCCCTCCGATGCCGGCATCGAGGAGAGCCCGGCGCGCGGTCTCGAGGAGCCAGAGCTGCTGGGGGAGGCAGTCGGCGAGCTCGGTCGGGGGGATCCGGAATCGCCCCGCCGGCAGGGAGAGGGGGCCGAGGCGCCGGGCGCGGGGAGCGAGGGCGCGCAGCGCGCTGCGTCGGAACCAGTCGCTCTCCTCGACGCCGAACCAGCGGGGTCGGTTTGTGCGCCCGTCGGTCCGGGTCTCCGCTCCGAGGAGGCGGCCGAGGAGCTCCTCGTCGCGCCAGCTCCCCACCTGACCGGCGAGCCCGATGATGGCGATGGGCTCGCGCGCGCGGATCTCGAGCGGCGGGCGGCGGGGGGAGCGGTCCGCCCGGCCGGTCGGCCCGGGGGCCTCCTCCACGAGGAGGTGCGCGTTGATCCCGCCGAACCCGAAGGCGCTGATCGCGGCGCGGCGCGGGCGCCCGCCGGGGGGAGGCTCCCACGGTCGGGCCGAGGTGGGGAAGCGGAAGGGGGAGCCATCCGCCTCGATCTTCGAGTTCGGGGCCTCGAAGTTGGCGGTGGGCGGCAGGGTCCGATGGCGCAGGGCGAGCAGGGCCCGGGTCAGGCTGGCCGCGCCCGCCGCAGTGAGGAGGTGCCCGATGTTCGCCTTCACCGATCCGAGGGAGCACTGACCGGGCTGCCACCCGTCCTCTCCCCAGAGCTCGCGCAGGCTCCCGAACTCGGTGGCGTCCCCGACCGGGGTGCCGGTGGCGTGGCACTCGATGAGGTCGACCTCGGTCGGGTGCCATCCGGCGCTGGTGTAGGCGGCTCGGAGGGCTCGGAGCTGCCCTCCGCGCTCCGGGGCGAGGAGGCTCCCGGCCCGATCGTTCGAGAGCCCGACCCCGCGGATCACGCCGTGGATCTCGTCCCCGTCCCGCTCGGCATCCTCCAGGCGACGGAGGAGGAAGATCCCCGCCCCCTCCCCGACGACGAGCCCCTGCCCTCGACCATCGAAGGGGTGGCAGCGCCCGGTCGGCGAGAGCGCGCGGAGCTGGGAGAAGCCCATCTGGGTGTAGAGAGCGTCCGGTCGCGAGACCCCCCCCGCGAGGGCGGCGTCGACGCGACCGTCGGCGAGCTCCGCGCACGCCTGGGCGATGGCATAGAGGCTGGAGGCGCAGGCCGCATCCAGGGTCTCGCTCCCTCCCCCCAGGCCGAGAGCGCGCTGCAGGGCGGAGGCGGGGAGGCCCCCCCCGAGCGCGTTGCGCGGGTCCCCGATCGTGGTGCCCGCCGGTCTCCTGTCCGCATCATCGGCGGACGGTCCGAAGAGGGTCTCCCGGACCGTGTCGCCGAGGATCGCGGCGCCGACCGCGCTCGCGCCATCGGTCGGGAGGATGAGGTGTCCGAGGTGCACCGACACCCGCGTACGATCGAGGCGCTCGGTGCGCGCGGTGCGCCACGCCTCGATCCCCGCCACCAGGGCGACGAGGACCGAGGGGTCGAGCGCGGAGAGCCGGTCGAGGGTCAGTCCGGGCGCGATGCCGGTCCGGATCGCGTCACGGATCGTCTCGAGGGGGAGACGGTCGAGGAGACAGGCGCGGATCGATCGGACCCGATCGATCTCGGGCTCCGCGCCGCCGAGGATCGAGGACGGCTCGACCGCCCAGCGGCCGGCGGGGATCTCCCGCGAAGTGTCGATCCCATCCCGGACCGTGCCCCAAAAGCCATCGAGGCCGGGGGCCCCGGGGAAGAGCCCCCCGATGCCGACGATCGCGATCGGTCGGAACGAGCCCTCCTGCGTCATGGTGCGCCCGGACCCCGGCGGGTCGCGCGGCCGGCGGCGAAGGCGCGGCCGAGGGAGGGGTCGATGACACACTCCGCGCCGTGGAGCCGCAGGATCGGCTCCCCGTCGGCATCGAGGATCTCAACCGTGGACGAGGCTCCGTGCTCGCTCCGCTCGTCGATCCTCACACGCACGGTGTGGCCCTCGACGGAGGGGGGACGGTCGTAGCGCTCGAGGCGCTCGACGAAGCACGGGAGGCAGGGGGAGCCCGCCGCGCCGATCGACCAGAGGATCTGGAGCTGGAACGCCGCATCGAGGAGGAGCGGATCGATCACCCAGCGGCTCCGATGGGGATGGGGCAGCCACGCGCGCGGATCGGGCGCGGGATCGCAGAGCGCGGCGATTCCCTCGTCGCTGCTCCCGATCACGCGGGTGATCGTCCGAAGGGTCGGACCGTGGAACAGCTCCTCATCGTAGGCCTCGACGACCCCTCTCGGGTGCGGGTCGAGAGCGGGGGACGGGAGGGGACGGGGCGGGGGGGTCCCGAACGGGGAGAGGATCGCGGTCCCCCGGGCGTGGAGGACCTCCCGCTCCTCCGCCCATCCGACCAGCTCGACCGGGACACGGAGCCGCTCCCCGTCGGCGCGGCCGTCCCCGAGGCGGACCTCGATCGTCGCGCTCCCGGCCGGGGGGAGAATGACCCCTTTCATCACCCGCCACTTCTCGAGCGCCTCCAGCTGGAGACCGGGGTGTCGGTGGAGGGCGGCCTCCGCGCCCCACTCGAGCATGAGGGCGAAGGGGAGCACCGCCCGCCCGTCGATGGCGTGATCCGCGAGGACCGGCATCGTTCGCGGGTCGAGGGTCATCCGGAGCGCGGTCTCCCCCTCGGTCGGTCGAGGGGCCGAGCCGCTCCGCGGGGCGATGGGCGCCTCCGCGGGGGGCGTGGGCGCTCGGGAGTCCGAGAGGGGGAGCGTCGCCGCCACGGGCAGCGGGTCGGAGGTCGGCGCGGGAGTCCTGCCTCCCCCGGGCGCGGGCCCGAGGACGGTCGACCAGATGGAGGCACCTGGCGGGGCGGAGAGCTCGCGCAGACAGGCGATGCTGCCGCCGGCGATGGGGATGAGGCCGACTCCCTCCGCGGCGAAGAGACGCGCGAGGCCGGGAGTCACCATTCCACCATCCCACGGTCCCCACCCGATGGAGGCGACGCGACACTGGGGGCGTCGCCGCGCCTCGAGGCACGCGAGGCGGTTCAGCGCCTCGTTCGCGATGGCGTAGTCGACCTGCCCCTTTCGGCCGTATCGACCGGTGGAGCTGGAGAAGAACGCGATCGCCCGAAGCGTGTCGATCGGGAGCATCGAAGCGATCGACGCCGCGCCATCGAACTTCGTCCGGACGACCCGCTCGAAGCTGTCGCGGGTCTTCTGCTCGATCTCGCGGTCCTCGATCACGCCCGCCCCGTGGACCCAGCCGCGCACGGGGCCCTCCGCGGCGGTGAGGTCGGCGATGGCGGCGGCGAGGCCCCGCCCATCCCGGACATCGACCGACCGGTAGAGCGCGCGTCCCCCGACCTCCTCGATCCGGGCGAGGGTGTCCGCCAGCTCACGGTCCGCGAGGACCCGACCGACGCGCTCCCCGATCTCCCGGGGGGGGAGACCCGGGTGGCGCTCGAAGAAGGCCCGCTTCAGCGTCGCCTCATCCCGGGCGGCGGCGATCCAGGTCGGCTCCGGCTCGGGAGGGGCGCTGCGCCCGAGGATCGCGAGGGTCGCGCAGGTCCGGGCGGCGATCGTGATCGCGCACTCCGCCGTCACTCCCCGGCCCCCGCCGGTGACGAGGACGAGATCCCCGCGCTCGAAGGGCGCGGGGTCCTCGGGGAGCTCCGCATAGGAGGCGTCGCGCTCCTCGAGGATGACGGTGCCCTCCGCGCGGAGGCCCACCTCGGCGGGGCCGTCGGCGAGGAGCGCGGCGGCGAGCTGCCCGATGGTGCCCGGGGCCTCCTCGATCCTCGGGTCCAGATCGACCGCGCGGCCGGAGACCCCCTCCCACTCGTGGGGGATCGTCTTCACGAGGCCGCTGAGGCTGCTCCCCAGGAGCGCCCTCTCGCCGGAGCACTCGCGCAGACCGAAGGCGCCGTCGACCCGGCTCACCGAGGCGACCCGTGCTCCCCCGGAGCGGCCGGCCTGCCGGAGCGCCGCGGCGCCCTCCTGCACCCGCGCGACCGCGGACCAGAGCTCGTCGAGCTCCGCCGCGGCGGGGGGGACGAGGATGAGGAGGCGGAGCACCGCCACAGCCGGGAGCGGAGCGTTGATGGGGCTCGTGCGGGCCGGCACGCCGAGGGAGCGGAGCGCATCGACGAGCCGACCGAGGATGGGGTCGGTCGCATCACCCACGACGAGGACATCTCCTGCGGCAGGGAGCGGCAGCCCTCCCTCGATGAGCCGTGGCGCGATGGCAGCCTCGACCACGCGTCGCTGGAGGCTCCGCTCCGCGCCGGCGAGGGAGGCGAGCGCCTCCCGCGTGGACGAGGCGGGAGGCAGGCTCGGCGCGGCCGCGATCGCCGGGGGCGCAGTCGGCGGGCTCGGCGCGATCGACGGCGCGATCGACGGCGCGATCGACGGCGCAGTCGCCGCGGTCGTGTCCGTCGCCTCACCGAACCAGGCGGCGATCTCCGCGAGGGAGCGCAGGGTGCCAAGGAGCTCCGGGGGCGGAGAGGGGAGCTCCGGGCGCTCGGTGCGGAGGGCGGAGAGGATCTCGACGCGCTTGATGGAGTCGATGCCGAGGTCCGCCTCGAGGTCCATGGCGGGGTCGATCGCGTCGGCGGGGTAGCCGGTGCGATCCGCGACGATCTCCACGAGGGCGGGGAGGAGCGTCGCTCCCATCGCGGGAGGGGAGACGGTCGCGGCGGGGATCGAGGGAGCGGGGTCGATCGACGGAGCCGGGGCGGACGGCTCGACAGGGTCGGTCGCCTCGCCGAACCAGGCGGCGATCTCGGCGAGGGAGCGCAGGGTGCCGAGGAGCTCCGGAGGCGGGGAGGGGAGCTCGGGGCGCTCGGTGCGGAGGGCGGAGAGGATCTCGACGCGCTTGATGGAGTCGATGCCGAGGTCCGCTTCGAGGTCCATCGTGGGGTCGATCGCCTCGGCGGGGTAGCCGGTGCGCTCCGCGACGATCGCCACGAGGGCGGGGAGGAGCATCGTTCCCGCCGCGGGAGGGGCGACGGTCGCGGCGGGGAGCGAGGGAGCGGGGGCGGACGGCTCGACCGCGTCGGTCGCCTCGCCGAACCACGCGGCGATCTCGGCGAGAGAGCGCAGGGTGCCGAGGAGCTCCGGGGGCGGGGAGGGGAGCTCGGGGCGCTCGCTGCGGAGGGCGGAGAGG
>Ga0181593_10004372_pt1 | contig 12888 bp, 13 predicted proteins | sample 071ome_19_FD_133756 | JGI IMG/M metagenome (GOLD analysis project Ga0181593, IMG submission 133756) | Coastal salt marsh microbial communities from the Groves Creek Marsh, Skidaway Island, Georgia - 071413AT metaG (megahit assembly) | ecosystem: Environmental > Aquatic > Marine > Intertidal...
ACGTAACCGGCGCGTGCCTTACCGCGTTACCTGTGCTGACGAAACAGGTCAGATTACGCTCGTATTCTTCCACGCCCATGCGGACTATTTGGAGCGGACATTGCCGGTCGGGGAGAAGCGCGCCGTCAGCGGTAAGATCGAGCTGTTCGACGGCAAGCGGCAAATGACGCACCCGGATCACATTGTACCGGTACAAGAAATAGACGACATCAAACGTGTGGAGCCGGTTTACCCTCTCACCGAAGGGCTATCGTCTAAAACTTTGTCTAAGGCAATCAATACCGCGGTTGGTCTCGCCCCGAATTTAGATGAATGGATGGACGCAGCGTTTCTTAAGAAAAATAAATGGACTGACTGGCGCTCAACCTTATTTGCCGCGCACAATCCGCAAACGGCATCCGACTTGGATCCGAATTCTCAAAATCGCTCCCGTCTTGCTTACGACGAACTGCTTTCCAACCAGTTGGCGTTGGCATTGGTTCGCCTAAAATCACGCAAACAGCGTGGACGTCCTTTGACTGGCAGTGGCACCTTGCGCAAAGCCATTGAAAGCACCCTACCCTATGAACTAACCAATGCTCAGAAGCGCGCCTTGCAGGAAATCGAGAAAGATCTGCAAGGCGAGTACCGTATGCTGCGACTGCTGCAAGGGGACGTCGGCAGCGGTAAGACCGTGGTTGCGTTAATGGCCATGCTGGTTGCCGTTGAGGCCGGCGCGCAGGCCACGTTGATGGCGCCTACAGAAATTTTAGCGCAACAGCATTTTGAGACCCTCACCTCACTACGCCAAAGTGCTGACATACGCATTGAGGTGTTGACTTCACGCGCCAAGGGCAATGCCCGACAAGACATTCTTGAAGCTATTAAATCCGGCAAAGTCCATATCGTCGTGGGAACCCATGCCCTTTTCCAAAAAGACGTAGAGTTCCAAAACCTTGCCGTGGCCGTTATCGATGAGCAGCACCGATTTGGCGTGCACCAGCGCCTAGAGTTGGCCGCAAAAGGCAACGGAACCGACGTTCTTGTGATGACTGCGACGCCGATCCCGCGCACTCTGGCATTGACCGCCTACGGTGATATGGACGTATCCCGCCTTGACGAAAAGCCCCCCGGGCGCATGCCCGTCACGACCCGGCTCGTAAATCTTGAGCGGCTAGAAGAAACCGCCACTGCTGTAGAGCGAGCCCTATCGAAAGGGGCCAAAGTTTATTGGGTTTGCCCTCTGGTTGAAGACTCCGAAAAATCCGATCTTGCCGCCGCTGGAGAGCGATACGCATATCTCAAAACGCGCTTGGGCGACGGTGTCGCCCTTATCCATGGCAAAATGAATCCGGCTGAAAAAGATGCCGCAATGGATGCTTTCATCTCCAATGGAGCTGAAAGCGCCAAGGTTCTGGTTGCTACAACCGTTATTGAAGTGGGCGTCGATGTGCCCGACGCAACCATCATGGTCATCGAACATGCTGAACGCTTTGGCCTCGCTCAGCTACACCAGTTAAGAGGGCGTATAGGCCGCGGCGGCAAAGAAGGAACCTGCTTACTCCTTTACGCGGCACCGCTTACCGAAACCGCGAAAGCGCGCCTTTCTAAACTTCGAGAAACCGAAGATGGCTTCCTCATTGCGGAAGAGGATTTACGCCTAAGAGGCGGCGGGGAAGTTTTGGGTACGCGGCAAAGCGGCCTGCCGGATTTTAAAATAGCCGATATCGCCGCACATGGTGATCTCATCGCGACGGCACGAAGCGATGTGAAATTGATTATCGATCGGGACCCAGATCTTGAATCAGCGCGGGGCCAGGCGCTGCGTACACTACTCTATCTGTTCGAACAGGACGACGCTGTACGAACATTACGATCCGGCTGAATTATTGTCCGAGTTGCTCTTCTGATCGCCCCGCCCGTGTTCAATTTTGTTGTACGGCGGGGTAACAATCCCGCCAGAAATGATCATCTTAAGCGCATCCTCAACCGTCATGTCTAATGACTTCATTTCCTCTCGCGCGAGGAACACCAAATAGCCCGATGTCGGATTGGGTGTTGTCGGGATATAGACATTAAGCATTTCTGAGTGGGTCTTTTCCTGCACTTCACCGTAGGTTTTGCCTATGACAAAGCCGAGCGTCCACATGTCCCGCCGTGGATATTCCAAAAGCACAACTTCTCGAAATGACTGAGCTTTATCGGACAAAACGGTTTCGAAAATTTGTTTGAGAGCACCATATATGCTGCGCACGACCGGCATTGTTTCGACAAGCCGCTCACCCCAGTTTATGAAGATTCGGCCCAGAAAATTCGCCGTTAAAAATCCAACCAGCGTAACGACCGTTACCAGAATCGCTATCCCAAACCCGGGCACCGCGACTGGCAGATAATTCATCGGATTGTACGCGTCGGGAATAAGATCCGTGATGAAGTCGTCGATGTAGTCCAATATCGTCCAAGCCGCATAGAGCGTAATGCTGATAGGGGCCGTAACGAGGACTCCGGCCAGAAAATAATTCCGCAGCCGCGCGCTCAAGGACGCTTTAAGATTGAGGCGAACAGGCGTTGCCGCTGGTCCCTCCTCCGGTTTCTCATTCATGGTGTTAAAGTCTCTGTCATGTCGGGTATTCTACTAGCATGAATGAGAGTCGTCCGCACGCCACTTCCGGCCAGAAACACTTTATCGGCGCCGGCGTCGTTGTCCTTCGGCATAGCTCGTCAGAGGCCGAAGTTCTTTTGATTCAGCGCGGCAAACCGCCGCGCAAGGGCGAATGGAGTATTCCGGGCGGGCGACAGGAATTTGGTGAAAAAATTCGCGAAACAGCTCAGCGCGAATTGCAGGAAGAAACCGGATTGACACTCAAGGACCTGACGCTTGTGGACATTGTTGACGCTTGCCGCATGGACTCGTCCGCAAATATCCATTGGACCCTTGTCGATTTTTGTACCCTATGGGACGGCACCGAAGCGCACGCGGGTTCGGACGCAGAAGCCGTCCGTTGGGTGCCGCTGTCACGATTAGATGACTACAACCTTTGGACTGAGACGATAAGGATCATTGCCGAAGCTTCTCGCTTGCTTGAAATGAATGGGAAATCTAAATAGAGATCATGTTTGAGGGTGACTGGAGACCAACCGAAAAACCGCTATTTATGGTGCGCATTTGCATCAACAAGCGGCTCAATACGGACAAGCTGCCGTCATGCGCCAACCGAGGTAGTCGTGGCCTCGCCGACCTTCTTGAACGCAAGAGTCTGGATGAGCGTATCCCCGCACAAGTGGTGCGCGGGCCGTGCATGAACAACTGCCACATCGGGCCAAATTTAAAGGTTCCGGGCGGACCTTTTTCAATCTGGACGACGACATGTCCGATGATCGGATTGAGGAGATAATGACTGCTCTGCGTGAGCAAACGGAAAAACGCCGGGCCGCATTGGAAAACTCCGAAGACAAAGAGGTCAAGGAATGATCGCGGCAGTAGTCACTGCGATTTCTATTGCTGCGCTCATTTTGGCTCTGGCATTTGTTATGCCATGCGAGGCATGCCGCAAAAGAAAACAGCGTCTTGAAGATGCCTACCAGAGTTGGCGCGCGCAGAACCCTTCGCGCAGCAAAAACTCCTAAAATGCACCTAAAATGGGCTGAAGCATCTCCAGCGCTCTTAGCTTAATGAAGGGCCATTGGGCATATGGCCAAATGAACGCGCGAACCATACCCTCCCCCATCGGCACTTTATCGAACAAATCTTTGACGAAGAAACCTATACCGCTGATCGCATAAAATGCCTGAATCAGCATAAAAAGTCTGCCCATTGCGAATTGACCCCCATTTTTGATGGGATAATGGCCCGGATGCGCTCAATGTGCCAGACAACATAAGGTCAACGCTTCTTCAACTTTCGCGCGAGGGAAATCTACTTTTCCAATAACTCTAGCAAGCCTTTTTGATAAATGCTCACTTGTGTTTGTGGGACACGGAATACACGGCCCTGACTCTTCTCTTTAAGAGCGCCGAGTGACGGAAATTTCTCATTTGCTTCATCGGAGACGGTAACGCCTTCGAATTGAATCCAGTGTGATCCATCTAGTTCGATCATCCGAATTTGCATTACGAACCCGTCCAGCCCTTCAACATCTACTGAAATAGTGTTGTCATTTTCAAACGAGATATTACCGGCCTCTGAAACATCCTGAATATACAAGGATTCGAGCAACTCAGCAAATTGAAGCGGCGTACTTGGACTTGCCAGTTCTCGGCCGGCAGGAACATTTCGAATGTCGAAATCAACCGTTCCTGATGAGTTTCGTTCTATTGTCAGGTGTTCGCCGCTAGGCCTGCGTACCGTTATCTGCCGGATGGCGCTGCTCGGAATATCTATCAGCGGTTGTTCCAGCCAATCGGCAGGATCGGCACCAACATCAATCTCTCCGCGCGCGAGCCAGGATTGAGGTTGACTGGGAACCCGTACGTGTGTGCCCCGCTCGTCGCCCCCGAGCGTATACTTCAGTTTCCCCGCAATGATATTTGCTATTTCATGCCCTTCGGAATCGATCAGCACAATCTGGGTAGACCGGCTATTTGGCACTTCCGGGTCTTGCAAATCGAGATGGCGATAAAGTTCTGATTTTGAGGTTTTAGGTTCCAACTTTTCCAGGCGCGCCAGCCCAATCACTAATTCAGCAATTGAGTTCTGGTTTGCCGGATAGTTGTTCGCCTCTCTCAAAACCCACCGCGCACCATTCCAGTCGAGAGACGCTGTTGCCGTTCCTTCCTGTACCACCACAGATTTCAGGGTTTCCATTTGATGAACAAGGTCGGGAAAGAACCGTGTGTCTTCCAGGACCAGCTCTGGACCCTCAACTTGAGTAAACAGGGTGATAGCTGCCAGCAGAGCCGCGGCGACCGTTGCGAGCGTCAATGTTCTGAGATCGCGAGCTTTCATTGCATCAGCACCTTTGATGCTGATATACGGCGCCTCTGCTGGCGGACAATCGCTGAGGCCGTGATGACAAGTCCAAACACCACCGGAACGGCACCTATGTTCAGGAATGTGACTAACGATTCGACTGATTCGATGTCTTCCCGCAAAGCCCTTTGTACATTGCGTAGCTCGCGTCGCGTTTTCAATATCTCGCCGCGATAATTCTCAACAATTTTCTTATCACCTTCGGTCAACAGTGCGCTCTGGCCGTCACTTTGACGTGTTTGCACCTGCTGCAAATCTGCTTCGAGTTCGTCCAAACGCGCATTTAAGCGTTCTTCGGACTCGCGATACTGAAGTTCCGCTTGACGCCGAATGTCTTGGATAAACTCAAATGGACGTGATTTTATGCTGCGCGCGCGCAGCGAAGAAAGCGCTGGCGAACCTGATAAATTTTCAAGCGCGTTAACAACAAAACTAGCATTATCGGCGCGCGGCAAAGCCAGCTGTTGGCCCAAGAAAGAGGTGACCTCAGTCCAGAATCGATCTGTCAGAAAATCGGTATCGGAAACGATAATGACCTGAATAGGCCCCAAGGATTGAGAAATATGATCTATTGCGTCAGCACCGCTTTCCGCCGGTGCACTCTCAAACGCGGAAGACGCCATTCCAGAAACGCGTACAGCAAGAGATTCCGGCTGATTTTGCGGCACAAAGTCCCGGAACAGGCCGACAACATCCGAAAGACCAACAAATTTGGCTGCAGGAATGCGCATAGAGTTCGGGGACGTAAGTACCAACGGCGTGACCACAGAGGATGCGCCCTCCACTTTTTCCAGCGCTCCCGCTGTGCCAAAATTGAGTTGATTTAAGTCGCCGGTAATAACGTCGTCCGGATCAATTCCACTCTCGCGTATTTCCATCCACGCCACGTAGTCGCTGATCATCGGCCGACCGTTCTGACCCGTGTTCACGCGCATAGCGGACTCTCGGTCACCGACAACCGAGGAACTAAGCTTTACGCCCCAGCTTTCCATTAACCTCCGGATACCGCTGAGATCTCCCGATTGCATTTGACCCACGGGGCCGACGCTCTCGACATTCGGATCCACAAAGGCCAAGACCTTGCCCCCGCGCAACACAAACTGATCGATTGTATATTGTGCTAAATGCGAAAGGTCTGTCGGCTGTACCAGCAGCAGGATAGAAATATCTTCAGGTATTTGGTTGATACCCGGCGGAAGAGATTCTACTTCAAAGAACTCCCGAATTTGATCTACGACGACCCAAGGAGCCGAGCCGCGTCCATTCATCTGGCCCATTGGCTGCATTTGGGGGGCAACCCCTCCTTCCACGGGCAAGGAAGAAATCAACCCAACCTTCGGCAAATCCGGATTGGAGAGGTTGAATATAAGTTTTGCCAAGTCGTATTCCAGAAATTGCTCCCGTTCCAAATTGAAAAACGGGATAATTTCCTGATCGTCCGTGGAGTTCGTTGCAGCTAGCCCGAAATACCCCGTTTCCCCGAGTTCATTCAAGGGAACAGCCTGCAATCCGAACCCGACGGCGCGGTCCTCCACATCTGTGAATGGCTCGGGATCGTAGATTTCGATCCTTAAAAGCCCGCCGGACATTTCGGAGTATTGAGATAAAATGTCCTTCGTGCGCTGATAGTATAAGCCGTGGCGCGGGCTTACCTCCGCAATTCGTTGCGAAAAATAGAGACGAACAGTTATCGGCTCCTCAATATTTTCGAAAATCGAAGCCACCTGATTCGAGGTGGTGTATATTCCGTTTTCCGTCGCATCTAAACGAATACCCGAAAACCACACGTTGGCTATAACATTCACGGCGATGAATAGTATCGCCGCCAACAGGACCGCTATGCCCGCTGAAGTAAAGCGCACCAGGAATGTGTGCATACTAGCTACACTCCTTTCTTGGCATTGACGGCGAGTATCGTGGCAAACATCCAAAGAGCAATTAGCGATATAAAGAAGACCACGTCCCGCAGAGACACCACACCGCGAATGAGCAATTCAAACCGTTGCAAAAATCCAAATGAGGCAATGGTATCCAACAAGGCCTCTGGTACCCACCCTCGGAACACATTCAATACCAGATCCACGCCACTCATCGTAAACAGGAAGCAGACGGCCGCACCAAGAATAAAAGCAATTATCTGATTGCGTGTTAGAGCCGACATACACATGCCGATGGCAAGGAAACTTCCGGCGAGAACAAAGCTTGCCACGTAACTAAGCGCAATGACCCCGTTGTCCGGTTCCCCGAGAATGTTCACGGTAATCCACATCGGAAACGTAAGGAAAAGAGCAAAGCCGCAAAAAAAACAAGCCGCGAAGTATTTTCCCAGAACGGCTTCCGCCGTCGTGAGAGGAAGTGTCAGAAGTTGCTCTATAGTTCCAGATTTACGCTCTTCGGCCCAAAGACGCATCGATACTGCGGGCACTAGTAATAAGTACAGCCACGGGTGGTAACTAAAGAAGGACTCCAGACTCGCATAATTGCGATCGAAAAAATTGCCGATGTAAAACGTCAGAGCCCCGGTCGTGCCAACGAATATGGCTACAAATACGAACGCCACCGGCGTGGCAAAGTAGTCATAAAGCTCACGCCGAGCGACGACCTTGACGCGATTTATGGAAATGCCTCCCAGCATGGAAATGCCCTATTTTTTTTAAGCTGCGACCTCTTGGGACGTAATGCTTCTAAATGCTTCATCCAGGGACTTGTCGCCTTTCAGCTCTGCTGCGGTTCCATTGGCTAGAACTCTCCCTCCACCAATGATCACTGCCCTAGAACAAACCGCTTCCACTTCCTCGAGTATATGCGTCGAAATAATTATGGCCTTGGCCGGCGCCATTTCCTTAATAAGGCTTCGGACTTGATGCTTTTGGTTCGGATCAAGACCGTCTGTAGGCTCATCAAGAATGAGAACAGGCGGATCATGAAGGATGGCTTGTGCAAGGCCAACGCGGCGTCGAAAACCTTTCGAAAGAACCTCAATAGGCCGTCCGACGGCTTCTTCAAGATTCAAACGGCGAATGCTAGTCCGCACGCGTTGATCCTGGTCGAACCCTCGAAAACCCCTAACCTCAGCAATAAATCGGAGGAACGCCTCGACCGTCATCTCCTCATATGCAGGTGAGCCTTCAGGCAGGTACCCAATGCATTCTTTGGCCTTGAGTGGATTATCCCTTACATCATGGCCACAGACTTGCACACGACCGCTTGTGGGCTCGAGGAAGCCACTTATCATACGCATGGTTGTGGTTTTTCCGGCGCCGTTTGGTCCCAAGAATCCCAACACCTCCCCTTTTTTAACAGAAAGCGAAATTTCTCTGACAGCAAGAAACTCACCAAATGCCTTTGACAGTTCCTGAACTTCAATCATGGCCGAACCACATATTTCGATATCAATCCGCAGTGATCTAAGGTGTTCCCGCGCACGCCGCGAACAAAACTCTATGACGCACTTTACAGAGATTCAAGAAGCCCTTCTCGACAGCCCAAGAGTCCGCCATGAGTTGGGGGAACCTCTTGCCCTATACGTTCCACAATGGTGGAAAGCATTCCGCGACCAATTCCAAATTCACTATCCGGACCCTCCGGATGACGACGCCATTGACGATAGATTGGAAATGGCGGGCAATCAGCACGCTGAACCGGATAGAATTCCCCCTCCAAAGCGATGGCGGTCCCGTAAAGCCTCGTCCATATTTTAGGTTTAGCCTGTCGCCCGATTGCTGGCTTCAAAGTCATGCAACTTCAATCTGGGTCCTGCCTTCATAACTTGGCCCGGAAGCTCCCTCCCCACAATCTGCTGCAAGTGCTTGGAACATTCAATTAGACGGGAAAGATCTATACCTGTCTCGATTGTAGACTCAGCAAGTAAGTAGACAAGATCTTCCGTACAAATATTTCCGCTAGCTCCAGGTGCAAAAGGACAACCGCCCAAGCCGCCTATGGAAGATTCGTATTTGCTGATCCCGCACGCCAATCCGGCCATCACATTAACGAGACCGATTGCGCGCGTGTTATGGAAGTGCAAGGCATAGGAAACATCTGGATGAGTGTCCTGGAGGGTCTTCACCACTTTTTCGACAATCTGTGGCGTCGCCATTCCCGTCGTGTCACCGAGAGTCACGTTTTTTATTCCGGCCCGATATATGTGCCCCACCAGGTCAGACACGTGCTCAGGTGATACATCTCCTTCAAACGGGCATCCAAAAGCAACCGCCAAGGCGCTATGCACAGTTACATTCGCTTTGGTTGCGGCCTCGACGATGACACCAAAACCTTCAATTGATTTTTCCGTCGATCTGTTGAGGTTAGCTTGATTGTGGCTCTGCGAAGCGGAACAAATCGCGACGATTTCATCTGCGCCGGCGGCTATCGCACGGGCCGCACCCTGGTGATTTGGTATCAGGCAGGCGATTTTAAGGCCCGGAACGCGCTCAATCCCGGCCATGACCTCCGCAGCATCCGCCATTTGCGGCACGGCCCGGGGAGACACAAACGACGTCGCCTCGATCCTCCGAATTCCGGCGGCCACCAGCTCATTTATGACCTGTATTTTTTGAATTGTGGGAATAAACGTCTTTTCATACTGAAAGCCGTCCCGTGTTCCCACCTCTGTCACTTCGACCTTGGACGGATACATTTTGCACTCCTATCTGGCCGGCCAATTTAGATAGGAAGCACCGATACGTCCACAAATCTGCGCCTGCATATTGACGTCGCACAGCGCAGAGAGCACTTTCTTCCCTTCCCCAGCCCGCAAGGCTTTTAGCATGACCCTTCCCCTCTCCGGCGTCCGTATCCTCGATCTCACCCGCATCGTTTCAGGTCCCTTTTGCTCAATGATTTTAGGCGATTTGGGTGCTGAAATCATAAAGATCGAGACACCTAGTGAAGGAGACCCTGTCCGAAAGCAAGGCGCGATTAGGGATGGACTGAGTTGGTACTTCGCGGCGTTCAATAGGAATAAAAAATCAGTCTGCCTAAACCTTCGATCTCCCGAAGGGCGCGAGGTATTGGAACGTCTTGTATGTCATTGCGACGCCATCGTTGACAACTTTCGCCCCGGTGTGCTTGAGGCGATGGGATTGAGTGATGAAAAACTGAAAGAACTTAACCCGCAGATTGTTCGAGGCAGCATTACAGGGTTTGGCGAGAGCGGCCCCTACAAGGACCGTCCAGCTTTCGACTTTATCGCACAGGCGATATCAGGATTCATGAGCCTAAATGGGGAAGCAAATGGCCAGCCGCTGAGAACGGGACCACCCATCAGCGATTTGGTTGCCGGGCTTTATGCCGCCCTAGGTATCGTCGCAGCGTTGGCGCACAGAGAACGTACAGGGCGCGGAGGAACCGCATCCGTCAGTCTAACCGGTGCGTTGACCAGCATGCTCGGATTTCACGCCGCGAATTTCCTTGCGACAGGCGATATCCCGGAACGCACAGGCAACGACCACGGCATTGTTGCACCTTACGGCATGTTCAAGACAAAGGATTCTGAAATCGCTATAGCACCGAGCAACGATGCGATTTACGAAAGGCTTCTGAATGCCCTCGGGGCTACCGAACTGCGAGAACGCTCCGATTTCAAAACCAACGACTTACGCATGAAAAATAGATCATCGATTTGTGCGGAGATCGAAAAATACACGATTCAGCAAACAACTGAATATTGGATCGAAAGACTCAACGCCGCTGGAGTGCCTTGTGGTCCCGTAAATAATTTGCGTGAAGCTCTTGTTGACGACCCTCAAAACAAAGACCAGCACGCCGTCGTACAAATACATCATCCCGGACACGGCAATGTGTCGATGCTCGGTCCGCCTCTACAGTTCGACGGAAAATGGAGAGTTGATTCCACGCCTGCTCCCGCACTTGGAGAGCACACGGAGGACATTCTAAGTCAGATTGGACTCACAAGCGCCGAAATAAGCTCTTTACGCAGCAAAGGGGCTATCTAAATCACTGGATTGATAACGCATTATCCACGACCAATTCGGCGCCGTTTACAAAGCTAGACTCCGGCGAGGCCAGAAAAAGTATCGTATTAGCCACTTCCTTGGGGTCCGCTCTGCCGCTGGCATTTGGTGCGAGCATGTCGGGCGGAAGAAATTCTTTCGACGCCTTCTTAACTTCCTCAAACATAGGGGTATGAATAGCCCCCGGGTGCACCGAATTGCAGCGAATGTTGTATTTGTGCATTTGGCAGTGCGCCGCTATGGCCTTCGTCATCGTTCGTACCGCTCCCTTGGCCGCGCTGTACGGCAAAAAATGCGGCTGAGCGATTTGCGCGGCGACGGACGAAACATTCACAATCGAGCCTCCTCCCGTCTCTTTCATCTGTTCGATCGCGTATTTACACCCCAAAAAGACGCCTTCCACCATGACGGCATTGGCCCGGCGAAAGTCATTTATCGTTGATGACTCAACCGTTCCGGACACCAAAATCCCAGCGTTGTTAACCAAGACATCGAGACGGCCAAACTTTTTCATGCAAGCTGCCAGCGCCTCCTGCCAGTCTTTTTCTTGCGAAATATCGTGATGAAAAAATATTGCGTTTTCACCGATACCTGCGGCCACCTCCCGGCCTTTTTCATCCTGAATATCAGAGATGACGACTTTTGCACCTTCCTGAGCAAACAATTCAGCGGTAGCTGCACCAATGCCGGAACTCGCGCCCGTGATAATCGCGACTTTGTCCTGAAGACGCCCCATCGCCCAACTATTCCTCGAGGCTACGCATAAGTGATTTGGTCTGGCGGATAAGCAAATCTACATCTGTGCCCAGGCCGATCATGTGAAATCCTTGCGCTTTCCGCTTTTTGGCGTCCTCCGAATTGGGTGCGACCACGCCGAACGCAATGCCGCGTTTTGCTGCCAACTCCCTCATGCGCAAAATATCCTCGGCGACGCCAAGCCCCTCCCACTGATTGAAGTGCCCCTGACTCGCCGACAAATCTGTCGGACCAAAAAATATCGCTTCCAGTCCGGGGACATCGAGGATCTCCTCTATCGAGCGCGATGACTCTGCGGTCTCGATATTAGGAATAACCATTGTCTCTTCGTTGGCGAAGCTTAAATACTCATCCTTTTTCAGTCCCCAGCGTAGAGCGCGCTCTCCGCCAATTGCTCGAATGCCCGCTGGGGGGTATCGGGCAAAACTGAATCCTTCGCGCAGGTCTTCCGCGCTTCGCACGAGGGGCAGTATAACCCCGTGTATACCTAGATCGAGGCAGCGTTTTACAGAATCAATCGTGGCCGAAGGCACGCGGACTAGAACGGCCGTATAGCTCCCCCGCGCAGCACGCGCATGGTTTAAAACGTCGCGGTACGAAAGGCTGCCATGCTCCAGGTCAACGCAAATCCAGTCTAAGCCCAACTCCGCGGCAACTTCCGAAACTGTTGCGCTTTCAAGCGTAACCCAAAGGCCGAGGCAAGGGTTGCCCTCTTTGAGCTTTCTGCGAAGTGGGTTTTTAGTCATCCACTTCTATGTCAGCGTAGACGTGCGTTTCCACCGCCGCACCGCGATGCGTGACCGCGCCCTTACACGCATCGCCAACAAGCTGAGCATATTTCCAAAGTGCCCCTGACTCATGGCCGTTCGGTCGCGGTTTCCATTCGGCTTTGCGTTTTTCCATTTCTTCTGGAGAGACCTCCAATTCGATGGTTCCCTCATCAGCATCAATACTGATCATGTCACCGTCTTTGACCAGCGCAATCGGCCCGCAGATCGCCGCCTCAGGCCCGACATGACCCACGCAAAACCCGCGCGTTCCTCCTGAAAAGCGCCCGTCCGTGACAAGGGCGACCTTTTCCCCCACACCTTGGCCATATAGCGCCGCAGTCGTCGTGAGGGTCTCGCGCATACCTGGGCCCCCGCGGGGCCCCTCGTAACGGATCACGATAACCTCGCCTTCCTTGTACTTCTTGGCTTGAACAGCGGC
>Ga0181593_10004373_pt1 | contig 12887 bp, 18 predicted proteins | sample 071ome_19_FD_133756 | JGI IMG/M metagenome (GOLD analysis project Ga0181593, IMG submission 133756) | Coastal salt marsh microbial communities from the Groves Creek Marsh, Skidaway Island, Georgia - 071413AT metaG (megahit assembly) | ecosystem: Environmental > Aquatic > Marine > Intertidal...
AGTATGGCAGCCACATAATCAACGGTAATTTCTATCGGCTTATCAGCCTGGATCGTTGCTTTGATCATTCTCGTCTAAACTCCTGAAATCTAAGTTAATGAAGTCGTTGTTATTCATAGGGGCGTTGTTGACTTCTAATGCATAGTTCAAAGGTATGCGCTTTTTGCCACTTGTAATTATCCAACCATTTCTCAATAGATAAATAGACTCTATCCCAACAGCTTGAACCGCGCTTTCATTCTCATAAACTAACTGAGAGCGGCCATTCAGATAAACTCTTTTGCCATTCCTGAAAATAGGATCCCAATCTTTATTGGACAAAGGAATAAGGAGCTCCTGGTCTGTATAAACCATGGGTGGAACCTGCTTAGGTGGTTCTTGGCATCCTGAGAGTAAAATCGCTAAGCTTAATAAAAAAATGCGCATTAGTACTCAATCCTATCAAGTAGCTCTTCACCAGTGAGTATCTTCACTTCCATAGTTGCAGGAGGGGCTCCACATTCTATGGTCTTCTCTTCTCCTGAAGCCCGGTTGCTACCCATAAATTTCATCAGCTTCTGCTGTTCAACTAATCGTTGGGTAACTAGTTCTTCAATAAGAATCTTTTTCTTATCTGTAGAGAGGCTCGAAAAATTCTTGTCGACAATAATTGGTATATCAACAGTTTGCTTGTCTAGTTCTAATCTAATCAGAACTGCATTGCTATTTTCAATATCGAAAACAATCGATTTAACTTTTCTTTCCTGAGAATTGAGCTTTATAGATAAGGTTAGCTGATCCGGGCTTGAACCATCTTCAATTTGCTTCTGAGGTTCGATCAGAAATTCTTTAATTACTTTACCTACCAGGTTATTGCCGAAAGATCCGTTATCAGTTCCTGCTATCGGCTTGCCCATTGACGCGTTAAGGCTGTTTGCTGAGAAAGCTAAAGCAATGAATAAAAGATGTTGCTTCTTCATTTTCGATATAGATATTTTTTTGGCCTTTGATTACCGTGGTTTTAGCATGATTAGACAAAAAATACAGTATTGATAATCTAAAGGCCTCTAAAGTGAGGCTCATACTATGTACGAAATAAATAAGGCTATAAGCAACTGGAAATCCCTTAAAGCTGCTCTTTCTGAACTGACAGATTCCTATTCTGATTCAATTAGATCTATTGGGTTAAAGAACAATGAGTTTGTTGTTGATCGAGCTTCTGATTTAAGAGTGATTGACTCTTTTTACCTTGGACCAGGAGCCGACGTACTACCCGTATATTCGTTAATTGTTCTTGCTAATAATGAACAAGAACAATTGGTGCGTTACGTGAATCAAACCAAGAAAGATTTTGGCGCTCAGTATATGAGTATTAGTAAACCTGCTAATCAAAATCAGGATGCTGAAGCTCAAAAAGCATTAAATGAACTACGTTTGAGAATTTTCGATTATGAAGGCTGCCCGGTAAAAATTCGGTTGGCGACTAGATTGCTCGGTCTTATTTCCCCGGCCGAAAACGGACAGATTCTAAGCTTTGGGATATCTCTTTGTAAGAACCCTTCGGTTGAAAGGCTAACTCACCAAGAAGTGTATCAGCTAGCTAAGGTTCATGCGGATACTTTTCCTCTTGAGGATGCAGTAAGAATATTCATAGATGAGCTTCATCAAAAGTATCACCAGGTTAAATTCTTCTACGTTGTTGAGGGAATTAATAACCTCCACCAGTATTACAATTTCCAAGAATATCGTACTGATGATTCAGGTGAGCAATCTCGGGTGCCTAGAAAAATCAAAAGTTCGAATCCGGTCTTTATTAATCAAAGTTCCTTGCCAGAGCCAAGCACTTACCTAAAGAGGTCAGTTGATGGTTTGGTTGAGGCTGCCGAACGTAAAACTCGGCATAACAAAAAATGGAGCACATGTGTGTTTCCCAGATTGAATCTCTATATTTGAGGTAATTATGGCGTCATTAATTGAAAGCTTTTCTAAATGTTCTAAGTTCACCTACGAATACAGTGAAGAGGTATCGCTAGATACTCTTGAGTCAAACATGAGTAAGTTAGAACATAGAGAAATTCAAAAAATCCAAAAACGTTCGGTTGGTTTTTTAATTTGTGACAACATAAATAACTTATATTTAAAGTCTGTCGGTGATTACTTTCTTTTCACTGTTTTCATACAAAATAAGAACATTGAGAAACTTCGGTTAAATCGGCGAATAAATTCTTTGAAAACAAAATACGCCAAAGAAGGTAAGGAAGTTACTGAGGATGACATTACAGATCAAGCAAAGTCCCAGTTACTTGAAACAACTACACCAAAAGAAAAGCTGGTGGCTGCTTACATTTCGCTAGATATGAAAACGATTTATATAGATAGCACTTCAGCGGCGGATGCTAAGGTTATTAACTCTTTGATTGGAAGGGCTATTGAGGGGAAAGGTGTTGGAGATGAATCTGAATTAGAATTCACCAAAGAGAATAGCCATGATGATCTTTCATTTTTGTTTACCTCCTGGCTACATAGAGACTCAGGTGTTGATTTGCCTGACGGCTTTGAATACGGCAATAAATGTAATTTGAAAGCAGAGGAATCCGGCACGGCAGCACTCTCAGATCATGAATTAGAATCATCTGAAGTGGAAGTTCACCTAGAGCATGGAAAAAAATGTCAGAGTGTTTCTCTGATTTTTGATGATGTTATTGAATTTTCGCTTAATAAAAAAGGAGACGTTTCAGCGATAAACATTCGCGAGTCTGATGATGTTGAGGAGGATGAGGCTGATGATGGCCAGGATATCCTTTCAATTAGTGAGCGGATGCGTGAAGTGTCTATTTTAGAGCGGTTGTTTGACGGTCTTAAATGCTTAGAAGGTGGTGAGGATGAGCTTGAACAAGCAGACCTCTAAACATTAGAGGCTTGCTTGAAGCATGAAGGTAAATGCTCTGAGTTTTTGATTGTGTCCTTGAACTTATCAGTAAAATCAAGACCGATAGAAGCTTTACTTTGCAAAGCCTCTTTATACTTATTGAGGATCAATTGATTTTTGCTTGCTGAACGTTTCATTGATTTTAAATCGTTGTTGAGTTGAGCTATCTCAATCTCAAAATCGAGTACTACTTCATCGGTAATAATCTTAAACATAAGAAAGCTCCTCTAAATATTCAATAAGAATAAAATATAGGAGCTATTATTTTATACAAGCGCTAATACTCACTTACTAATTCATCCAGGCTCATAGACTGACAAATGTTCAAGTTAATGGCTTGATTGGCTAAATTCCCGGATTGGGCATCTTGGCCATTGAAGGAGGGGATGGACCAAAACTTAATCCTGGTGTTCATCGTTGAAGTAAAATCATTTAACTCTGAAGCCAGTAATTCTTTATCGTTAGGAGTTATTACACCAAGGTATTTGTGGAATGTGACAGATTGCCGCCCCAAATCCCAGCTGACTTCTTCGGTTATGATTATTTGATCATGACCAATAACCTTAAAGAAATGGACACTCTTATCCTTAGAGAGTCGTTTACTTAAACCTTCAACAGGTATGGCAGGGTTGTATGAAGGACGACCTTTTCCGTATATCAGCCAGTCGTAACTTACACCTGAGTTCAGGCAAAAATCTTGAATTGAGGGTGATTCAAAAATAAATTCATCTAAAGCAGTCGGCTTTTGAAAGTGAGTTAAAATCAAATTTCCTTTGAAATTATTATTAAGCAGCTTACAGAATAACAAAGGGTTTAGATTCAGCAGATGGATTATCAGATGAAGTCTATCTGAAGGGCGTTCAGCCCTTTCTTGTAGAACATGGTTAAGAATAAAGTCGTCGACTATGATTCCTACGATCGAATTTTTGGATAAGGAAGTATTGGCTTCTACATTATCAATTACCGTCTTGGATTTTGGGTGTAGGTCGACTGTTAAACGATTAGAGTCAGATTTCTTTGGCTCTTTAGAATTGATAGGCGCCTGGTTTGCTGCGGCAATGATCGTGCTAATAGTTGTTGGATTCTTCACTTTTTTCTTCTCCATCTTGTTTGAACCATGACTGACCCATCTTTTAGGACTGAGCTTCTATTTAAATCAACTTCCCATTTGTCTTTAGTGTACTTCGACATTAATTTGGAAACGGCAGTTTGATACGTTCCATGACCTTTAACTGTGAATGCCATGTCTTGATATTCATAACCAGGAAGCTTCTTGTTCCAATCAATTTTTTTGGTCTTTATGGAATTTTTGAATTCTGGAGGGATGCTTTCGTATTCAGATTCAATACGATCATTAAGTTGTTTGAAATTTTTATCGTATGCTTTGATCTGATGCTTCGTCAGATTTCTATTTAACGATGGTGATGGAGTCGTGCTTGTATTTATAGGGGGCTTAGCCAGGGGTGTAGGCTTTGTATGTTGAGGTTCTTCTAAGAAGTAACCCCAGTCATCTGAAGAGAATGCTGAGAAGGATATGGATAGCAGTAAGCAAAGTATATTGAAACGCATGAAGGTTAGCCTTTGTTCTGGGGATTAAAAAAGGCTAAGTTAAATCAAATAGAAAATAAATAGCGAAATTAAAAACTGAAGGACTTTTTGCCTAAGATTGTTTCGACATCACTGCGTATCTCGTTAACCAACTCATTGGCTTCTTCTGTGCGAATGGTTTTTTTATATTTCGTCCATTCTGTTTCAAGTCCATCATTAGAAAAAAGCGTTTGGCATTCGCTTAGAACATTTGATATTTCTAGCGCGTAAAATAAAGCTTTTTGTTCTGGAACTTCAAATTTTTCAGCGAGATATAGAACTAACTTTTTATTAATGTGATCTGAAATAGGAGATGCTTGTGCGTCGATTCTATATGACGTACTGAAAAGACTGTACTCGTCTGTCGTCGGCTTAACCGAAATAGCAGGAGCGAGCTGCCAGCCGGCTTCTTTTTTGATAAAAATAACGTTCTCTAACGAATTATCCGTGTGGCTAACAAAGATATTGAATAAGCATCGTTTGAATAGCTCGTGCTTATCTTTTTCCGGATTGATGGATAACTTGTTAATTAGTTCAACAACTTGGCCGTAGTTATGTTCTTTGATTTTTCCTGGTTTCTTTTTTTGAAGCTCTAAACATTCGAGAAGAGAGGCTGCAGAAACAGTATTATATTTTGAGGCTTGAATCAGACCCGTTCTTCCGATATTAACCATTTCCTGATCAAATCGAGCGGACATAACTGCTTGGATACCTGTGTTGGGTATGGTAGATATGAATGTCTTTGCAGTACATATCCCGACACCAGCTTGAACGTTTGCAAGCATGGTCATTACCTTTGGATGGCAATCAGTAATGTTCGGATTAAGTATTTTGCAGACGTAACGGTTGTGCTTCAACAAGAAGTCTAGTGTGCCATGTTGAGATTTATACTGACTAATGCAGGCTAGTTCGTTGGAGCTGTCTATTTTGAAGTCTTCTTCATGAGTTTGTGCTTTGACTATTTTCTTAGCCAGATAACCAAGATCAGCACTGCTTTCAGCGATATAAGATTTTTTATTAACATTCGGATTAAGATATAAGTGTTTACACTCAGTTCTATGTTCTGATATGTATTCTAGCTTGTCAAAATCCGAGGCCTCACCCCACTTACTAATGTTATTGATAGCATTTGATGCAAACTTACCAGGTAAGAATTCACGGAAATATGGACTTATACCTCCATCGGCACCATCTTTTAATCTCGAGCTGATTTCAATTGTTCCGCAACTCGAGGTAAGAAGAAATGGATCTAGTTCTGTTTGAGACTCATTTAATAGAAACGCATAACCATGCCCTGCATCGTACATTGCAGTACCAAGAGGATTTAAACTTTGATCCTCATTCTCATGGCTGAATATGCGTATAAATTTTTGAGTCATAATGATTAGGCTATCAAATAACTTATTTAGGCCTGTTCGATAGCAATGATTGAAGTACTTCTTCCTTGCTTTTATTGTCTGTCGTTGCAGAGCTTATTCTCGGCTTGTTTATTGTTTCGAGTGGTCTAACACCTTCGGTTGTAGCCCTTAGGAAAGATAGCATCATTGGCTCCAGCATTCCGATTTCTGCAAGACATGAAAGTAGCAAACCTGCTGTTTGGTTTTGGTCATAATCACGAATTAAACTTTTAAGTCTTTTTCGTCCAATTTTATTGGCGCTTCTTTCACTCCCATAATATCTGCTTGCAGGTTGATTTTGACCTAGTTGTTCACCGAAGGCACTTAAGCCTCCTACCTTTTTCTCATCAATTAAGCGCCCAAGAATGGTCAAGGCAACAATAGGATCGCCAATAGAATCAAGCTCCTCTTGCGATGCAAGATGAGTCAGCATGCTATTAGATGACATAATCATCTCCTTTAGTAGCCTTACAATGTAAGTTTTTTGTTAACTGAGTCGAGTGAGGTGCATATATAACTTATATTTTATCAAACTATAAATTTATTTCCTCTTTATTTAGTAACAAAGAGAAACCGATATAGATTTCTAAAAAAAAAGTGTGGTACATCTAGAAGTATTAAATTTATGAGGTTTCTTAAATGCGAAAGACTTACCTTACTTTTGGCACAGCTCTTATTATTTCAACCCTGACTGGGTGTGCGGGAAAGCCCGTTAATATAGACCCGTTGGTAATGAAGCATCATGATGGAGTGCACATTTCTGACATGTTTTCTGATGAATATAGTGATGGTCTATTGCGCTCTCACCATGTACTTTCTTCGATCGAGTTAAACGAATTGAGTTTGCAAGAACGTTACTCGAACATTGATGAAATGAAAGGCTATTACTTGTCTGTAAAGTCCTTGGCAACTCCGTTTCTAAAGACAAGGCCCGTAAAGCTACTCGAAAATGATGAATCGATTAGGTTGGTCGTTCCTTATGCCGGATATTTTACAGAGAATCAAGTTAATGACCATTTAAAAGAAGCTTTGGCCGAGTTTTCATTGGTCTTAAGGGAAAATGAATTTTGGAAAACTGAAAACATTGTTGTCAGTGTTCATTCTTCTGATCTTACGATTTCCGATTACACGATGTATGAAACCCAAGATAAAGCTGAATCAGTTAGAAAGATTTTGATTAATAATTTTCTGGATCCAGATCGCGTTGTCGCATTTGGTTTTGGTTCTAATCATCCCTTTTCGCCTGGTGTAAAAAACATTCCTCAAAACGAACGTGTTGAATTTTACATTGAGAAATCAGATGCAGCTTACTAATCATTTGCTTACCAGTGAATTGCCATTTGATTCCTTAGTGTCAAACCTTGTATCTACGTTTGATCTTCAGTTACTTGATCATAGAAATGGCGTTTCTTTTTATGGTGTCGATAAGATCGTGTGTAGTGTTGCAAAAACACCCCACGGGATGACCTTGATGATCGATGAGCATTACGATATCAAAAATGCTCCTAGCGAATTTACGTTGGTTCAGGGTGTAGAGGCTTTTGCAGCGTTCCAAAAAGATAAATATCTGATGGAAATTGCACTACCAATTGGAAATTACGTGCTTATTGAAGTTTCGAGCCAATAGAGTGGGTATCTTATGCTTTATGAACACTTACAACAAAATCTTAGCGCTGAATTTGCTTCTGATATTAAGTCCTTAATTATAAAGAGTGAACGAGCTACTGAATTATTGGCTCTTTATGAAAAAACAGGAGGGATGGGTTATAGACCTGTTATCTCAGAATCAGTAAATGGGCCTGTTTACAAGCGTTGTGACTTTCCTAATCCGCCTATACGTGCATTAAGCATAAAGAAGGCTGAAACAGTAGAAGAAGTTTCACGGAATATTATTGAGGGTTTGACTTCGTTATATGCTGCTTCAAGTAGCAACGCTGTTACGGCTAAGCTTTTTGATGATCTTGAAGCGTTCCGAAATTTATTTCTTAAGACCAAATGTGACCAGCTTGGAAAGCAAACATCCTTAGCATTTAGTATCTATGATGAAATCTACAGACAGACAGGTCAAAATATTTCTGGGTTGTCCGAATCAGAATTTAATATGTTGAGGTTTTCTGTTGATGATGTAATTAACGACCCATTAGTAAAAGATTCAGAGCCTGATTTTCATTCGTTAGGTAAGGCTCGATCCTCTATTGTTAAAGATGGTGACGAATCTCTATTTCAACAGTGGGTGGATCAAAGCCTTTTGATTGAGGATGAACTTAGGGCATCAAACACTATAGATGTTGGTGTTGAAGCTATTCATCTAGCGGGAAGACCTCAGATTTCAAATGAAGAAGCTGAAGCTTTTTTCAATAATAACGATCATGCCAAGCAAATAGAGCGTTAATGAATTATGTCTTCAAATTCAGGAATTCCATCGCTACCAATTTGCACTCGAGAATCTAAAAATTCTACAACGGCGTTGCGAACGTTATCCATTTCTTCGGTCAATGCTTTTTCTACTGTTAGGGAGTTTTCGTGATGCTCTTGAGTAGAAAAGTTAGAGTTCTCCTTCAAAAACATTCCGTATCGGATATCAATCTTTCCAGATGTGACCTCCAGTCCGAAGCTGATTTTTTGATCGTTGTCGACATAAAGAAAGCCATCGATATGGTCGGCTTCATTTATGCCACCAGCAATACCAGGAGATGTAAAAAGGTCCTTAGCGGATAGTTTTGCCAAAGCTTCCCGGGCGGTCGATAGATTGATCATGATTGTCACCTTGTAAATTAAGTTCTCTTATTCAAGTTACCAATCTGATTTTTTTAATCAAGTAAAAACCGATATTGAATTATCAAAACTTAAAAAAATATTATTAGGTTTTTTGAAGAGAAATTTTTATGAAGTTACTGATTTTCCTATTTGCTTTATTACCGTCTCTGTCATCTGCTTATGAGGTTGTTGTATCCGATAAGGAGGTTGAATTTTCAAAGAGGGTTTCTATTTCAAATCCTGAAGAGAGGCCTCTTATTATTTCTCTTTCATCATTAAAAAACCCTGGATTAAGTCAATTACCCAAGCAACATGAATCTGATGATCGTTCTGGCGGTTCAACTAAGAAAGAGAGCTGGGTTGATCATCAGTCAGTTACAGTCGATTGGAGTGTTGAAACAGGTGAAGATTTAAAAGATGTTCTTGATAGATGGCTCACAATGGCCGGCTATACGTTGGTTTACAAAATTGGTGAGCCCTTGCCGATCGAGGGGAGTTATTCATATAAATCTAAGTCAGTGTTCGAAGCTATGGAATCATTTATCGGTCACTTAGAAAAAAATCCACCAGATTCAATCCATCGCCGATATAAAGGCGCCATACATCCAAATAATTATTTTGTTTTTGAAATGATTTAAAGAGGAATAGAGATGAACACAAAAACATCCCTGGCTGGCTTACTGTCAGTGGTTTTGATAAGTGGTTGTAGTTCAAAGGCAACTATTAATGACGTTATTTCTTCTGAAGTGGTTTTGAACATCCAGGACTTTCCATACGAAACATTCCTGGACCAGCAACGAATTACCAAGGTTGATTATCCATACTTGTCTGCAGGTATTCAGGATCCATCAAAAAATTCTTGGCGAATTGATGGTAGTCTGACGATTAAGAAAAATCTTGAGCAATGGGCAAAAAAAGCGGATTGGAATGTAGTGTGGCTTGCTCCTTCCGACTATCCAGCTTATGACGGGGTTATAAGCGGCGAGTTTCTAGATGCAGTTGGAGTTCTGAATGAGAACTTTAAAAAAGTCGGGGTTCCTTTGGGTATTAAACCCTCAACAGGAAATAAACTAATCAGAGTGGTTAATGTTCGATGAAAAATTTAACTTTGTTGAGTTCATTGATCTTTTCGGCGTTTGTCAGTGCAGATCCTGGTGTAAATTTACTAGGAAATATCTATGAGGTTGATCAAGATGGTGTCTTGATTATGACGGAAGCTGAGTTTCGAGATGTTAGTTCTAATTCATCGGTGGATGTAGTTGATGTGGCAGTAAATGAACAGGTTTCGTTACCGAAAAGTGACTTGAAGTTTTTGCTTTCGGAAGATCATTTAACTACCAGTCTTTATACAGGTACGGACAGTGACGGTTACTCGTTTCTATTAAAAGAAGGTAGCTTTATTGGGAATGTAAATCGCCTTGCCCAAGATGCGGGTTGGGATCCAGTGATTTGGAATGTGGATTCGTATTTTGACTTCTATATAAAATCAAATGAGTTGATTACCGCCGATTCAAAAATCAATGTTCTCAAAGCTTTTGCAATGAGATATCCGGTTGACATTTTGCTCGATGTAAATAGAACTGCAAACAAAACCATTGTGCGAGTTTTGCCTTCAAACGGGAAACCGAAAACATGGAGCTTTATGGTAGAAGAGGGCTCTCTGAAGAAGAATCTCCTGCGACTATCTAAGGATGCAGGTTGGAAAGAACCTGTTTGGCAGTCTTCTATGGATATTCATATCAATGAGCGTTATGCGATCAACGCTGATTCCGCAGAAAGTGTCCTCAGCGTTCTTTTTGAAAAATACCCCTTTGATATTGGTTCCTAGTACTGAGGAAATATTTCACGTTGCCTAATAGCTTGTTGAACAGAGTTTAGATCGGCATTGAGTGTGTGTTTGTCATTGTAAAATTGACTAATGATTTCTGCGCTTTTTTGAATTGACTTGATCGCTGATTGAGTCGTAGTAGGTACTAGGCTCTCAATAGTTAGTGTCCAGTCTACTTGCCAGTTGAATTGTTTGTTTACTAAGTAAGTGTCGATTACGGTTAGAGTTTCCTCTGTTGTGAAGCGAGCTTTAACTACATACGTGACATCGTTGACCTTGTAAGGCTTTGAAATTGATAGATTCTGGGGTGTATATGGTAAGCGTACGGCGTTCATATTGATTGTTTTATCGCTCAACAAGTCTTGAGCGTTGGAAATTTCGCCATTGAGTATGTGGATCCAGAACTCTTCTGCTATTTCAGATTGAATTGCTCTGGAATTGATACACCCAGAAAGCAAAAAAATCAAAACCGCTATAGATATTTGTTTTTGAAGTTTGTAAAACATATATAAACGCCTCAAGTTATTTTTAATTGAACTTAAGGTAATTGAAAAAGAAAAGATATACCGAAATCCCCAAAACAAAATAAGGTAAAGATGATGCATTACTTAATGCGGGCTGCGATGCTGGTAGCTTTTTCTCTTTCTGTTATATCGTGTGGCACTATTGAAACCAACCACTCAATAGATCGATATTCAAAACAGACCAACAAAGCTTTCTATGATCTTTCTAATAAAACGAATGCTCCCTACCAGTTGGATCCTGGTCTTTGGCTGACTGAAGTTAAGCCTCTTCCAATTGAGCCTGAAAAGCCTGCATTTCTACTAAAACCTTATCGAACAGGTTCCTCAAAACCAATGGGTTTGAAAGAAATTGCTGAGATGCTTACTAAAGATCGTGGGATAAAAGTAAGAATTGAGCCGGATGTTTTCTTTCCTGATATTGAGGGCGATTCTAAGAAATCTGAAACAGCTGCTCCTAAAGTTACTGACGCTACAAAAAAGGTTCTAAATGCTTCTAGTAACAGTGAAGACTCTGGCAGCGAATATGATATTAAGTTTCCTTTTTCTTTTACTAATGGCTCAGTAGAAAAATTCCTTGATATGGTTGCCTCTAGAATGGGGATAGTCTGGAGGGTTGATAAAGATGCCGTTGTATTTCATAGATATCAGTCACAAGACTTCCAGGTTCATTTACTTCCTACGTCAACTACATCTACTGCGTCTCTAGATGGTTCGGGTGGAACTACGCAGTCTTCAAAAATTGAAATGACTGTTGATCCTTGGCAATCAACGATCGAAGCAGTGAAGGGGATGTTATCTAAAGGAGGAACTCTAACTCCAAATAAGGCAACAACAACGTTAGTAGTTAAAGATACTCCATATGTACTAAGCAACATTGAAAGTTATATTGCCTCGGAAAATATTAAGCTGAAGCGCCAGGTCCTTCTTAAGGTCGATTTGCTGGCAATGAGTCGAGAAGATGCTGATAACAGAGGCTTGTCTTTGAATGCTCTATTTGATGAAGGCAAAACTGGTTGGTCTCTAGCATCGCCTGGTTTTGAGACTTCAGGAAGCGGTCTATTATCGGGGCAAATTATTGATACCGGAAGTTCATTCTTTGGATCCGAGGCTGTGGTTAATGCTCTGACTACCCGAGAAAACGCTGTTCTCTTGAGGTCACTGCCAATTACTGCATTAAATATGCAGCCAGCTCCAGTTAGCCTGACTAATCGTAAAGCTTATTTAGCTGAAGTTTCTACAACTGAGTCTGGCGACGACACTAAACAAGAACTCAAAGCAGACACCATTATTACAGGGTACTTAATGACCCTGATCTCAAATATTTTAAATAATGATCAGTTGATTCTTCAGTACTCTATTGATCAAAGTCGCCTTGTGCAGCTGGATGAAATTACGTCTGGAAATAATGGAGACTTAATTCAGCTTCCGGAGGACCAAAAAGAAGCGTTTGTAGGTCAAGCTGTATTAAAGAGTGGTTCTGTTTTAGCTGTAGCTGGATATACCGAGACCTCATTATCCGAAAGTTCCACCAGCATGGCTACCGAGATTCTGGAGTCTTTTGGTTTCTCCAAGAACAACAATAAGGGACACGATATGTTGGTCATTCTTATTAGTCCAGTGATTCTTGAGACTGACTCTTAGGGGCTTTATATGACTGATGTTATTCATTCTTCTGGGATCAAATGGGCCGTTGGGCTTCGATGGAATATTCTTTCAAGAGGCAATAACTCTGAAATAGATATTCTTAGAAAAAACCAAGCTAATTCAGATTTCGCAGTAAAGGTTCAACGATCTTTGAAAACCGATAGCGGTGATGACTTTAATGAGCTGTCATGTATTGGTTTTGTTCCTCAAAAGACTGAAAACAAGCAGAGGTTTAGCCGAGC
>Ga0181593_10004374_pt1 | contig 12886 bp, 12 predicted proteins | sample 071ome_19_FD_133756 | JGI IMG/M metagenome (GOLD analysis project Ga0181593, IMG submission 133756) | Coastal salt marsh microbial communities from the Groves Creek Marsh, Skidaway Island, Georgia - 071413AT metaG (megahit assembly) | ecosystem: Environmental > Aquatic > Marine > Intertidal...
TAACCTTACATATGTCTAACTTGTTAGCTGAATTCTGAAGCCCCCAACAGAAAAGGCCTCAGAGGCGATCTTCGGATCGGCTAAGTCAACTCAAGTGACGATAATCAACCCGACAGACCACTAATATGTATGTTGTCTGAAGACGCAAGATACATTCTTTTCCTGAACAGGAACTCAGGCTCCTTCCAAGACACGAATAAAAGAGGTCCACAGGCATGAGACCTCGCTCCGGCATTGGCTATGTCACGTCGACGTCACAGCGAAGTCACACGACTCAGGACATTCCGAACTTTTTGAATAGCGTCGCATTCCTGTTAGATTAGCGACAACCTCAAGCCCATTCACAAGAGAAGTATTCTGCATGGCATCAGAAAGGCTCCAACTGGAACTCTGCAACCTGACTCTGGAACACTACCCCGACATCAAAATCCTGATGGACGAGGCCTATCCTGAGCTGGGAGGCGCATGGCCGACTCACACCATTAAGCGTCTGATTGATCAGTTTCCGGAGGGACAGATCGGGGTCATGGATGGCGACTCACTGGTGGGGCTGGCACTGTCAGTGCAGGTAAACTATAAGCGCTTTTCAAACCCTCATACCTATGAAGATATCGTCGGCGCAAACGATGTGATCTCCAGCGACCCGGAAGGTGACGCACTATACGGGTTGGATGTGGTGATTAAAAAATCTCACCGAGGCCTGCGTCTCGGCCGCCGTCTTTACGATGCGCGTAAAGAACTTTGCCGTCAGTATAATTTCCAGGCGATTCTCGCTGGCGGGCGTATTCCGAATTACCACAACTACCGTCAGGAAATGTCGCCAATGGAATTTATCCATAAGGTAGACACTAAGGAGATCTACGACCCGATCCTGTCATTCCAGTTATCCAACGACTTTCAGGTAAAACGACTGCTGAAAAAATACCTGCCGGAAGACTCCGAGTCTGTTGGCTTTGCCACATTGCTGGAGTGGAGCAACATTCTCTATGAACCTCAGGATATCGTTCTTGATCAGCGAAAAACGACAGTTCGCGTCGGCGCAGTTCAGTGGCAGATGCGTACCGTTCAGTCACTGGAAGAGTTGTTAAAGCAGGTCGAATATTTCGTCGATACCGTTTCCGATTATCAGTGCGACTTTATCGTTTTTCCGGAATTTTTTAATGCGCCATTAATGGGGCTGGGGCCACAGACTACCCAGACCGAGGCGATCCGTTTTCTTGCAGACTTTACCGACCCTATTCGCGAAGCGATGTCGAGAATGGCGATTGAGTACAATGCGAACATCGTTACCGGCTCTATGCCAATCATGGAAGACGGTGCCATCTATAACGTCTCTTACCTCTGTCATCGCAGCGGTAAAATTGACGAACAACGTAAAATTCATATCACTCCGCACGAAAAGAACGACTGGGTAATCAGAGGTGGTAACAAGCTCGAGGTCTTTGAAACGGATGCAGGCCGTGTCGGCATTCTGATCTGTTACGATGTCGAGTTCCCGGAACTGTCACGGATCATGTCTGAGCAGGGGCTGGAGATTCTGTTCGTACCGTTCTGGACAGATACCAAAAACAGTTACCTTCGGGTACGCCACTGCGCGCAGGCACGGGCTATCGAAAATGAATGCTACGTAGTCATTGCCGGCAGCGTCGGCAACCTGCCAGAAGTGGAAAGTCTGGACGTACAGTATGGCCAGTCTGCGGTTCTGACGCCGTCGGACTTTCCGTTTCCACATGACGCCGTGCTCTCCGAAGCAACGGCGAATACCGAGATGTTGCTTTTCTCAGACCTGGATATGGACAAGCTGCGCATACTCCATAACGAGGGGTCAGTCCGCAACCTGAAAGACCGTCGTAAAGACCTCTACGACATCCTCATCAAAAAGTAAGCGACTGATACGAAAACGCCGGGAGGTAGGAATCCCCCCGGCAAATTCTTAGTAAACCGTTACGACCAGGCTCAGGCTTTCTCAGTCGTCTTCTGGTTTTCCGCCAGGTACGGTTCAAGCTTCAGCATGTTTTCACGCAGACCTTCAGGAATCGCACACGGAACGCCTTTTTTATAGTCGAAGAACACCATAGTGCTCTCACCTTTTGCGACCAGCCGGGAGGTTTCATGACTCCAGACACCGTATTCCTGAACGATGCGACCACTTTCCAGCTTCACGCTCTTGATGCCTACACTGATCGTATCGGGATACTTCAGAGGTGCCAGGAATTTTGCACTGGTACCGCCAAGAATTGGGCCCATACCCGTCTTCGCCATATATTCTTCAATGTTAATCGCTTCCACGTACTTTACGCGTGCGCTCTCAAAGTAACGGAAGTACACCGTATTATTCACATGGTGGAAATAATCCATTTCACCCCAGGCTACGGGTATTTCAACAACAATCGGATAATCATATAAGTCCAGCATGGTAATCGCCCCATAAAAACTTCAGGTCCCACTGACATCGGTTGCCAGCATTCATAAGTATGTCAGCAGCACGCCGACGTAAATGATTGAGCAACAGGTGTGCCCGAAGCCGAGTGTCGAGTGATTTATAAGCAAATATAAGAATATAGTATTAGTTTTTAGCATTAAACTGACAGTTTATTGATAAAAACCAATACTTTTTCATTAGGCTAAACGGCAAGTCATATCCGGACAACACTGGTCCGTCTGGCTTAAGGAGACTTCCGGAATCAATACTCCAGAAGTCAGGCGTCAGAAAATGGAATACTTTAGTTGTCCTACAAGGCCAATACCGATGTAGTGACGCTTTTCCGACAGACGTATTTCCGACGGACATAAAAAAACCCGCCGAAGCGGGTTTCTGACACAGTGATAATTCAAAAAGGATCAGAGTTCAAAGCTGTGTCGAAGAACAATGGTCTCTACGCGATCCGGACCAGTCGAAATAATATCGATCGGCGCACCAATCGCTTCTTCAACAAAGCGGATATAGCTACGCGCATTCTCTGGCAGGTCATCAATGCTCTTGGCACCGAACGTGGATTCAGTCCAGCCTGGCAGCTCTTTATACACTGGAGTCACTTTTTCGAACTGATCAGCCGACGCAGGTACTTTCAGCGTGTTGCCGTTTTCATCCTGATAACCGATACAGACTTTAATGGTCTCAAGACCATCCAGCACGTCCAGCTTAGTCAGACAGATAGTGTTGATTGAGTTCACACGGATCGCATGCTTAACCAGCATGGCATCGAACCAGCCACAACGACGGTCACGGCCAGTGGTCGTGCCTTTCTCTTTACCTACATCAGCCAGGTGCTTACCCACATCATCAAACAGTTCAGTCGGGAAAGGACCCGCGCCAACACGAGTGGTATAGGCTTTGGTGATACCCAGGATCTGGTCAAGGTACAGCGGACCGACGCCGGAGCCTGTCGCAACGCCGCCTGCCGTAGTATTCGATGAGGTTACAAAAGGGTATGTACCGTGGTCGATGTCCAGCAGAGTGCCCTGGGCACCTTCGAACATGATGTCTCCGCCGTCTTCACGCACGGTGTGCACCAGGTCTACCGCATCAACAACGATGTCCTTGATCTGAGCTGCCCAGTCCATGCAGGCTGCCAGTGTCTCTTCGTAACTGACAGGCTCAACACCGTAATAATTCACCAGTGAGAAGTTATGGTATTCCATTACCTCTTTCAATTTGTCAGCAAACTCTGGCTGGTACATATCATCAACGCGCAGACCACGACGGGAGACTTTATCTTCATACGCCGGCCCAATGCCGCGACCAGTAGTTCCGATCTTGGCGTTGCCACGCTTGATTTCACGCGCCTGATCCAGAGCAACGTGATATGGCAGAATCAATGGACACGCGTGCGAGATACGCAGGCGATCCATGACTGGCACACCACGATCTTCCAGAGCGCGGATCTCTTTCAGCAGAGCGTCCGGAGCCAGGACCACGCCATTACCGATCACACAACGAACGCCATCACGCAGGATGCCGGACGGGATCAGGTGCAGTGCGGTTTTTTCACCGTTAATCACCAGAGTATGACCCGCGTTGTGGCCTCCCTGAAAACGGACGACGGCCGCTGCTTTTTCAGTCAGCAGGTCAACAATTTTACCTTTACCTTCGTCACCCCACTGGGTGCCCAGAACAACAACACTTTTGCCCATGGCGGAATTTTCACTCAATCGTTAAATTTATTTATCAGGCGTTGACCAGTGTCCACTGGCCATCCTGAAGTTGCAGGCACTGTGCAGCACCTGCAACATCACCATTCAATCCGGTCACAACGCGGTATCCTTTAGCCCGCAATTCGCTGACAGCCTGCCACAGAGACGGATCATCCGACACAGGGGCTGCTACCGTTTCCTTACTTTCAAACTGACGCTGACCGAGACGCGCCAGTACTTTCAGATCTGAGCTGAAACCAGTCGCCGGACGGGCACGCCCGAACACAGCACCGGTTTCGTCATAGCGGCCGCCCTGCGCTACAGCATCGCCGTAACCCGGTACATAGGCCGCAAACACCAGACCCGTGTGATAGTCATAACCACGCAATTCTGTCAGATCACAGGTGAGAGACACCTCGGGGAAACGCTGACTCAGCGCTTCAATCGCCTGCGTCATATCACGCAGCTGATCTTCAGCCACCGGCACCAGTTCGGCCAGTCGCGTAAATTTATCTGTCAGACTTGTCGCGTTGCCTTGCATGCCAGCGACCAGACTGAAGGCTTCAATCAGCGCGCTATCACTCAATTCGCGCTCAACCCAGGCCAGTGTGTCGGTCTGACATTTCAGTTTAAGTAGTTCGAACAGCTCGCTCTGCTGCTCTTTACTCAGGCCTGCAGTATCTGCAAGAGCCCGGAACACTCCGACATTTCCGAGATCGAGGTGTACACCAGAAAGTCCGGCCTGATCAAGCAGGCTCAGCATGACACTGATGATCTCAATATCGGCATTGCTGCCAGCTTCGCCATACAGCTCAGCACCAATCTGCGTCGGTGTTCGACTGGCCAGCAATGAGGCCGGTCGTGTATGGAATACGGTGCGGCAGTAACTCAGACGACTGACGCCTTCGGGAGCCAGGCTGTGAGCATCGATACGGGCGACCTGAGGTGTCGTATCAGCACTCAGCCCCATCAACCTGCCGGACAGTTGATCCGTTACTTTGAACGTGCGCAGATCAAGGTCTTTGCCGGTACCGGTCAGCAGGGAATCAAGGTATTCCAGTGCTGGCGGAATAACAAAGTCATAGCCACAGTTGTCGAGATAGTCGAGCAGGTGGCGGCGCAACTGTTCAATACGACGCGCCTGAGGCGGAAGAATTTCGTCAATGCCATCAGGCAACAGCCAACGGTCAGCTCCAGTCATTATCCAGCCTTCAATTGTTAATCAGGTATAGCAGGGCCAGTCCCAGCAACATACTGGTGAGCCCGATTATCCGCATGCTGCGATCGTCTGTTTCCGCCAGACGCACTACCAATCGTCGCCAGCGCGCCGGATAGAGGAACGGAATGACGCCCTCAATGACCAGCACAAGACTGACGGCTACGGCCAGTGTATGCCACATTTCACCGGACACAGGTCACAACCCTAAAGTAAAACAGATTTGCACAAAAAAACCGGGCTACCAGCCCGGTTTGCGGGATTCTACCAGAGCTGATCGGGCTTGAACACGGTAATGATGCCCTTAGCCCGATCAGTTATGTAGTCAGTGATTACTTACCCTGAGGGTCATTCAGGTAACGGAAGAAGTCGCCCTTAGGATCAAGAAGCAGGACATCATTCCCCTGGAAGGTCTCAGTGTAGGCTTTCAGACTGCGCGTAAATGCGTAGAACTCAGGGTCCTGATTGAAAGCTTCGGCGTATATGCGGGATGCTTCCGCATCGCCTTCACCGCGAAGCTCTTCAGCTTCACGGTAGGCTTCTGCCTCAATCACCGTTTTCTGACGATCCGCATCTGCCTCAATACCTTCCGCCAGTTCGTTACCTTCTGAGCGAATCTCACGGGATTCACGGCCACGCTCTGCAGACATACGCTGGTAAACGTTCTTACTCAGCTCTTCAGGCAGATCGATCGCTTTCACCCGAACGTCGAGTACTTCGATACCCAGTTCCTTCTGCGTCTGCTCGTTGAGCATGGCAGTCAGCTTAGTCATCAACTGATCCCGTTCACCAGATACCACTTCGTAAAGGCTTCGTGCTGCAATCTCATCACGCAGACCTTTATTGACGAGGTTTTCAAGCAGCAGTGTTGCGCGGGTACGGTCACCAGAAGCGGCTTCGTAGTAGGCGCGGACATCAATCAGACGCCATTTAGCGTACGAATCAACGATCACGTATTTTTTACCAGAGGTCAGGAAGCGCGAAGGCTGGGTATCCAGAGTCAGAACCCGTGCGTCAAAACGCTTGATAACATCAGCGACCGGCCATTTGAAACCGATCCCCGGCTGGACATCACCATCAATCATTTCACCGAAACGCAGTTTAATCGCACGCTCGGTTTCTTTGATGATATAGAAGCTCTGACTACCAACGAGCAGCACCAGTGCAATAACAATTAATGAAGTAAATGCTTTAGGAGACATTAACGACCCTCCCGACGAATCGTGTTAGAGCTTGAACTGGTACGACGTGAGTTCGCTTCACGGATCACCTGATCAGTAAGACGTTTGATATCTTCATCGCTCATATCTGTCTGACGTGCCGTGCTCTGAATCTGCTGAGTCAGTTTATCCAGCGGCAGATACATCATGTTGTTGCCACCTTCGACATCCACCAGGACTTTGCTGCTCTTGCTGTATACTTCACTCACCGCGTCTATGTAGAGACGCTCGCGGGTCACTTCAGGTGCTTTTCTGTACTCCTGAAGAAGGTTCAGGAAACGATCTGCCTCACCCTTTGCCCGGGAAACTACGCGGTCTTTGTAGGCGCGGGCTTCTTCAAGCTGACGCTGGGCACGACCACGTGCTTCAGGTACCACCGAGTTCGCGTAGGCTTCAGAGTCGTTAATAGTCCGTTCTTTATCCTGCTTCGCACGCTGAACATCATCGAACGCTTCTTTCACCGCAGCTGGCGGCGTCGCATCTTTAATGTTCACGTTCTGCAATGTGATACCCGTGCTGTACTCATCCAGATAAAACTGCAGACGCTGTTTCACAGCCTCAGCGAGCACAACACGCCCGGTTGTCAGGATCGGGTCCATTTCGGTTGAGCCGACTTCATGGCGCAGTGCACTTTCTGCTGCATCCATCAGCGTCAGCTCAGGGTCTTCAACCCGCAGTGCGTATTCAACCGGATCAGTTACGCGGTACTGAACGTTCAGCTTCACATCGACGATGTTTTCGTCTTCGGTCAGCATGCTTTCACGAATTTCAGTTTCACGAACACGTGTCGCGTTGACGATAATGACGTCTTCAATCACCGGAATTTTCCAGTTCAGACCTTCTCCCTCGATACGGTCAAACTTACCGGTACGCAAGACGACACCGCGCTCCTGCGTATCAATGATGTACACTGAATTCATACCCAGCAGAATGGCACCAATGACGGCCGCGACAACGAGAAACCCCAGAATACTGCCGTTGTCATTACCGTTGTTATTACCACCGCCTTTCTTACCTCCGAAGAGGCCATTCAGCTTATCTGTCAGTTTGCGGATAACTTCATCCAGATCGGGGGGCTGATTACCGCCACCACCATTGCCCCTGTTGTTATTACCCCAAGGGTCTTTGGGCTTGTTGCCGTTACCGCCAGGCTCATTCCAGGCCATAGATCACTCCAGTCAGTGTGACTTTCTTTCGTATGTTCGTAATGATAACGGATTTCAGCGCTGCAGCCAGTCAAAGCCGCAAAAACTCAGCGAATCAGTGCCAGGGCTCTTCCGGGGGCGCAATAAAGCGTGACTCCGGGACCTCAGCTCTGGAAAGAGCACGTCTGAAATCCTGCAGCTGCATACGGATATGCAGCTTCATTTCGCCATTATCGGCAAACTCTTCTTCTTTAACGCCGCCAGATTCGTAAAGAATTGCGCGAAGGCGTGCATCAGCAGGCGCCAACGTCAGGCTATCCTCAAAGATTTCTTCTCCGAGCAACTCAGTGATGGCTTGCCGCAGCAGATCAAACCCAAGGCGCTCCTGAGCAGAAACCCAGACAGCAACAGGGACACCATCCTCCGTTCTGTCGATACGCGCCTCGCCATGTTCGAGCAGATCAATCTTGTTGTAAACACGAAGTTCGGGCAGCTCATCGGCCTCAATTTCATTGAGAACCAACTCCACCTGCTCTATGTTGCCTTCACGCTCCTCTGACGCACAGTCAATCACATGCATCAGCAGATCGGCCTCAGCCGCTTCCTGCAACGTCGCCCGGAAGGCCTCTACCAGTTTATGGGGCAGGTGCCGGATAAATCCAACCGTGTCCGCGAGTACGACTTCACCGACATCATCAATATCCAGACGGCGTAAGGTCGGATCCAATGTCGCAAACAACTGATCCGCAGCGTACACCTCAGCCTGTGTCAGAGCATTAAATAACGTCGACTTACCTGCATTGGTGTAGCCGACGATAGCAACCGTCGGTACATCGGAGCGTTTACGCGCCCGACGACTCTGATTACGCTGCGCACGTACCTTTTCCAGACGTGCGTGAATACTTTTCACCCGTTCACGCAGTAGCCGACGGTCAGTCTCAAGCTGGGTTTCACCCGGCCCGCGCATGCCGATACCACCTTTCTGCCGCTCAAGGTGAGTCCACCCCCGAACAAGGCGGGTCGACTGATGCTGCAGCTGAGCCAGCTCAACCTGCAGCTTACCTTCATGTGTACGGGCACGTTGGGCAAAAATATCGAGAATCAAGCCAGTGCGGTCGAGAACACGACACTGAACTTCGCGTTCTATATTACGTTCCTGGCTTGGCGTCAGGGCGTGATTAAAGATAACGAGACTGACATCGTGCATACGCACTGCCTCGGCAATTTCTTCAACCTTGCCCTTGCCAACAAAGGTTTTCACGTGAGGCACGTCCCTGCGCGTGGTCACAAGATCGACAGGGTCAGCACCCGCGGAGATAACCAGCTCACGAAATTCATTCAGGTCTTCGCGGTTGGCGCCTTCGGGAAAGTCGACGTGTACGAGGATGGCTTCTTCGCCACCACTATCAGGACGTTCGAAAAACACAGAAACCTCTGTAGAAATATTTCAGATACCGGAATGGTACTGCGGAAAAATAACTGACATCAGACACAGACGTGCCTCGGACACTCGTCAACAGCAGGAACTGCAGTCGCCTCAGTCGGATACGCGGGGGTAGAACCGGGAGGCTTTATCCCGATCAGACTGAGATAAAGCTCCTTGTGCAGGCAGACGATTATTCTTCGCCGTCGCTCTGCTCAGTGGCCGGTGCAAGACGCACATTCCGGCTCGGCACAACGGTAGAAATCGCGTGCTTGTATACCATCTGAGAGACAGTGTTCTTCAGCAGGATAACAAATTGATCGAATGACTCGATCTGCCCCTGCAGTTTAATGCCGTTCACCAGAAAGATAGAAACCTGGATACGCTCCTTGCGTAACTGGTTCAGGTAAGGGTCTTGTAGAGAGTGCCCTTTTGACATAGTTTTTTCTCCTAATGAGAGAGTGCCTTCCAATCTGCGGTCGGCGAAGTAAAAGTAGTTTGCCCCAGGGTTGGTCTGAACCGGACCCGCGTGCCTGATACACCTACACCAGACACTCGTTTAGATAGCTAAGTTCACACCTGAGAGAGCTGAATATTACACTGTTATAGTCGTTCAACGATGTCAGCAGCTGTTCTCGCTGCTAAATATGGCGTTGGCGGTCAGTATTTTCAAGGTATTTCTGAGAATATCCGGATCATCGGTATCCAGCCAGTGAAGATCGGCCCAACTGCGCAGCCAGGTTATCTGTCGTTTGGCCAGCTGACGGGTCGCAATGATGCCGCGTTCTACCATCTCATCGTAGTCGTATTCGCCATCTAAATAATCCCAGGCCTGGCGATAACCAACACACCGGACAGACGGGAGATTTTTATGCAGATCTCCTCTCGCCCGCAAAGACTTCACCTCATCAAGGAAACCATCGCGCATCATCATACGGAAGCGCTCTGCGATACGCTCATGTAACCGGGCACGATCGGAGGGGCACACTGCAAGATTTACCACGTGATAGGGAAGCGGCTCCGTCTGCTGTTCCGCCCAATGCTCAGTCAGCGTTTTTCCCGATACCAGATAAACTTCCAGCGCTCGCTGGATACGCTGAGAATCCATCGGCTTGAGTCGACGGGCAGACTCAGGGTCTATGCCGGCAAGACGTTCGTGCATGGCCGGCCAGCCGAGACTAAGACCATCTTCAAGCAGTGACTGACGAATGTTGTCATCAGCTTTTGGTAAGTCAGCAGCACCGTCGCGAAGAAACTTAAAATACATCATGGTACCGCCCACCAGCAGAGGGACTTTCCCTTTAGCGGTGATGTCAGCCATTTCCGCTAACGCATCTTCGCGAAAATTAGCCGCGGAATAACTCTCAGCCGGATCAATCAGATCAATCAGGCGGTGGGGGGCAACGGACAACATTTCAGCATCGGGTTTAGCGGTGCCGATATCCATCCCTTTGTAAATAAGCGCAGAATCAACACTGATGATTTCACAGTCGTGATGTTTGACCAGTTCAAGAGCGAGCGCCGTCTTACCTGACGCCGTTGGCCCCATCAGGAAAATAGCTGGCGGCAGCTCTGACATATTTACTGACGACATCAGCGCCCTCGCAGGAACAGTTTGTCGAGTTCTGGCAGAGTCATCAGAGTCCAGGTTGGACGACCGTGGTTGCACTGCCCCGAGCGTTCGGTTGCTTCCATATCGCGCAGCAGAGCGTTCATCTCAGGGATTGTCAGCCTGCGGTTAGCACGTACTGATCCGTGACAGGCCATGGTCGACAGCAGCTCATTGCGATGTGCAAGAATACGGTCAGAGGCACCATGCTCCATCAGATCGCTGAGCATATCAGTAATCAACTGCCCGACATTGGCCTGCTGCAGAAGTACAGGAATCTGTCTGATCATCAGGCTCTCCGGCGACACCCGCGCCAGCTCAACACCCAGTTTACGGAACTCATCCACATACTGTTCTGCGGCATCCGCTTCACGTTCACTGACATGCAAGGTTTCGGGTACCAGTAGCGGCTGACTCTGCACGCCCTGTTCATCCACCGCCGTTTTTAAACGCTCGTAAGTAATCCGTTCGTGCGCGGCATGCATATCAACAACAATCAGTCCCTGCGCGTTTTGTGACAGGATATAAATGCCGTGCAGCTGAGCCACCGCGAACCCTAACGGAGGCAGGTCTTCCGCATCCTGATCCGGCAACGACTGAGGGACCGCCTGATTCAGCTGTTCATAACTGCGCAACTGATCGGCGACCGCTCCCTGAGAGGGTCGCGAATCTGCATAGTGGTGAGTAGAAAACGTATTCGTTGTCGACCCATTCTGAGTAGCTCCGGGCACCCCGGTCGGTGATGCCACTGACGAGGCCTGCCAGTCGAGACGATTCTGCCCCTGAAACTCCCCAGCTTCGGCACCCGATGCCTGTGGAGAAGCGGCGCCTGACGGCATCGTTGCGGTGGGCTGCTCTGGACGGATATCCGCCAGGGCGCGATGCAGAGAACGAAAAATAAAATCATGCACCAGACGACCGTCACGGAAGCGGACCTCATGCTTGGTGGGGTGCACGTTGACGTCCACCAGCTTCGGATCGAGCCACAGGTAAAGTACGAAAGCCGGATGCCGGCCGTGATACAGCACATCGCGATATGCCTGCTTAACAGCGTGCACGACCAGTTTGTCGCGCACCGCACGCCCGTTCACAAAGAAATACTGCATATCTCCCTGCGACCGGGAAAAGGTTGGCAATCCCACCCAGCCTTCAATCGTCAGCCCTGCGGCTTCAGTCTCAATGTGGACGGCGTTATCCATAAACTGTGGACTCAGCAGAGTCGCGACTCGCTTCTCACGGTCGATGGTACGCGAGGCAGGACGCAGCGAGTGAATCATGCGATTGTTGTGGCGCAGAGTGAAGGCGACATCATAGCGACTGAGTGCGAGTTTCTTCAGTGTGTCTTCGAGGTGTGAAAACTCTGTTTTTTCAGTGCGCAGAAATTTGCGCCGGGCCGGAGTGTTAAAAAACAGATCCCGCGCTTCTACCGTGGTGCCGGTTGGATGTGCAGCCGGGCTCACTTCCGCCTGCATATCACGCCCCTCGGCTTTGACCTGCCAGGCTTCTTCGGCGTCCCGTTCACGCGAGGTCAGCGACAATCGCGATACCGAAGAGATACTTGCCAATGCTTCACCGCGAAAACCCATCGTCCCCACGGCTTCAAGATCATCAAGCGTGGTGATTTTGCTGGTCGCATGGCGACTCAGTGACAACGCCAGATCATCTTTGCCAATACCATGCCCATCGTCGCGGACACGCAGCAGTTTTACACCGCCCTGCTCCGCATCGACATCGATATGCTGCGCACCAGCGTCAAGAGAGTTCTCAACCAGCTCTTTAACGATATTAGCTGGGCGTTCGACCACCTCACCGGCGGCAATCTGGTTCGCCAGGCGGGGGGACAGCAGATGAATTCGGCTCATAAATTCGCCAGTAAAAAATAAATCATGAATTCGGAATACGTAGTTTCTGACCCACCCTGAGCGAATTACTGCGCAGGCCGTTCAGTTCGCGTAGTTCAGACATTCCCATACCGCTGCGAACGGCCAGTTCCGAGAGGGTGTCACCACTACGCACCACGTATTCGATGTATTGAGTTGCTGCTTTCTTTCTCGCGGCCAACAAAGTGCCAGCAGGCGGGTTATTTTCAAAATAGTCTTTGATACCCTCAAACAATGCCCGCGCCATTTTCTTCTGATA
>Ga0181593_10004380_pt1 | contig 12874 bp, 10 predicted proteins | sample 071ome_19_FD_133756 | JGI IMG/M metagenome (GOLD analysis project Ga0181593, IMG submission 133756) | Coastal salt marsh microbial communities from the Groves Creek Marsh, Skidaway Island, Georgia - 071413AT metaG (megahit assembly) | ecosystem: Environmental > Aquatic > Marine > Intertidal...
CAATAGGCTTGCAGCCTAAGTATAATATCTTGAAAACAACGCGGAGGCGATTGGGTCATGGGTTTGTGTCTTTATCATTAAGTTATGCGCCCGCCCTACCTAGGCAAAGCCGTGACAGGGGTCAACAAACAAACCGAACATGGCGGCCTGGGCGCGTAAAAAGTCATTAGACCAAGCAAAAACTCTGCTCGAAAAGACTTTCCAAATAAACGCTTCTCCCGTAAACAAAGAACATCTTAAAATGGACTATAAACCCAAACAGGGCAAGCAATAGAGGTCGCAGTGGTATTTTATCGGGTAGTGTTGTGGTGTGCCGTTTTGAGCATAACATTTTCGAATTTCGTGATGGCCCAAACACCGGTTTGGATCCAAATTGAAACCCGGCCAAGCTTGCTTGAAATTGAAGATCGAGCGCGGGCCTATTCTGCCAAGCTTCCTAATATCAACGCTTTTTCGCTTGGATCAGGCTGGTATGTGATCGCGATGGGCCCGTTCAGCGAAGAGATTGCAGACGCGCAGCGGCGCGATTTGCAATCGCGCTTGGCCATTCCAGGCGATAGTTTTGTCACCTCCGGGTCGAGCTATGGGCCGCAAATCTGGCCAAGCAACTTGCAAAGCGGAAGCGGCGTGGAACCAGTGACGCTCGCCCCACAAAGCGGTACGGGCCGCACGCAACGCCGCATCATCACGGAACCGCTCAAGGATTTAAGCGCGCAAACAGATTTGGAAGAGGAAACGCTGGAACAGGCGCGGCTAACGGAATCCCAATTGAGCATGCCCGAAAAGAAAAACCTGCAAACCGCGCTGAAAAGCGAAGGCTATTACACATCTGTTATTGATGGCCTATTCGGGCAAGGCACCCGCAGCTCTATGCAAGCTTGGCAAGAGGATAATGGGTTTGAAGCGACGGGGGTTTTAACCAGCCAACAAAGACAAGAGCTTTTGGCGCAATATAATGCGGTTCTTGAAGATCTTGATCTGAGGTTGATGACTGATCTAGAAGCCGGGATCAGCTTAAAAATGCCAATGGGTTTGGTGGAATTTGAACGCTATGCGCCTCCGCTTGCGCATTTCAAAGCTAAAGATGACAGCGCCGCAGCGATCTATCTCATTTCGCAAGCGGGCGATTCGAAAGCTTTGCGCGCCATCTATAAAGCCTTGGGATCAACCGAAATCATCCCCGAGAATGGACCACGCCGGCTTTATGATGACAGCTTTACGATCAGAGGCGAGGATCGTGCGATCATCTCTTTCGCGCAGGCTGAATTGGTAGAGGGCAGCATAAAAGGCTTTGTTTTGGTTTGGCCGGCGCAGCAAAAAAGCCAGCAAAAGCGTTTATTGCGCGAAATGCGGCAAAGCTTTGGCGTGCTAAGCGGTGCGTTGGATCCTGATTTAGGGCGGGCCTATGCAAAGATGCCCGATCAGGTCTATGGTTTAGACACCAAAAAACCCATCTTTGTACGCTCGGGCATCTATGTCTCAAATCAAGGCCATGTGCTGACAGATGCGTTGGACTTAAGCCAATGTGGTCGGATGACTTTAGAAGATTCCTTTGATGCGAAAATTCTGGCAACGGATATCAGCGGAAGCGTGGCGTTGTTGCAACCTCAAACGATGCTATCCCCGATCGCTGTTGCGAAATTTTCTCGTCGCGCCGCGGGTTTTGGCGATCCGCTTTTATTGGCGGGTCATTCCTTCGAGGGACGGTTGGGCGGCGCTAGCGTTACAGCAGCAAAAATTGAAGATCTTAAAGGCCTAGGCGGGGAAGAGAATAAGCTCCGGCTCTCATTAGAGGCGCTGCCCGGCGATGCCGGAGGTCCTTTGCTCGATCGCAGTGGTGCGGTGGCGGGATTGCTTTTGGCAACCCGACCCGGAGCGCGCAGTTTACCCGATAAAACCCATCATGCGTTTAAAGCAGAACCGCTCAAAGAACTTTTGTTTAATGCCGGATTGATCGCGGATACCAAGCTCTCCTCAGAGCCATTATTGGACATTCAAATCACCCGCGCGGCCAGGCCACTTGCCGCTTTGGTCAGTTGCTGGCCCCCATAAATCCATCAAATCATATCAGGCGTGAGGTGAATTATTGTGGGGCGGCCTGCACAAAAAGCGGCCTCTATTATACCCGGCAAGTCGGCGAGCAAGCTGGGCTTGCAGGCAGCGCAACCATAGGCTTGTGCCAAGGTTAAGAAATTCGGGTTTGACACCTGGACGGCCTGAGGCGCAATTTGGGCAGAGATCATACTATCTTCAATTTCCTGCAACTTGGTGTTGTCCCAAAGGATAATCGGAAGCGACAATCCAAGCTCCGCTGCAGCGCCCAATTCCGGCAAGGAATATTGAAACCCGTAATCACCGATAATCGCCGCCGTCGGCAAACCGGGGCGGCCAATCGCACCTCCAATCGCAGCGGGCAGCGCATATCCCAAAGTTCCAAATCCGGTCGGGTGATGCCAATGGCCCGGTTTTGACATCGGCCAAATTTCTTTTGCCAGATAGGCAAATTGGGTCATATCCGAAAAGATCATTGTATCTTGGGGCAGCGCAGCCTGCAAAGCGCGACAGATTGGCAGGATGCCTGGGCGTTCCAAATCCACTTGCCGCTGCCACGCCCGACACTGCGTTTGAATTTCTTGCGCGCACCAAACCGTGTGCGCTTTATGCCCCCGCAGCTGCGATAAAAGCGCGGGCACAAATGCCTCTGCCCGCATCGAAAATGTCAGCTCTGCTTGATGGCTATCCGTCAGCACCTCCGGGTCTAGATCCACCCGAATCAAAGGCGCCTTATGGCCCAGCTCGGCGCGCCAAAGGTCGCCTTCGGACAATTCGCTACCAATCACCAAGACCAAATCAGCCGATCCAAGAACCGATTTCGCGCCGGAACGCGCCAGTAAAGATCCAAAATGAAGCGGATAAGCGCGATCAACCACCCCCCGCCCTGCGTAAGTGGTAAAGCTTGCCGCATTCAGCTGCTGCAGCAACGGCATCACCGAGACCGCGCGCGCGCCACCCCCTAAAATAACCAAAGGCTTTTTCGCCAAGCGCAGCATCTCGGCAGCTTTTGCGATGTCTTCTGTCTCTGGCGCAGAGGCGCCGGGCAGCGGTTGCGGAACCGGCGCGGCTTGCGCAGCCGCGGCCAAAGACGCGATCGGTATCTGGATATGCTTGGGGCGCGGCCGCTGTTGGGCAAATTCTGCAAAAGCCTGATCCATAAGACGATAGGCCTGCGCGTCAGATTGCGCCAGTTCTGACCAATCGCAAACAGTTGCCGCGGCCGCACGCTGATCTTTCATTTGATGCAATTGACCCTTTCGGGATTCGATATCATCCAAACAGGACGAAAACACCAATAAGGGCACGCTGTCCGAATAGGCTTGCCCCAAAGCCGTCATAATGTTGCACAAGCCAGGGCCGGTGATCACGAACGCAACGCCCGCGCGGCCCGTGGCCCGCGCATAGCCATCGGCCATAAACCCCGCCCCTTGTTCATGGCGGGCCAGAATATGGCGCAGCCCGGCCTCTTCCAATCCGCGATATAATTCTTGGTTATGCACCCCAGGAATTCCAAAAACCACCTCGACACCCCGCGCCTTCAGGGCATAAGAAATTTGCGTACCCAGCGGCGCCATAGAACGTTGCGACATATTAGGCTCTCCAAAATTGCAGGGTTAGCAGCGTGTATACCGCCAATAGCTCCAATCGTCCGATGAGCATGGCGATCGATAAAATCCACTTTGACGCATCATTCAAACCCGCAAAATTTCCCGCAGGGCCGATTTGATCCCCCAGCCCAGGGCCAATATTTGCCAAAGCTGCGCTGGCTGCAGATAGTGACGTGATGAAATCGAGCCCGGTCAGGCCCAAAAGCGTTGCCACCACCGCCAAGGTGACCATAAACAACATGAAGAACGACATCACCGAGGTCAGCACATCTTCATCAACTTTGCGCCCATCATAACGGGGTTGAAACACGCCGTTGGGCGATCGAATTTTGCGCAATTGGGTCGAGATAGATGCAAAGGCGAGTTGGTAGCGAAAGATCTTGATGGAGCAGCTGGTTGAGCCAGCGCAGCCTCCGATCAATCCAACAAGGAAAAACAGCGTAACCATAAATCCGCCCCATTGCATGTAATCCGCGCTTGTATATCCGGTGCCACTGATAATTGAGGTAATGTTGAACAAGGCTTTGCGCAAAGCCGTTGCTGCGGGCATATTGGTTTGCGACGTTAAAACGATCCAACTGGTCAGCGCAATCAGCCCCAAGCCGATCAAAAATCCGTGAATTTGCCGGTCTTGCAGCAAAGCAGTTTTTTGTCCATTGATCAGCTGAACATAGCGCACGAAGGGCAGCGCCGCCAAAATCATAAAAACCACCGCCACGTATTCCGCCGCTGATGAAAACGCCGCAAATGAGCGGTCATAATTTGAAAATCCACCCGTGGCGACGGTGGTCATCGCGTGTACAGTGGCATCAAAGGCTGACAACCCAACTGCAAAATACGCCAAAGTGCAGGCCATCGTAATTGCGATATAGATGATCGAAATCTGTATCGAAATGGTTGTGGCCCGTGGCAAGATCTTCCCCAAAGTATCAAAGGCCTCGGCTTTAAAAATTTGCATGCCGCCAACGCGCAGTTCAGGCAGAAACACCATGGCCACAACGATAATACCGATACCGCCCAACCATTGCAAAATACCCCGCCACAGCAGAAGACCTTTGGGCAAATCTTCCAAGCCGGTAAACACCGTAGATCCGGTTGTTGTAAGCCCCGACATGGCCTCAAAGAACGCATCAACATAGCGGGCCTCGGTGGCCCCAAAAACAAAGGGCAACGCGCCAAATAAAGGCAAAGCGACCCACACGCCCGTGGTTAACAAAAAGGTTTGTTGGATGCTAAGCCCTTGCTTAACCCCCGTTGAACAGCCCATAGCAAGCAAGCTGCCAAACAGGGCTGTCAGAATGCCACTATACATGAAAACAGGCCATTGGCCGCGACCCTCGGCAATATCAACCAAGAGCGGGAACACCATTGAAGCACCCAGAATGCCAAGAAGCATTCCAATCACATAGCCGACGGGTCGAAAATCGATCATAGCGCTGACGGTTGGACAATCAGGCCAATTCTGTCAAGAGCGGAAACGAAGTTTTGCTTATCCGCTATGGATCAAACTCGCGAGCATTTTAGGGTCAAGCGAGGTTTGCGCAAAAGTACTGCCTTCGGTCAGAATAGACACCGCGTCATGACTGTGCAGGCTTTCTTGATGGCTGGCGATCACCCTGAAATCTCCGATGCGTCCATCCGCTTTCAGGCCAGCACAAAACAAGCGCGCCGCATCTTCAACAAAAATCGGGTTGGCCGCATTCAGTTCGGCAAAAGCTTGTTCATCCTCGCGCTTCACCATGACCTGGGTTTCCGTGGGCACCGCTTTACGGCATAGATCGATAATATCTTCAAACCATAAGCAGTCTTCGCCGCTCAGCACCACTGAGAGACGCGCCACCGAGCGTTGCGAATGCGGTGTCGCCAATTGGTTGCGTTCTTTTCGCGCATGTTCGCTCAATTCCAGTGAGCAGGGGCATGTTGAGCTATACACATAATCCAGATGCAAGATTTTATTGCGTATGCCACCCTGATCAACCAGCTCCAATGCGATATCGTAATACTGATAGCCCTGCAATCCAGAACGTAAACTGTCCATTTTCATTGGATAAGACAGACGCATTTGGATGCGCGCGTCAAAGCTTTCTAAATCGCTTTTGTAATCATCAAGCGCATGCTCCATCACATCAAAACTAAAACTTTTCTCGGCATGGCGATAAAAACTACGCATGATCCGTGACATATTGATGCCCTTTTTATCGGCATCAAGGCTGACTGTACCGGTGACCGATGTTTGCAAGGTCTGCTCTGAGCCGTTGCGGGTTTGGTAACAAATCGGCAGCCGGAAGTTCGAAATCCCAACATGCTGGATCTGCTGCTTGGCGCCGCGGATCAGCGCGGTGGGTCCGTTTTGCAAATCGGGCATACTGTCGCGATAAGCCTCATTGACCCTAAATTCAGCATTATATTTTGCGGAAAACTCAGGATATTGTTGCGGCAATATCTGCGCAAGCAGGTCGGCATCCAGCGATGCAATCTCAGTTTCATCCGCGTGACCTACCCAGTTACGCAATATATCTAACGCCTCTTCAACGGCGTTTTGATCAGGCTGTGTGTTCGCGTTCCGGGTATGAATATTCATGATATGCCCTTTTTGCATAAGACCGCGTTACTGATGGAAACCAAACAAGATCTTTATTTCATTATATCCGATACGGGCGACCCATCTCGCTGGATCACTTTTGTCACTTTAACTTTACACATTACACGCTGCTTGAGCAGCTGCCAAGGCCTGTCGCAGATCATCAATAAGATCCTCACTATCTTCCAGACCAATGCTAATCCGGATTAACCCATCGCTGATACCCAAATGCTGTTTCTGCTCGGCCGGTAGGCGATGATGCGTTGTGGTGGCAGGATGCGTCGCGATGGATTTTGCATCCCCGAGATTATTTGAAATCAAAATAATTTGCAGCGCGTTCAAAAAGGCAAACGCCGCCCTCTGGCCACCCTTTAATTCAACCGAGATCAGCGTACCGCCTGTGCCAAGTTGCGCTTGCGCCAACTCATATTGTGCATGCGCAGGATGCCCGGGATAGATCAACTGCGTTAAGGCTGAATGCCCCGATAGATCTTGGGCGATCAGGGCCGCAGTTTCGGCTTGCGCCCGAACCCGCAATTCAATTGTTTCCAATCCTTTTAGCATTACCCAAGCCGTGAACGGGCTCATCGCACCGCCTGTATGTTTCATATAGGGCTCTATTGTGCCTGAAATGAACTCAGCATTTGATAAAATCACGCCGCCAAGCATGCGACCCTGCCCATCAATATGCTTGGTGGCTGAATAAATAACCACATCCGCCCCCTGCTCCAAAGCCCGCGAAAAAACCGGCGTTGAAAACACATTATCCACCATCACCAACGCGCCATTCGCATGCGCGATTTGCGCAACCTTGGACAGATCAATCACTTCCAAAGTCGGGTTTGAAATTGACTCAAAAAACACCAATCTCGTATCCGCGCGCACGGCCTGCACCCATTGCTTTAAATCGGTTCCGTCAACAAAAGTGACCTCAACACCGTTGCGAGGTAGGATTTCTTCCAAAATATAAAGGCAAGAGCCGAAAAGCGCGCGCGCTGCCACAACATGATCGCCCGCCTTTACCGTGGCCAGCAGTGCGCCGCTGACCGCAGCCATACCAGAGGCAGTGGCAAAGGCCGCCTCGGCCCCTTCCAACGCAGCCATACGCTCTTGAAACATTGCCACAGTCGGGTTGCCATAGCGCGCATAAATAAAATGACCCTCATCATCCCCATCGAAGCGTTCTTGAGCTTGCTCGGCGCTGTCATAAACGTAGCTTTGAGTTAAATAAACTGCTTCGCTGACCTCGTTGAACTGGCTGCGCCGATGGCCCGCATGCACCATTTTGGTGCGGCTTTTTAAACTCTTTTTCATTACAAACTCCTGCCACATACGCGGCGTCAAAACCCCTATCAAACGCAGCCAAGCGAAAGGGGGGCTTTCTCCTGACCTTTTAGCGGAATATGTTTTATGTGGCCCGCAATCTGGACTCAAATCACCACATGCGCGTGGGTACCCCAGCGCTTTAATTGGGTCAAGCATCTGAAGCGAATTCAGCAAGCTTTACCCCGAAGCCCTGCGCGTATGCAGCCATGCTATGCCTGAAACGCCAAATACGCATGTCGCGGATCTTTTATGCGCAGCATGCGGCATCCCAACAAAGCGCGTTGCTTTGAAAATCCGTACCTCAAAAGCCTTTATGCTTGCGGTGCAGAACAAACCTTTATTATACCAACACTTTTAAGGAGTATATTGTGACAAAGCCCATTGATCTGTACTATTGGCCCACCCCAAACGGTTGGAAAATCTCGATTGCTTTAGAAGAAATGGGATTGCCGTATAAGGTCCATCTTATTGATATCAATGCAGGGGCACAGTTTGACGCGGCGTTTTTGAAACTCTCACCAAATGGTAGAATGCCCGCGATTGTCGATCCTGACGGGCCAGATAGAGCCCCGATTTCGCTGTTTGAGTCGGGTGCAATCCTGCAATATCTGGCCAGAAAAACCGGGCTGTTTTACGGCGAAACCGAGCGCCAACGCATCGCGGTAGATCAATGGCTGATGTGGCAAATGGGCGGCGTTGGGCCAATGGCGGGCCAAGCCCATCATTTTCTAAGATACGCGCCAGCCATGGATCCCCCCCAAATCCTACCCTATGCGCAAAATCGCTATCGGGCCGAAACAAAACGGCTTTACACCCTGCTTGATAAGCAGCTTGCAGAAGCCGAATTCGTGGCCGGAGATTTCTTTTCCATCGCGGATATGGCGATTTGGTCTTGGGCCTCGCTTTGGCGGCGCCAAGAGCAAACTCTTGATGACAAGCCCAATTTCAGCCGATGGCTTGAGACTGTGAAGCAGCGACCCGGCGTTCAAGCGGGGCGGGCTTTAGAAGCCGCGCGCCGCACAACCCAATTGGAAGAAGACCGAGAGGCCCAAAAGCTCTTATTCCGTCAAACCTAGCCTGGTTTTGCCATCCGATGGCAACGCCCGATATATCGGCGTGCTTAAAGCCCGTCCATCCGGCCATATTTCTTTAGGATTGGATATTGCAGAATCATGAAAATAAATACGGCCGATGTCAGTCCGAAGGTTTTGAAATAAACCCATGTTTCGCTGGATTGTGTGCGCCAAATAATTTCGTTCAAAGCGGCCAGGGCAAAGAAAAAAATCGCCAATCTGCGGCTGATAAGCTGCCAGCCAATATCCTCCATTGGGATCCGCTCGCCCAGCAACGCCTGCAAATAGCCTTTTCCCCGCATCTGCCCATAGGTGATTGCCGCGCCAAACAGAACGTAAATCAAAGTCGGCTTCATTTTAAAGAACCGTTCATCATTCAATAGCACCGTTAACGCCCCGAAGAAAATCACCAAGACAAGCGTCAAAACCTGCACTTTGGAGAGATGCCCGTTAACCAACCAGCCGATAAAGGTAGAGGCGATCATCAAAGGCACAAAAATCGCGGTGGCTTGAATTAAGCTAGAATATTCAACCCCACCAATCACCATCACTTCGCCCTTGCGCCAAATGAACACGGCAAAGAAAATGATCACCGGCCCAATTTCAAGCAAGGATGACAAAAGAGGTGAATTGTTTTTCTCCGACATAGCGGAACTCCTATCCTGCAACTTCCACGATTACGGCCCCAGCGGCGATTGACAAAATCAACGCAACGCGCCTTGGGCCCACTGCTTCTTTCAGAAAATACCACCCGATCAAAGCCGCAAACACCGTTGACGTTTCCCGCAATATCGCGGCTTCTCCAACTTTGTCCAGACGTGTCGCCAACATAATCGACCCAAAGCTAAAAAACGCCACCCAAGCCCCGATCATGCCGCGCAAAAACAAAGGCAATAGATCTGGTCGATTGCGCATCTTACGCCATCGCAGATAAGCAAAGGGCGGCATCGACAGACCATCCAAAACAAAAAACCATATTAAGAAAACAAAGGGATCTTGCGCCGCGCGAATGCCATAGGCATCATAGGTGGTGTAAAGCGCAACAAATAACCCAGTCACCAGCGCAAAGCCCAAAGCGGCGCGCAAGGTCGCTCGATCTTCGATCAGATAAACCGCGTTATAAAGCGCCAAGCCAAATAGCCCCAACACCAAAACCGCCACCCCCACCCATTGTAGCGTCGTGAAGGTTTCACCAAAAATCAAATAAGCCCCCAAAACCGTAAACACCGGGCCGGTGCCGCGCACCACAGGGTAAACCACCGTGTAAGCCCCGCGGCTATAGGCTGCCGCCTGCATCAACTTATAGATCAAATGAATGATCACCATTCCTGCAAATATTGGCCAGAGCCCTGGCTCTGGCCAAGGCAACACGAAGACGGCAATCGGCGTTGCCATCATAAAATAGCAGATATCAATCGCACCGCGTGACAGCCAGGGATCGTGTTGACCTTTTTGCAAAGCGCCGAAAACCGCGTGCAAAAACGCTGCTGACAGAGCCAAAACCATCGCAAGCTGGTGGCCTATTTGCGTCCCCTCAACCGTCAGAATCCAAGCGCTCACTGCGATAATCTCAACGTTTGTCGCCGGCGCCGCGCCGCCCTAAACCCAAATCGCCAGCGGCGGGCAATCTATCGCTCAAGACAGGTCTGCCCCAGTTAGGGCGCTGGCAAATTCTGCCGGATCAAAAGGTGCTAGATCATCAATCTGTTCCCCAACGCCGATCGCGTGAATGGGCAAACCGAACTTATCCGCCAAGGCCACCAACACACCGCCTTTTGCGGTTCCATCCAGCTTGGTCATCACCAAACCAGAGACATCCGATATAGATTTGAAAATTTCCACCTGGCTCAGCGCGTTTTGACCCGTTGTCGCATCCAACACCAACAGGGTGTTATGCGGTGCTTCTGGATCTTTTTTGCGGATCACGCGCACAATTTTCGCCAATTCCTCCATCAAATCTGCGCGATTTTGCAACCGTCCGGCGGTATCAATCAGCAGCAAATCAGCACCATCGGCCTGCGCCTGCGTCATCGCGTCAAAGGCCAAACTGGCCGGATCAGAGCCTTCTGGGGCCGTGAGCACCGGAACACCAGCCCGCTCACCCCAAATCTGCAATTGTTCCACTGCGGCAGCGCGAAACGTATCGCCCGCAGCAATCACCACCGATTTGCCCGCCGCTTTGAACTGGCTGGCCAATTTTCCAATCGTGGTGGTTTTGCCCGAGCCATTGACGCCGACCACCAATACCACCTGCGGGGTTTGTGAATACAGCGGCATAGGCCGCGCGACGGGATCCATAATGCGCGTGATCTCATCCGCCAACATAGATTTCAGCTCAGCCACCGAAAGCCTTTTGCCAAATTGACCCTGTGCAATATTGCCCGTCACCCGCAAAGCCGTATCCACGCCCATATCCGAGGTGATCAGCAATTCTTCGAGCTGCTCGAGCATCTCATCATCCAGCTTGCGTTTTAAAACGCCCACCGATTGCACCCGCCCCATTAAGCGCCCAAAAAACCCTGGTGTCGATTGGTTTTGCCCGATTTGCGCCGCATCTGCAGATTTAGATACAGAGCCTTCTTCCGGCGCGGTTTTGTTTGAAGGGGGCTGCGCGGCTTGGCCGGAGGCAGCTTGGTTACCAGCGGCTTCTATGTCTATTTCATCCGCCGCAGGCGCTGCGGCGATGCGATCTGCATCGATGCCCAGATCCGTCTCTGTTGTGCCCCTTATTTGAGCCTGATCCTCTGTCATTTCTTCTGCCCTAGGATCGACCGGCGGCGGCATAGTGCTGCGTGCAGAGGCTTGGGCTGATGTGGCTGATGTTGGGGGGGAAGTGATCTTCGAACTCTCAACTTGTTGCGCAGGGGCGCTGTCGCTCAAGGGCGCATCAACCGCCTCTGCAGGCTTGGCTTGCGGTGTCAAAGAGGGCGCAGATATCTGCTGATCGGTCTGCGCTGTGAAATGGTCATCTAAAGGCTTTTTTCCGCCGTGGCTTGGATCGGCTTCATCTTTTGATGCTCTTTGTTGTTCTGTATCCACCAGAACAGGTGACTCGGCGTTTGTTTGCGGGTTTTCCGCAATATCCTGCTCAAGGCTTCCACCCTCGGCCACAATTGAGTCCAAGCCGTCTTCCAGCTTTGAAGATGATCGAAACAAACGATCTTTAAGCTTTTTAAAAAATGCCATGGCTGCCTCCGCGTCTTCTCCTTCACCTAAGCGACATCAGCGCCAGATGGAAGAGGGGACAAGGCAGAAGCAGGCTTACGGCTCTACCTGCCATCACATCACATTGCCCGCTTATCGCCCGCGTTAAGCGATAAAGAGCACGTTAAGCGCGCGCCATCTGAAAAGAGTTGCTTATATCTCGTCCGAAAAATGCTTCATCGTCATCAAAATCGGGTTTGGCGCCGCCTGCCCCAAACCACAAATCGAGGCATCTTGCATCGCAGTGCACAATTCTCCCAGCAATGGTTGATCCCAGCTCTCAGACTGCATCAGCTTCACAGCCTTTTCGCAGCCAACGCGGCACGGGGTACATTGGCCGCAACTCTCATCTTCAAAAAACCGCAGCATATTCAGCGCCGCATCGCGGGCCCGATCCTGATCTGACAGAACAACAACCGCAGCAGAGCCAATAAAGGATCCATGCGGCTGCAGCGTATCAAAATCCAGCGGGATATCATTCATTGAAGCGGGCAATAGGCCCGAAGACGGCCCCCCCGGTTGGTAGGCCTTGAATGCATGCCCCTGCGCCATCCCGCCGCTCGCCGCGATTATATCGGCAATCGTAGAGCCCGCGGGCAAAAGGTAAACGCCAGGGTTTTGGACCCGCCCTGACACAGAATATGAGCGCAAACCTGTGCGACCATTTATTTCAACGCTGCTAAGAATTTGCGGGCCTTCACGGGCGATCCGGCACACCCAATGCAGGGTTTCCACATTATGTACCAGCGTCGGGCGCCCAAAAACGCCAACCTGCGCCACGAAAGGCGGGCGATGGCGGGGCATGCCGCGCTTGCCCTCAATGCTTTCGATCATCGCGCTTTCTTCGCCGCAGATATAGGCCCCGGCGCCGCGCCGTAGGTCAATATAGCCCGCAGGCACAAGACCCGCCGCTTCAAGCGCCGCAATCTCATCGGCTAAAATTTTCAACACAGCCGGATACTCATCGCGCATATAAATAAAGGCTTTTTCCGCCTCAACCGCCCATGCCGCCATCAACATACCCTCAA
>Ga0181593_10004382_pt1 | contig 12869 bp, 5 predicted proteins | sample 071ome_19_FD_133756 | JGI IMG/M metagenome (GOLD analysis project Ga0181593, IMG submission 133756) | Coastal salt marsh microbial communities from the Groves Creek Marsh, Skidaway Island, Georgia - 071413AT metaG (megahit assembly) | ecosystem: Environmental > Aquatic > Marine > Intertidal zone...
GATTCTTGGGGGCTCGATTACGGTCACCTCGACAAATCGGGGCACCTCTTGGGCATGCCCTACCACTACCGGGACTCAAGAACCGGACCGATGTTCGACCTGCTCTTTTCCAAGATTTCCAGGCAAGAGTGCTACGCCCGCACTGGCATTCAACCCCTGTTGATCAATACGCTCTTTCAATTAATGGCCGAAAACGAAGCGGCCCAGCCCTGCCTCAGCGAGTCCGACCGTCTCCTTTTCACGCCCGACTTGATCAATTTCTGGCTCACCGGAGAGAAGGGCAACGAGATCACCATGGCAAGCACCAGCCAAATGCTCGATCAAAAGACCCGGGACTGGGATCGTGGAATGCTCGAACAACTTGGTATCCCCACCCACATGCTCGGTGAACTTTGGGAGCCTGGGCATCGTGTGGGGTTGGTGACCGGTGCCTCCCAGGAAAAAATTCGCTGTGGTGATTTGCCTGTTTACACTGTGGGTTCGCACGACACCGCATCTGCGGTGGCCGGTGTGCCATCTAAGCCCGGGAGTGATTTTGCCTACCTCAGTTCGGGTACCTGGTCGCTAATGGGGGTGGAGCTCGATCAGCCGCTCTGTGATGTTGAGAGCGATCAACTTGGATTCACCAACGAATTTGGAGTCAGTCGGGATATTCGCTACCTCAAGAATATCAGCGGATTGTGGATCGTGCAGGAATGCCGCCGGCACTGGCAATCTGCCGGAGAGGATTTTGATTACGGGCAGCTCACCAGTATGGCCCAAGAGGCTCGTCCCTTTTCAGCGATTCTCGATGTGGATGATCCGGTTTTTTCCACGATTGGGAAAATGCCCGAAAAAATTGCCGACCGCTGCTTTGCTTCCGACCAGTCCGCTCCACAGTCCAAGAATGAAATCGTCCGTACCGCCCTCGAAGGGCTGGCTCTGAAATATCGCGAGGTTTTGGAAAATTTACGCAAGAAAACTGGTAAGTCCCTTGCCCAGTTGCACATTGTGGGAGGAGGCACCCAGAATAAACTACTCAACCAAATGACCGCGAATTCGACCGGTTGCGAGGTAATCGCCGGACCCATTGAGGCCACCGGGGTGGGCAATGTGATTGTGCAAATGATGGCTGCGGGCGAATTGAGTTGCTTGGCAGATGCCCGGCAGGTTGTCGCCGACTCCTTTGAGCCGAAAAGATATGAACCTAGGCAGACGCCCCAGTGGGATGAGGCTTATGGCAGGATGCTGGGGCTTAGAAAATAAGGCGTTCGAGCCTTATTTTTCGTAGACCGATTGAAAGCTTTCGATCGCTGTCTTTAAAGATTCCGCATTCTTGGCATCCACTCCCTGTTTGCATTTCATCGCTGCAACCATCACGGAATGGGTACCTTTCAACAAATCCTCATATTTTTCTGAAGAAGATTTTATTCTTTGGGTGAGGAAGTATTCGGCAATAATCTTCTGAATCTTATTTGCATGATCCTCTTTCGTGCTCACCCAGCGGGATAACTGATTAGCAGACAAGGCATCTTTTTTACCTGCCAAATTATTAATCTGTGCAATCGCCTTAGCAATGGTAGTTTGATCTTCCAACATTTGTGTGAATCTGGCTGAGTCACCATAAACTCCACAAGGCACCTGGCAGTGAGCGGACAGACAATTTGTTGAAAGCAATGCGATGATAATGGCGAAAGGAAAAGAGATCTTCATGGTAATTTTTTATGTTTTAGATATCCATTCAATAAGAAGGATTTTGATAATCAAGCCAATCTGAACGAAAACGACTAATTTATGAGTTCAAGTTATGATTTGTCGTTGCGAAATGCTGCACTGAAGAATATTGAGTATCCTGAAATGCGAGAGTAGCTCAGCTGGATAGAGCATCGGTCTTCTAAACCGAGGGTCGTGGGTTCGAATCCCACCTCTCGTGCCACTTTCTAAACGGGTTCTAGCCCGTCCAAAATCCTCTAGCATGAGCTTGCGGTAACTTTCCCAAATTATTGAAGTTACGATCGCGAACATCTTTGACTCATTAATGGTGATTTTCCTTACTTTTATGTTCCTTTATCAAATCCCTCCCGAAATCGCCGTCAAAGTCTCGCCAGGCAGCATGAATATGGTTTCCCCCTTGGTTGTCGTATTCAATAAGGTATTCTTTGCTGAGGATACGAAAGTAAGAGATGTATCGTTCGGAATTAAGGCGGTATGAAAACCGAATGGTTTCTGCATCAATGATTGGTTTCCGTTGATCGACTTCTTCGAGTATTTCGGGCCTGTATTTTTGAGCGAAAGTAAAGATCAATCTTCTCAGCAGCTCCTGCTGTTTGCTTTTAAGTTCAGAAAAATAAAGTCCGGAATCATTCTGAAAATCTTCCCGGAATATTTTGGGTTTTGCTTGAGGACCCTTACTTCGATTGAGCTCACCCTTTTGTCTCTGACTCTCCGTTAATGATTCAACTAGCGAAAGACAAACAACCTGTTCCTCGACAAATAATTCAATCTCACGGTCATCCAAATTATTTGCTCGAACAGGCGAAGCCCCCCAGAAGGATGGCGTGACCGAGAGGATTTTGCCATTAACCAAAGTACAGTTGAGGGAAAGGTGATGCCCTTCGAATCTCCAACCCCAATTTGTACTAGGGGATGGGGAGCCAAAAATCGATAGATAATAGAGTTTCATGGGGTTATTAGGATCTTTGAAATCCTTTCTCAATCCATGAATCAGTCTAACGTTTTCCTGCTCTTGGAAGGCTTCCGAAGTTAAGAGTAAATGAAGCAATTCTCTAATAAACCCCTTTTGCTTGTTTGAAAACTGACTGAGAGGAATTCCCTTTCGACCAGACCAGTTTGGAAAAAAGTGCCAATTTTCGCGTGAGGAGTTCTTAAACACATAAACGAGTTCAGCCTTTTTTTTATGATCTATAGATGCAATCAATTCCCTGGCAGTGTCTGCCATTGACTGGGCAATCGGTTGTTCCTTACCAAAACCATCAATAACCGCGAATATGATCATGACTGTAAAAAGTCCGATTACACGAATTAACAAAATATTCTGAGAATTGATGATTTTCATTCCCTATGAGTAGACAAAAGGCATGACAGGTGCAAAACTTGGTTGGTCAAATTTCCTTAATTTTTTGAAAAGACGATATATGTCCTTCCTGTAGTTTAATATGCCCTTTTTTATTTTGGATTTAATTGAAGGCTACAATTTCATAAGTCTCATTATTCTATATCTTCTTGAACAATCCTATTATATCTCTTTTTCCTAAAATCAATGACCTGCCGTTGCAGGCTCATGGAATGATTGTGTGCGGGTCGAATGATCCCGAAATATTAGCAAAGCATTGTGCGGAAAACTTAATCAAGAATCCTCTTGGACCTTTCGACGAAGAAGACTTTTTAGTCCAAAGCCGTGGTATGGGTACTTGGTTAAAACTGAAAATTGCGGAAAAGTCTGGAATTTTTGCCCATGCCCGGTTTCGTTTCCCTGAAGAAACAGTCTGGTTGATCTTACGAGGCTTTCTTGGCAATGATTCGGCCGAAAATCCATATACCAAAGAGGGAATGGCATGGGCGATTTATGAAATCTTGGAAGAATTGATTCATTCACACTCTGATTCCTTCTCTTCTCTTATTTCCTACATGGGGGAAAACTGGGATCAGGACCGGGCTTTCCGTTTATGCAGACAGATTTCCACCCTGTACGATTCATACCTTGCCTACAGACCGGATATGATTCTGGACTGGAGTAGGGGAGAGTCTCCATCTGGGCCTCACAATTGGCAGGCCATCTTGTGGCGAGAATTACGAGATAAAATCGGGGTGGAATCTCTTCCTGAACTTGTTTTGCAAATGAACAAGTTGAGTGTCCCTAAAAATCCGGAAGTTTTACCTAAACGACTTTCTGTTTTTGGTGTCTCAACTTTGCCCCCTCTGTTTCTGGACACTTTGCAAAACTACGGGAGGATCTCCCCTTTGCATATCTACAGTCTCCAGCCAGCACCGTTGATGTGGGGCGATGTGAAATCAGAAAAGTGGAAATTTCGTGCTCTGCAAAGAATCGATGGATTTGAGCAATCACTTAGCCTCGAAAGTGATCTTCATATCGAAACCGGAAACCCTTTGATCGGTTCTATGGGCCGAACAGGCCGTGATTTTTTCAACCTTTTGATCGACCGTGATGCCCATGATATTGCCTTGAAATTTCGATCTCCCGTGAATGATTCCCTTCTTGCACATTTGCAAAGATGGATCTTCGAAGTGTTTGAAGAAAAACCCGCATCTTGCTTTAATTATCTCGCGGGCGATTCCAGTCTTGTTATTAAAAGTTGCCACAGTCCGATGCGGGAGGCTGAGGTGCTGCGCGACTTTCTCCTTCAAAAATTTGCTGAGGATGAAACCCTCCTGCCTAGCGATGTTTTGGTGATGATGCCAAGCCCGGAGATTTATGCCCCTTACATAAGGGCAACTTTTGGTGAGATGGAGCCGGGGATGCCTGCTCATTTTCCGTACTCCATCGTCGACCGTGAACCCCGTCAGGAGAGCCAACTCGTTGATTTCTTTTTCAATTTACTAGAATTTTTTGACGGGCGGGCAAGTAACCGAGAAGTACTTGATCTCTTGGATTCACTCCCCATGCGGATCAAATTCGAATGGGTGGACGAGGATATTGAAAGCTTTAGAAAATGGATACGGGAGAGTCATGCCTACTGGGGCTTTGACGCTCGACACAGAGAATCCCTGGGGTCATCCCCCACGCAGGAACATACATGGATGCATGCCATGGATCGCATGGTTCTTGGTTTTTGCATGCGTGGCCGCGGTCAAAAAACTTGGGAGGATGTCCTGCCTTATGATCAGATTGATGGGGATAGTTCCCAACTTCTTGCCAAATTATTTCATGTGCTCCAAAAACTACATCAGTATCAGGAAAGAAGTCGTGGCATCCTGACTCTTGTAGAATGGAAAGAATTTTTACTTTCCATATGTCGAACTTTTTTTCCGGTTGTGGATGAAAACCTGCTCGATCGCAGGCGAATCGAACAAGCGATCGATGACCTGGCGTGTGAATATTCGGAACGAGCTCCAACTGCGAGAGTGCCGCTTCGTGTCATTCGTTATCACCTCGGAAATGTCGTGGAAGCGGGGACGCCGAAAGGACAGTTTCTTACCCATGGAGTCACTTTTTGCGGTCTTCGCCCCATGCGCAGTGTCAATGCCCGTGTTATTTGTATGATTGGAATGAATGACGGGGCGTTTCCCCGCCAAAACTACCGGCCTAGTTTTGATCTTTCTGGAGATCGCCGTCCTGGCGACCGTTCCACGCGAGAGGATGACCGTTACCTCTTTCTTGAATCCATATGGTGTGCCCGCGACACTCTTTATCTGAGTTATCTAGGACAATCCATTCGCCAATCCGAGAAGATTCCTCCTTCCGTAGTGATCAATGAATTGCTCGACGCCCTCGATAAATTGGCAACTTTTCGCGATGCTAAAGGTGTGACTTCATCCGCGGCTGTAGAACTGATTGAGGAACAAACCCTGCACGGCTTTGGGGTTAGGAATTTTTCCGGACAAAATTCATTCCGTTCCTATTCCAATGATCATTTATCTGCTGCCCGTATACAGGCAATTCCTTCAACCCAAATACCAATCTTTGTGGATTCTTCCATTGGTCATCCATCCAATCATGATCAGGTGATCCAGGTTTCCGATTTACTTCGTTTTTTCGATAGTCCATCCAAATCCTTTTTGGTTACTCGCCTGGGAATGAAACTTTGGGATGAAGATGGACCACCATCTGATGCGGAACCCCTTACCTTGGGGAACCTGGAAAAGTTTGGCTTAAAAAACCGTTTGCTCGCCATTGAACTTCATCATCAGAGTGCCGCAGATTTGTATGCCCTTGCTCGGGCGGAGGGAAGTTTGCCGCCTGGCAACCTGGGTAAGGTTTGGTTCAATGAGACCAATAGGGAAATAAAGGACTTTATTCACCGGTATGGTGCTTCTCTTACTGGCGAAAAAGATCCGATCTGGGAGATAGATCTTCTGGTCGATGGGGTTTCTTTAAAAGGTCACTTGGATAGTTTTATCAATAAGCGGCAGGTTCTGTACAGGTGTGGGAAAACCCGTGCTAAGGACAGGCTCGAAGCCTGGATTAGACACTTGATCGCTTGTGCGGACGGTCGTTTGGATCTTCTTGAGACAGCTTTTTACGGATTGGATAAAGCCAATAAATTTCTTCTATTCGAATCGCTCCCCGTTGAAGAAGCGTTGGGGTATTTAAAAAATCTCCTCTCAATTTTTCATGCTGGTAAGCTTCGCCCTCTTCCGTTTTTTCCCGCTACCTCGCTCGCGTACCAAACTGAAATCGGCAAAGCTGTAGATTGTGAAAAAGAGGAAGCCTTTGATCAGGCTTTGAGTAGGGCAAGGAATGAATGGCTGCCAAGTGATTTTAGTCATGGTGGTCGAAAAGAAAGCGAGCTTCCAGAAAATAGGATTTGTTTTCCCCAAGACCCTTTGGGTCAGACAGAATTTGACGAGCTGGCAAAGTCAGTTTTTGGACCACTTCTTCATCATCAAAAGGAGAGTAAGCCCTGATGGAAATTCGTTCGTTTGATTGTTCAAAGGAACCACTACTAGAAGGCGTTTCGCTATTGGAAGCAAGTGCGGGAACCGGTAAAACTTTTGCACTCGCTCGCATTGTCCTGCGTTTGATTGCTGAGCAGGGGTTGGAAATTGGCAAGATCCTGGTGGTTACCTTTACCACCGCGGCTACTGAGGAATTAAGGGGCCGAATACGCGAGCTTCTGGTAAATGCACTCAGTTTATTGCAGGATGGCTCCGAAGAAATCACGGACGAAACAATTCTTCAGCTACAGAAAACCGAAAAACAGCGCCACTTGTCAATTCGCCGGATCCGCCTGGCAATCACTTGTTTTGATGAAGCTATCATTGAAACCATTCACGGGTTTTGTAGCCGTGTACTGACTGAGAATTCCCTTGAAACTTCAGCACTCTTTGAGGCACGATTGGATCAGGCATCGGACGAACTTGTGGTGGAGGCGATGCAGGAATACTGGCGTTGCAACTTGGCAGAGGCTCATCCAGTTGTTGCTGCTGCTACTTCACTAGCTCAGTTTAAGCCCGATGATATGGTCAAGTTTTACCGCACCTTACCCATCACCCGCGAATACAGGATTGGGTTTGATCAAGGCGTGGATGCCTCTCTTGCTAAGGACCGATTGGTCCATGCCTATAATCGGTTGCAGATTGCATGGCTAAACAGCCGTGACGAATTCCTGGAGTTTGTGGAACGATGTGTGGCCAAGAATATGCGGGCTTTTAAAAATGCTGCTTTTTATGCAGATATCTTTGATCATATGTTCAATGATGAGGCGGTTTCTCCTACTGGATTGCAAGCCCTCGAATACATACAGGCTTCCAAGCTCAAGGTGCGAAAGGACTTTGCAGAAGAGCCCAAGCCCCTTTTTGCCATCGAAGCAGTGCAGTTTCTTCGACAACTTCAACAATTTGGAGCGTGTCTCAGACTTGATAGTGCAGCTTACCTTAAGGAAAAAATTAAGAAATGGAAGGAAGTCCGGGCAATTCTTTCCTTTGATGACTTGCTATCCCTTACTGCTGAGGCAGTGGGCAAACCGGATTCCGCAGGCGAATCAATCCGCGATACTCTGCGAAAAAAATTTGATGCCGCTTTGATTGATGAATTTCAGGATACCGATCCGGTACAGTTTCATATTTTTAGGAAACTTTTTGCGGATGCGGATACAAACCAGCACTGGCTCTACTTGATTGGTGATCCCAAGCAATCAATTTACCGCTTTCGGGGGGCCGATCTTGAGGCCTATTTCTCTTTTGCACAGGAAACCGGAGCGTCTGTTTTCTCACTCGACAAAAATTTTCGTACCACATCGTCTTTGGTCGCGGGAATAAACGCATTTTTGTCTGCACCAAGGGAGAGTCCATTTTATCACCCTCAACTTCCCTTTACAGCCGTCTCTCCCAATCTTGGTGGTCAGGCGGATAAGGAAAAAACTTTTTCATGGAGTGGTGAGATTTCCCCGCCTTTTAAGATTAGGGAGTTGCAAAGGGCTGGAGATAAAAAAATAAACCAGTCTGAGGCGAAGGAGGCGATTCGTATCGATATGGCCAATGAAATTTTCCGTCTTCTTGAGAATGGGCGTATTGGAAAACGAGCAGTTCGCACCGGAGATATTGCAGTCCTGGTACATTCCAATTTTGAAGCTAAAGAGGTATGGGAGTATTTTCGTTCCCGCGGTCTTCCAGCAGTGGTCTTTACCGATCTAAGTTTATTTGAAACGGATGAGGCAAAGGAGATTTCCTGGGTGCTTCAGGGCTTGGCGAATGCGCATGATGATCGGGCAGTCCGGCGAGCCTTGGCGACAGGTCTCCTTGGTAAGAAAACTTCAGATTTTCAATACTGGATGGATGCTCCTGAGCAATGGGATGAATGGGTTGGTAAGTTTCGTGAACTTCGTGCTATCTGGCGCGATCAGGGCATCTATGTAGCCCTGAGAAAACTTTTTCGTGAAACCGGTGCCATCAGGCAGAACCTTTCCCGGCCCGACGGTGAGAGGAGAGTTACCAATTTTCTGCATCTTGCCGAGGTTCTCCATCAGGCAACTTCAGGGAACCCTATGTCTCCGTCCTCCCTGGTGATCTGGTTGCGTGCCAGAATGGATGAGAAAGACCGGAGCAAGGAGGAGTACCAACTCAGGTTGGAGTCCGAGTCGGAGGTCATTCGAATTTTAACCGTGCACAAGGCCAAAGGGTTGGAATATCCTGTTACCTTCATTCCCTTCCTTGGGTTTTCCTCTGAACGAAGAAAAGGAACCTTTACCTACCATGCTACGGATGGGAACCTCAGGGTAGATTTGCGTGAATTTGCCAGCGAGGAAAACCTTGCCATGGGAAGATTGGAAGAACGGCGGGAAGATGCCCGTCTTCTTTATGTAGCTCTTACCCGTGCCTCCTCCTGTTGTTACCTTTATCAACCAGCCTTTGTCTCTTTAGAGAATGAACGAGAGAGTGCTCAAGGGTATATTCTCAATCACATCAAGCAGGCCTCCAATGAGGCCACAGTAACTGAATGGATTAATCAGCAAAAATTGGAGAATTTTATTTCCCATCGTTATCTTAATCTTCCTGCTCGGGAGACGGGTAGATTGAGCAAAAAACCGGACGGACAAGAACAGAAAGGGGATGAAGTTCTTTCTGCTGCTCAATTTCCTAAAGACCGGTCCATCCTTTTAAGCAACCGGATCGAGTCCTTCAGCAGCCTTACTAAGCAAGTTGATTTCAATGGAGCGGACTTGGATAGTTTCCAACCAGCTACGAATTCTTACGAGAAGGTGGTGAAAATTGCCGACTCCATATTCGAATTTCCTGCCGGTGCCCATGCCGGAAACTTTATCCACGATATTTTTGAGCATTTGGAATTTGATCAGCCTGATACATGGGCTCCTTTAATTGAGCAAAAACTGTATCGGCATCAGTTTGATTCCGTCCAGTGGTTGGGCCCGATTAAGAAAATGGTCAAGCAGGTGATCGAGGCGGAACTTTTTTCCGGTTTTCACCTAGGGTCTCTTTCACGGTCCAATCGGATGGAGGAGATGGAATTTCTTTTTCCCTCCCAGTCCAATCAATTGGCAGATCTGGTTGATTCACTGCCCAAAGAATCCACCTTGTATCACTATCTCTGTGGTGTTTCAAAGAGTGCTTGGGAGAAAGGTGAACTGACTGGCTTTCTCACCGGTAAAATCGATTTGATTTTCCGGTATAAAGGAAAGTTTTACATAGTTGACTGGAAGTCTAACCGCCTAAACGGAGAGGCTAGTGGTTTTGGTCAGAATGCGATCCGTGAGGAAATGCTCAATCATCACTACATCCTGCAATACCACCTTTATGTTCTTGCCCTTCACTTGCATTTGCGTGCCCGTTTGCCTCAGTATTCATATGATCGTAATTTTGGTGGGGTCTATTATTTGTTTACCCGTGGGATTCGTGCCTCCTCCAATGATGGAATCTTTGAGGATCATCCCTCCCTCGAGGTGATTCAAACACTCGAGCAATTTCTTACTTTACCCAAATGAGTTCAGAAATTGTTAACCAGATGACTTTTGAACTTAAGGTTTTGGGTCCTGCAATCGCATCTTTTTTTGCCTCTCGCGAACATTCTGATCATGCTGAAACTCTGGGTAAGCTTTGTGAACGTCTAGCCATTAAGACGATGCAGGGTAACAGCCATTTGATTCCTGGTGAATATTATGATTTATGTTCCGATCCTTTACAGTTTTCTGCGGTGGGCACGGCAACGGATGATTTGCCCTTGGTATTAACGGAAAAGGGAAACCTCTATTTTCAAAGGTTCTATGAATATGAATACACCGTAGCTAGGGCGGTCTCAGAACGGGCAAAAAAACCGATTCAAAAAAGTGATCCAAAAGTTCTTGAATTTTTCGACCTTTACGTTCGCCAATTCCTCGATGCTACTCAGGCCCTTGCGGTCGGAGTCGCACTGCAGAGGCATTTCTGTGTTCTAACTGGTGGCCCTGGAACTGGTAAAACTCATACGATTGCATACATACTTTCGTGCATGCTGGCAAAGGATGCCGATCTGGGGGTAGCTCTTTGTGCACCAACTGGAAAGGCTGCTCATCGTATGCACAAATCATTGGTCCGTGCGATGAAGCAAAGCTCGCTTACAAAATCCAATCAAACTAATCTTATTAATCGTTGCCGTCCCCAGACGATTCATCGCCTACTTGGTCCGGTCTATGGATCGGTTGATTTTAAGCACAACGCAGAAAACCCGATTCCTTACGATCTTGTACTCGTGGATGAGGCTTCAATGGTTGACCTATCTCTAATGGCCAGGCTTTGTGAAGCTTTGCCACCGGATTCTAAATTAATTCTGGTAGGAGACGCTAACCAGCTTTCACCTGTACAAGGAGGAGCCGTATTTAGTGGTTTGGTAAAAGGGGTGGTTGCAAATGAGTTTTCATCGGATCAATTCAATGCACTCTGTCATTTTTCGGATTCCATTAAAATATCAAAGCAACCTGAGTCATTGACTGGTTGTTTTGTTTCTCTTTCCGAAAAACACCGGCGTGAGCCATTTTCTAAGCGGGATGCAATTGGGGACCTATGCTCGGCCATTGCTGAGGGTAGGGGAGAAGATGCCCTAGGCATTCTCTCCCTTGGTGACCAATCTCTTCAATTCATCGAGTCGGTAAAGGATGAATCGATCGATTCCCTGATTCGGTCAGGATTTGCAGGACTTGACAATAGTCGGGACCCGGTTGATGCACTCGTTGCTTTGGACGATTTTAAAATTTTATGTGCTCACAACCATGGCCAGTATGGGGTCGAATGTTGGAACCAACGGACAAAGTCGTTGCTCGGTAATTCTCAGGATTGCCCCGTTCCCTTGGTCATTGGAGTGAACGATTATTCGGTTGGGCTTTTTAACGGCGATGACGGTGTCATGATCAAAAATCGGGGATTCTTCCCTAGTCTGGATCAGCAACAGCTCCTTTCAATTACCCGTTCACGCTTGCCAACCCACACAATCGGATATGCTACCACGATTCATAAGAGCCAGGGATCTGAATTTCAAAATATTTTAATCGTACTTCCCTCCCCAGATGACCAACTGCTCACTCGGGAACTTCTTTATGTTGCGGTTAGCCGAGCCAAAATGGGGGTAATTATTGTTGGTGATCAAGATTCTTTACTCAACGCGATCAATAATAATGAAAGTAATCGTTCTGGTATTTTTTCCCTTTTATAAATGTGCACTGAGTATAAAAAGTGTGTAAGAATATAATAAAATCAATAAACTGCTGATAATTGTATTATCTTCTGTAAAAATATATTCAATTTTTCTTGATTTTTGTGCATTCGAATTGGATGTTCCTCTTTAAACCCTTAACTCATCCGTTCATATAGCCATGAAAAAATCTCCGAAGTCCCCGACTAACCGCTTGAAAAAAATTGGTACTCGTTTTCTCGAAAACATCGTAGGAGGTAAAGGAGGCAATCCTAGAGCTCTCAAGTTTGATGAAGAACAAGCAATGGCTGATGTTCATGCCGATGAGGTCTTGCAGTTCGAAGAGGGTGATGCTCGGCTCATCGCTCATGAGAAAGCACAAGCTGCGGAAGAGGTTGTTGAGAAAAAAGCAGATTCTTCCGATGGGGACAATGGTGAGGCTGACATTCTCGGTGATGCGGTTGGCAAGGGTGATGCACCAGAATCATCCAATGGCTCTTCCGAGAGGGGTGAAGATGCATCCAATGGCACCACCAGTGATGCTCCTGATATCCTGGGTTCTTCTGTTGATACTGAAAGCCCTCAAGCCGATTCTCCGGTTGATTCAATCCCCGCAGATCCCGGTTTAGTTGCGGCTGAGCCTACTCCTGCAGTTGAGACTCCTGGTGCACCAGAAAGTCCTTTAGTTGATACACCCGTAGGCATTGTCCTAGAACCAGATCAACCTGCTGAGCCTGGTACTCCTGAGCCAGAAGTTGCAGCTGAACCTGCTCAAAATGCTGATATTCCCGCTGCACCCGAAAGTCCAACTGTTGGCTCACCCGTGGACATTGCTCCAGAACCGGGTCAACCTACTGAGCCTGATGCCCCTGCAGAACCAAATGCACCCGCTGAGCCTTCATCTGTTGGCGAGTCGCCAACAGACTCTGAACCTTCCGATCCAGTTGTCCCTGAGGTCAATGAAACCACTTCCTCTTCAGCCTCAGAAAAAAGCGAAGACGGATTGGTGCACGATGGTAAAATTACGGTTACTTTAGGCGGAGATGCATACAAAGGAAACCCACAGTATGCA
>Ga0181593_10004385_pt1 | contig 12865 bp, 14 predicted proteins | sample 071ome_19_FD_133756 | JGI IMG/M metagenome (GOLD analysis project Ga0181593, IMG submission 133756) | Coastal salt marsh microbial communities from the Groves Creek Marsh, Skidaway Island, Georgia - 071413AT metaG (megahit assembly) | ecosystem: Environmental > Aquatic > Marine > Intertidal...
CTGGCTATTCTGTTTTGAAGAAGTTGATCGAAAATAGATTCGGTAGTAGATAGCGTTTTATACTTTTCTCCATCCGTTAGTATTATCTCTAATGGCTTAAGTGGTTTAAGAGAAGTTATTAGTGTGTCTAAATATAGAGGCGCGACAATGTCATTGGAAATGATAACAATCTGCTTACTACTAATATGATTATTGAGTAATTCATGATTTGAGAGCAGCCCCTCTCCTATATATATAGGATAAGAGCGTACGCCTAAATCTACATTCAATGTGCGCATAATATCTAAGTGTTTAAGCTATTTAGTTTTTTAATGATCTCTTCAATTGATGCGCTGATACTTTGATTATCTGTATGAATGGTTATATCAGCGACTTGATCATAAATGGGATTTCTTTGCTTGGCTAATTTTTCAAGTGTAGCATGACGATCCCGTGTTTGTAGCAAAGGTCTTTTTTTGTCATGGTGGGTGCGTTTAATTTGAGAGCTTATAGATGCTTTGAGGTAGATAGTGACTCCATAAGTGTTCATAAGCTGGATATTTTCACTGCGTAAAATTGCGCCTCCGCCTGTTGCAATAACACTATTATCAGTTTGCAATAGCTCTTCTAGTATTTTTGTTTCACGTAGTCTAAAACCACTTTCTCCTTCTAACTCAAATATTGTTGCAATAGATACGCCTGTTCTATCCTCTAGCACTTTGTCACAATCAAAAAATTTACGGTTAAGGAGTTTGGCTAGTCGTTTACCTACAGAAGACTTACCTGCTCCCATGGGACCAACAAAGATTAGATTTGATAGCATTATCGATATTTAGTTTAAGCGTATACAACTATTGTAAACGAAAAAAGCCTCGCATTCGCGAGGCTTTTTTACAAGGTTTTTAGCTCTTTATTTATCGAGTTAAATTAAGTTGCTCATTTGACTATTCTTCATCATGATCTAAGTAACGATATGTTTTGACAGCTGCGTTCATGGTCATTTTCCCGGTCTCATTATTAGGTACTAATCTAATATTGTGCAGGGTAACAATTCTTGGCAGAGCAGCAACTTCACTAGCAAAAGTAGCAAATTGATGGAAATCACCATGCATGACTAAGCTAATTGGTTTTTCTGCATAAAATTCTTTTTCAGATTCATTGCCGGGTTTAAACAGCTTAATTTCTAAGCCACTTGCCAGTGCTGTTTGAGAAATATCGACGATAAGAGCAGGTATTTCAGTTTTACTTGGTAGCTGGCTTAGCAATGTACCAAATGTACGACGCATTTCTTCTAGTTGAGCTTTATGTTCCTCAAGATTGGCAGCTTTTTTTACTTTTATTTCAAATCTATTTCTTAATTGTTGCTCTTTAGCTTTTACGGAGTCATATGTAGCTAATTGATCTTTAGTATCAAAATAAAAGCCTAAACCAATAATGGCTACAGTAACTAAGGCTATAACAAATAGCTTTACTGCTAGTGGCGCAGTGCCAATATTATTAAAGTCTACATTATTAAGATCAGAAAAGGTCATGAGTAATTACTCTTCTATATCAGTGTCGGGGCTAGTTTGTGCAAGTTCTAATGAAAAAGAACTTAAGCGTTGGCCATGTTCATTTTCTTCGGCAGATATCACGCTTAATTTCGGCTTTGTCATCCATTCAGAGGCATCAATGTTACGCATATAGGCAGACACTCGTGCATTAGATTCAGCACGGCCAGACAATTTTATGTTATCAATGGATTGAGATAATTCTGTTAGGTATACACTCTCGGGAAGTGTGCTAACAATCTCGTCAAATAAATGAACGATACCGGGTCGTGTAGCTTGTAAGTTTTGGATTACTTCCATGCGTTCTATCAAGGCTCGGCGAGTTGCATCAAGTTTTTGAATTTCTTTTATTTGTTCATCAAGTACAACAATTTCATTTTTTAGGAAGTTGTTGCGGCGTTCTTGCGCATTAATTCGCGCGTCTACTTGGAAATGGGCAAGTGCTACTGCGAGTACCGCAATAAATGCGCCCACGCCCAACATAACAAAAAATTCTTGTTGTTTTTCTTTGCGTAAGGATTCGCGCCAAGGGAGTAAATTAATTTTAGCCATAGTAAGTAATTTAGTCGAAAGCTCGTAATGCAAGTCCGCAGGAAATCAATAATGCGGGTGCATCATTACCTAACGCTTGAGGGTTAACTTTTGGGCCCAGTGAAACATTTGTAAAAGGATTTGCTGTAGAAATTGAAATGCCTAATTCTGTTTGAATTTTTTCATCTAAGCCTGGTATCGATGCACAGCCACCTGCCAACACAATATGATCTACCGTTGAATGCTGGCTTGCAGAATAGAAAAATTGTAAAAATCGATTAGCTTGTTGGGCTGCTGTTAATTTAAAAGGCTCGAGTAGATCAGTAACATAGTTATCCGGTAATCCGCCTTCTTTTTTTGCGAGACCTGCTTCTTCATAGGTTAAACCATACTGATGCATGATTTCTTCAGTAAGTTGTTTACCGCCAAATGGCTGCTCACGAGTATAAATCATAGTGCCATTCTGCATGACATTTAGACTCGTCATGGTAGAACCAATATCTAAAATACCTACGGTTTTATCTATGCCTTGCCCAGGGATTTGGTCTGCAAGTAATGGGTAGACATTCTCTATTGCATAAGCTTCTACATCGACTACAACGGGTGATAGACCAGCAACTTCAGCTGCAGCAACTCTCATTTCAACATTCTCACTACGCGATGCTACGAGTAGTACATCAACAGTTTCAGGGTTACCTTCGGTTGGGCCTAACACATTAAAATCAAGATTAACTTCTTCCAGTGCATAGGGAATATATTGGTCTGCTTCAATTTGTATTTGACCTTCCATTTCTGCATCTGAAAGAGAGGAAGGCATAGTAATTACTTTGGTAATGACAGCCGATCCTGCAACAGCAAGCGTACATTTTTTAGCTTTTGTTCCTATCCGCTTGAGGACTTTTCGTATAGAGTCGCCTACAGCGTCAACATCTGAAATTACTTTTTCAGTGATACAGTAGCTGGCAAAGGTTCTACACCATAGTGCTCAACTCGATAGCCAGAGCCACTATTAGATAGCTCTAATGCTTTAACGGAAGTCGAGCTGATATCGATGCCTATGACTGGATTTTTTCGCGATGTAAATGGAAGCACGTTTAGTTTCCGTTAGTTATTTAATCAACTTGTACTTTATTTAAAATTATAAGCCGAACTCTATAACAAGATGTGAGTTTTTGACAATTTCGTACTTTGAGAACTCTTTCTGCCATAACTTGCCTTAGGTTCGTAACTTACAGAATTTATAACATTTTAATCTTATGTCATTGAATATAAAGTTGTTTAAGCTAGGTTTTATCGGATTAATCGTTATGTCCGTCGCAGTGGTTACGATTATCACGACTGTGTACCTAATTTACTCTCCTCAATTGCCCTCAGTTGAGTCATTGAAGGACGTCAGGTTGCAAACTCCTCTTAAAGTTTATAGCCGAGAAGGTAAATTAATCGCACTATTTGGGGAGAAACGTCGCATACCTATGCGCTATGAAGAAATTCCTCAAACTATGATTAATGCCTTTTTGGCTGCTGAAGATGATCGATTCTTTGAGCATCCTGGTGTTGACTACCAAGGTCTGATAAGAGCCGTGATAAATCTAGTCATCACCGGACAAAAGGCACAAGGTGGTAGCACCATCACTATGCAATTAGCCCGAAATTTCTTTTTAACCCCTGAAAGAACCTATACGCGCAAGATAAAAGAAATCATGTTGGCTTTGCGCATCGAGAATGAATTCACTAAGCAAGAAATATTGGAGCTCTACCTCAATAAAATTTATCTCGGTCAGAGAGCTTATGGCGTTGGAGCAGCCTCTGAAGTTTACTATGGCAAAACTGCGGCTGAACTTTCCCTAGAACAGGTAGCCATGATTGCTGGGTTGCCAAAAGCACCTTCAAAATTTAACCCTATCAGCAATATTGAGCGAGCTAATGTGCGTCGTGACTACGTATTAGGTCGAATGCGTGAACTCAATATGGTAACTAAAGAAGAGTATGAGAACGCTATATTAACGGAAGTTATTGCTAAGCGGCATGCTGCAAAAATCGAGGTACATGCTCCCTATATTGGAGAAATGGTTCGAGCTGAAATGTTTGATTTATATGGAGAAGAAGCTTATTCCAACGGGTATAGCGTGTTTACATCAATTGAGGCCAATAAACAGCAGGCCGCAGTTGATGCAGTACGCAGTGGAATCATCGCTTACGACCTTCGTCATGGATATCGGGGTCCTGAAGGCAGTATTCCAGTGGAGAAGCTAACGGAATCAGAAGTATTAGCGGAGTTGGTATCCAAAATGCCATCAATAGGAGATTTACATCCAGGAATTGTCACACAAGTTACTGAAAAATCAGCAATTGTTTCATTAGCAAAAGAAATAATCCAGCTTGACCTGGAGGCGGTTAAATGGGCTAGAGAGTATAAATACCAAAACAGCATGGGCCCTGCGCCAAAAGCGGTGAGTGATGTCCTCAAACTGGGGGATATCATTAGAGTACAAAGCACAGGCAAAGGCTGGCAGTTACGTCAGATTCCCAAAGCATCTAGTGCACTAGTATCTATTCGACCTGATGACGGTGCAATTATCGCTTTAACAGGTGGTTTCGACTTCTATGCAAGCAAATTTAATCGCGCTACTCAAGCTAAGAGGCAGCCAGGCTCTTCATTTAAACCCTTTATCTATTCAGCAGCACTGGAAGCAGGTTTTACACCTGCAAGTGTGATCAATGATGCTCCTGTGGTGTTTGAAGACAGAGTTTCAGAGGATACTTGGCGACCTCAGAATTATTCCGGTAAGTTTTTTGGACCCACGCGTATGAGACAAGCGCTCACAAAGTCGCGCAATATGGTGTCAATTAGATTACTGCGTGATATGGGAAGGAAGTTTGCTCGTGAACACGCAGGTAAATTTGGTTTCAACGTGCAAGAGCTGCCTAAAGACTTAACTCTAGCGCTTGGTAGTGGGGCAATAACACCACTCACACTTGCTAGTGCTTATAGTGTATTTGCAAACGGTGGATATAAAGTTGACTCATATTTTATTGAGCGCATCGAGGGACCCGATAATGTTGCCTTATTTACAGCAAACCCGATAAGAGTCTGCGATGCAGAGTGTGCGCGATTGGCCACTGAGATTTCATTACATGCTGAAGAGTTAGCTGAACTTGGGTTGACTGAGTCGATAGGTACTGAACAAGCTGATATTCGTATTGCACCTCGTGTCATATCAGAAATGAATGCCTATCAAATGGACAGCATGCTGAAAGATGTAATTAAACTTGGTACTGGAAGACGAGCACTTTCACTTAATCGAACTGATATTGTTGGTAAAACAGGTACTACAAACGATCAACATGATGCATGGTTTGCAGGCTACCACCCTAATGTTGCAACCGTTGTATGGTTAGGCTTTGATGACAATAAGCCACTTGGTCGTGGAGAAGTAGGTGGTGTTGCATCATTACCAATATGGATTGATTACATGCGTGCTGCGTTACAAGGAGAGCCTACTATTGAGCGGCCATTGCCTGAGGATATGGTGATGTTAAAAGTTGACCCAGATACAGGTGAGATTGTTGATCAAGAATATGGTGTAGGGATACTAGAGGCGTTTCATATTGATCAGGTGCCAGGTATAGAATTTACTGGACCTACCTCTGTACGTGTACAGCCTCCTAGCAGTAATACGTTGGAAGCAGGACATAATGAAAACTTACCCGAACAGTTGTTTTAGTATTTAATGAGATTTTTAATAAAATAATCTAATTAGGCTTTAGATTCACTATAGCTGTGTACATAATCAACCAGGGCTTTAACCTTATCAGGGTCAATACCGGGATGTATTCCGTGACCTAAATTAAACACATGTCCTGTTTTACCTGCAAAATCATCGATTATTTTTTTTGCGTTAGTAATAACGGAGTCTATAGAACTGTAAAGAACAGCGGGGTCTAAATTACCCTGTAAAGCGACTTTATTTTTTACTAATTTTTTGGCGTCGCCTATATTCACAGTCCAGTCTAGTCCAACTGCATTAGCACCAGAGTCTGCTAGTTGTGAAAGAGAATGATTTGCACCTTTGGAAAATAAAGTAACGGGAATTGTCTGATCGTCAAAACTGCGGTGTAATTGATCAACTATCCTAATCATTGAGCCAAGTGAAAAATGTCGATAATCCTCAGGAGTAAGAGTACCTCCCCAGGTGTCGAATATCATCACAGCCTGAGCGCCTGCTTCAATTTGAGCATTTAAGTAGGCTGCAACGTTATCACTCAATATATCTAATAATTTTTGCATAGTATTGGGTGAGTCATACAACATACCCTTAACTTTGCTAAATTCTTTAGAAGAACCACCTTCAACCATGTAAGTTGCTAACGTCCATGGGCTGCCAGAAAAACCAATAAGAGGAACACGCCCATCAAGCTCGCGGCGAATTGTAGATACTGCGTCTACTACATAACGAAGTTCATCGTGGGGGTCTAATACAGAGAGTTTATCTATATCGGAGCGTGACTTGATGGGATGAGTAAAACTCGGTCCATCCCCTTCTTTAAATTGCAAACCCAATCCTAATGCATCAGGGATGGTCAAAATATCTGAAAAAAGAATCGCGGCATCTAATTCAAACCGCTCAAGTGGCTGTAGTGTCACCTCACAGGCTAATTCCGGTGTTTTACATAGCGTTAAAAAGTCACCTGCTTTTTGTCGTGTTGCACGATACTCGGGTAAATATCTACCTGCTTGGCGCATGATCCAAATTGGTGTTTTATCAACGGGTTCACGCAAAAGTGCACGAATGAAACGATCATTTTTTAATGGAGGCATGATTATCTTAGTTGGCTACTCGTTGGGAATAGCAAAAGCCTAGCTGATGATGGGTAAGTTGCGAAGTTAAATTTTAGCTAAACAATATGAAGCATTAGGTTCAACTATGAGGAAAGCTTGATTTTTATTTGTTTACTGACCTGACTCATATCTGCACGACCTTGTAGTTGCGGTTTTAAAATTGCCATCACAGAACCCATGTCTTTCATAGAAGTAGCCGATGTTTGGGTCATCGCTTGATCAATTAGAGCAGCTATTTCGTCATCACTTAGCGCTTGTGGAAGATATTCGCTTATTACTGCAAGCTCGGTCTTTTCCTTATCTGCTAGATCATTACGCCCAGCTTTCTCGAACTGCTCAATGGACTCCCGTCTTTGTTTGCCCATTTTATCAATAATGGCTATCAGGTCTTGATCAGTAAGATCAGCTCGAGAATCGACTTCAACCTGCTTTATTGCGGCAAGTATTAGGCGAATAGTTGCAAGTTGCTCTTTATCACCACTTTTCATGGCAGATTTCATATCTGCCATTATGGTTTGTTTAAGAGGACTAGACTCTGTCACTATGAGATAAAGATTTAATATAGACGACGACGTTTTAGTGTCGTTCTAAATACCCGCTTTAAATTACGCTTTACAGCAACAGCAGCTTTTCGCTTACGTACAGCAGTGGGTTTTTCGTAAAATTCTCTACGTCGAACTTCAGTTAATACACCAGCTTTCTCGCAAGATCTGCGAAAGCGGCGTAATGCCACGTCAAATGGCTCGTTTTCTTTTACTCGTACTCCAGGCATAAATCCTCGTATCTGTGTAATGATTCATCAAAAAGACGGAGGATTATAATTACGCTATGCTCGATTACAACTAAAAACTGGGTTTTTCTGTAGCTTAGAGCAAAAATTCTTATGAATGTACTTGGTATTGAGTCATCTTGTGATGAAACAGGGGTCGCTATCGTCAATCACCACGGAGAGGTTTTGGCTGAGCGTCTGTATAGTCAAGTCACGATCCATGCTGAATATGGGGGTGTAGTGCCTGAATTAGCCTCTAGAGACCATATTCGAAAACTGATACCCCTAATCAAGGAATGCTTACAAGAAGCGAAAATACAGCTTTCAGACATTGATGCTATTGCCTATACTGCAGGTCCGGGTCTGATAGGAGCATTATTTGTCGGCGCCTCGTTCGGGCAGTCTCTAGCATGGGCCTTAGGAGTGCCTACTATTCCCGTACACCATATGGAAGCTCATTTGTTAGTTCCTTTTCTAAATCATACCTCTGGATTGAAATTTCCTTTTTTATGTCTTTTGGTGTCGGGCGGCCACACAATGATAGTACAAGCCAATGCACTGGGTGACTATAAAGTGTTAGGCCAAAGTCGTGATGATGCAGTCGGAGAAGCATTCGATAAAGTAGCAAAACAGCTTGGGCTTGGATATCCCGGTGGACCTTTGATAGAAAAACTAGCAAAAACATCCGTTGCTAAACGCGACGACTTTCCTCGGCCGATGCTAGATCACCCTAGTCTCGACTTTAGTTTTAGCGGTTTGAAAACACATACGCTACTCGAGTATCAAAAAAGTGATAACTCTGAAAAAGAAAAAGCTGACATAGCTTATGCATTCCAAGAAGCAGTGACAGATACGTTGTTTGTTAAATGTAAACGTGCGATTGAAAAGACAGGGTTAAATACCTTGGTGGTTGCTGGAGGGGTGAGTGCAAACCAAAGTTTAAGAGCTAAATTTGCACTATTAAATGAGCAAGGTGCTACTGTAATGTTTCCAGAGCTGCGTGTATGCACTGATAATGGATTAATGGTAGCTTATGCAGGAATGCAATATGCTAAACAAGGTAAATTAACTGTAGCAAATAAAATTAATGTGTATCCTCGTTGGTCACTAGAGTACTAGTATTAATCTTTAATGTTTATTTTAGACTCTTTACCTGAAAGTAAATTGTTAATGTTGGAACGATGTCTCCAAACTACCAAAGCTGCAACGATCACACATGTGATTGTGATTGAATGAGGGAGATTCAGTAAATAGGATGCGAACGGCAGTAAAGTAATTGCTATAAGTGCTGCTAGTGATGAGTAACCTGATATTTTTGCAGTAAATAGCCATGCTGCGATCCATATTAATGCAAGTTGCCATTGCAGTCCTAATAAAACACCTAATGTCGTAGCTACACCTTTGCCGCCAGCAAAGCGATAGTAGACAGGATACATGTGGCCGATAACGGCAGCTAAACCTATTAAACATAAAATACTAGTTTCAACATCAAGCCAACGTGCAATCAACAAAGGAATAAGTCCCTTTAATAAATCACCGAATAAAGTGATTAATGCAGCTTTTTTATTTCCAGTACGTAACATATTAGTCGCACCAGGATTGCCCGAGCCTAAACTTCTTGGGTCTGGTAGATTCATAATGCGCGCGATGATAATAGAGCTAGATATAGATCCAACCAGGTAACTAAGTAAAATGCCAATTACATGTGAAATTGTTAATGCCATAAACGTTATATAACTGAAATAGTAGTGAAAAAAGAAATTTTAATATTTACTGGTTGGGGTACGACCTGCGATGCATGGAAGTCGATTATTCCAGCATTAAGCATGCGATACCAGGTGAATTGTCACTCTCCTTCTTGGTCTTGTGACAATACCATGAAGTCGTCTCTGCTTGATTTTGATCAATATATCGCAGAGATTGCTGCAAAGCTTAACAACTCAGTTTTTGTGTTGGCATGGTCGATGGGAGGGTTGATAGCACTAGCTTTAGCAAAACAATTCCCTCACTTAATAGATAAGATTTGTTTTGTGTCTTCTGTGCCAACATTTGTTGATCGTGACAATCAAGATGTAGGAATAGATTATGATTGGTATCAGTCTTTTCGCCAGCAATACAAACAACAACCCTTAAAAACATTAAAACGATTTCTAGCATTACAGGTACAAGGTGATGCTTTCGCTAAAGCAACATTAAGTGAAATGAAAAATATTTTCCCTATTGAAAGTTATGATTTGGATGAATGCACACATGGGTTAGAGTTGTTGTCTAACTTGAGTTTCAAGGAAGATATGATGTCTCTTAAGTGTGAGACTTATTTTATTCATGGTAAGAACGATGCAGTAGTTAATTGGCAATCTGCAAAACATGCGTCAGAAATGTCTAACTCCCCTATCTACTTTATTAACAATGCCGGACATGCCCCACAACTATCACATGCCCAAGACGTCTTGCGATTTATTAACCATGCATTTGAGTGTTAGTGTAAGGATTATCTATGCAATTTTCTAAGCAAAGGGTTAGAACAGCATTTTCTCGTTCAGCGAAGACATACGATGACGCAGCAATCTTGCAAAAAGAAATATTATCTCGCTTGATCGACAAGTTGAATTTTTTGCGTCAGGAGAAAAGTGGAAGTTTGTTGGATGTAGGTTGCGGTACAGGGTTGGCGTGCAAACAGCTGACAAGCATGGTGGGTGATGAAAATTATTTTGCCTATGATTTTTCATTAGCTATGTTGAAGTTGTCTATCAGTCGTCATGAGTATTTGAATCAACATGCAGTATGCGGTGATGCAGAAGCATTACCCTATGTGTCCAATAGTTTTGACATAGTATTTTCGGCATCGACTTACCAGTGGTGTAATGAAATTTCTAATGCATTAATTGACAGTTATCGAGTATTAAAAAATGACGGCCTTTTTGTATTTTCTACATTTGGCCCAGATACATTAAATGAATTACGCGAGAGCTTTGCCAAAGTTGATAACATGCCCCATGTGTCTAATTTTCTAGACATGCAAACTATTGGTGACCAAATGTTGGCTATGGGATTTGCTGATACAGTGATTGAATCTGACGTCATCACTGTTGAATACTCAAGCCCCCTTCAACTTTTGAAAGACTTAAAGGCAACAGGTGCGACAAATCATTTGCAACAGCGCTCAAGAGGATTAATGGGTAAGTCGAGAATACGAAAAATGATTGCTGAATATGAAGAGTTAATACTTGAAAATAATAAATATCCCGCCAGCTATGAGGTTATTTATGGGCATGGCTGGAAAAAACCAAATTTATCCAAGCATTTGGATGCAAATGAGTGGCATCCGATAAAATTTGAACAATAAATAACCAATTTGAATGATGGTTCATCGTTACCCATAGTTTTGTATATATTTTGTTCATAATCGTCATGATTTAAGTCAAGACATATGAAAACAATCGCTAAATATCCACAAGAGTAGCTATGAATTATTCATGAATCATTGCTAACATTAGCGTATAAGTATTCACTGTAATTGAATGTTCTAAGTTAGAAATTAAGTAGGTGTCAGATGCAAACGGAAGCTATATCTAAACATACGCTTTCACGTTTCGTAGTCATGCCTAATTGTTCAATGTCATGGCAAGAGAATAAAGTCTTTATTGCTAGCTTAGCTTTTATTTCATTCAGCATAGCAGGCATGTTTGCTCTTCAAGGTTTATGGATGATACTGCCTTTTGCGGGCTTGGAAATCTTGATGCTCACAGGAATACTATATTGGAGTGGCTTGCAGGCAACACATCGTGAAGTAATTTCGATTGATGCCGACAATGTACACATTGAAGTTGGTCGTAGAAAATCACGACGGGTGTATCAGTTTCAGCGAGCTTGGACTAAAGTAGAATTACGGCCACCAGCCTCACCTAGTAGGCATAGTAGGTTGGTGATGAGTTCAAAAGGAAAAGAGCTAGAATTAGGCGCATGCTTAACTGAACAAGAACGGAAAGATCTCGCAGTGTCTTTAAGAAAAGCACTTTTACCATCAGATTAGAAAGTTTTTTATATAGGGAGTGTTAAAAATGAGTGGTAGTTACTGGCTAAAATGGCTCTCAGCCGTTGGCAGTGTATTTGCTGTAACTAATGTCGCAAATGCTGGCCAGCCAATCAATATGCATGTCGGTGTTACTGACATAAGCGCACAAGTATTTGATATGCATATGATTGCATTATGGCTATGTGTAGTCATCGCTATACTTGTGTTTGGTGTGATGTTTTATTCTATGCTTGTGCATCGCAAATCTCGCGGTGTGACACCAGCAACTTTCCATGAAAGTACAACCGTCGAAGCAATTTGGACAACAATTCCATTTTTGATTTTGATTGCACTTGCTATACCAGCAACTAAAACACTTGTTGCTATGGAAGATAGCAGTGGATATGACCTAACAGTGAAAATAACGGGTTACCAATGGTTATGGCACTACGAATATATCGATGAAGGTGTGGATTTCTATAGTGTCCTTAGTACTCCTCGTGATCAAATTAATAATGTACGAGAGAAAACAGAAAATTATCTTCTTGAAGTAGATAAAGAACTAGTGTTACCAGTAGGTAAAAAAGTACGATTCTTGATTACATCAAATGATGTACTTCATGCGTGGTGGGTGCCTGATTTGGCTGTTAAGAAAGATGCCATTCCTGGGTTCATCAATGAAGCTTGGACAAAAATTAATACTCCCGGTACTTACCGTGGACAATGTGCAGAATTATGTGGGCGCGACCATGGTTTTATGCCAATTGTAGTTCGTGCAGTTGATGAGGCCGAATTCCAACAATTTCTTGCGGCAAACACCATATTAGAATCAAATACGGAACTTGCGGTTAACACACAATAAGCGAAGTTCACAGGGATAAGAATTTTAATTTAATGTATCTAAATTTAATTTAATGTATCTAAATTTAAGGAGTGCACAATGAGTATGGTTGCTACCGACGATCATCACGATGATCACCAGGAAAGTGCTTATTCAGTAAAACGTTGGTTGTTTACAACCAATCATAAAGATATAGGCACATTGTACCTATGGTTCTCATTTATCATGTTTATTATTGGTGGAGTCATGGCGCTGGTTATTCGAACAGAGTTGTTCGAGCCAGGCATGCAGTTTGTTGACCCACAATTCTTTAATTCGATGACCACCATGCATGCGATCA
>Ga0181593_10004387_pt1 | contig 12863 bp, 12 predicted proteins | sample 071ome_19_FD_133756 | JGI IMG/M metagenome (GOLD analysis project Ga0181593, IMG submission 133756) | Coastal salt marsh microbial communities from the Groves Creek Marsh, Skidaway Island, Georgia - 071413AT metaG (megahit assembly) | ecosystem: Environmental > Aquatic > Marine > Intertidal...
ATTGGAATGAGAAAAATGGTGCTGCTGATTGGACTTGAACCAACGACCTACTGATTACGAATCAGTTGCTCTACCAACTGAGCTACAGCAGCTCAAGATTTGGTTTATACCGCTATCAACCGCCTTTTGGCAAGGGTTAGTAAGACCAAAAGGATGTGGGGTTACGCGCCGCTCAGTTCATCAAAAATGTTTTCATTTGGCCATAAACATTCCCGTCACATGGTCGTTTAAATGGCTATGATGATGTCCACCTTAAATGCTATTGATAAGCAGCTAGGCCATTCCAGACAACCGTCATGGAAAAAGGCCAAGACTCACAATTATGATAAAGAAGCCTATTCCTCCCTTGGGTTTCTCTATCTGGTGGAAAAGCAAGATTTTATGCCAATTCATGCCAATGTTAAGCACACCACCCTAGAATGGTTGGCAGGAATGCAACGCCTGAAACAGATTTAATGCCAACGCATCTGGCCAAAAGCCGAACAATTTGGACAAATCGCGTGATAGTCTTCCAGCCGGCTATGACATGCCTGACAAGTCCAGCCAGGGGGTCTTGGCGCCAATGCCGCTTGGCGTAGAATAGAGGCGCTGGTTTCACCATCTTCATCGACTGGCGCGGGCTGATGATCGGCGATATCAGCCAGCAATTGCCACATCCTGGCATCTCTGTCGTGGGGGGAAATGGCCTTGGCTAGGCGTTCGGCTTCGCCCCAAAGCTGTTGTTCAAAAGCGATGCTCGCGGCGGCGAAAAGCGCCTCTTTTTGCGCACCACCTTTCTCTGTCAATGTGATCAGCCGCGCCAGTTTTTTGCCGGGTGGGCCAGACCAATATAGCATCAGTTTTTCAGCCAGCATGGGATGCGGCGTGGCCAAAAATGCCCGTTCAAGCAAGGCCGTTGCCTTTCGGGTTTTGTTTTCTTCAAGATAGAGATCCGCTTGCGCCAACACAGCAGGTAAAAACTCTGCATCTGCCTTAAGGGCGCGGCTAAGGATTTTTGCCTTTTCTGATGGGGTTTCTGCCGATCTGGCACGTTCAAGCAAAATGGCGGCCTCGGCTTGATGCGAAACGGGCATTGACCCTTTTGAGGCTATCCGCAAGGCGGCCTCGGCCTCTGCCCAATGGCCTTGCTTGGCTTCCATCACAAAAATAGCATTGGCAATGCTAGCAGAGCGCGGTTTGAGCTTAAGTGCTTCACGCCCTGCGGCTAAGGCAAGGGCTTCGTCTCCGGCTTCAAGCGCCAGCCGCATCTGCCCGATATGTCCAAAATACGCGGTGTCAGTGTTGGCCTTGAGAGCATCAAAATAGCGTTGCGCCGATTTGCTGTTGCCGCTTAGGCTTGAGGCTTGCGCCATCAGCAAATCCGTCATCACATTATGCCCCAGATAATGAACGGATTTCCGCGCGTGTTTAATGGCCTCACGGCCTTCACCTGCCGCCGCCGCCGCCATACCTAGGGCAAGTGCCCTTTGACCAAGCCGCCCTCGCCGCGAGGAAAATCCCCCGCTAATTCGTCTTGGGATATTGGCAACAAAGCTAAGCAAGCGATCCAGAATAAGCACCGCCCATATCACCACGAGCATCGCTGCGACAAGGAGGCTGGTAGGGGCGGTAATGCGCCAACCTAGCCAGTCAATCTGCGTTGATCCTTGCTGGATAGCCAGAAAATGCGCCACCGCCGCCACAATCATGATCCAGATAATGAAACTGACTATACGGCGCATGCTATTGCCCTAACATCGTCATGAGATTGGTGATCGCCTGATCAAGGTCTTGCCGTGCGTTAAACTGCATTTGCCATGCGGCTATCCATGCGGCCACCTCATCATCCGCATCTGACCACGCCTTGAGTTCTGCAATTGCCGCGATAGGATCGCGCCGCTCTAGGGCGGATAGAAATTGCGCTTTGGCGTCTGCGGCTTGGTCAATTGGGGCAATGGTGATGGTGTCTGAAAAGGGTGAGGTTAGCCATGACCACCAGCCGCTGTCATCTTCTGCTGGCTGGGATGGGGATGATGCGGATGACACAAATACCGCTTCCCCACGCACGGCGAGGTCTTGCCATAACTGTTCACGCGCTGGCGGCGGATTTTCGGCCCATGGCTCTAGCGCGTTCCAGCGAGCATCAGATGTAACAGCCATTTCTAAGAGTTCGGCAAAACTCTGCCCTTGGCGCGCGGCGTTAATAATCCCATCGGTTATTGCTGAAAGTTCAGCAGGCGAGTTGCCCATAGGGGACGCAGAGGGTTCGGCCTCTTGGTCTTGAGAGGCTGGATTGCCATTATCAGCATCAAGGCTAGGATTAGCAGAAGGCGAAAGTCGTTCCGCTTCTAAATCAAGCAGCCGCTGTTCCATCTCGGCTAATTGTCTGGCCAAGATCATAACATCAGGATCAGCGTTGGCATTTGGTGTCTCACTAAGCTGATCTTGCCATGTGGTGATGATACCATCCAGACGGATGATGTGATCTTCCATGGCTGTCAGCCGTGATGGAATACCGCTAAGAATTTCAGCATTAGTGCCTTGGGCGTTTTGGCTTTGCTGAACGGCATCACGCAATCTGGAAACCTCATCCTCAAGGGTGGCAAGGGCGGTTTCGACTTTAACTGTGCGGCTATTGATATCTTGAGCCGCGCTTGCGTCTTGTTGCTGGGTGATCAGCAATCGGTTACTGATAGCAAGCCCAACAGCCGCTAAAGCCGCCAGAATCCCGATAGCTAACAGGATCATCCAAAGAATACGGCCAAGCCCTCGCTTTTTTGCTGGTGCAGGTGCGACCTTATCTTCGGTTTCGGTTTGATCCGATTTTGCTTTGTTATCCGCGTTATCGTCACGGATATGTTCGGCGGTGCCCTCAATGATGATATCTTCATCCGGGGTTTGGTTGTCGCCAGAATGTTTCGGTTTTCTTGGCATCTTCTCTTTGGTTATCCTGTTATCACATCAATCCAGCGGTTTGATCATCCGTTGGGAATGATCCGTTTCTGCGTGGGAAATGCCTGCCAGTTCAAATGCCTTCGCCAACATAAGTGACCTAAGCGGCGATGACACAATATGAATGTTATGCCATCCCTGCCCACAAAGTCCAGCGGCACGCGAACTGATGACGATCAATTTCATAAACTTGCGATATTCGGCTAAATCATGCTGATCCAGCAGATGAGAAAACTGCTCGCCAGCACGGCCAGAATGTATCAAGACGATGATAGGCCGGCCAGAACGAATTTGACGAATGGCGGCCTCATCCAGCTGATCTTCGGTCACAGCCTCATAAACAATAATGCGCTCGACTTGCTTATTGCTATGGGCTTCAAGCGCGGTTTTAATATCAAATCCCGAATGGGTGGCGCTGGGCCAGCAAAGCCGTAAATAGGGGGATTGCTCAATCAGGGTCATTAACGCCTGTCCATCTCCGGCAGCAATCTGGATATGATCAAAACCAGCGGCCTGGGCGGCGCTGGCGGTGGCCTCACCAACAACAAAACAAGGCTTGGCTAACATAGCCGGATCGGTGATTTGGTTTGCGGCATGGCGGCTGGTCAGGATGACCGCGTCCACATCCTCTGAGAGATCACCAAGACCGATATTTTGGCGGGTTTCAATCCTAAGGGTAGGAATGGCAATCGCCTCAAGCCCACCAGCTTCGAGGTAGCGACAATCTTCAAACGCATCGCCCCTTGGTCTGGTGGTCATGGCAATAGGCGCGCGGGTCACTTTTCCGCCTTATCCGCGAGCAAAAGAAAATCATGTCCTCCTGCCTGCTCTAAAAGGCGAGACGCCATATCCTTTGCGACTTGCGCGGCGTCACCTATAGGCACCGTGGCTTCATCAGTGAAACATTGACGCCCATCAGGTGAAGCGATCAGCCCACGAAAATAAATTTGATCCCCCTTAAGATGAGCGCTAGCGGCAATAGGGGTTCGGCATGACCCGTCAAGGGTTTCCAGAAACAGCCGTTCGGTCATAACTTCCGCGCCAGTCACCGTGTCATGTATTCCGTTTAACGCGGTTAGCACTTGGCGTCGCCTCATGTCCTCGCCGGTTTCTGTTTCTGCGGAACGCGCTTGAACCATAATTGCGCCTTGCGCCGCCGCAGGCAAAATCACCTCCTCAGAAAGGGGGTGAACATCCTCAGTTATGCCTAGGCGCTCTAATCCTGCCATGGCAAGAATAATGGCATCATATTGCCCCTTTTTAAGAGCCTCAAGCCGTGTGTTCACACTGCCTCTCAACAACACAGGGTTGAGATCAGGCCGGTGGTGGCAAAGGATAGCGGCGCGTCTAACAGAAGCTGTGCCTATTTTTGCCCCATGAGGCAATTCATCAAGATTAGCATAGCCGCCGATAAGGGCATCGCGGCGATCCGCGCGCGGTAAAATTGCTGCCAATTCTGTGCCCGGGGCTAAATGGGCTTCCATATCTTTGCCAGAATGCACCGCGGCATCTGCCTTGCCCTCTAGCAACATTTGTTCAAGGTATTTGACAAACAGCCCTTTTCCGCCAATAGCGGCCAGAGGTCTATCAAGCACCTCATCCCCTCGCGTAGAAAATGTGGCGATTTCAGATGCGATTGGGGCAAGCCTTGACCGGACATCTTCGGTCTGCGCAACAGCAAGCGGTGACACGCGGCTAGCCAGCACAAGAGGTGTCTGGGCAATATCGGAAAAGGTCTGATCTTTGTTCATAATAGGTTCTTTACGCATAAACAGACCATGTTGCCAAGCCCTAACCCTATAAAATCTGCTGACCTGAGGTTTGATTTACGCTAGAACAGAAACATGACCAAGCTAATTCTGGGTATTGAGACAAGTTGTGATGAAACCGCGGCGGCGCTGGTGGACTGTGACGGAAACATCCACGCCAATCAGATTTCCTCACAGATCAGCGAGCATCAACGCCATGGCGGCGTTGTGCCCGAAATCGCGGCTCGCGCCCATATTGACCGGATCAGAGGCGTAATTTCTGCCGCGCTGGATGAGGCCGGGGCAAACCCCACAGACCTGCGGGCTGTTGCCGCAACAGGGGGCCCGGGGTTGATTGGCGGCGTTGTCGTTGGCACTGTAACGGCTAAAGCTATAGCCGCGGCAAGGGGTTTACCATATTACGCCATTAACCACCTTGAGGGGCATGCGCTGACCGCGCGGCTAACCCATGCGGTGGCATTTCCCTTTCTGTTGTTGTTGGTATCAGGTGGCCATAGCCAGCTGTTGGCTGTCGAAGGCCCCGGGCAATATCGGCTTTACGGGGCGACGCTGGATGATGCCGCAGGGGAGGCATTTGACAAATCCGCAAAGGTGATGGGTCTGCCAATGCCGGGTGGCCCAAATATTGAACATTTGGCAAGCCAAGGTGACCCCAGCCGATTTGATTTGCCGCGCCCCATGATCAAAAAACCCGGTTGCACTATGTCATTTTCAGGTCTGAAAACGGCGGTGATACAAGCATGGGAGCATTGCGGTAAAGCCGCGTCAGAGGCACCGCATCTGGCGGCTTCACTACAACAGGCGGTTGCTGATTGTCTGATCAACCGAAGCCGTAACGCCATGCGCCAATTTCGCACAGATTTTGAAATTGAAACCCCAGATATGGTGGTGTCCGGCGGTGTTGCCGCCAATCAAAGCATCCGCCATGGGCTGGAGGCTTTGGCCATCGATGAGGGCTTTCACTTTCATGCACCGCCAATCGCTTTATGCACTGATAACGCGGTCATGATTGCATGGGCGGCGGCAGAATATATCAATGCTGGCCTAGCCGCGTCGCCGCGTGATTTTGCGCCGCGTCCGCGCTGGCCTCTGGCCGAAATGTCCCCGTCTTTATGGAGTGCCGCATCATGAGCAAACTGACCGTGATTGGTGGCGGATCATGGGGCAGTGCGCTGGCCTCTGTGCTGGCAGGGCAAGGCCATGATGTGACGATACTGGTTCGCCGCGAGGCCATGGCGGATGCCTTGATGAAAGGGATATCGCCGCGCCTAAATGATCTGCCCATCGCCGCCCCTCGCTTGGCGACAACTCACCCTGAGGAAGCTCTCGCCGAGGCTGAAGCTGTGCTGGTGGTCGTTCCGGTTGCCGCCACGATTGCGGCTTTGCGCTTAATCACAGAATATGCCCCATCAGACGCCGTTGTGGCGTTGACGGCCAAAGGTCTTGATGCAGAAACAGGGGCGCTTCAGACCGAATTGGCCGACCAGCATTTGGGGCGTGAGATCGTCATGCTTTGCGGGCCTAGTTTTGCTGATGAAACCGCGGCAGGAAAACCCTGTTGTCTGGTGGCGGCCTCAACCCATGATGAAAAGGCACAAGCGATTGCCAGTCTTTTTCACGCCAGCACAATTCGTGTCTATACCAGCCGTGATCCCATTGGCGTTGCGGTGGCGTCGTCAAGTAAAAATGTGATTGCGATTGCCGCCGGCATTACGGCGGCGCTTGGCTTAGGCGATAATGCGCGGGCAGCATTAATCGTGCGCGGTTTGGCCGAATCCACGCGCCTTGCCCTCGCCCTTGGCGGACAGCAAGAAACCCTATTTGGCTTAGCAGGGGTCGGGGATATGATTTTGACCTGCACAGATACCCATTCGCGGAATTATTCTTATGGGGTGGCGCTTGGTTTGGGGCAGGCTCCGGGTATGGCTCTAGCCGAAGGGGCAAGAACCGCCGCAAGTGTGGCGCGCCGCGCCGAAAAGATGGGTGTCGAAACCCCGATTATTTCTGCGATCAATCGCGTTGTTAATGATGGCGCCGATATTAAAACAGAGATTCAAGCTCTGCTGGCGCGGCCAGTGGACCAAGAATGGATGAAACCTTAAAGCACAGGACAGCACGGCAAAAAGAGGACGACAATGAAAACATGGCTCTTCAAATCAGAACCTTCCACTTGGTCATGGCAAGATCAGCTTGACGCTGGCGCAAAGGGAACCGGCTGGGATGGCGTGCGAAACTATCAGGCTTCAAATAACATGAAGGCCATGGCGTTAGGGGATTTGGGGTTTTTCTATCATTCGGTTAATGAAAAACGCATTGTCGGAATTGTTGAGGTGATTGCGCTTTACCATCCTGATCATACCGATGCCAGTGGACGCTTTGGGATGGTCGATGTCAAAGCGGTGAAAGCGGTTAATACGCCTGTGACCTTGGCTGAGATCAAGGCCAATCCCCATCTGGCAGAGCTAGCGCTTATTCGCCAATCGCGGCTTTCGGTGGTGCCGGTATCACCCGAGCATTGGGCAGAATTGCTGCGCATGACAGAAACCCAGCTTTAGCCCCTTTTGGGCTTGGCGTTGTTTATTCGGGGATATCTTGCTTTTGCTGGCGCCGATCACGCGAAACAAAATAAAGATTACGAAGATAAATAAATAAGCCCAAGCCCTGACCAAAAATGATCACTGGGTCTTGCCGCCAGATCGCATATAACAGCAAAACCATACCGCCGCCGATGGAAAAATACCAAAAGGCGATAGGTATCACACTGCGGTTTTCGCGCTCTGAGGTAATCCACTGAATAATAAAGCGCATAGCGAATAAAAATTGACCGCCAAAGCCAATGACGATCATCACGGTTTCGGGATGTTCAGGCAGGCTTTCGGGTAAAAATGGAAAAATGGTGACCAAGGCCCATGATAGCCCAACCGCAAGGCTTTCAATTGATGCTGAAAGAACAGCAATGAACTCAAACATATGTGCTATTCCAATTCTTCACTTTTAAGGGATTTAGGGCTACGGCGGATAAGCCACCATACCCCTAGAATATCTGATATGCCAACGATTAACCGATCAAGGATGCGGTATTTTGATACCCCCACTTGGCGCGCCGCGTGACCAACGGGAACCGCTAAAACAATCGCCCCTTCTCGATTGGCCAAGGCCGGCATAAAGCGGTGGATATGATTAAAATAAGGCAGGCGCAGAAACAATTCCCGATCAAAGACCTTGATCCCACAGCCGCTATCAGGATGCTGGTCTTTGAGCATCCATGCCCTGATCCGTTTCGCCCAGCGTGAGGCAACACGCTTACCAAAACTGTCTTGGCGTTTCTGGCGCACCCCTGCGGCCATCACCAAACCGCCAAAGGTGGTTTTCTCTGTCTGCCATGCGTTTTCTAAAGTCACCAGATCAGCAGGGAGATTCTGACCATCGCCGTCCAGTGTGGCAATCCGATCAGCGCGAGCCGCCAAAATTCCGGTGCGAAGCGCGGCGCTCTGGCCTGACCGGCGATCATGCGTGATAACACGCAAACAGTCATGCTTTGCTTTTTCTGCCACCAATTCGGCGTAAGTAGCATCATTGCTGGCATCATTAACATAGATGATTTCGATTAGCCGCCCAGAGAATGCCGAAACAATTCCTGTGATCAGGGGCTGAATATTTCCCGCCTCGTTCATCACGGGGACAATAACACTGATTTCGGGTTGTTTTGACATGCTAACACTTTCCTGTGGCAACAGATATTATCATTGCCGTTAGGCGTTAATACTGGAGCAACGCGCTGGCGTCAATTACTGGGGTGATTGCGGTTACTATTGGCGGCGATAAATCCCTATTCGGGCAGGTTTGCCGCGAGAATAGTTAAACCCTTCTACCACCCCGACAGCGGTCACCGTCATTTGCATTTGCCCTAGGATATCAAGGAATTCTTGCGCGGATGCGGCTTCGACCAAGGCAGTGCCATCAGGGGCTTCAGCGAGAAAAAGTGCGGTCTGTTCTGCTGAAAACAAAAGCACATCTTGCCCCAAAGCAAAGACTAGCGAGGGTTCATGATAACCTGCGGCGGCTATGGGTTTTTCAAGAACATCTAGCCGATGCAATTCCGCTTTGATGCGCGGTGCCAGATGCAATCCATCCATCCTGGGCAAAACGCCGCCAAGCGTAAGCGCATGAAAACATGCCCCCAACATCAACATAGCCGCCAAATAAGTTGGCTTTCCCCCGGGTTTGCGCCATAACCAGCCGACGATGGCCGTAGCAACCCCAAGCCCTAAAACAAGGCTGGCGAATATCATTGGCCCATCATAAAGGCTGGCGATGACAAAAATGGCACCGCCTAACACCGGCCCGATCAGCAAGCAAAAATATTCCAGCAAAATCACCCCGGTGGCAGGGGTTAACAAGGCAAAAACGACAGATGAGAGCTTGGGTCTCTTGCCATCAGCTGTGGCCACAGGAAAACGGAACAAGGGGGCCTTGGCTTGCCAGCCAAAGCAAGCAACCAAGAGGGCAATCGCAGGCAAAACTGGCAGGCTGTAATGCGGTAATTTAGTGGGTGTGAGTTCGATAATGAGCCAAAAGGGAATGATCCACGCCAACAAAAAGCGCGTTGATGGGGTTTTGCGATGCGCCCAGATGCCGCTGATGGCGCGGCCTATGAGCAAGCTGCCCGGCCAGAAGACAATGAGCAAAACCATAATATGCGTCCCAAAGGGCATCCCATGGGATTCTTGTCCGCTTTCCAGCTTATTCAGAAAATCACCCTTGATCGCTGTGTTCAAAAATGCCCCATCCGTGGCGGCGGTAACAAGCAATACCCACGGCAAAACCAGTAAGGTAACCACGACCAATCCTAGCAGAGGCCGCGTAGCATGCACCCAACTCACACGCCTTTCCAGAATCATAAAACCAAGTCCGGTTAAGACCAGAATAGCTGGGGCAATGGGCCCTTTTACCAGAATGGCAAAGGCCAGCGCAGTCCATAGCATCAGCGCCCAGCCCCCTGAAACATAGCGGTTATTGCGATAGAGGTGAATGATGCGCCAAAGCGCATATTGCTGAACCATAATCAAAAAGGTCAGCACCGCATCGGTTTTGGCAAGACGGCTTTCTGTCACCATAACCAGACTGACGCCAATCAGTGTAGCTGCCAGCAAGGCTTGGGGTGGGGGCATCATGCGGCTTGCAAACAGCAAGGTCATGAGTGCCACACCAAATCCAGCCAGAATGCTAGGCAGACGATACGAACCGGGGTGATCACTGCCAAATACCGCCGCGGATGCGGATTGCAGCCAATATATTCCAGCAGGTTTTTTGGCGCGCAAGTCATCCTGAAAACGGATAGTGATGACATCGCCGCTATCAAGCATCTGATGACTGGCCTGCATATATCGGGCTTCGTCCCGATCCATGGGGGGCAATTCTGTGACCCCGGGAAGAACCGCCACCGCCATGACGAGCATAAGCAGGAAAAAGGTAGGGTGTTTCCGCCATAATTGCGTTATAGAGGTGAGGTAAGTCATCATGCTGGCACTATATCGCTAAAAGATGACGCTGAAAACATCAACCTGACTGACTCTTATGGCTAAACCTGTCACATCTGAAACACCTGAACGCAAACTCGACCATCTTAACGGCAATGATCATAAAGCGATTCGCCGGCAAGCGTGGCGCATTGCTGTGCCAGTGATTTTTGCCAACAGTTCCATTCCCTTGGTGGCGATGGTGGATACCGCGGTGATGGGGCATTTGGACTACGCCCATTACATCGGCTCTGTGGCCATGGGCAGTTTTATTTTCAGCCTCATCCTGGCCGTGTTTGGATTTCTACGCATGGCTACCACTGGCGTTGTAGCGCAGGCCGCAGGGGCGCAAGACGGAACATTGGTGGTTGCCCATTTCTGGCGAGCGATGGTGATTGCCTTAATCCTTGGCGGTCTGACGATTATCCTGACGCCATTGATTATCCTTATGTCTGGTCTGGCCTTGACTTTGAGTGACGATGTGGCAAGCGGCATGGCCACATATCTTAGCATTGTCTGTCTGTCTGCCCCGGCGATTACGGTCAATATGGTGATCATTGGGGTGTTGTTTGGTCTTTGGCGTGTTAAGGCCACAGTCATCCAACTTATGACGGTCAATATCATCAATATTATTGGCAATTTGGTGTTGGTTTATGGGCTTGGTATGCGCGTTGAGGGGGTGGCGTTAGCAACGGCCATTGCCCATTATGCAGGCTTATTGGTGACTTTGCCATTGGTGCTTTCGGCCATTCGGTCGGTAGCACCTCTGACTTGGCCAGATATTTTTGTTGTTTTTGATCTCTCGGCGATGCGGCGATATCTGTCGCTTGGGTTTGATCTGACCATTCGCACAACTTGCATTATTCTGTCTGAATTGATTGTTCTAAACGCGGCGTCTAGCATTGATGATGTGTCGCTTGCGGCATCACAGATTGGCTTTGTGATATTTGGCGCGATCGCCTATCCGCTTGATGGATTTGCCCATGCGGCAGAAGCCTTAACAGGTTCTGCGATTGGCCGGCGCAATCCTGTCATGTTTCGTCATACCTTGCGCGAAACGACGCGGCTTGCGGTCATTATGGCGGTGTTAATGGCGGCTGGATTAGCCTTAATCGGGCCGGTCATCATTGGGATTCTGACCAGTATCCCTTCGGTGGTAGAGACCAGTTACCATATTTTGCCGATCTTGGTGATCATGCCGATCATATCGGTGTTCGCGTTCCAGATGGATGGGGTTTTTGTTGGTGCTACCATGGGCCGTGATATGCGCAATGCGATGTTGGTGTCTATGGCTTTATTTGTGCCATTGGTTTATCTGCTAGGGTTATGGTTTGGCTTAATCGGGGTCTGGGTTGCCTTTTTGTTTCTTCTTGGGTTAAGAGGGGCAACATTATGGATGCGGCTTGATCATGTTCGGGCCTGTGCTGAACCCAAAGGATAACAGCAAGGCTCACGCACGAAATAGAAAATGCATAGGGGATGTTTGCATGGATAACCACCACCTGATCAAAGAACATAAAACGATCGGCCTGCCGATTATTCGCCTGCAAAAGACAGCATGGCAAGACTGGCGAGAATCCGCGCCTGAACGCTGGCTAAATTGGCTGGATAGCCAGCAATTTTCCTTGCGCGAAAACACCATGATGGCTTTGCCTGACGCGGATCATAGGATCGAGGCGGTTCTGCAATCCGCATCAGAAAAGGCATTTGCTGACGGGGCAAGAGCAAGCAAGTTATCCCCCGGCACCTATCATCTTATGACAGAAAATGAAGAAGAATATGAGGCTTTTGCCCTTGGCTGGGCCTTGGAAAATTATGATTTCTCAACCTATCGGCAATCGTCATCTGCGCCAACACCAAAGGCCGAACTGGCCATAAGTGATGCGGCAATTTTTGATCGGGTGGAGGCATTGGCATCGGCGACGGCGTTGGTGCGTGATTTGATTAATACGCCGGCAAATATCCTAACCCCGGCAGGGCTAGAACACGCGGCTCGTGATCTGGCAAAGGCCTTTGGGGCAAAGATTTCGGTTACCCTTGGGGATGATCTGGCTAAACATTTTCCGGCCATTCATGTTGTGGGTCGCGCCGCCGAAGTGCCGCCAAGGCTTATTGATTTCACTTGGGGGGATGTCGGCCCTCGCATCACTTTGATTGGCAAAGGCATCACTTTTGATAGTGGTGGGCTTGATATCAAGCCGTCTTCTGGAATGGAAATCATGAAAAAGGATATGGGCGGGGCGGCTCATGTTCTGGGGTTAGCAAGGGCGGTGATGGCAACCGGTTTGCCCGTGCGGTTGCGCGTTCTTATTCCTGCCGCAGAAAATGCGGTTTCGGCTCTATCCATGCGGCCATTAGATATCATTGATACCGCAGCTGGTATTCCGGTTGAGGTCGGCAACACCGACGCTGAGGGGCGGTTAGTCCTAGCCGATGCTATTCATTTGGCCACGCAAGAGGATAATGATCTGTTAATTGATTTTGCTACCCTGACAGGGGCGGCAAGGGTTGCGCTTGGCACAGGGCTTCCAGCGGTATTCAGTAATGACGCGGAGCTAGGCCAGAGGCTGATGGCTCATGGTCTGAAAACCGATGATCCCGTGTGGCTTATGCCGCTTCATGCCCCTTATGATAAACAGCTTGA
>Ga0181593_10004391_pt1 | contig 12861 bp, 10 predicted proteins | sample 071ome_19_FD_133756 | JGI IMG/M metagenome (GOLD analysis project Ga0181593, IMG submission 133756) | Coastal salt marsh microbial communities from the Groves Creek Marsh, Skidaway Island, Georgia - 071413AT metaG (megahit assembly) | ecosystem: Environmental > Aquatic > Marine > Intertidal...
AGGCAGGAGGCAGGAGGCAGGAGGCAGGAGGCAGGGACGATGATCGTTTTTCTGGGATAACCGTCAAGACCTTTTATCTACCTGAAGTAAAAATAACGCCCTGAAACCCAACATCTTCCAGAAACAACCCTGTCTCCTGCCTCCTGCCTCCTGTCTCTTGTCTCTGCCCTTAACCTATATCAACCCCCCACCCCTCGCTTGGGTCTATAAAAGGAAGGATATTCCCCGGGAATGTCCGTCATGCATGAATCGTCGTCACTGGTCGATATCGTTTCCGGCCTGATCCTGCTGCTGGTCATCGCTGCAGCGGTGTCTGCGCTGGGCAAGCGAATTCGCCTGCCTTTTACCGTGATGCTGGTGGTGGTGGGTGCAGCCATCCCCATGGCCACCGATGCGTTGCCCCTGCTGGACGTCCTGCACAGTCTCAGTCTGTCACCGGACATGATCCTGTTTATCTTCCTGCCCACACTGGTATTTGAATCGTCCTTTAACATGGATGCCCGCCAGCTATGGCGCAACATTCTTCCCGTGCTGACCCTGGCTGTGCCCGGCCTGCTGCTCTCAACCGGCATCATCGGTGGCATTGTCAGCCTGAGTACCGGCATCCCGTTGATGGCAGCGCTACTGCTGGGCGCCATTCTCAGCGCGACGGACCCGGTGGCCGTCATTGCGCTTTTCAAACGCCTGGGTACTCCCCAGCGGCTGACCATCCTGGTGGAGGGAGAAAGTCTGTTCAACGATGCCACCGCCATCGTACTGGCGACGATCCTGCTTGCGGGACTGAGTGCAGCACCCGCTGCTGAAACGATGACGCTGGGCGCCGCCGCACTGGAATTTTTTACTGTTTTTGTTGGCGGCATGATCGTGGGAACCATCCTGGGAGTGCTCACATCCTTCATCCTCGGCCTGGTGCGATCAGATGTTTTTATCGAAACCACCCTGACCACGATCCTGGCCTATGCCTCATTCATTTTGGCCGAGCATATTCTGCATGTGAGCGGCGTAGTGGCTGTGGTGATGGCGGGATTGACGCTGGGCAACTGGGGCAGAATCAAGATATCCCCGGAAGCGAGACACTACATTCATCATTTCTGGGAATACATGGCGTTTGTCGCTACTGCCCTGATTTTCCTGATGGTAGGCATGCGGGTGAACCTGGCAGAACTGTGGCTGTCTGCTGATATTCTGGTCTGGGTCGTTGCCGGCATGCTGCTGTCCCGGGCCATTGTGATCTATACCATGATGCCGTTGAGCAATCGCATACCAGGCATTGAGCCCACGGGCATGGATTACCAGCACGTGATGTTCTGGGGCGGCCTGCGGGGGGCCATCGCCCTGGCCATTGTCCTCAGCCTGCCGGACTTTTCCCTGCACGACCAGTTCATCGCCCTGGCGATGGGCGCGGTCCTGTTCACCCTGCTGGTCCAGGGCCTGAGTATCGAATGGCTGGTTGGCAGACTCGGCCTGAACAGGCCGCCTCTGTCGGACCGGATCGCCAGGGCGGAAGGCTCCGTGTCTGCCATACAACTGGCCATCTCCCGCTTGCCCGAACTGCAGCACGGCGGCCTGTTCTCAGGCTCCATCGCCAGCCGCCTGCAGTCATACTGCAGCCGGTACCTGGAAGAACAGCAAGGCAAACTGCAGCAATTGAGAAGCAATGAACTGGACCAGCGCCATGAGGTTGCCCTGCTTTACCTGCGCTGCTTTGCCAGTGAACAGGCGAACTACAACGATCTGTTCAACAAGGGACATCTGAGTGAAGGGGCGTTGCGCAGCCTGCTGCACGTCCTGACCCAGCAAATTGATACGCTGCGTTTCCAGGACCAGGACTGGACAGTTCATCAGGACAAACTGCCTTCACATCGCCTGCAGCAAACATTTCATCACCTCATGGACAGGATGTTCGGCAATGCTGAATTCATGGAACACCTGCGCCTGGCATACATTGTCATGACCTATGAGGAAGCCTGGGGCCACTACCATGCCTGTCAGGCAGTACTGAAAGATCTCGACAAACTGGAAAGCCAGACCGGCCTGAACCAGGCTGTGGTGAACAAGGTTCGCCAGCAATACCAACACTGGAAAAAACAGGCTGAAGAGTCAATCAATCTGATGTCCGAACAATATCCGGAATTTGTCAGCACCATGCAGGAACGGTTCATGCGCCTGATCCTGCTCGCCGAGGTGCATGCCATTCATGATGAAGCCAGGCACGGCATTATTCCCGGCGCCATGGCGCAGCAGATGGAAGATGAGCTCTACCTGCGACTGTGGCAATTGCGCGGACAGGAAATTACCCGCTTGCGAGTCGAGCCGGAAGAACTGCTCAAGAAAGTCCCTTTCTTTGCAGATACATCGGAAGAAGACTTCACGGTATTGAGCCGGAAGATGAAACGCCACTCTCTGGCCGGCGGTGAAATCGTCATTCACCAGGGTGAACGGGGTGACAGCCTGTATCTCATTGCCCGTGGCGTGGTCAGAATATCCCGCCAGCAGGATGGCGAGAGCCGCGATCTCACCTCACTGTTTGCCGGTGACTTCTTCGGGGAAATGGCCCTGCTCCATGATGATGTTCGTACCGCGACAGTGACCACCGTATCGCCCTGTACGTTCTATGTACTGGACAGGATGAGTGTGGAGGATGTGATGGAACACCATCCGGCAATACGGCTGGAGCTGGAAGCAGCCGACATCAGGCGAAGAAAAGCACTCCTTGGGACCCAATAACTCAGCATCTGTCTGTATCCTTGGCCTCCACCGTCTGGTATAAAACGGGCTGGATTTTATTCGCCGTGACGGCCATTGATCATTCATGAAAAGCACAACAATAATCTCGGCAAGTGAAGCCGCCAAACTGGTCAATGTGGGTGACACATTGATTGTTGGCGGTTTCGGGATGACAGGCAACCCTGTACACCTGCTCCACGCCATTGCGGACACCAGCGTCAACGGACTGACCTACGTAGGCAACAATGTGGGTGAGCCTGGCCTGGGAGGCGGCCGTCTGTTGAGAAACGGCCAGATCAAAAAGGCCATCGGTTCCTTCTTTACCTCCAACCCTGAAGCGGTTGCCGCGGTACAGGAAGGACGCATGGAGGTCGAACTCATTCCCCAGGGAACACTTGGCGAAGCCATACGGGCCGGTGGAGCCGGAATCGGCGGTTTCTATACGCCCACCTCGGCGGGCACTCCATTGGCCGAAGGCCGCGAGACCAGAATCATCGATGGTCAGGATATGGTGTTTGTTAAACCCATCAAGGGACATGTCAGCCTGATTCGAGCCTGGAAGGCAGACACTGCCGGCAACCTGCAATACCGCATGACCGAAAACAATTTCAACCAGGCGGCCGCCACGGCATCCACTATCGTCATCGCCGAAGTGGAGGAAATCGTTCCCGTCGGTGAACTGGATCCCAATGCCGTGCATACACCCGGCTGCTTCGTGGATTACCTGGTTCAGGCCCACACCTCTCTTGAAGACCTGGGCTCATCTGCTTCAGTCTCATCCAGCGCCAAGAAGGTCGATGACAGTCGCATGGCTATGGCCCGCGCCGTACTTAATGAACTCCAACCCGGCGAAGTGGTGAATCTGGGCATCGGCATTCCCACCCTGGTGGCAGACCTCATCACGGATGAGTCCGGCATTATCATGCACACGGAAAACGGCATGCTGGGCGTTGGGCCGGCACCGGAATCCGGCGGTGCGATGGAATACCCGGTCAATGCCGGCAAGATTCCGGTCACCGCCCTGCCAGGCGCCTCCTATTTTGACAGCGCCACATCCTTCGGCATGATCCGGGGAGGGCATGTGGATGTTGCCGTGATGGGTGGCCTGGAAGTGGATGAAGCCGGCAATCTGGCCAACTGGGCCGTTCCCGGCAAACCACTGCTGGGTGTGGGTGGTGCCATGGATCTGGCCAGTGGCGCCAAACGCCTGATCGTGACCATGACCCATTGCGACCGCGATGGTAACAGCAAGGTTCGTCAGACCTGCACTCTGCCGCTAACGGCGAAAGGGGTAGTGGACGTCCTGGTCACTGACCGGGCGGTCTTTCATTTCACCGACAGGGGCATGGTGCTCACACAGGTCATGGACGGCTACACCCTGGAAGACATTGCCGGCTCGACAGAGGCGCGTTATTCAGTCGCCGTTTAATACTGATAGACAGACTCATTACAGAACCAAAGGATTCCCCATGCCACACGCCTATATCTGTGACTACATCCGTACACCCTTCGGCCGCTATGGCGGCTGTCTCTCCCAGGTGCGCACTGATGACCTGGCGGTTGAACCCATCAAGGCCCTGATGGCCAGAAACCCGGACCTGGATTGGGGTGCGGTGGATGATGTGATTCTCGGCTGTACCAACCAGGCCGGTGAGGACAATCGCAATGTGGCGCGTATGGCGGCCCTGCTGGCCGGCCTGCCCCAGGACGTGCCTGGCATCACCATCAACCGCCTTTGTGCCTCAGGCATGGATGCCATCATCATGGCCAGCCGACAGATCAAGGCGGGTGAAGGTGACCTGTTTGTGGCTGGCGGCGTGGAGAGTATGACCCGCTCCCCCCTGGTGATGCCCAAGGCCGACAAGGCCTTTGGCCAGATCAATGAAATATATGAGACGTCCCTGGGCTGGCGTTTCATCAACCCCAAGATGGCAGCCATGTACGGTACCCATAATATGGGGCAGACCGCCGAAAACCTGTCCGAGGATTTCAATATTTCCCGGGAAGATCAGGATGCCTTTGCGTTCAGATCCCAGCAGCGTGCCGCTGCCGCCATGGCCAGCGGTCGCTTTGCCCGGGAAATCTCGCCGGTCTCGATTCCCCAGCGCAAGGGCGATCCGATTGTCGTGGATACCGATGAACATCCCAGGCCGGAAACCACGCTGGAAGCCCTGGCCAAACTGCGCACGCCTTTCCGTGACGGTGGTGTCGTCACCGCCGGTAATGCCTCGGGTATCAATGATGGCTCCGCCGCCCTGCTGATTGCATCCGAAGCTGCTGTGGCGAAATACGGCCTCACGCCGATTGCCAGAATCATGGGAGGGACTGCCGTTGGTCTGGCTCCGCGCATCATGGGCTTCGGTCCGGCACCGGCCACCAGGAAACTCTGTGAGCGTCTTGGCCTTTCACCCCAGGCCATTGACCTGTTTGAATTCAATGAAGCCTTTGCCTGCCAGGTACTGGCGACATTGCGCGATCTGGGCCTGCCGGATGATGCCGAACACGTCAATCCCAATGGCGGCGCCATTGCCCTGGGTCACCCGCTTGGTGCCTCAGGCGCCCGCATCACCGGCAGCCTGGCCCTGCAAATGCAGATGACCGGTGCCAGCACCGGCATCGCCGCCATGTGCGTGGGCGTTGGCCAGGGTGCTGCCATCGGCCTGGCAAAACCGGACTGACATAAAAAAACCGGCGCATCCTGAAAACAGGTTGCGCCGGTTTGTTGATGACCTCGTTCGCTGATGTCAGTGTGCAGCGAAAAATTCGAAAATCTGTGCTGTAGCCGGTGCCACCATCGAGCCGTGATCACCACCGGCGATTTCCACATAGTGCACTTCACCACCGGCAGCCCGCAGGATGGCCACCACCCGTTTGCTGTCTATGACCGCCCGGGTTTCCTGCTCACCAACAGCCACCATGATAGGGGTACGCGCCAGCTTCAGGGCATCCACTTCCCTGATGGCATTGGCATTGATCCCTGACATGGGCGCCATGGCAGCCCATCGTCCGACATATTCCTGCCCCATGGCCCAGACACCGAAACCGCCCATGGAATGTCCCATAAGGTAGATGCGCGCAGAATCGATGTTGTATTCACCGGTCACGATATCGATCACATTCAGCACATCAAGTTCGCTAAGATCACGCTCACGCTGCTGCTCTTCAGGCGTGCCCGTTTGTGGTGGCGGCATATCAGGCACAGGTGGTGGACTGCCCGGGACTGTCATGGGTGCCCCGTACCAGCCACTGATGGAATACCCCATCGGCGTGGCAACGATGAATCCATACTGCTCCGCCAGGGCTGCAAGCTCGGGCACAACACCCGGAAAAAATTTGTAATTGACGCTGTAGCCATGCAGCGCCACAACCAAAGGCATCGGTGTATTTGCGTCGTAGCGCTCCGGTACGATGAGGTGATACCCCATCTCGCGACCAGCATCCTCAAAATAGTAGTGTCGTTCCTGGCTGCCCACAGCGCCGAACGTCTGGGGCATCGCCGCCAGGGTATCACTGTCCGGCCCCGGACCTACAAAGGCTGGAGCTTCCTGTTGCGCCCAGGCCGGCAACATCCCCGCCATCAGCAACACCCAGCTCAACCATAATGGTTTGAATCTCATCTTCATCCCCTCTCCGATTAAGGTGAAACGGCGTTTCACAACCTGCCCGATTTGATAAATGCCAGCGACCGCTCCAACGCATCAAGGCCGCCTTGCATGAGTTTTTCCCCTTCCGGCAGGTCCGGTCGGTTATGCCCTTGCGGTCCAAGCACGAAGTCGGGATCGCCGTGTTCGTGAGTTTCCAGTCGCACAGGTTTACCCCCCGCCACCATTTGCTCATGCAACTGCTTCACCATTTCCAGGAGAAAATCGGCGGTGCCCACCTGAATCAGAACAGGTGTTTCTATTGCGCTGATATTGGCCCGGGCCACTGCCAGATCCTGGGTTTGTTCGCCACCCTCAGACAACCCCGGGATAGGGAAATTCCGGATACCCAGGAACCAGATTGGTGCCGGGGCACCAGCCACCACTGCTTTCAGGTTCGGCATTCGGGAGGCCAGGTACATGACCAGGTTACCGCCGAGGCTGACGCCATACACGCTAACCTGCGTGGCATCCACATACGGCAGGTTGCTGACATGATTGACCACAGCCTCGCCATCATCGATAGCGGTCACCAGTGTTTCCGACGGGGTATTCACCGTATTGAAATCACCCCCCCGGTAATCGGCAACCACGACGACGAATCCTTCCTGGAGATAACGTTCCCACACCGGGCCGCCATGATCCCCTCTTGACCACCCTGCCAGTTCTTCCATACCCCGCCCCCCTGGGGCGCCATGGAACATGATGATGGCCGGAAACGGCCCCTCCCCTTGCGGCTTGCGAATGGAGGCAGCCACGTAAGCGCCGTCCTTGGACTTGATCCAGGTCTGCGTTACCGGGGAAAGGGATTCACTGACGACATGGATATATTGCTGGTGATCCAGGGCCTCGGGTTGGCCGGCATATTCCACGATTTCTGCCTGTACGACTGTGTGACAGCACAGCATGACCAGCAATACCAGAATTCTGTGGGTTGGCTTCATAACGTTCTCCGATTCTGAAAATATCTGCACACTATTGGCTCAATACAAGGGGGATTGTTTCAACTGCTCATTCAGCCAGTTGATGAACTCCTGGGTATAGATGCCCTGACTTACCATGAATTCATGCCTTTCCCTGACCTGCGGTGAACTCAGAATTTTAAATTGCATCAGCCTGATTTTTGGCTCGAGGAAGGCTTCGTCCAGATAACCTGATTTGGCGGCATTCCAGGTTTCCTCCAACAGCATCAAATGGGCATAAAGATTATCGCCGAACATATCGAGCTCACGCTCAGTCAACGTGCCACCATTGAGCACCTTGTGCCAGGCAACGCCGAGCGCTTCGTTGTCCACATAACCGCGGGCACTGCTCAGATAGCCCTGATCCATGGCACGAATACTGTCCAACTGGGCCTGCTGCGTATTTTCCCGAATCTGGTAGCCCACATAAAGCAGCGATAACACCACCGCGATGGCGCTGACAATTTCCGCGATCAGCGCATATTCCTGCAATTTGGCCTTCATACCCTCTCCTTGATCTCGCCGGCTTGTGCGGTTCTCTAAATTACCACCAAACCAGGTTAACGCCACTCTATTACAGGCATAAGCGGTCTGCACCCATTCTCTCGGGACTTGGCCGGCAATTAATATTGAACATTGTTCAAATACTGTTATGCTTTCTCTCCTGCCAGTCATCACCAGAAGGCGCACAGCTTGATCCAAAACGTCCTTTCAACCCGTCTGGGCCGACTCTTTACGTTCGGCACACTCTATATTTCAGAAGGCATACCCCTGGGATTCACCGCTACCGCGATGGCCGCCTACATGCGTCGGGAAGGCCTTGATGTGGCACAAATCGGCGCCTTTGTCGCCATGCTGTACCTGCCCTGGGGTTTCAAGTGGGCCTGGGCCCCCCTGCTCGATATGTTCAAACTGGAAAAGTTCGGAGGCCGTAAAGCCTGGATTTCCGGCTGCCTGCTGATGATGATCCTGAGCCTGGTGGTGGTGGCATTGATCGACTACACCGCCCATTTTGAACTGGTGCTGGCCCTGATTTTCATCCACAACATTTTTGCCGCCACCCAGGACGTGGCCATTGATGCCCTGGCGGTGAGTACCCTGCACGAGGATGAACGCGGCACCGGCAATGGCTTCATGTTTGGCGGTGCCTATGTCGGGCAGGGACTCGGCGGTGGTGGGGCGCTGTTTGTTGCCGGGTATTTTGGTTTCGACGCGGCGCTAGCCTATGCCTGCATCCTGATGACAGCGGTTCTGGTGTTCACCCAGATTTTTATTAACGAGCCCGGTCAGCACCCATCATCCAGCGCACCTCTGGACAACCCCCTGGCAGAGGCGTTTGCCGCGGTAAAGCATATCGGCGTCGAATTGTTCAACGGCATGTTCCGCTCAGGCAAGGGCCCCATGGTAGGCGTGTTGTTTTCCCTCACGCCGCTGGGTGCCATGTCTCTTACCAATGCGATAGGCACAACCTTGCAGGTGGATTTCGGCCTGGTGGATACGGATATTGCCCAGATCAGTCTCTATACCACTATCCTGGCCGGTTTGGGCTGTGTGATAGGCGGCTTCCTGGGCGACCGTTTCGGCCTGCGGAAAATGATCGCGTTTTTCTATGCCCTGTCAGCCCTGCCTGTGCTTTACATGGCCCTGCGCTGGGGAGCCGACGCCTCCTTGCCGGCCATTTCCCGCACCGAGTTTTTTGCTGTCTTCCTGGCAGCCGGCCTGACCACGGGTTTTCATTACGGGATTGCTGCAGGTGTTTACATGGGACTTACCAACCCGGCGGTGGCGGCAACACAGTTCACGGGCTTCATGGCCCTGTCCAACCTGACTATTGCCTATACCAACAACTGGCAGGGCTGGGTGGTGGAAAATATGGATTATGTGACAGCGCTGTATATTGATGTGGCCCTGGTCATCGTGCCGATTGTGGTACTGCCGTTCATGACGCCGCGGACAGTGACAGAAGCGGAAGTGCCACCTTCAGCTGGCGCACCAAGGCCGGAAGCCGCCTGATCAGTCGTTGATCTTGCGATACAGTGACCTGACACTGATGCCCAGAATATCCGCGACTTTTTCCTTATCCCCGCTGTGCTTTTCCATGAGACCGGCGATATAGCGGTCTTCAAGGGTTTTCAGATCGACATCCTCATCCCCTACACCCTTCGATCTGCCTGCATGGGCTTTTTCATTTCTGGCCACCCGGTCAAAAAAGCAACTGCGAATGGTATCCCCGTCAATCTTATCGGTATCTGTCAGCACGATGGCACGACTGAGGATGTTGCGCAGCTCGCGGATATTGCCCTTGAACACGTGTTCCTTGAGGGCATCAATGGCATCCTTGCCCAGTGAGAATTTGTCGCCACCTCGCAAGCGCTTGAGCAGGGCATTGGCCAGCAAAGGAATGTCTTCTATGCGTTCATTCAGGGATGGCAGGTGAATGGGGAAGACATTGATACGGTAAAACAGATCATCCCTGAATTCCCCGTCCTCCACCATCTGCGGCAGATTGCGGTGCGTGGCACATACCAACCTGAAATCGGAACGCCGGACTTCGGCACTGCCCACGGCACGGAACGTGCCGGTTTCCAACAGGCGCAGCAATTTCACCTGGGTACTCAGCGGCACATCTCCGATTTCATCCAGGAACAGCGTGCCGCCATCGGCCAGTTCAGCCAGGCCTTTCTTGTTGGACACGGCTCCGGTAAACGCCCCTTTCACATGACCGAACAATTCACTTTCAAACAGCGAGTCAGTGAGACCTGTGCATTCCAGGGTAACCAGGGCCTTGCTCTTGCGATCACTGGCCTGGTGTATGGCACGTGCAGCCAGTTCTTTGCCTGTTCCGGACTCGCCAAGCAACAACACGGATATATCAGCGGTACCCACCCTGGCAATTTTCTCCAGCATGTCATTGAATGCGCGGCTTTCGCCGACCAGCTCCTTGTCGTGGATTTCGCCGCTGGCCAGCGGCACCGGATGCAGCAGCTCAACAAAGTAGATCAGGTTGCCGTTATCATCATGCAGCGGCAGCATTTCGACATCCACGTGTTCCTTGCCGCGCGGTGTCTGATGGATATGCAGGACACGCTCCTTATGGCCGGACAATTTTGCAGCGCCAAGTGGACAGTCCTCCCCGGCCTGATCGCAGGGCACCTGGTAGCCATGGGATACGGCAAAACAACGGTTGGTTCGGGAAAAGTCGATTTCGCCGAAGGTATCCTGATACCGGGTATTGGTGGCCATGATTTCGTAATCCGCTGACACCAGGATGGCAGGACAATCGAAACCGTTAAGCATGGATGCAAGGGCGGAGGAATGGTCGGAGGCAATGAGTTTCATTTTTGTCATCTTTGACGAAAGAATTTGCCAAATTTGGCATAAATTACAGAATTGTCAAGTTAGGCTGAACAATTTTTCATCCCTCATGAACAATTAACCCCTTTATTTTCAGAGAGTTATGATGCATCCCGAAAAGCTGGCACGGTGCATGCAAAGTAACAAGACAAGTAAAACAAGTAAGTGAGTTTTACGGAGTCGGCAGAAACTGCAGACTCCACCAAGATTGCAGAGCTGGGATCAAAACCGCTCAAGTATCCAGAGGAGATGCCGATATGATGAAGATAAAGAGTATGTTTTTACTGATGTTGCTGCCACCGGTTGTGACTGCAGCATGTCTGGTCTGGGTTGCCTACTTCCCTAACCCGATGATGTAAGAACGGCTTTGCGAGCCAGAGATTGTTTCAGACGTAATTTTTTAACCTGATTTATTGAAGAGATAGATAGAAATGCTTAAAGCGAAGAATATGCTGTTTATGATGTTGTTACCCCCAGTGCTGACCGTTGCCTACATGGCGTGGACCAGCTACGTACTGCCTTTGCTTTAAGCAGTACCTGTTTTACCAGAGTAAGGGGCAGGACCCTCCAACTATCCCCTCCTTGACCTGCCACTTATTTTTTCTCGACACTCTTTACCCGATATTCCCCGATATTCCCCGATATTCCTTTCTGTTAATTACCACCCAGAAGAGACTCGATCATCGCGATCATCTCCGGATTCTGGGGACGGTCTGCCCTGCCACCGGCATTATTGGCTACTGCCGCATCAAGCAGCGTTTTACCCTGGTCATCCACGGCATGAATATCGGCACCATGATCGATTAGCCATTTAACCACCCCAATCCAGTTTTGCTTGGTGGCAGCAAACACCGGTGTCTGCCCCTGACGATTGGTCATGGTGGACATTCTGGCAATCCGGGCGGTATGCGAGTTGGTGTCTGCAACGCGGCGGTTGATATCTGCGCCTGCCGCAAGCAGTAATTCCAGAGCCGGAATCACTTTTTCTTCCCGCCCCTCCTCGTAGGTGCCGCGCAATTCTCCCCGACGATTACCGAAACCCGCTGCCGCCATAAAGGGTGTCACCCCCATCACATTGGGTAATTCCACATCGGCACCAAATTCAAGCAGCAGGCTGATGGCCTCCACATCGTGGGAGTTGGCAGCCCGCAGCAGCGGTGTGGCTCCAGTGGTCAGATGGTCATCCACGAAACGGCCGCTGTTGCCGCCGCGCCCGGGCCTGTGCATGTTCAGCTGTGGATCAGGGTTAACGCCGGCTTCCAGCAACTGACGGGCCACCTGCAGGGCAGTAGAGACAGAAGCATCCCCGCCGCCCTGGTTGCTGCGGCGCAGCTGGGACATGCCCTGGTAGGAATTCATATCAATGGCAACATATAACGCCGTGCGTCCCCACCAGTCCCACACGTGAGGGTTGGCACCGGCGTCAAGCAGAACTTTTGCCGTATCGTAATGCATGTTGTCGATAGCGATGATCAGCGGTGTGACACCTTCAGGCGTGGGCTTGTTGATGTCTGCCCCGGCAGCCAGCAGATGTTCAACACAATCACTGCAACCGGTACGCGCTGCATACAACAGGGCCGTGAGGCCGCCTGTAGGACGATACTGGGCACGTGGCTCGTCGGTTATCTGGCTACCCCAGTCGGTCGCATCAGCCCTGACGTCAACATCAGCGCCATACGCCAGCAGCAGCTTTGCCATTTCCGGATGATCATTACCGACTGCCCACATCAGAGCGGTCTGACCACGCCATTGTTCCGAGGCATTAACAGACGCACCGGCTTCCAGCAGCAATTTCGCCACGTCAACGACGCCTGTACGCGCTGCCAGCATCAGGGCCGTCTGCCCATCGGCATTCGGGGCATCCGGATCGGCACCGGCACGCAGCAGCATGTCGACAAGGGGCGCATTGGCAATCTTGACCGCCTCGCTCAGGGGGGCCGCGCCATAATTATTGGCCAGATCAGGATTGGCTTCACGGGACAGCAGTGCCTGCACCAGTTCCTCATCAACCTGGTAAACCGCCCAGAGCAGTGCGCTGGAACCATCACCCTGACGCTCATTGACATCCGCGCCCACGCGGATCATATCCAGCGCCTCTTCCCGTTTCCCGGCCTTAACCAGGTCAACGAGGGAGTCTGCTGCACTGGCAGAACCAAGAGGCAAGAGGCAAGAGACAA
>Ga0181593_10004392_pt1 | contig 12861 bp, 9 predicted proteins | sample 071ome_19_FD_133756 | JGI IMG/M metagenome (GOLD analysis project Ga0181593, IMG submission 133756) | Coastal salt marsh microbial communities from the Groves Creek Marsh, Skidaway Island, Georgia - 071413AT metaG (megahit assembly) | ecosystem: Environmental > Aquatic > Marine > Intertidal zone...
CCTCCGCCGAGGTCAGCCAGACCGAGCCCGTCCAAGCGCCGTCCGCGCCCATGGCCATGCAGGCCGCCATCTGCCGTCCCGTGACGATTCCTCCCGCCGCGAGGATCGGAACATCCGAGAACGGACGGATCGCCTCGACCACCTCGGGCACCAGCACCAAGGTCGAGATCTCTCCGCAATGACCGCCGGCCTCGGTTCCCGATACCACGAGAATGTCGACGCCGGCCTGCATCTGTTTCAAGGCGTGCTCCTTGGCGCCGACCAATGCCGCGACCGGAACGTCGTTGGCGCGCGCGCGCTCAAGCATATAGGCCGGTGGTGGCCCCAGGGCATTGGCGATAAGCTTGATGGGGTGTGAGAAAGCCACGTCCAGCAAGGCGTTGGCGCCGCTATCGCGCATATTCGTGTTTAGCCGGGCGCCACGCTTGAGGGTGTGGTCGTCCATGGCCTCGCCGTCGATGCCATGGGCCTTGAACAAGTCCGAAACAAACCGCCGATGCTCCTCGGGCACGCGGGAGATCGCGTCCTCGCGAGACACCTCGCGACCCTTGGCCTCCATGGTCATCGGCACGATCAGATCGACCCCGTAGGGTTTTCCATCGACATTCTCGTCGATCCAGGACAGCTCGGCCTCGAGCTTGCCGGGGCCGATCCCCGCCGCGCCGAACACGCCCATGCCGCCGGCCTTGGAAACCTCGGCGACCACGTCGCGGCAATGCGAGAAGGCGACGAGTGGGAACTCAATTCCCAGAAGATCGCAAATCGGTGACTGCATGGCGCGGCTCCGGCGCTGATTTTGAATGGCACTAAAGCATTCCAAGACGGAACGGTTCAACACATCAGCGTTAAGTGTCGATGGCGTCCGCCCGTGTTGAACGTCCCGCCGTGTTATTAGGTCAGGGGGCGCGATCGTGTCCGTCATCACGTGATCATCGACCAGTGTTTGGTATTTTAAGTAATTTTTTCTTTCTTTTTAAGGGTGAGAATTGTTCAAAAAATGTACTTGACACAGCGACTCTTTACGGATTCTTCTGATTCGCGTACATTAACCAAGGGTTAAGCAGTTCTGGCATGTCTAGAAGAGGGCCGACCAGTGGGGGTATTTGATTTTCTTAAGGACAACGCGGCAAAAAAGCCGGTTCCGTCCCGCGCCGTCGCGATGCAAAGCATTCGCGCCAAGGGCAAGCAGGAATCTCGCGGTACCATCAAGGTGGACAGCTTCACCTTCAATGTCCGCGACTACAATCTCAAGAGCTTTATTATCGAGCCGTATGACAAGGACATTCTGGCCAAGGGACAGCGTTTCAAGTTCGAGATGAAATGTTCCAAGGACGCTCATGTCATGGAAGGGCGGGCAGAGGCCGTGGTCACCAAAATCTCCAATGGCGCGCTGGCGGCGTCCTTCACGATCAAGCCCACCGGCGCCTGATCGGAGCTGGGGTGTTCTTCTTCAAGTCCAAGGCCAAGGCGGCGAAGAAAGCCAAACCGGCCGCGAAAAAACCGGCGCCGCTCACCGAGGCGCAGCGCGATCGCGCGAATATTCTGAAGATGATCCGGGGCATGAGAAAGAAGATTGCGCCGGATGTGCTGCTCGCCGCCGAGCGCGCGGCCTTCAACCAACTTGGCGAGGAGCCCCCGGAGCCGCCCGAGAATGATGCCTCGCGGCTGTTCAAGATGGCGATGAAGAATAACGGTGCCCGCCGGGCCGAAATCCTCGAATTGGTCGAGCGGCGGGTCAACAAACGCCTCCACTAGGCGTTCAAACTCCTAACCGCCGTCGCCAAGCGCTCGTAATCCTCGATCTCATTGTAGATCTGGGCCGAGATGCGAGCCCAATAGTGATTGTCGATCGCGTTGATCGGAACCTGGATACCATGACGCTCAAGGAGAACGGCGTGCGTTTCCAGGGCGCCCTCGCGGCTTGCCGGTCCGGCGATCGGCAGCTCGATCATCGCCATGGAACCGGTATGGTCGCGGTCCGCGCCGATCCGTGTGTTCAATGTATACGCCAGCATCTCGGCGGCTCGGAGGGCGAGGTCGCGGTTGTGCTCCATGATATCCGCCGCGCCCAAGCGATCCAGAAAGGCGAGGGCATCGGGGAGGGCAAACTGGGCGGAGGCGTCCCGCGTGCCGGTCCAGTCGAACTCGGCCTCGTATCCTTGGCCGTACCCGTGCGAGATCACGGTCGGGTGGGTTTCGCGGAGATAGGCCTCCCGGGTCCAGAGAAACCCGGAGCCCTTTGGGGCGCAGAGCCATTTGTGACAGTTGCCGGTGTAATAGTCGCAATCGATCCGCGAGAGATCCAAGGCGAACATGCCGGGCGCGTGGGCGCCGTCGATCAATATTCGAGCCTTTGTCCCGCGTGCTTCCGCCGCCATGCGGGCGACCGGGAGGATCAGGGCCGTCGGTGAGGTCACGTGATCGATGATCGCGAGTTTGGTTCGCGCGCTAAGCCCGGTGGCGAAGGCACTGACGATCGCGTCATCGCTCGGGTTGGGAAACGGCAGACGAATGTCGACCAGCCGCGCCCCGGTTCGCGCGCAGGCATGCATGACGGTGTTCCTCACGGCGCCGTAGGTCTGGTCGGTGATGAGAATTTCATCGCCCGGTTCGAGCGCCAGGCTTTGTAGCACCGCGTTGACGCCGCTCGTCGCGTTCTCGATCAGGGCGATCTGATCGGCGCGGGTCTTGAGATAGGAGCCAAGTGCCTCGGCGGCGCGGCGCATCAGGACAGGAAAGCGGTTCTGCATGAACCCGCTGGGCTCGCTTTCCAGCTCGTCCTGGTAGGCGCGCTGCGCCGCGATCACCTCGCGCGGGGTGGCGCCATAGGATCCGTGATTGAGATGCGCGATCCCGTCGGCCAGGCCAAAGAACGACCGCGCGGGTTTGCCGAAGCGATTGCCAGAAATGGGGTGTTGCATGGCGGAGATCCGAGGTGACGCGATTGCGGGAAATTGACCATCGAAAGTCTGCGGCCATCGCGTTTGGAAAGCCATCGTCTTCTGTCGACAACGGCGGAGGTCGCGAGAATTGTCGCCGAGACATTGCCGATGCGGTGTTGGCGGTCTATATCCAGGGCTGGCGTCGCCGCGAGGGCGGCGCGCGCTCGTTATTGGGGCAGGCACGCGTGGGCAAGAAAGCCAAATCCAGATTTAGGAAACATCCACGGCGCACCTTTCTGGGACGGGTGCGCGCGTATTTCCTGGCCGGCGTTCTGGTCACCGCGCCGCTGGGCATAACCCTTTGGCTTACCTGGGGAATTATCACCTTCTTCGACAGCAAGGTGGTTCCACTCATTCCGGCGCATTACAACCCCGAGACCTATCTTCCGGTGCAGCTGCCGGGGCTAGGGCTGTTGCTGGCCTTCGTTGTCCTGGTGTTGATCGGTTGGATCGCGGCCGGTCTCTTTGGACGCTGGCTTGTGCGCATGAGCGAGCGGCTGCTCAACCAGATGCCGGTGGTGCGTAACGTCTACAGCGCCGTCAAGCAGATCATGGAAACCGTGCTCGCCCAGAACGCCAGCGCGTTTCGCTATGTCGTGCTGGTTGAGTATCCCCGCCGCGGTATCTGGACCATGGGCTTCGTCACCGGCGGGACAGACGGCGAAGTGCAAAATGTCGTCGACGCCGAGTTGGTGAATGTTTTCATTCCGACAACGCCGAACCCGACATCAGGGTTTCTGTTGTTCGTGCCGAAGAAGGATCTCTACTACCTCGACATGAGCTCCGAGGAAGGGTTCAAGATGCTGGTCTCCACCGGCATCGTCACGCCGCCGGATCGGCGTTCCGAGGAGCGTCGTTCGACACCGATGATCAAGGCCGGCAACGAGGCGCTCGCCGCCCGGTCCGACCCGCCGGCCGACGTGCTCAGCAACGGTAAGATCACAAAATGGAAGCCCACCGCCCCGGGAACAGTGGCCACGGCGCCGGTTGCCGAGGACCAGTCGGATAGGTACGAGGCGTCGGAGGCCGAAGCGTCCGAACCGGAGCGCTCGGTCAACCGCTCTTGAGGAACTGGACCGCGGCGTCCCGTTCGAACAGATAAAGTAAAACCCGCAATGCCTGGCCCCGCTCGGATTTGAGATCCGGATCGCGGTCCAGGATTAGCCGCGCGTCGGCTCGGGCGATTTCCAGCAAGTCGCCATGCACCGCCAGATCGGCGACGCGGAATGTCGGCAGCCCGCTTTGCCTCGTGCCCAGGACTTCCCCGGAGCCCCTCAGTTTCAGATCCTCCTCGGCGATGCGGAACCCGTCCTCGGTCTCCCGTAGGACCTTGAGGCGAGCCTTCGCGGTCTCGCCAAGCGGTTGTTGGTACATAAGCAGACAGGTCGAGGCGCCGGATCCGCGACCGACCCTGCCGCGCAACTGATGCAGTTGGGCAAGGCCGAACCGCTCGGCGTGCTCGATAACCATGACCGTCGCCTGGGGCACGTCGACGCCGACTTCGATCACGGTGGTGGCGACGAGGATGTCGACATCGCCGGATTTAAACGCCTCCATCACGGCGTCCTTCTCGGCGGCCTTCATGCGGCCGTGAACCAGACCGACCCGTTCGCCGAACACCGAGGCGAGGTGGTGATGACGCTCCTCGGCGGCGGCGGCGTCGATAACCTCCGATTCCTCGACCAGGGGACAGACCCAATAGGCCTTGGAGCCGGCCTCCAGGCTGCGTCCGACGGCGGCCACGACTTCCTCGAGCCGGCTCGAGGGGATCGCCCGGGTGGTTATCGGCTGGCGCCCCGGCGGCTTCTCGTCGAGCCGCGAGACATCGAGATCACCATAGGCCGTCATCGCCAGGGTGCGCGGGATCGGCGTCGCGGTCATCACCAGCATGTCCAGGCCCGCACCCTTGTCGCTGAACGCCATGCGTTGATGCACGCCGAAGCGGTGCTGCTCATCGACCACCGCGAAGGCGAGATCGTGGAACACCACGTCTTCCTGAAACAGCGCATGGGTGCCGACCAGGATATGGATCTTGCCCGCCGTGAGTTCCTCCAACAGTTCACGGCGGGCCTTGCCCTTGTCGCGTCCGGTCAGGACCGCGATTCTGAGACCGAGGGCGGCGGCGAGCGGCTCGATGGATTGAAAATGCTGTCTCGCGAGGATCTCGGTCGGCGCCATCAGCGCCGCCTGACAGCCCATCTCGATGGCGCCGAGCATGGCGAGGAAGGCGACCACCGTCTTGCCGCTGCCAACATCACCCTGGAGCAGGCGCAGCATACGCGTGCTCTCGGCCATGTCTCCGGCGATTTCGGCGAGCGCCATCCTCTGCGCGCCGGTAAGCGTATAGGGCAGGGCTTGTTGGGCTTTTTCGAAAAGCGCCCCCGTTCCCTTGATCGAACGTCCCTTGCGGCGTTTCTGATGCTGGCGAACCATCGCCAGCGCCAGCTGGTTGGCCAGAAGCTCGTCATAGGCTAAGCGACGCCGCGCCGGCGAGAGTGGAGACAGGGCCTCGTGGGTTTCCGGCGCGTGGGCGGCGCGCAGGCTCTGATTCCACGGCGACCACCGTTCGCGGGAGATCAGCGGGGCATCACCCCATTCCGGCATCGCCGGCAGGTGCGCCATGGCGCCGTCGATCGCCTTGCGCAGGACCTTGGGCGTCAGTCCCTGGGTCAGCGGGTAGACCGGCTCGAGCCCCATGATGCTCTCGATATTCTCGGGCGCGACCATGTGGTCGGGATGCGGCATCTGATAGCTGTTGTTGTAGTGCTCCACCTTGCCGCTCACCACGCGCTTGGCGCCGACCGGGAGAAGCTGCGTCAGGTAGTCGGCCTTGGCGTTGAAAAACACCAGGTCGAGCATGCCGCTTTCGTCGGTGCAGGACACGACATAGGGACGGCGGCGGTTGGGCGGCGCGCGATGCTCCACGACGGTGACGGAGATGGTGCAGACCACCCCATGCGGCGCGTCGGCGATCCGGGGCGAGAAGCGGCGGTCGATCACGCCGCTCGGCAGGAGCCACAAGAGATCGACCACATGCGGGCCGGCCAAGGTGTTCAGCAGTTTTCCAAGGCGCGGACCCACGCCTTGCAGGCGTGTCGTTTCGGCGAAGAGGGGGAAGAGAATTTCCGGGCGCATCGCCGTGTCGGTTCCCGCGTGCTGGTGTCTGAATGTCCGTCCGGCCCTGGCTCGTTGGTCGGCGTTTCAGGTAGGATATCAAGTTCGGCACCCGGATTGCAGTTTCGAAATCGAACACGGCTGCAATCGTTTCGTTCTTTCGGGCATGGCACTGGATTTCCAAGGCTGAATCGCATTAGAAATCGGGATCATTCCCCGGTCCACGGGGATCATGGACCACGCCGGATCAAGGCGGATCTTTTCGATTGGAAAACACGGATGTTGGCTGAATTGTCCGAGCGGCGCAAGCGGCTGCTTTATCGAAGCTCGTATACCGGAACCAAGGAGACGGATCTTTTGCTGGGCGCTTTCGCGCGTCGGCATCTGGCCGACCTTACCAACGCGCAACTCGACACATACGAGACTCTGTTGGAGATCGAGGACCCGAGACTCTACAAATGGATTTCCGGGATGGAGGAGGCTCCACCAGCGTACCAAACGGATGTTCTAAACTTAATAAAAGACTTTAATTTTTCGGATCAGTGAATTGAAAATAAGAGAAAATTTATCGATAGATGTTAATGATTATCGACTGTCCTCGACGCCCGAAGGCTGGGACGCGCGCGTCTTGCGGGAATTGGTGGAGTTGCATGGCCGCGTGATTCATGTCTGCCGCGACGACGCGCGCCTGGACACGCTTGAGCGGTGTCTGGGCTTCTTCGCGCCGGACCTGAATCTCATCACATTGCCGGCCTGGGATTGTCTGCCCTATGACCGGGTTTCGCCCAACGGAGAGATTACCAGCCGGCGATTGGAGGCGATGGCGCGCCTGAGCGAACTGTCTCCGGAAAACCCCGTTGTGCTGCTAACAACGGTTAACGCGGTTCTCCAGCGGCTCCCGCCCCGGACATTCTTCGAGGGCAGCTCCCTGGTTCTCAAGGTCGGCGCCAGTCATCCGAGCGAGGCGCTGCTGACGTTTCTGGAAGGCAATGGCTACGGGCGCACCGGCACGGTCCGAGAGGCCGGTGAATACGCGGTTCGTGGCGGGATCATCGATGTCTTTCCATCCGGCGGGGCCGACCCCCTGCGTCTCGACTTTTTCGGCGATGAGTTGGAGGGTATTCGTACCTTCGATCCGGTCAGTCAGCGCACCGTCGACAAGATCACCGAGGCGCGCATTCGACCGGTGGCGGAACTGCTGTTGAACGAAGCCGGGGTGGAGCGGTTTCGCAAGGGGTACCGCTCGAATTTCGGCACGGACGTTTTGCACGACCCGCTTTATGCATCGGTTAGCGAAGGTCGGCGGCACACGGGGATGGAGCACTGGCTTCCGCTGTTTCACGAATCCCTGGAAACCGTGTTCGACTATCTTGCCGGCGCGGTGATCGGCTTCGACCATCAGGCCGATAACGTGGCGGCGACCCGGTTCGAACTGATATACGAGTATTACGAGGCGCGGCGGAGCCTGCATGAGCATGGAACCGAGGACGGTGGCTCGGTCTACCGGCCGTTGCCGCCGGAGCTGCTTTATCTTGGCCAGGAGGAATGGCGCGCGCTAACCGGAGCGTACTCGACGTTTCGGATGCATCCGTTCGATGTGCCGGATGTGGAAGGGGCCGAGGGGATCGCGAATCTGGATGGCGGCGCGGAACCAGGCGTGTCCTTCGCCGAGGCGCGAGCCCGCGAGGGCGTCAATCTCTACGACGCGGTCCGCGATGCCGTCCACGGCGCGCGCGAGATCGGAACCCGGGTCATGCTTTCCGGCTATTCCAACGGGTCGCGCGACCGGCTTGCCGGGCTTTTGCGCGAGCATGGGGTTGAGCCGATCGAGACCGTGGAGACATGGGGCGCGATGGCTGAATTGCCGCCGGAAGCGGTGGCGGCGGTGACGCTGCCGGTGGAACGCGGCTTCAAGGCGGACGGCGTCCTGGTGATCGCCGAGCCGGACATTCTGGGCGAACGCCTGGCCCGGCCCATGGGGCGCCGCCGGCGGCGTGGCGAGGAGTTTCTGCAGGAAGTCTCGGCCTTGAACGAGGGCGACTATGTCGTCCATGCCGAACATGGGATCGGCCAATATGACGCGCTGGAGACCTTGGAGATCGGCGGGGCGCCGCATGATTGCCTGCGCCTGATCTATTCCGGCGGCGACAAGCTTTTCCTGCCGGTCGAGAATATCGACATGCTCTCGCGTTATGGCTCGGAAGAGACCAACGCGGTGCTCGACAAGCTCGGCGGGGTGGCGTGGCAGGCCCGCAAGGCCCGGGTCAAGAAGCGGCTACGCGACATGGCCGATCAACTCATCCGCATCGCCGCCGAGCGGGAAATCCGTTCCACCGAAAGCATCACGCCGCCGCCTGGCGCCTATGACGAGTTTTGCGCCAAATTCCCCTATAACGAGACTGATGATCAGCTTCGGGCCATCGACGAGGTTTTGGTCGACGTGGCGCGCGGGCGCCCGATGGATCGGCTGATCTGCGGCGACGTTGGTTTCGGCAAGACCGAAGTCGCGCTCCGAGCGGCGATGGTGGTGGCCATGCAGGGCTTTCAGGTCGCGGTCGTGGCCCCGACGACCCTGCTCTGCCGTCAACATTACCAAGTCTTCACCGAGCGCTTCGCCGGTCTGCCGGTCAAGGTCCGGCAACTCTCGCGGCTGGTCGGGACCGCCGAGGCCAACGAGACCAAGAAGGACCTCAAGGCCGGTGACTGCAACATCGTCATCGGCACCCATGCGGTTCTCTCCAAATCCGTCGATTTCGACAATCTCGGCCTGCTGATCGTCGACGAGGAACAGCATTTCGGCGTGGCCCAGAAGGAGCGCCTGAAGGATCTGCGCTCCGAGATACACGTGCTGACCCTGACCGCGACGCCGATCCCGCGAACCCTGCAACTGGCGCTGTCGGGGGTTCGGGACCTGTCGCTGATCGCCACGCCGCCGGTCGACCGGCTCTCGATCCGCACCTTCGTCATGCCCTATGACGGCATGGTGATCCGCGAGGCGATCCAGCGCGAGCGGAACCGGGGCGGGCAAACCTTCTATGTCTGTCCCCGGATCGATGATCTCGCCCGGGTCTATGACCGGGTCAGCAAGCTGGTGCCGGATGCCCGGATCGCCACCGCGCATGGCCGCATGGCGGCAAGCGAGCTTGAGGACGTGATGACGGCGTTCTGCGACGGCTCCTTCGACGTCTTGCTCAGCACCAATATCGTTGAGTCGGGGCTCGACATCCCAAATGCCAACACGATCATTCTGCACCGCGCGGATATGTTCGGTCTGGCGCAACTCTATCAGCTACGCGGTCGGGTCGGGCGCTCCAAGACCCGGGCCTATGCGTATCTGACCACTCATCCGACCAAGGTTCTGAACCCCACCGCCAAGCGCCGTCTGGAGGTCATGCAGACCCTGGACAGCCTGGGCGCGGGCTTCAGCCTGGCCAGCCATGACATGGATATTCGCGGTGCTGGCAACCTGCTTGGCGAGGAACAATCCGGTCAGGTCAAGGAAGTCGGCATAGAGCTTTACCAGCATATGCTCCAGGAAGCGGTGCGCTCGGCCCGCGAGGACGGCTTCGTCCCCGACGAGATGGAGGAGCAGTGGACGCCGCAGATCGCGCTCGGTACCCCGGTGCTGATCCCCGAGGCTTATGTCCCGGATCTGACCGTGCGCCTCGGCATCTACCGGCGGGTGGCGCAGCTCGCCGACCAGGGCGAGATCGAGGCTTTCGGCGCCGAGCTGACCGACCGTTTCGGCACGGTTCCGGCTGAAGTGGACAACCTGCTCAAGGTCATTGCCATCAAACAGCTCTGCAAGGCCGCCGGCGTGGACAAGGTCGACGCCGGGCCCAAGGGCGCGGTGGTCTCGTTCCGCAACGACGATTTCAAGAACCCGTCGGGACTGGTGGATTTCCTCGGACGCCAGCGCGGCTCGGCCCAGCTTCGCACCGATCACAAGCTGGTCTATCGCCGGGCCTGGCAAAAATCCGAGGACCGGGTGAGGGGGCTATCGAGGCTGATGGCCGATCTCGCGGCGCTGGCGGCTTGAGGGACGGGAACCGGGGCCGTTCTCCGTTTCCGTCGCCCTGGCGCACGGCAGGGCCCCGGCTCCGATGGTTTGGACAAGATATATCTCGGCTCCACCGAAAGAGGCCCTGCCGTGCGCCAGGGCGACGGAACAACTGGAGCGAAGTTGGCGTTGTCACCCGCGACTATCAACAATCCGTGCTCAATCCGCCGCGCCGAGTTGCTCTCCCGCCTGGAGGTCGAACAGTGGGAAGAAGGCCTCCGGTTCCTGCGCTCCCGCGACCGCGAAGCGGCGGTTGAAGATGAAGCAGGGCACGCCGGTGATGCCGTTCTCGTAGGCGTAGCGGCTCTCGGCGGCGACTTCCGCGTGGCCTTGCTCCGAGGCTAGGAATTCGGCGGCGGCGCGGTCGTCCAAGCCGGTATCGTTCGCGATTTTTACCAGCACCTCGGGATGGCCGATATCGCGACCATCGAAGAAATAGGCGCGGAACAGGTTTTCGACCAGCGGGTCGGCCTTGCCCTGGCCCGTCGCCCAATGGATCAATCGGTGCGCGCGCACGGTATTCGGGGTGCGCTGGATCCTCTCGAAGGCGAAATCGAGGCCGACGGTGCGCCCGGCCTCCGCGATATTGGCGTAGATCTGCCGCGCCCGCTCGGGGCCGCCGAACTTCGCCTCGATATAGTGTTGGCGCGGCATGCCGTCGCGCGGCATGTCGGGATTCAATTGAAAGGCCCGCCATTGAATGGCGACGGCCTTATCCGGACGCGCGGCAATCGCCTTTTCCAGGCGGCGCTTGCCGATAAAGCACCAGGGGCAGACCAAGTCGGAAAACAGATCTATCTGGATCATCGATCTAACAACGTCCCATAAACGCCCCATGGACAGCCAAGGCCCCGTGAACAACAAAGCCTGGAGCCTGCTCTTTCGGTGTTTTGTCCGGGGGATTGCCTCGGTATACATAGGCAAGTGAACGGGGAAGCCGATCCCCAGGGACTTGGCCTAGGACTCGGCCAGGGAATCTGAAAGAGCACGCGATGACGATATACGAGGACGGCCTCGACGCCAACAACGCCAACTACGCGCCGATGACCCCGGCGGATTTTCTCGAGCGCGCCGCCGCGACTTGGCCGGACAAGGTGGCGGTCGTGCATGGCGATCTCAGGGTCACCTATCGCGAGCTGCTGGCGCGGGCGCGTCGGATGGCCTCGGCGCTGACGCGGCGGGGGATTGCACGGGGCGATGTTGTCTCGATCATCGCGCCCAACACGCCGGCGATGCTGGAGGCGCATTACGGCGTGATCATGGCCGGCGCGGTGCTCAACGCCCTCAACTATCGTCTGGACGCGCCGACCATCGCCTTCATTCTTGAGCACGGTGGCTCGAAGCTGGTGCTGGTCGATCGCGAGTTCTCGCCGGTGATGGTCGAGGCGCTGGGCCAGATGAACGCGCCGCCGCCGGCGATCGGGATCGACGACGTGCTCGCGACCAGCGGTGAGATGCTGGGCGACACCGACTATGAGTCCTTCCTCGCCGAGGGGGATCCCGACGCGTCCTGGACCCGGCCCAGCGACGAGTGGGAGTCGATGGCGCTCAACTATACGTCGGGTACCACGGGGAACCCCAAGGGCGTTGTGTTTCATCATCGCGGCGCGTTCCTGAACGCCATGGGCAACGCCATCGCCTTCGGGCTTGATTCCCACAGCCGCTATCTCTGGACCCTGCCGATGTTCCATTGCAATGGCTGGACCTTCACCTGGGCGGTGACGGCGGTCGGCGGCACCCATGTCTGCCTGCGCGCGGTGGACCCGCCGCTGATCTTCAGGCTGATCGAGGAGCACAAGGTCAGCCACATGTGCGGCGCGCCGATCGTCCTGAACATGCTGGTCCACGCGCCGGGGGAAGCCAAGCGGACTTTCGAGCATTCAGTCGAGATCGCCACCGGCGGCGCCGCGCCGCCCAGCGCGGTGATCGCCTCGATGGAACGCATGGGCTTCAAGGTTCTGCATCTCTACGGGCTGACCGAGACCTATGGTCCGTCCGGGATCTGTGCCTGGCCGCCGGAATGGGATGGGCTTGAGCTGGACGCCAAGGCCTCGCGCATGGCGCGCCAGGGTGTCGGCTATCCGACCTTGGAAGGCTTTCGCGTGGTCAACCCGGACACGCTCGAGGATGTGCCTGCCGACGGCGAGACCATGGGCGAGATCTGGATCCGCGGCAACACGGTGATGAAGGGATACTTGAAGAATCCCGCCGCCTCCAACGAGGTTTTCGCCCATGGTTGGTTCCATAGCGGCGATCTCGCGGTGATGCATCCAGACGGGTATGCCGAGGTGAAGGATCGATCCAAGGACATCATCATCTCCGGCGGCGAGAATATCTCCTCGCTCGAGGTCGAGGAGGCGCTCTACAAGCATCCCAAGATCATGGAAGCCGCCGTCGTCGCCCGCCCGGACGAAAAATGGGGCGAGACGCCCTGCGCCTTCGTCACCATCGCGCCGGGCCAGGAAGGATTGAGCCAGGATGATGTGATCTCCTGGTGTCGTGAGATGATGGCCCATTACAAGGCACCCCGGACGGTGATCTTCGGCGAGCTGCCCAAGACCTCGACCGGCAAGATTCAGAAATTCGTGCTACGGGATAGGGCTCGGGAGCTTTAGAACCGTGCGCCTTCAGCCCCCGGGACTCAATCGGAAGACATCGAGCGAAGACTCGCGGCCGCGAATGTCGAACGCGCCGATTTCCTCGAATACGAAGGCGTCGCCGGCAAGCTGCACAACCTCTCGGCTC